>SDBS01001955.1_pt1 | contig 20765 bp, 20 predicted proteins | sample 2277091 | NCBI WGS metagenome assembly SDBS01 (sample SAMN10404972, study PRJNA504765) | marine sediment metagenome | isolation source: marine sediment core GS10_PC15, 163 cmbsf | place: Arctic Ocean: Southern Knipovich Ridge | collected 2010 | reverse complement strand
CCGAGACACACGCGGCCCAGTTGGCGGACAATTCCGCCATGCGGGAGTCTGTCCGTCGGAGGGCTGAGGCCGGCTTGCCGATTTATGCCGAGTGCGGCGGCCTGGTGTATCTCGGTGAATCGTTGACTGTCGGTGAGACCACTTATCCGATGGCCGGGGTGTTTCCCGTGCATTTGGCCTTGGAGAAAAAGCCGCAGGGCCACGGGTACAGCCGTCTGAAAGTTGACCGGGAAACCCCGTTTTTCCCGCTCGGAACCACAATCAACGCGCATGAGTTTCACTACACCCACATCGTCGGCGGCGCCGAAGATGTCAAAACCGCCTGTGCCGTTGATTTCGGGACAGGATGTTTTGCCGGTCGCGACGGAATGATTAAAGACCGCACAATGGCGAATTATTTTCATCTCCATGCGCTGGGGACCACCGGTTGGGCGCCGGCGTTCGTGCGCCTGGCCGAACAATACCGCGCCCGCCGGGAGACCGGTTCGGCAATGGGATGTCAGTCAAGTTGTGGCGTGTCCGGGGCGTAAGAGATTGACATGGTGGGAAAAAGGAAAAAGAACTTGCTCCGTATATGCTTAGATAGGCGAGATAGAAATAGACGGAGTATTTTTTGGTTTTGTAAGAAACACGAGCAAGGTAGAGGCGGCGAATTTGACGATTTTGTCTTGAATGCCGCACCCGGTGTGACGCTGAAAACGGCAACATTGGACAAACAGCACGGCTGGGACGTGACCTGCGCCCGAACTTGAGGGAACCTCACCATGGTGATTAAGAAGAAAAAAAAGAAAGGCCTGGGCCGACTCCGTTCCCGCCCGACGTTTGGGGGGGGTTCCGAGACTTCACCGAACCGGCCATATCATGTTGTAAAAGTGGCCCCTTGCCGCACCGGCTGTCCCAACGAAACGGTGGTACGCGAAATCCTCACGACGATCCAGTTGGCGGAAAAGCACGAAAAATCGTACGACGACGCTTTTAAGGAGGCGTGGGAGCTGTTTGTCGAGCGCAATCCGATGCCCTCGGTTCTGGGCCGGGTTTGTCCGCATCCCTGCGAGTCTGAATGCAACCGCAAGGACAAAGACGGCGCACTGGCGATCAATAATATCGAGCGCTTTATCGGCGATTATGCGCTCGAAAAAGGTTTCAAGCTGCCGAAAAAGGGCGATACTGCTCGCCCCGAGAAAATTGCCGTAATCGGATCAGGACCGGCGGGGCTCTCGTGCGCGTATCAACTGGCACGCCACGGGTATCCGGTGACGATTTTTGAGGCCCTGCCCAAGGCCGGGGGCATGTTGCGGTACGGGATTCCCGACTACCGCCTGCCGCAGGATATTCTCGACAAGGAAATCGAGCGGATCCTGATGCTGGGAGTCGAGCTTAAATGCAATACGGCTATCGGTCGGGATGTTCCCTACGAGGATTTACAGAAAGATTACGATGCGATCTTTGTCGGGATCGGTGCGCATAAGGGATACAATCTTCGCGTTCCCGGCGAGGATGCGCCCAATGTCTATGCGGGCACGGATTTTCTCAATAAGTTTGCGCGCGGCGAGACGCTCGAGGTTGGCACAAAAGTGATCATCATTGGCGGCGGCGACACCGCGATCGATGCGGCGCGCGTGGTCAAGCGGTTGGGGGCCGAGGCGCATATCCTCTACCGCCGGACGCGCACCGAGATGCCGGCGATCGAAGAGGAAATCACCGGTGCCGAGGAGGAAGGCATCAGGATTGAATACCTCGTCGCCCCGGTCGAAATCCTGAGTGAAAACGGTAAGGCGGTGGGCATGAAATGCCGCCGCATGGAATTGGGTGAACCCGATGAATCGGGACGGCGCCGGCCGGTGCCGATCGAGGGCTCGGAATTCGATGTTGCCGCCACGGCGATTATTCCGGCCATCTCGCAGGAGCCGAATTTTGCGGGGCTGGAACATCTGCGCGAGGGCAAGGACTGGATCAAAGCCGATGAGAACGGGCTGGTTTCCGACAAGGTCTATGCCGGCGGCGACAATCTCAACCTGGGATTGGTCGTCGATGCATTATATCACGGCCGAGTGGCGGCCGCGGCGATGCATGGGAAATTCTCCGGTGAAATAACCGCGCCGTTCGCCAAAGAAAACGTCATCAAAAAAGATAAAATCCTGCTCGCCTATTATGAACCCAAGCCGCGCAACGAGAAGACCGAAATACCGGTCGATGAGCGTTTTGCCGATCCGAACAAGGAAATCGCTATCGGCTTGACCAAAGAACAGCTCATCGAGGAAGCCAAACGGTGCATGAGTTGCGGGATGTGTTTCGAGTGCGGGCAGTGCTGGACGTATTGCCAGGATTCGGCGGTTATCAAACCGTTGCTCCTGGGGCAGAAGTATAAGTTCAAACTCGAATTTTGCAAGGGCTGCGATAAATGCGCGGAGAACTGCCCCTGCGGGTATATCGAGATGCATGATCCGGCGTCGTATACGCCGCCACAACCGGTGTCGTAAGTCCCGGCAACGGCGTACATGGATGAAAGAAAAAGAGATTTTATATACAAGGGGATTTCAACAGAGAGGTTACGCAAATGGCGATCTTTGAACACGGTGATATCAAGATCGACGTCGATGAAGACGGATTCATGCAGGAACCGGAACAGTGGAACGAGGAAGTTGCTAAGGCGTTGGCCACCACCGAGAACGTGGATGATATGACCGACGAGCACTGGAAACTGGTCAACTACCTGCGTGAATATTATATGAAGTTCGGCATCGCCCCGATGATCCGCAAACTGTGCAAAGAGACCGGATTTCCGTTGAAGAAGGTTTATGAGTTGTTTCCCTCCGGTCCGGCGAAAGGGGCCTGCAAAGTAGCTGGCCTGGCCAAGCCAACCGGCTGTGTATAATCGAATTGGCTGCCGTGTGCCGGAGCGCCGCCGTGACGGTAGTTCAACTAGGCCGTGCCGCTGGTTATTGAGGTAGCGGTGCGGTCGGATTATCTTGCTCGTCGAGCAAGATGATCCCATTGCTCGCGTGAACGGTGTGTTGTGGCGATGAATAATGGGTAATCTTCTCTTTCAGGACCAGAAGGGCGCCATCCTTGAGAAGTGGCGCGAACTGATCCTGGAAACATATCCGCATGACGGCGCGGCGTTTTTGCGCCGGGAAAAAGACCGCTTTGCCAATCCGGTCGGGCAAACTCTGGCCCGGGAGACCGAAAGACTCCTCGCGGCGCTTCTCTCCGGTGAACAACCGAGCAGCGATAACGTCCACCGCTCACTGGATGAAATAATCAAAATCAGGGCGGTGCAGGAATTTTCGGCATCACAAGCCGTGGGGTTCATTTTTTCGCTGAAGAATGTCGTCCGCCAACAATTCATCGATGAAGACCCCGACCCCGCTCAACTGCAGGATTTTGATTCACGGGTTGACCGGCTGGGCTTGGCGGCTTTCGATGTCTACACTCAGAATCGGCAAAAGATTTTCGACATCAGGGTCAATGAAATAAAAAACAGGTCCATCAAGCTTTTGGAGCGGGCCAATCTCATGTTTGCAGAATCGGGCGCGCAAACAAACTCGCAAAACGGCGGGACCGACACCCGCGGCCCGAAGGGAGGATGAGATACATGAGGGTCCTTGTTTCGCTGGCGGCGGTGCTGGTGTTGATGGCCGTGGCCTACTTCGGCGCGGGATCATCAGGCGGACAATACCTGTTCGGTGTCATTATACCGTATGCCGCCATGGCCTTGTTTGTGCTGGGGGTGATCTATCGGGTGCTGAATTGGGCCAAGTCCCCGGTCCCCTTTCGCATCACCACGACCTGCGGCCAGCAGCGTTCATTGCCATGGATTAAAAGCAACAATCTCGAAAACCCCCATAACATTCTCGGTGTGCTGGGACGGATGGCACTGGAAGTGCTGTGTTTCCGTTCCCTGTTCCGTAATACCAAAGTCGAGATCAGGAAAAGCCCCAAATTCATGTTCGTGTACGGGGGGGACCTGTATCTCTGGTTGGGGGCGCTGGCCTTTCACTGGTCGTTGCTGTTGATCTTAATCCGGCATTATCGCTTTTTCGCCGAGCCGGTGCCCGGCTTTGTCCTGGGCCTGCAATCGCTGGACGGATTGTTTGAGGTCTGGGTACCCGCGGTACTGATTTCCAATGTGCTGATTCTCGGCGCCTTGGTGTATTTGTGGGGGCGGCGGTTGATCAACCCGCAGGTGCGGTATATTTCGCTGGCCGCCGATCATTTTCCACTTCTTTTACTCCTGGGTATTGCCGGTAGCGGGGTGTGGATGCGCTATTTCAGCAAGGTGGACGTAATCGGCATCAAACAACTGGCGCTGGGACTGGTGAGTTTTAGCCCGACCGTGCCGGAGGGAATTGCGCCGTTGTTTTTTATGCACCTGTTCCTGGTGAGCGTGTTGTTTGCCTATTTCCCGGTAAGCAAGCTGATGCACATGGGTGGTATCTTTTTCAGCCCGACGCGCAACCTGGCCAATGACAACCGGGTCAAACGACATCTCAACCCCTGGGACTACCCGGTGAAAGTTCACACGTATGAAGAATACGAAGACGAGTTCAGAGACGTGATGAAGGCGGCCGACATGCCGGTGGAGAAGGAATAGACTATGGCGGAAGATAAATTGAAACAAGAAGATCTGGTACAGATCGAGTTGACCCCGCCGGCCAGGGACTGGATGGACCCGACCGTTGAGTTCCGTAAGGGTACGTGGAACTACACGGCGGTACCCGAGACCCTTGATTATCTTAGCCTGCCCAATCAGGGCAAATGGCAACCTACTGACGAGGAGTGGCCGTTACCGGATAACTGGCAGGAGATTATTCATGAAGGGATCAAGGAGCGGCTGGACAAGTACCGGTCATTCAAGATCTTCATGGATATCTGCGTGCGTTGCGGGGCGTGCGCCGACAAATGCCACTTCTTCATCGGTTCGGGCGACCCGAAAAACATGCCGGTTCTGCGTGCGGAGTTGTTGCGTTCGATCTATCGCAACGACTTCACCATGGCGGGGAAAGTCCTGGGTAAAATCGCCGGGGGACGCAAGCTCACCCGGGCGGTGATCAAGGAGTGGTTTTATTATTTCTTCCAGTGCACCGAATGCCGGCGGTGTTCGGTGTTCTGCCCGTACGGTATCGACACGGCCGAGATCACGATGATCGGCCGCGAATTGCTGAGTCTGCTCGGGCTGGGTATCGAATGGGTGTGCACGCCGTTGGCCAATTGTTTCCGGACGGGCAACCACCTCGGGGTTCAACCACATGGGTTCAAAGATTCCATCGAGTTTGCCGTCGATGAACTGGAGGAGATTACCGGCATACGAGTCAACGCCCCGATTAACAAAAAAGGCGCCGAAATTCTCTTTGTCGCGCCCTCGGCCGATTATTTTGCCTCCCCGCACTATTACACGCTCCTAGGATACTTGATCCTTTTTCACGAAATCGGGTTGGATTACACCTGGAGCTCCTATGCCTCGGAGGGCGGCAATTTTGGGTTGTTTCATTCCCATGAGATGATCAAGCGGCTCAACTCTAAAATATATATGGAGGCGAAGCGACTGGGCGTGAAATGGATCCTCGGTGGCGAATGCGGCCATATGTGGCGGGTCTTGAACCAATATATGGATACCATGAACGGCCCGGCCGATTTCCTCGAAGTGCCCGTCTCACCGCTGACCGGGACTAAATTCGAGAATGCGGCTTCGACGAAAATGACCCACATCAGTGAGTTTACCGCCGATCTGATCAAGCACGGTAAGTTGAATCTTGACCCCAAGCGGAACGATCATTGGGTGCCCACGTACCATGATTCATGCAATCCCGCTCGGGCGATGGGACTTCTGGAGGAACCGCGCTATATCATCAAGCACGTCAGCAACAACTTCCATGAAATGCCCGAAAATACGATCCGTGAGCAGACATTCTGTTGTGGCAGCGGCGCCGGGCTGGGCACCGACGAGAACATGGAAATGCGGCTGCGCGGCGGCCTGCCGCGAGCTAACGCGGTGAGTTACGTGAAAGAGAAATTCGACGTTAATGTGTTGTTGTGCATGTGCGCCATCGACAAGGCCACGTTACCACCGTTGTTGGAATACTGGGTTCCCGATGTCGAAGTCGCGGGGGTCCATGAGTTGGTGGGCAACGCGCTGATGATGAAAGGTGAAAAACCCCGCACCACCGATCTCCGTGGCGAGCCGATGAAGGGTTTCGAGGAGGGTACAGAGGAGGAGGCCAAGGATGTATGATGCCGGTAAAGTCATCATCGGGTTGGTGATCTTTTTAGTGCTGATCACCTTTCCCGTATGGTACAATGCGGCCAGCGGGAAGGCCTCCTATGTTCCCGATCCGCAAATCGTTACCACCGCCAAATCGTGTGTGGCCCCCACGGAGTATATGAAGACCTCGCACATGGACCTGCTGGACCAGTGGCGCGATGAGGTCGTCCGCGAGGGAGAACGAGAATATGTCGCTTTCGACGGCACGGTCTACGACAAGAGTCTGGTTAACACCTGTATGGACTGCCACTCAAATAAGGCGGAATTCTGTGACCGGTGCCATGATTACGCAGCGGTGGGACAACCCAATTGCTGGGACTGCCATGTCGAGCCGGAAGGGGGTGGGCGATGAGCATCGATCGGAGAAAATTTTTCAAGATCGCGGGGCTGACGGCGCTGGGCCTGGCCGGCAAGCCGGCATTCGAGGTCTTCGCCCAGGGGGAGGATGTCGTTGATTCACTGGCCGCCATCCCGGAAACTCCGGTCGTCCTGGGTCCGTTGACCGCGCGGCGCTGGGCGATGGCAATTGACATCCAGAAGTGTTCGGCAGAGAAAGACTGCGATAAATGTATGGTGGCCTGTCACCGGGTGCACAACGTGCCGGATTTCGGCAATCCCAAGGACGAGATCAAGTGGATCTGGAAAGAGTCGTTTGAGCACGCCTTCCACGAGCAGGAATTCCACCATCTTCCCCAAGACCTTGAACATCAGCGGGTGCCGGTATTATGCAATCATTGCGACAATCCTCCGTGCGTGCGGGTTTGTCCGACCCAGGCGACGTTTAAGCGCGAGGACGGGATTGTGATGATGGACCAGCATCGCTGTATTGGGTGCCGGTATTGCATGGCTGCCTGCCCGTATGGCTCGCGCAGCTTCAACTGGCGTGACCCCCGGCCGTTTATCAAAGAGGTTGATGCCACGTATCCGACACGGACCCGGGGTGTGGTGGAAAAATGCAATTTCTGCGCCGAACGGTTGGCTAAAGGGCAACTACCGGCCTGTGTGGTTGCATGTGAGGCGAAAGCAATGACATTCGGTGATCTGGAAGACGCCGGCTCAGGCATTCGGGAGTTGCTGCGCGAGCGTTTGGCGATTCGCCGCAAGCCCGGCCTGGGAACAAACCCCGAAATCTATTATATCGTGTGAGGCGCCGATGCTGGAGAATGCGCTTAGAGGAGATCGACGATACTGGAGTTGGATCTTTTTTCTGCTCGGTATCATGTTGGTGGCGTTTTTGTTCTACCTGCGGCAAACGAGCTACGGTTTGGGGGTCACGGGATTGGGCCGGGATGTTACCTGGGGGTTTTATATCGCCCAGTTTACATTCTTAGTTGGGGTGGCCGCCTCGGGGGTGATGGTCGTTTTGCCTTACTACCTTCACAATTACAAGCAGTTCGGCAAACTGACCATCCTCGGTGAGTATCTGGCCATTGCCTCGGTTATTATGTGCATGACGTTTATTTTTGTTGATATGGGACAGCCCTTCCGTATCCTCAACGTCTTTTTGCACCCCACACTGCATTCAATGATGTTCTGGGACACGGTTGCCCTGGGCGGATACCTGCTGTTGAACCTGGTTATCAGCACGGTGGTGCTGGGCGCCGAACGCAAGGGAATCGCCCCGCCGAAATGGATCAAACCGATCATCCTGCTTTCCATTCCGTGGGCGGTTTCGATCCATACGGTGACCGCGTTTTTGTATTCCGGTCTGGCCGCTCGGCCGTTCTGGATGACCGCTGTTTTAGCCCCGCGATTTCTGGCCTCAGCATTTGCGGCGGGCCCCGCATTGTTAATTCTGTTCTGCTTTATTCTGCGGCGGGTTTCCAAGTTTGACGTGGGCCGCGAACCGATTCAGAAGCTGGCAGTAATCGTAACCTACGCCATGTCCATCAACGTATTCTTCGTCTTGATGGAGATTTTCACGGCCATGTACAGCGGTATGCCGGAGCACCTGCAGCACTTCCAATTCATGTATTTCGGGTTGGAGGGCAACACGACGCTGGCGCCTTGGATGTGGATTTCCTCGATTTTGGCGGTGTTGTCGCTGGTGCTGTTGATCAACCCGAAAACGCGTCGCAAGGAGTCGATTTTAGTGGTCGCCTGTATTGCGACATTCCTTTCGTTGTGGATTGATAAGGGGCTGGCGATGGTGATTACCGGGTTTATCCCCTCACCACTGGCGGCGGTCCCGGAATATTGGCCGACGATACCTGAGGCGTTTATTTCACTCGGGATTTATGCGATGGGCCTGTTTTTAATAACGGTGCTGTATAAAATTGCTCTATCGGTGCGGGAGAAACTGGCGACATAGGTAATCCTAAAGCCGCTTGAGTTACCGGACGCGGGCCATGCAATGAATATCATAATGTGGGTTTCGGCGTGAAGCGATCAGGCAACAAATCTGATTTTGTCATTGTCGGCGGCGTCGCCGCCGGTCCGAAAACCGCGGCCACCCTGGTCCGGCGTCTGCCCCGGGCCTCGGTCACGCTTTTTCAAAAGGGGAAATATCTCTCGTATGCTTCCTGCGGGCTGCCATATTTGGCTTCGGGGGATGTCGGCAGTTACGCGGAATTAAACAAGATGCCGTATGGCGTTTCCCGTGACGAACACTTCTTCTCGCACGCCAAGGGGTTTAACGCCGTTACCGGCGCCGAGGTCATAGCCATCGACCGGAAAGAGAAGGTCGTCAAAATCAAATTCGATGGCGAGTCGACACCGCGAGAACATGGATACGGCAAACTGGTCCTGGCTACCGGCAGCCGTGCCGCCATGCCGCCGTTTCCCATTGATGATTCTCCTGTAATCCGGACCTTTATGCGTCCTGAAGATGCGGTGATTTTCCGGCAGATGGCTGAACAGGGAAAGATCAATAAAGCCGTGATCATCGGTGGCGGATATATTGGTTGTGAGATGGCCGAAGCGATGGGTGGCTTATGGGGAATCTCCACCACGCTTATCGAAAAAGAAGAACACGTCCTGAATACCGTCCTGGATCCGGAGATGAGCCGGCTCGTGGCCCGGGAATTAACCGGGCAGGGGATTGACTTGCGGACCAACTGCACGGTGGAAAAAGTCGTGCGGAACGGTGACGGTGGGGCAGTCCATCTCGCCGCAGGAGAGGTCCTCGAGGTCGATTTCATCGTAATATGCGTTGGTGTTGTCCCGGAAACGACCCTGGCCAGGGATTGTGGGTTGACGATCGGTACTACGGGAGCGATTTCTGTCGACGACCATTTCCGTACGTCTGATCCGGATATTTATGCGGGCGGGGATTGTGTCGAAGTGATCCATCGTCTCTCGGGGGAGCGGGTATATTATCCGCTTGGTTCCTTGGCGAATCGGCATGGCTGGATGATCGCTGAAAACCTGGCCGGAAACAGCACGTCCTATCCCGGCGTGATCGGGAATTTCCTGGTTAAGATCTTCGATTTGAATATCGGCAGTGCCGGATTCAATTCCGCCGCCGCCGCGCGGTTTACGACCAAACCCACCACGGTCTGGGCCACGTGCCCCGACCGGCCCGATTACTATCCGGAGAGCAAGACCATTATGCTCAAGATGATCTACGGCGAAGATGACGGCCGGCTGTGGGGTTTGCAGGTCGTGGGTGAAGGAGACGTCGCTCGGCGCATCGATGTTTTTTCAAGTTTCCTGCAATCTGGTGGGGGGGTGGACGATCTCCTGTTTTTTGAACACGGATATGCTCCGCCATTTAATGAGGGCATTGATCCGCTGCACCATATGGCCGGGATTGCCCGAGCGAGACAGCGGGGCACAACATTTGTGAATCCGCTGGATGTGGATCAATCGGTGGCGGATGGAGCTATCGTGCTGGATGTCCGTGAGGACGGTGAACAACAGGATAAACCGCTCAATATTCCCGGCGCCATGGGACTCCCGCTGGATCGCCTGCGGTCTGAATTGGCAGGTGTGCCGTCCGATAAAAAAATAATCCTTCTTTGCCAACGTGGCGGTCGGGCCTATCAAGCCGCAATCTATTTGCGGGATGCCGGATTTACGAATGTCGCCGTTTTGGGTGGGGGAAAGGCGATGTTGGGGTAAGGTAATTGTTGATTATGCAAGACCAATGCTCGAAAATAAAATCGCAGGAATGCGGTGCGGCGTGTAAACTGGGTGAAATCCATCACGCGCGGCTGGCAATCGTCGGCATCAATTACAAAACATCCACCCTGCGGGAACGTGAACCGCTGCAGTTGGCCATCGAGGAGTTGCCGCAGGTCGATGATCTGCTGGTTTCCACCGCCGGGGTGATGGAGGCCACGGCGATTTGTACCTGCAATCGGATTGAATTCTACCTAGTACTTCGCGAACAGGCGGTGGCCTTCGATGTTGTTGCCGCGATGTATCGCGCATACCGCGATATCGATATCACCCCGCTGCGCGAGAAATTCTACGAGCGGACCGAGGACCACGCGGTGCGGCATATTTCCCGGCTGGCCGCCGGATTGAACTCCATGGTCCTGGGGGAGACCCAGATCTTCGGGCAGATTAAAAAGGCCTATTCGACTGCCTGCTCGGTCAAATCGGTGGGCAAGATATTACACCGGCTTTTTCACCAGGCATTCCGCATCGGGAAAAAAGTACGTGAGGAAACAACCATCGGGCGTGGTGCGGTTTCGGTCGGTAGTGTGGCGGCGCGGCTGGTCAGGGAACGGCTGGCCGATAATGCCGATCCGGCGGTCCTCTTTATCGGGGTCAATGAAATGATTTCCCTGGCCGCCGAGCATTTTCGCAAGGCGGGATATGCTCGGTTTTCATTTGCCAATCGGACCATCGAAAATGCCCGAGGATTGGCCGGCAATTTCGGCGGCGATGCACACTCACTTGACGAGCTTTCCCGGCGTATCGGCGCGGCAGATGTAGTCGTTACCTGCACCGGTTCCTCCACGCCGCTGGTGACGCGAAAACTGGTAGAAGAAACACTCGATAAATCCGCCGGGAAAAATACATTAATCATCGACCTTGGCGTTCCGCGCGATGTGGAAAATGCCGTCGGCGGTCTGCCGGGGATCGTTTTGCTGGATCTCGATGATATCCAACGGGAATTGAACGCCGGCCTGGAGGAGCGTGCCGCGGCGATGAAACCGGCCGAGGAAATCGTCGAGGCCAAAGTTGAACAGTTTATCTACTGGTACAAGGCGGTACGACGCGAACCAATTTACAACGGGCTGGGAAAACAGTTTGAGGATATTCGCGCTGAGGAACTCGCCGCGGTTTTGGACGGCTGTCCATCTGAATGCCGTGAAAAAATCGATAGGTTTTCTGTTCGTCTCGTCCGGCGGTTGTTGCAGAGTGCCTGTCGGCGATCGGAGTAGGGTATGACTGAATCGTATATATCAGTTGGCTTGCGCCTTAGTGGCCGTAAATGTCTGATTGTCGGCGGCGGCGCCGTGGCCTATCGCAAGGCAAAAATTCTCGCGGAAAAGGGCGCCGATCTGACAGTTGTTACCTCCGAACACAATGCGGGCATTGAGCAACTGCTGGAGGAGAAGCGGCTAACCGTGCTGGAACGTGCCTACGAATCCCCCGAAGCGGAAAATTACGGGCTGGTCATCTCGGCGACTGGTGATGAAGAAGTCAACCAGACAGTGTATGAAGACTGTCGCCGCGCCCGGGTACCGGTCAATGTGGTCGACGATCCCGCGCGTTGCGATGTTATCTTTCCGGCGGTGATCAACCGTGGTTCGTTCTCCGTGGCGATTTCCACCGCGGGCCGCGCGCCGTATCTGACCAGTTACGTCCGCAAAATGTTGGAGGCGATTTTCGGGCCACAATGGCAGGGGGTAACCGACCTGGCCGAGGCGTTTCGCGCCGAGGTGCGCCGCCGCTATCCCGAAAACGAAAAAAAGCGCCAGGAATGCTACCAGAAGTTTCTGGAAATTGACTGGCCGTCCCTGTTTTTATCGCCCAAACCGGCGGACGTCGAGCCGCATTACAAAAAACTACTGAATTCACTCGATGAATCCGAAGCCGAGTAATTCGGGTTTTGGCGTCCCGCTCCGGCAGAGGGGGATCCGTCATTTCCCGACTGCCCGGGTACATTTTATTAAAGAAGCGGCATCCATTTCCGCTGATGTTTGCCCTGGGGGCCGTCGCATGTTACATTAGCATTGGTGCTCCGGCGGCTGAGCGGCGCGCATAATGAAAGGTGGCCGATGTGGATAAGCCCGACCCCAAAGATATTGCGATGCACGTTATCGTGGAGGGCAAAGCCCGTAGTGTAACTTATCAGGAATTGACGCTTTCGAACAACCTGGCCCAGGAATCACTGGTTCGCCTGCTGGTCAAGAAGAAGTTAATCGACCCCAGGGAGTTGCTTCAGGAGATGGAGGCGGTGCGCAAGGAGCGTTATGTCGGACCGAAAAAGGATAAAAAGAACGATAACTGATTGTTCCCCAAGTAGTTAATTGAGGGGGCGAGCCAAATGAGTAATCCACCGGCGAAAATAACGGGCGACGCGACCGACATCACCGAGCGTGAACTCCTGCGCTGGCGGTCGATACCGGCGAAGCGCACGATCAGGACGACCGTGCTGGTGACCATCGTTATCCTCGGCGTGCCCGTTTTGCTGGCGGTGTGGTATGGTCCGTTTTTCGGCTTGCTTGGTATCCTGATTCTGGGCGGTTCGCTGCTTTCATTTTTTCTCCCCACTGATTATGTCTTAACCAATTTGGCCGTTGCCCGCCGCTATCTCGGCATTGATCAGAAAAGGAAATGGTCGGAATTTCGCAGTTATTACCCGGATAAAAACGGCGTTTTGTTAAGCCCGTTTCCCGGGCCCTCCCGATTAGAGAATTTCCGCGGCATGTACCTGCGTTTCGAGGGCAACCGCGACGAGGTGTTGGCCGTGGTCGCCGATCGGGTGTCGTACCCACCGGCGGGAGGCAAGGCATGAGTTTTAAGGATTTTTTCGCTCCCGGCGGCGACAAAAAAATTGAAGACAATCCGCCGTTAACCGAACGGGAAGAACAAATTATGACCAAGCTGGCCACGAAGGTCGTCGAATGGAAGATGACCGTGCCGGCGATTTTGTTTTTGGAGTCGGTCAAGCCGCTTAATTTCATCGGCGCGCAGATGATGATCTTCTTCGAACCCTTTGTGCAGACACTGTTTAACCTGCGTGATTACGATGTATTCCGGGAGATGATGGAGCAGCGCGAAAATGTGGAGCGCCTGCTTTTGAAAATTGAGGAGTTGGACGCCGCGGCCCTGCAAAAAGAAAAAGAGGCGCGTGCCTCGCACAAGGGCCGCCGGGGCGGTTTCTGGTCCCGGTTCCGTCGCAAATCCCGCGAATCAATCCCCACGCCGCCGGACGAGCCGACCCGACCGAAATGATAGGCCGTTCGGCGCATTATTCCCTAAATCCCCCACCACGAATTCCACCATATCGGCGGTTTCGACCGGTTACCAATGTTTAAGATAGGGAGTGAACTAATCTCGCAAACAGTCCGATATTCATATCATAGGGATAGAAAAAGGCGTGGGGGTTATGCCAGTAAAAGTCGCACGAAGTCCGCAGTTGTTGGACAAGATAGTCGCTACGATTGGGGAATTGCCGACCTCTCCGGCGGTGGTTTCCACAGTCATGGGTCTGACTGCCGATTTAAACACTGAAGTTGATAAACTTTCCCGGGTGCTCTCGGGCGATACCGCCCTGACCGCCAAGGTCCTGCGTTTGTCCAATTCGCCGTTTTACGGTCGGGCCCGGGCAGTAGGTTCGCTCAATGAGGCCGTATTAATCCTGGGATTTTACACGATTCGGTCTATGGTGGTGGCCTCATCGACCTATTCACTTTTCGGCCGTAAAACCAAAGGGGAGGTTTCGAGTATTTTGTGGGACCATTCCCTGGCCACGGCGATGGCCGCCCGCATCATCGGGCGGAGGATCAGACACAAGCAAGTCGAGGAAGCGTTCATTATCGGCTTGTTGCATGACATCGGCAAATTGATTCTGTACCAAAAAATGGAAGATGTATACAAGGAAATCATCAAGGTGGCACGACGCGACAAGAGGAATTTCCTGGCCATCGAAGAGGAAGAACTCGGGTTTTCTCATTCTGAATTGGGGGCCATCATCCTTACCCGATGGAACTTCCCCGAATTTTTCGTCGAGGCGGTGGCCAATCATCATGCGCCGGAAAAAACCGATCCCGTCGATGGAGATAACGTCGCGCTGTCGCAGGTGGTCTACTTCGCCAATGAAATGGCCAAGAAGATGGGTTACGGATTCATCAAGGAATACGAAGTGGACTTGGCCGCACTTCCCCAGGCGGAAATGATGGGGCTGGATACCGAGGCCATCGAACGGATACAGGAAGAACTCGAAACGCACTATTCCGAGGAAAAGTCCCTATTCGAGGAGTAATGTCGACCCCAGCCAATAAATCACTTCGCGATATGGCCTTGGCGAAGATGGAACAGTTTCGTGAGTTGCCGTCGATGCCGCAGATTATCAGCCGGGTGCGCGAGATATCAGAAGATCCGAAGTCGTCCGCGGCAGATCTGGCCAATATTGTCTTATCCGACCATTCATTGACCACGCGTATTTTGCGCATTGCCAATTCGGCTTTCTACGGTCAGTATTCGGGCAAGGTTTCCACGATCACGCAAGCCATTATTCTCATGGGTTTTAATTCGGTGCGCAACACGGTGATGGGCATTGCCGTCTACGACAGTTTCGCCAAACTCGAAAAGCAGGCGGAATTTAATTTAAACACGTTCTGGACGAAATCACTCGGTTGTGGCGTGGTGGCCAAGAGCTTGGCCGGTCGCTTGAGATATAAATCCTCCGAAGAGGCCTTTATTGCGGGTTTCATGCATGATATCGGGCAACCGGTTATGTGCATGATTTTTGTGGATGAGGTGCCTAAAATAGGGCTGCTGGTCAGCCGGACCGATGATCCCGTGCGGCATGAGCGCGAAAAACTGGGGATCGACCACCAGGAAGTCGGCGAATGGCTCGGCAAAAAATGGAACCTGCCGCCGGTGTTGCTCAAGCCGATGCGTCATCACCACCGCGTCGGCATTGGGCCACGGGAGAGATCCACGATTTCTTTGGTGGATTTGATATATGCGGCGGACATGGTTATCAACAAAATGGCCGATCCGACGATTAACAATGATGAAATCGCCGAATTAATTGGCAACGATTTGCGCCATCTGTTGGGGATCAAGGAAAAAGATCTGGCCCAGGTCATTGAAAATGCGGCCAAACAGACCTGCGAGATTGCCGCGGAATTGAGCATCAAGATTACCAGTTTTGATGCCGCGCCGCAGGCGGCCGCCCCGGCAAAAGCTCCGTCGCCGGCCGCCCCGTCGCCGGAGTACCTGGAGACGGTGCAAAAACTCTCCGAGGCCGAACGTGAACTGGCGATTTTCCGTGAGGTCGCAGTTGCGCTTAAGGATAGTACCTCCGAGGAGGAAATTCTGCAAACGTTGCTGGAGGGCATCTACCGCGGTCTCGGCTTTGGGCGGGCGCTGCTTTTACGAATTGACCGTACGGGGCATCGCGCCCGCGGCGTGCTGGGGTTCGGTGTGGCCTCGCAACAACAGGTACACGATTTGTCGATACCGTTGAAGGACGGCGTCGGCGCCATCATCACCTGCGTGACCAAGAACAAACTAATCAACATTATCGATGCGACGGCGGATATCTACAAATCGACGTTGGACGATGCCGAAAAGGAAGCCTTTGATTCTTCGGCGTTCGGTTTGCTCCCGATTTCAATAGTCGATGATGTAGAATACGTCGTTTTTGTCGAGTGCGCCGGCGGTGGGCCGATTGAGGACGATAAAATCCGCTCGGCCGAAAGTTTTGTCAACCAGGCGGCGATGGCCCTGGAGCGGTTCCGGCTGCGCCAAATGATAGCCGCCCAAAAACCGGCGGACGATGTAGATTCGCTGATTACAGTCGCTTTCAATAAATAGCCCCGAATTTTTGTCAAAGGTTGCCCTATGCGGGCCTTGACTGATGAGCCAGCGGGCACATATTATCGTCATGAAACAAATGCGTACATCCCGCCGCCGATTGGCAATAACCGCATTATTTGTGCTGATGCTGGGTCTGGCATGCGGTACGGAAACCAGGCAGCCGGAGCCGGAATTGAACATCCTGTTCCAGGTCAAGCTAAAAAACCAGTACGATGTTCTTTGTTTGAAAACCGAGGGGATATATCCCGATTCGGTGGCGGTGCTGCCCAGTAACGCGGTGACGCCGGTCTGGTCTCCGGACCACACGAAGTTTGTGTTTTCGCATGAGCGGAATAATCATTTCGACGTCGCGGTTGCCGACGCTGATGGGAGCAATCTGCATTATTTGACCTCGGACACGGCGGATAATTTTAATATTGCTTCCTGGTTTCCCTCGGGCGACAGTCTGGTGTTTGCCACCAACCGCAACGGGAACCTCGACATATATTCGATTCATGCTGACGGCACCGGGTTGCGGCCGGTGGCGACCGACCAGGCGAATGAGTGGCACCCGGTCATTGCACCGGACGGCAAACGGATGATATTTTTATCCGACCGGACGGGACGGCCGCGCATTTGGGCGCTGGATTTTGCCGGCAAATACCGGCGCATGGTTTTCAAGCCGGATACGCTGACCGCCGATTTCGAGCCGGTGATCTCACCCGACGGGCGTTATCTGGCCTATTCCCGCGTGGTCCGTGGCGGCGACCCTAACAATTTTGATATTGTCGTGTATGATTTGGTTGAAGATGTCGCCGATCTGATCATCACCGATCCGGCGACGGACCGGTATCCGCGTTTCTCGCCTGACGGGTCGAAGATCCTGTTCCATTCCAATCGCACCGGTACCAATGCACTGCACATTTATGACCGTATTTCCAAGACGACCCGTGCGCTGAACACCGGCGCGGTGAACTCGGCCTACGGCGACTGGTGAGGTATCCGAGTAAGTTAGATTTGTGGCTGGTGTACCTCCCGGTGCACCAGCGTCTTGCTGCATAATTTGCTGGCGCACGAGGACGTACGCCAGCCACGGCATCCGTCAGCCCAAGGGCTGACCGCCACCTTATACACCTTTTATTACAACCTCAGGACGTACCAAGCCATAATCGTGTTATGTGGAATTAGGGGCGTGGTAATAAATAATCAGTCATCGGTGGATTCAAGATCAATTGCCGGCCGGGGGATTTCGTCAATCGGGAGAACCCGACCGTTGTGGTACCCATACAGGGGAACGCTGACGTTTTCCCGGTTGGCGGAAAACTTGATTGTCCCGGATGCACCTTCAAAAAGGGACGCGGTTGTTGCCGGCCCCGATGAGCGTGGACTCTCGGTCAATAACATCGCGGCGAACATGACGGCGTCAAAAGTCCGGGTGGCCACGATATCCGGTTCTCCGGCATATTGCCGTTGCCATTTGGACAATAAACCGGCCCACCGATAGTTATGCGGATTATGATACTCGGGTGAGGCGAACACGGCGCCCTCGAGGAATTCCTGCGAGCGAAAAAGCTGGTCGGGATGCGCCCACCCGTCGGTACCCAGGTAGTCGGCGAAGATATTGTAAAACCGCAGTTGCGGCAGGATGGTGTTTAAATCATCGGCGTCGCCGGGCAGCAGGATGCCGCCGATGTGGACCGGCACCTGTTCCTCATCAAGTGTATCGCCGTCGGCAGTATAAAAGACCGTTGAATCGTATAGCTCGCGTAGGATGATCCGCTTAAGCCGCATCAGTTCCCGGCGATGATCGGTCCGGCCCGGTTCGCTGTATTGAATCGGAAAAACAACAGCGCCCTTTTGTACCGCGGTTTTCTGAAAGGCCCGGCTTATTTCGTGACCGTACGAATCATCAGGTGCGATGACGGCAAATGTTGAATCGGCCTGCTGTTCAACCGCGTAACGGGCGAGGGTCTCGCCGACCGTCGTCGGCGTGCAACTGAGTTGGTAAAGATGTGGCGAGAGAGAGGTCAGCCCCCGTTGGGACGCCACCGGCAGGACATGCGCCGTGCCGGTACAGGAAAGTATATTGGCCACAGCCACGGCGCTGGCGCTGGTCAGCGGCCCCACCACCGCGGGAACACCCTCTTCAACTAACCAGCGGGCGGCCGCCGAGGCCTGGAGGGGATCTCCGCTCGTATCCTCGGCGATAATCTCGATTAGCCCACCGTGATCTTTGCGCCATGCCTCCACGGCAAGTTGCGCCGCATTTTTCATCAACACACCGAATTCGGACAGCGGCCCGGTGGCGGGGTAGAGCAACCCGATGCGCGTGGTTTGTTTTTGTCGACGACGCAATTGGTCGAGCCGTTCCCTGATTTCTTGGTACAGGGTCCCCTTCCGTTCCCGGCGGAGTGCCTCCCGATAATTTTGTTCGGCAAGCGAGAGCCGTCCCCGCGACTCGTGTCGACGGCCCCAACGGTAATGGAACTCGACGGCGATTGGGCCCTCCGGGATATCATCGGCAAGTTCGCGCATCCCGGCATCGTCGAGCCACCGCGCAAAAAGCGGGGAGAGGGAGAAAACAACCAGTCGTCTCAGCCGGGCATCACGGGACACCGCGTAGGCCTGCAGGTAAAATTCGGCGGCGCGCGCCGGATCACTCATATAATATGCCGCGTGGCCGCTGAGATATAAAATTGCATCCTCGTATAATCCACCGGTGTAATTGTCCCGGCAGATGTCCAGCCACGACTCGGCTTCGGGGTATAACTTTTGCGCCAGAAGGCACTTGCCAATAAAAAGCGCGGCGGCCTCTTCGTCGGCGACATTAAGAGCTGGCAGTAATGAACGAAATTTCCATTCGGCATGACCGTAGTCACCGTTACGATAATCCTGCACTCCCTCGTGAAACACGCGACGGGATGACGGGTCATCGTGGAACGTCTTTTTCCAGTCGCTTGCGAAACCGGGAGATACCGGCAATCCAAACAAAACGAGCCAAAGGAAAACCCCCGCCAAGCGATAAGTGTGCAGCCGGGATCGCCCGGTCGACATTAGATACCAACGAATCGTTTTCTGTTTTTGCCTCATGCTATCCCTGAATGATCTGCGCCCGTCAGTCGGCCGTCTCATGGTTTTTCGCCATCGTCTAACCCAATCGGGGCCCGTTGACTGTATTGGTCCCGTCGACCGCCGATTTCCCTCCGGCCGAAATTACGCTTTGTCCGGCCCAAAAACAAGACCCCTCATCGAATTTGGTGAGGGGCCGGAAAATACCTCGAGATTTCGACATTATTCCAGGGAGTATTGCCCGAAATCCTCGGGTTTGATATTGCGCAGTCGTTCCTTGAGTGTTTCGGGATCGTAGTCGCCTATTGTTTCGTCCTTGCCTTTCCGGCTCTGGAACAGTTCTTCGTTAACAAAAATCGGGGCCTTGGTCTTGAGAGCCAGGGCAATCGAATCGGAGGGACGAGCGTCGATCTTGTATGTTTTCCCGTCGCATTGCAGGTAAATCATCGCGAAGAATGTCTGGTCTTTGAGTTCAGTCACCTCGACTTTTTTGACTTTGCTTCCGCTTGTTTCGATGACCCGTTGCAAAAGGTCGTGGGTCATTGGTCGCTTGGCGGGAACACCCGAAAGTTCCATGGCGATTGCCCAGGCCTCAAAGTGCCCGATCCAGATTGGCAATACTTTCTCGGAATTTTCCGGCGCCAGAATCACCACCGGAGAATTTGAGGTCACATCAAGAGCCAAGCCGTTGATTTTGGCCTTGACCATCATTAAAATTGCCTCCGCGGGTTTAGTCCTTTTTAACCACCCAGACTTTCATATTGGCCACAATGTCACGTTCGATTTTGATCGGAACGGTATAAACACCCAACGCCTTGATGGGTTCATCCAGCAGGATATCGCGCCGGTCGACAACGAAACCCTGTCCCGCGAGAAGGTCGGCGATATTGTGTGAGGTCACGGACCCGAATACCCGGTCCTCCTCACCTACCTGGACCTCCGCCGTACAGGAGATTTTTTCCAGGGAAATTTTGAGTTGTTCGGCCTCGCGTCGGTGTTTATTGTCGCGCAGGCGTTTTTGGGTGGTGATCTCACCGATCGACTTCAAATTACCTTTCGTGGCCACCACCGCCATGTTGCGCGGGATCAGGTAATTGCGGCCATAACCGTCCTTAACCTTGACCACATCACCGCACTTGCCCAGTTTTTCGATATCATCTTTGAGAATTACTTTCATGATCTAATCCTTCAGTCCCGTTTACCAGCGGGAGCTTGTCCGTTACTTGTAGACCTCGTTGACAAACGGCAACAAGGCCAGATGTCGGGCCCGCTTAATCGCCTGGCACAATAATCGCTGGTTCTTGGAGGAAATCCCCGAAATCCGTCGGGGGACTATTTTCCCCCGGTCCGAAAGAAACCGGCGCAACATACGTTCGTTCGTATAGGAGATTTCGTGGCTCTTGATATCGGCGAATCGGCGCGGCCGGCGGGAACCCCGCTCCCAGGATGATGACGAACGCCGCCGCCTTGAACTTGGTTTTCTCGATACTGGCATCACATATCC
>SDBS01001954.1_pt1 | contig 20768 bp, 17 predicted proteins | sample 2277091 | NCBI WGS metagenome assembly SDBS01 (sample SAMN10404972, study PRJNA504765) | marine sediment metagenome | isolation source: marine sediment core GS10_PC15, 163 cmbsf | place: Arctic Ocean: Southern Knipovich Ridge | collected 2010 | reverse complement strand
AAATTGATCTTCATGAGTATTCTGGAAATTTAAAATTAATATGTAGCATTTCAATAAATGGGATCGTTGAAACAACTAGGTATTTCACAGGTTTATATCCCGATCAAAATGAATCTTCCATGGATTTTGCATTAAAAATCTTATCTTTTATTTCGAATTTATTGAAAAACAATTCCCGTAATAAATCTGTAGAATATGTCCTTAGTCAGCCGCATTTAGATAATTATCTCCAGGTCCGATTTATTTTGGACGCAATTTTATTACAAAAAATGTCAGCAGAATTTCTTAATGTTAAGGGGGAAGAAAAATTAATTTCATTTGATACACTACAAAAACTTAAGTACACTGGCGAAAAAAATCCAAAACACTACAGTTTAACAAATTTTATGGATAAACAATTAAAAGAGCGTTTTTCTTCCGACACGTTTCCATATTCTTGGTCTTTCTTTCGTACAGATCTTCCAATCAATGTAAATAAGAAAATTAAAGATTTTCTTCTTCTCCAAGGAAAGGATGTCGATGGAGCGCTTTTGGATTTATTTATTGGCGAAAATGCAAGTAATGAGCTATCTCAAGAGTTATTGGAGGTATATAGACTCATAATTGAAAATGGTATCAATTCCTTTAGTTTTTCCAAGATATTGGGGGGGAAAAAAGACACACAATACTTTAAACAGGCTGGTTCTTACAGACTCGTAAGTTATTTTAAGAAATTTATTCAAAATATAATTTTAAACAGAAAGGACTCAATCCTTTGATATAGTTCTTCTAAATATTGAACTATTATTGAATTGGTTAATAAAAATACAGGTTCACAGCAATTTATCCTTATTACGGCTCAAAATTTTAATCAGTTTATTGAAAACATCCCAAATTATTGTTTCGATATCCTTTATCTCCATGCTATTGTGTGTTTTAAATTGAAATGATAGTGTGTTAAACTTTTTTTGTAACTTGTAAGCAAGAGTATCAGAAAAATACGGTTGATCTATTTTAATTTGCTCTTTGGCACCGTTACAATAGGATTTAAGCGTGGTTGCCATTTTTTTATATATTTTTTGCAGGTTTTTTCTCGAATTAAAAAGTTCAATTGGATACAAATAGGGCCTGATTGTTTTTCGGTCTTGAAAGAAGTTGTGCCATTCCAAATATAATGTTGGCGGGTCTTTTTCTAAATAATCCCAAACAATAGTGTTTTCAACAGAAATGTTCTCTTTAGAATCTTTAAAGCCGAAAAATATATTTTCTCCCTTCGAATTTACCATATTTTTACCCAAAACAATACCATCTGGATTTTGAAAAAAGATAAATTCAATACGGAAAATTAGTAAGGAATCCCAATATTCTGCCCCCATTTTCAAAAATTTCTGCAATAATAGGATAGTGGCATAATCGCCAAATTCGTTCGATTGGGGGGTCCCCGAAATTATAATCTTTGATTTAGTGGTATCTTTCCAATGGTTTTCATCTGGATTAACCCTTATTGAATATATTATGTTATCCATTGGGGATCTGCCTACTTCTACCAATTTCAAGAATGTTGGATACATAAGTTGAATATCCTCAAGAATATTAACCATTTCCGAGTAGGGAATGCTTAGCATGTTACTTATGAAAATTTTTTCTTTGGGTTGAAGAATTAAATTTATACCCATTGTTTTTGGAGTTGTTTTAACATTTTTAGGATCCAAATGCGTTAATGAACTTCCCGAGTATTTCCACAGATTTATGTTCAAACCAGGTGCCCATCCTTTCCATAAATCATCGTAATCAGCAATGGCTGTAACTGTAATGTGTTTAATTGCATCACTCCTAATTAGTTTATTTTCTACTGCAAATTTAAAATAATAAGCTTGTCCAGAATATTTTTCTCCGGGATCCCTTATTGGCATAAATGAAAATATATTATCGCCGTATTCCTTAAAGCCAATTCCATTTCCCCCTTCAAATTCCGAAGTTAAGACAATTTCTCTTCCAATCAAATTCCTTTTTGGATCATAAGATTTTTTTTTTTTATTGATTTCCGACGGCAATTCCATTCACCATTCTGCAATTTTTACGTTTTGGATAAAATGATGCTATAAGAAAAATATAACCGATTTTAACTCTTAAATATCATTTATATAATAATTAATCATAGGAGTTTACTGCGATTTTTTTAATTATTAAAATTTAACATCAGTTTGATATTAAAGAATCAAAACCTATAATGTAATTATAATTAAAACAAAAACTTGATCAAAAATACTTAGTAATAATTATATAAAACCGTTTTAGTTATTCTATTAAAGATATCTCATAATAATATTGATGATTTTTATGGATGATCTAACTCAAAGAAATCTTGCGTATTTTTCCATGGAAATAGCTATGGGATCAGATATTCCGACATATTCAGGGGGTTTAGGAGTTTTAGCAGGTGACACGATCCGTTCAGCCGCAGCTCTTGAAATTCCGGTAGTAGCAATTACCTTAAGTTATGATAAAGGCTATTTTTACCAATTAATAAATCCAGAAGGTTACCAAGTGGAACACGAGGTTCGTTGGGATTTTTCAACAGCTTTTGAAGATGTTCCGCTTATTATTGAAATGGAAATACAGGGTAAAAAGGTTAAAATTGGTGCTTGGAAATATGAAGTTATCGGTGAGACCGGATGGAAGATTCCTGTTTATCTTCTTGATTCAAACGTCCCGGGTAATGAAGATTGGCAAAAAAACTTTACACATGTTTTATATGATGCAACACCTTTCCAACGAATAGTTCAAGAAATGATTCTTGGAATAGGAGGAGCCCAATTTTTAGACGAATTAGGTTACAATAACTTGAGTACCTATCATTTAAATGAAGGACACGCTTCGTTCTTGACACTTTATCTTTTAAATAAATACAAAGGTAACGAAGCCGAAGTCAAAAAACGCTGTGTGTTTACAACCCATACACCTGTCCCTGCTGGGCATGATAAATTTGATTACAATCTCGCCAATGATGTTCTCAGAGGTTTAGTACCAACAAATATAAAAGATATAGCAGGACAAGATCAGCTAAATATGACATTACTTGCAATCCATTTTGCTCGTTACATAAATGGAGTGGCTAAAAAACATGGTGAAATATCTAGGAAAATGTTTCCCGGAGTTGAAATTGACTCAATCACAAACGGTATCCACATTAAATATTGGACTAATAAGTATCTGACAGAATTACTGAATGAATTCGAGAACGAAGGAACTCATAGAACAGAATCATGGTTCGATAAAATATGGAAAATAGATCCCGACGATATCTGGAGAACTCACGTAAAAGCAAAGCACGACCTAATTGATTACCAGAAAAGCCATCATTACACACTGCTTGATGAAGATGTTCTCACAATTGGATTTGCAAGAAGGATTACACCGTATAAACGGCCTACACTGATATTTAAGGACATTGAGGAACTGGCAAGAATAGCGAAAAACAAGTTGCAGTTCATATTTGCAGGTAAATCACATCCTCGGGATGATTGGGGTAAGCAATTCATCAAGCAAATTCATGATCACGCCGATAATCTTTGGAACAGTTACCACATAAAAGTAGCATTTATGGAGCATTATTCCATGGATTTAGCGAAACTTCTAATTTCAGGTTGCGATGTCTGGTTAAATAACCCAGAACGCTACAGGGAGGCTTCTGGAACCAGTGGAATGAAAGCTAGCGCTAACGGACTTTTGAATTTAAGCATTTTGGATGGATGGTGGATAGAAGGGTATGAAATGGATAAAAAGGCTGGCTGGGCAATAGGTAAAGCGCCGGAAGATCAAGGTAGCGAGCTCAATAACGACGACGAAGAAGCCCGGAACATCTATAGATTACTAGAAAACGATGTCATCCCCTTATACTATTATAATTTAAATGAATGGATTGACCGGATGAAACATGCGATCAATTTAGGCTCATTCTTTTCTACACACAGAATGGTGAAGGATTACGCAGAGAAATCCTGGGGATTAAAAGAACACCCTCGATGGTCATTGAAATAATAAAAATATGAATTAATTTTACCCCAATTTTTCATATATTATTAAATTACTCTCGAGACTGAACCTCTACTGCAGAAATTTCATTTATATTTATAATTGCATCAAAAAATGATTTTTTCCCGGATTCCTCCAATACAACAAAATTCAAACCAACTGATTGAATTTTGCCTGTGAAATCCTTTCCCGACTTCATGTGAATTTGTGTGTTATCTCCCTTTTTTTTAATTGAGTTTAAAATATCCGTTATTGTAGCATTTTTGATTATGTCCATTTCTTTTCACTCCTTTATTGTTATACGTTACCAACTGAATAATATGAATTTTTGATAAATTAATTGAATGAATTAAAACAACCTTACCTTTTAACAAATAAGATTATTCTATTTTTTGGATTTTTTTGACTTTTTTTGAATCTGATTTACATATTCGGCCAATTTTCTTGCCTTTTCATCCTTCTCAAAATGTAGCCTAACGGGATTGATCAAATCATCAATATATCGAGCAACATTTGATTTTAAATCCGGTGGTGATAACTTGCCCTCTAAATAGTCTTTTTCTAGTCCATTATAACTTGAATACGTGATGTTTCCGCCGTATTTCTCGGGTCTTTTAATTTCAATCTCTGGTATCTTTTCGAAGATAATATATTTTAAATACTCCATTATGGGATTTCCTTCTACAATTTTTGCAGGACACCAGGCTTTATTGATCTTTCGACGAATTTGTTCCGTGGTATCAAGCATGAAAACAGCACTGTCTGGATTTGATTTGGACATTTTACGCTCTATACTTCTATCTGCTGCTGAAATTTCGGAGGACGGTGGAGGACTGGTTAACCCTGCAAGCATATGGTGGCTGATTGAAATAGGTTTCGGACGTTTATAGAGTTTTTTTGAGATTTCTCTGGCCAACATGTTTACTTTTCGTTGATCAAGTCCCAACTGACATATATCAACATTAAGGTAAAAAATGTCAGCACATTGCATCATGGGGTAAAGAATTTGAGATGCTGATAGATCTTCTGCTTCGGATCTGCCCATAATTTGAGTGCATCTTAGTGCTCTCTTGAGTGAGGTTTTTAAGCTGATTTGTAATACCATCTCCCAATAATCAGGATTTTTCACCAAATCTGAAGCCCATCGGAATTCAACATTTTCAAGATCCATGTCACAGGCCTTCCAAACTTCAATATAGTATTCGCCTACTTTTTTAATTACCTCTAAATCCCCACCGAATTTATTGTTAGCTGCGCTATGCCAATCAGCGACAAGGAATATGAATTTAATGCCGGCTCTAGTCAATTTATTAACATTTATCGATCTGAGTAGACCTTGGGCAATATGAATTTTCCCCGAGGGTTCGAATCCGTCATAAGCATAAATCGGGAGATTATTTTTAAGTTTGAACTCGAAAAGTGATTTTAACTCATCCAAAGAAATAATCTCTTCACCGACCTGCCGAACAAGATCGATTCGTTCATTAATTGATAAGTTCATTTCTGTCATTTATTTGAATATTGCAACACAAAAAAATAATGTTAATATGGAAAGGTATTCAATCGACTTTTTTTGAATCAAACTCGCTTTTATTTCTGTTCTGCATAAAATTCGTAGTTTAAATAGTCTTTTCACAATATTATGGGTGATTCAAGCCGACAGAATTTTTAATACTTCAATGAGCCTCCAGTAATATCCTAATATTACACGGGTTTTTCAAGATCGGAAATATAGGGAATATTTAAATCAACATATTTTCATAATTAATACTGATCATTATCTATTTATTCAAACATTTATATTACTAAAAAATCACCAAAAAGCAAAGAGAAGGAGAGTATTGGGAGCTAAATCTTTTTTCAAAAGAAATAAAAAAAATAAAATTGTGCTGAACGAGCAAGAACTAAATGAATATGAAAGTTCCAAAGGAATACCTGCCGTGTATTTTAATACTATAAATAAAATAAATATTTCCGACTCCTTAAAACAATGCCGACAAGAACTTGCGACGATGAAACAGCAAGTGGAAACAGTTTCGAAAAACCTCGAGATCTAAAGGAATTCTCAGGAATATTCCTACGAAAACCGATTTCAATATTTGATGATTTTGAAATTATCATTATTTGGTGAAAGAGAGATCCACTCGTTCTATATAAAAGAAAAATTGTGAAAATGTGTGATTCATCAATTATACGAAACGTTTGAACAGCATTTTGAATCTAACATTCTCTAAAAACGAATATATTTAAACTTGGAAGAAAAATAGGGTTGAAGTTTTAAGGTTGAGATTCCTAAAAAAGGGATTAAGGAGTTACCGGAAAATAACTACTTTCAAATTTCTTTTTTATAATAATAAATGATTTAACGGTCAATTCCTAATCTCGTGGAAAAAAAATGAAAAAAAGTGATTTAATCAATGAATTTTTCTTCATTCCAATTTTCTTATCAAACTAAATCAAGCAAGTTTCTGTGCTTCACACCAGGATATCTTTTTTAGAATCTTTAAAGGATTGGATGTTACAATTCGGTATTCTTTCTCTCGTGTGGACTGATGTTCGGCTTTTATTCTCATTTCAAGTACCGTTCCGACTTCTACGGATCCCCGAAATTTAGCTTCGAAAATATCTCGATCAATCTTATCGTTTACCCATTTTGTTTTCGTAACGCTGAAATCCCTCTCATATTTCCCGTTTCCATTTTGAATTTGTATTTTTATTTTTGTACGTATAGTAACATTTTAATGATCGAAAGCTGAAAGAAAAAATATTACACCGTAAAAGGAGAAAAATATGAAAAATCTAAAATTAAGAAAAGGTAAAGTCGCGATTATGAGCGTGGCGATGTTTATTTTAATGTTTTCTTTATTATTTTCAGCCATTATTCCTGAATATTCAGAAAAAGTAACTAAAAATGAACCCAATTTACTTTTACAAGATGTTCAAGCTTCGGCTGATCCCTCCTCGTTTCTTTCTGTTTGGAATACGAATTTAACAAGTAGTGGTTCAAGCGGAGCAAACCAAGTTAAATTGCCCTTAGAATCCGGCGGAATTTATGATTTTACTGTATATTGGGGGGATACTAATAGCAGTACTATTACCAATTGGGATCAAACGGAAGTTACTCATAATTACAGTTCGACAGGTGTGTATGAAGTTAATATTACAGGCACTATTGTCGGTTGGCGGTTTAATAATGAGGGTGATAAATTGAAGTTGATAGAAATTTCGCAGTGGGGCAATTTGAACCTCGGAAATTCAGATTCCTATTTTCAAGGATGCATAAACTTAAATCTAACAACCACTGACATCTTGAATTTGACCGGAACCACTAATTTATATTCTACCTTTAGTAGTTGTACAACACTAGGAAGTAGTGGAAATTTGGGTGGGTGGAATGTTTCCAGAGTGACCGATATGAGCTTTATGTTTTCTGGAGCGAATAGATTTAATCAATATATCGGCGGGTGGGATGTTTCTAGTGTAAACAATATGCGCTTTATGTTTTCTGGAGCAAAGGCATTTAATCAAAATATCGGTGATTGGAATGTTTCAAGTGTGACCAACATGGGAAATATGTTTTTTAGAGCAAATGAATTTAATCAAGATATCGGGTTGTGGAATGTCTCTAGTGTAAACAGTATGGTTTCTATGTTCTCTGAAACGAATAGATTTAATCAAAATATCAACGGGTGGGATGTTTCAAGTGTGACTAGCATGGTTTCTATGTTCTTTGGAGCACGGGGGTTTAATCAAGATATCGGTGGGTGGAATGTTTCAAGTGTGACCGACATGAGATATATGTTCTTTGAAGCGACTAGATTTAATCAAAATATCAACGGGTGGGATGTTTCAAGTGTGACCAGTATGAAATATATGTTCTATTTTGTGGAGACTTTTAATCAAGATATCAGCGAGTGGAATGTGTCCAGGGTGACAGATATGAGATCTATATTCTCTTGGGCGAGGGTATTTAACCAAGATATCAGCGAGTGGAATGTTTCCAGGGTGACAGATATGAGCTCTATGTTTTATGGGGCAAAGGCATTTAATCAAGATATCGGCAAGTGGAATGTTTCCAAGGTGACCGACATGGGATATATGTTTTCTGAAGCGAATATATTTAATCAAAATATCAGCGGGTGGGATGTTTCCAGTGTGACCAATATGTATGGTATGTTTTTTAGAGGAAGGGCATTTAATCAAGATATCGGCGGGTGGAATGTCTCTAGTGTAAACAGTATGGTTTCTATGTTCTCTGGAGCATCAACATTTAATCAAGATATTGGCGGGTGGAATGTTTCCAGGGTAAATGACATGGAAAACATGTTTGAATATGTTTCGATGACGTTTGAAAATTATGACAGTTTACTAATTGGGTGGGCTAATCTTTCCTTGCAAAGTTCGACCTCTTTTTCTGCTGGAAATTCAAAGTATAGTTCCGCTGCTGCTATTTCCCGACAATATATTATTGATACATATGGATGGACCATAGATGACGATGGATTAATCGTTCCTACGAATCCACCTGTTTTAATTACATCAAATCATTCTATAATTTACAATAACATTACTATTCAATGGAATGCAGTGGATGGTGCTGATAACTATAATATTTATGTAGAGGGATTATTCAACGAAACAACAACCACTATAGAACAAAAAGTAATGTTGTGGGTCAATGGAACATACACAATTGCCGTAACGGCTGTTAATGCCTTGGGAGAATCAGAACTGTCAAATGAAATAATAATTATCGTTGAGATTCCACCTGAAGAAGGGGAATTACCATCGGGAGACACACCAACAATTCCAGGATATAATTTTGTGTTGATTCCGACAATACTATTAGGATTGGTTATATTAACTGTAAAAATTCGTAAAATGAAGAATCAATTATTAAAAATCGAAAGCTGAAAGTAAAAATAATTAATCTTAAAAGGTGAAAAATATGAAAAATTTAAAATTAAGAAAAAGTAAAGTCGCAATAATGAGCGTGACGATTTTTGTTTTGATGTTTTCTCTGTGGTTTTCGACTAATATTCCTGAATTTTCAGAAAAAGCCACCAAAAGTGAACCCAAATTTCTTTTACAGGATATTCAAGCTTCCGCAGATCTATCTTCGTTTATATCTGTATGGGATACGATTATCGTATAGATAAGCTCGTAAAGCTCTATGTATATTGTATGCTCAGATTATCTTGGATCAGAGGTCTCTGTGTGTGGGAACATTATTTGACCTTTAAATTCTTAATGAAATTTGGTAATTTATTAATATCATTTTTAACCGTACTTTCTTCATCTAAACTTCGAATCATGGATTTCCCTATTTTATAAATTGATCTTAGATTGTGAATAAATCCATCAATGTAATCGTATAAATCTCCTGAGTATATTTTTAAATACCACTCAGACTCCAGCCATTTCATGATTTCGTTAGGATAATAACCTTCTAACCGCAAACTTATGATTTTTTTCTCTATGTTTTTTCTTCCGCAATTGCAATAAGGTGAATCTTTGCATCCGCAGTTAAAAATTTCACTTGTCCATAATATTAACAGATCTCTCATGACTTTTGAAAGTTTTCTCTTGCTACCTAAATGTTCTGCGTTTATTAATGAAAGAGTACTGTTATTAAACAGAAGAGAAGATCTGCTTTTTTGACCTTTTCCGCTTATTTCTCTTACGAGAGAATTGGATAAATATATATTTTTAAACGGATTCAGTTCCATGGCCAATATTACAGGAAGATTGTCGTCAAAATCATATCGGAATTTCGGATTTAACACAGGTTTTACGGTATCTTTCTGTTTTTCTGTTTCAGAAGAATCATCACTCTCTTCAAGATCCAGCAAATTTTCGCCTTTTTTAAGGCTTTCGCGAATTAGAACGCATTTATAAACCGAAAAAAAACTTTCTGCAGACGCTTTTCCGAACGGAGTAATTTTTAATTCGTTAGCGGTTGTTTTAACCAAGAACTTGTTTGAACCCAGGTAATTCACACAGGATTTTAAATTGAAGTTATTATTAACCAAAAACTTCTGATATTTTGTTAGATCATTAACATTAACATTTCTGGAACGCATAGAAATAAAAGCGTTTATTTCAGTAAACATTTTTTCCTCATTGGGGTCCAGTTTTATGGATTCGATTTTTCCTTTGAGAAGGTGTAATACAATCCTTTCTTCTCCATCAAGCTGACCTGCGCTATATGATTTTCCTGGTTGTACCAAAATAACAACCTTTCCGAGGTCGTGTTTACGATATCTTCCCGCCCTACCCGACATCTGCTCAAAGTCGGCGACGCTGAGCCATTTAATCCCCATAGCTAGACTTTCAAAAATAACTTGGTTAACGGCAAAATCAATGCCAGCAGCCAGAGCAGCAGTACTCACCACCGTTGAGATAATCTGTTTTGAGAATTTATATTCGATATTCCTTCTTTCTTCAAGTAACAATCCTCCGTGATAAGCTTCTGCACTTACTCCATTATCAGACAGAAATTTAGCAATATTATGACATTTCCTTCTTGAATTTGTAAATACTAATGTCTGTCCTTTAAAACCAAATGATGATTTTTTTTTAAATTCCTCATCTGCAAGTAAAAGAATTGATTTTTGTTTTTCAAAGTCATTTAACAAAATAATCAGATGGCGTTCTATTTTTACAGGTCTACCTTTAAGTTCTACTAGATTACTGTTATAATGTTTGGCAAGCATGGGAGCATCCGAAATTGTTGCTGAAAGGAAAATAATTTGCGCTTTAGGATATACAAATCTTAACCGCGCAATCATTCCGTCGAGGATCCATCCTCTCTCGGGATCATTCAACATTTGAATTTCGTCAATTACAATCGTACCTACGCTTCCAAGGTTCGTACTACCACCACTTCTCAAGATCACATCAATTGCTTCATAGGTGGCAATTATAAGATCTGCTTTGCCTACAGAACCCAGGTCCGAAGCCAATTCATTTTCCATAAAAGATCTGCCTACTTTCAAAGCAGGATTTATTCCGAATTTTCTTAAAGCCTTATATTCTTCATATCTAAGACTGGCCAAAGCTACAATCGGAACGAGATACAGCATCTTTCGTCCAGATCTGGTTTTTAAAAGTTTCGAAATGTAAGATTTAAACTTTTCGTTGTTTTTTTTACCTTTCAACTTGAATATTCCTTCGGGCGGTTGTAATTTCTTCTGTTTATTTTCTAAGATTTTCTTAAATCCTGCCAGTTCTCCCAGCATCGTTTTACCTGAAGATGTGGATGAGGATACTAACATATTTTTGTTGAAGAATAATTGATTCTCAACGGCCATAACCTGGATCGGTAGGAGTTCTGAAATTTTTCTAAAATGATAATAGTCTTTTAAAATATTCGGGATCTTCAAATTTCTAATGTGAATTTTTTTTATTTTCTGAATGGTTTTCAATAAAGACTTTGTTTCCTTTTTTATATCGTACAAGGTTAGATCTCTGTTAGTTAATGGATTGAAATTGGACGCAAACATCTTCACGACTTTGGGTACTGATTTGAATTTCATCAGTTTGCGACTCATCAACAGTTTCAAAGCGGGAGATACTTTAATTTCATAATCTTTAGCGAGAATTTTGAGAAGATTTATACCTGCACAGTTTTTACAGATTTTTTGTTTGTTCTGCCCGATAAACCACTGATTTTTTCCAAGAAGAGTAAATTTTTTTTTTTCTCTGCAGTAACTGCATAACTCGTATCTTCTAATCTCAATGTTCTGATATTTCTCTGCAATTTCATAAATAAGGGCTAATTCTTCTTTTTCTTCTTCCCTTTTATTCCCAGACTCATACGATTCATTTTTTTTTACAGGAATGACAATGAAACTTACGTTGATAAACATTATTTTAAACAGCCTTGGATTGAGGGGTTGAAGATTTTGAGTCATATCTTTCGCCAGATTTCTCAAATCGGGCAGATTAATTCTTTTCCAAAGCTTAACGACCTCCAAAGGACTATCATTTTCCGTTCCGATCCTTTCAAATTGAACCATTCCCTTAAAAATTGGTTTCTGATTATAACTGAGGATACCGTTTTCAGGTTTATCTTCTTTCAGCTTATACATAAAGAAATTGTAATAAGATTTTTTTTTGTGGGCATTTTCTTTGTCAATAACCATAAAAGCATTTTTAGATATGCTCGTAATATCCCCTTTCATAAGAAAAAATCTCAATAGCTCTAAAAAAACAAAGTATAAGGTTAAAATTAATGATTACTCAAAAACGGGTTTTAATTAAATTAATGTCTATCCTTAAATTAAAATCCAAAAGTTTCCTTTAACTGATCGTAAACCTGCGCTATTTCTTTAAGTTTTTCAGCATCACCTGCATTTAGATAATACTCGATCCAGCCTGCCAATCCACCGTCTTTCACCCAGTCTAAGAAAACTTTGCACAATTGGTCTTCGGACATTTTAATTTCACTACCTAATTTTTAAAAAAAATAATTACAATTTCGGTTATTTATACTATTTTTATCTCATCATTGATTTAATATTTTTGTGTGAATGATTTAAATCACATTTGAAAAAAAAAGAACGAAAAATTTATGAAAATTAATGATGAACTAAAATTAAATCATAAAATTCTAAAAAAATTATTCTATTATATAATTAGGAAAAATCAAAGTGATAAAAATGTCAATCCAAATAAAAGGTCCAAATGCTGATGAGATATTTAATCGTTTCAAGCAGAAATCTAATAGACGTAAAGCTCTTGAGAAGCACTATGGTATAAAGAAAGCTGCATTTAATATTGATAATGTCACAGCTGCAGAATTTGTTAGGGAGGTCCATAAGGAGGCCGTATTTTTCTACCAAGTTGATGTAAACATCAAACCTACAGGAGAAACCAAAAAATTTACAGAAAATTATAAGAAACTCGAAAAAAATAAATTCTACAAATTCGACAAGCCAATTCCTATGTCGGAATGGAAGGGTGATAAAACTGTTCCGATGTACAGCACAATTAAGCCCATGAAATGTTCGAGCTGTGACGGCGGAAAGATAAGCTGCGATAAATGCGGTGGAACGGGAACGGTAGGATGTTCTGATTGTAAGGGGGCCGGAACCAAAGAATGCAGCAAATGTGCAGGAAAGGGAAAGCAATTCATTGAAATAAATGCCTATAATGGAGATAATAAGAAAATAGATAATAATAAGATGGATTACGGGTGTCCCCATTGTTTTGGCTCTGCGAAAATAACCTGTTCAAAATGTGACGGTTTGCAAAAGACTCTATGCAAAAAATGTGATGGTAAATCTAACGTTCAGTGCGATACATGCCTTGGAACAGGATCCTTATATCAATATGAAATACAACCGGTTCCTTTTCTCGAAGAAAGGAGCATTATACCGAACCTTTTTCCGAGTGTTAAGACAAATATGGAAAAGCAGATGGGTTCGGAAATTTCAGACCTGATTGAAAATGTAGAAGGAATTAAACTGAAAAGCGAAGATGAGCTTAAAAAGAAAATTATTGAACCGAACTTGGGATTTTATTCTAAATCTATTGATAAAGCCCTCAGTCAAACACAATCACAATTTAAAAAACACAATAAAACAGATGGATACAAACCAAAAACGCCTATTTATCTCTTTCCTCTGATAATCTTGGATTGTTTAACTCCAAAAGGCAAAAAATACAGCGTTTATTCTATCGGAAGTAGCAATGGATTCCTTGTTTTCGGAGATTTACCATAAGTATTCATACAAAAGGTAAAAAAGGATGAAGTTTGCAGCATTTGATAAGAAAGGTATAGATAATACGGATGAAGCCTTAGATTTAGCCAAATTTAATGCCGACGCTTTAGGAATAAAGGAAATTGTGATTGCTTCAACTCGAGGAAATACGGCCAAAAAAGCTGCTGAATTATTTAACCCTGCTGATTATAACCTTATAATTGTGACACATAGTTATGGTTTTCGCCAAGATAAACCTCAAGAGTTCGATTCTGAATTACGAAAAGATCTTGAATCCAAAGGAGTGAAAATATTTTCAGGCACTTTGGCTTTTTCTGGAGTCGGATCTGCCTTGTTAAAAACCCATCAGTACTGGGATTTTACCACTCTATATGCAAGAGCTATTAGAACGATATTTTGTGATGGTGTTAAAGTATGTCATGAAATTGTGCTGATGGCAGCTGATGCAGGTCTTATCAAAATCGGAAATGATGTGATCAGTGTAGGCGGAACAGGAATTGGTGCTGATACAGTTTGTCTTATAAAGGCAGCCTCGAGTAGAAAGTTTTTTGACGCCAGAATCAAAGCGATTCTTGCAAAGCCTCTGTGAATCTGTTAATTTTTTTTATATCAATCTTTTTCTACTTTTTCTATTATTACTAATCTTAATTAAATTAAATTGTATTTTCCGGATATTTGTAGATATTAAATATCCATGCTTTCCCACCTGCATTCTCAATCGCTTTTGCTACTTCTTGCTGTTTCCCCGGGCATATTGCTACCATACAACCCCCTCCTCCAGCACCCATTTGTTTAGCTCCATACGCTCCTGCTTCTATCGAAACCCCACATAATTGGTTTAATTTACTTGTTGCAGCTCCGATTATATTTTCTTGTTCCTGCTGTGTATTCATTAATTCCCCTACACGTTTAAAATCGCCAGCTATAAGAGCTTTACGTCCTTCTAAAACGCATTTGTGAACTATGGAAAATGCATTGTGTATAACAGGATCGTTTTCCTCTAATCTTTTTTTTACAGAATTTAAGACTTTTTTGGATTTACGTTCTTCTTGTGAATCTCCGACAACAACCGGTAGAAATTTTATTGAAAGCGGAACAACAAATGGTTTTTCTCCGGTTTCTATGAAAGTGACCCCTCCGAAAGTGATTGCAAATTGATCCATTCTTCCACACATAATATGAAGATCATCATGTTCTGCTAAATAAGCAAGTTCGGCAATTTCCATCGAATTCATTCCCAGATTGAATAGAGAATTTAAAGCTTTGCATAATCCCACAGATAAAGCTGCAGAAGAAGATAAACCAGACCCTACAGGGATTTTAGAATCCACGATCGCTTCAAATCCTCCGATACGCTCTTTTAGGCGGTAAATTATTGCACACCAGTATTTTAAATGGTGAGACCAATCTCCTTTTTCACCTAATTCGAATTCTAAACCAGTTTCATAGTTCTCTGTAAACAGTTTTACTTTGGAGTCATCTAATTTTTTAATCTTGACGCTCATAAGTGTGTCAACAGCAGCTGCTATAACCGGTAATCCCTTTAGATCGATTTTATCTCCGAACAGACATATTCGACCGGGAATTATGAATTCTAAAAAACTGTTTTCATCTGCTTCATCCATAAAAAGTAAAAAATCAGAATCCAATTAAAATTTCTGAAATTTCAGTTTAATTTTAAACTAAAGCGGTTTTACAATGAAGTAAAAATCCACTAGATAATTTGTTGATAATATGGTTGAGAAAAAAGATATTCCAGTAGTTATACTAGCAGCAGGTGAAGCAAGAAGATTAAAACCATTATCGAACCATATTATTAAGCCAATAGTTCCTATTGTAGGAGTCCCTATAATAAACCGTATAATCCAAAACTTCCACAAAAACGGTTTTAAGAAATATATTTGTGTTATTGGGGAAGAAGAAGCGGGAATTAAGGATACGGTTTTAGCATTGGAAGAAGTAAAAAATGGGAATATTAACTTAGATTTCATTATACAAAAAAACCCAAAGGGAATGGCTGATGCAATTATTCAAACATCTGAAATAATAAAGAAAGCGCTTCCAAAAACGCATTTTCCAGACTCTATCATCAAAATAAATCCTTTTTTCATAGTTTCCTCTTCGGATATTATATTTGAGGATGATACATCAACGATGATGTTTGAAAAACACTTAAATTCAAAATCCGATATTACGCTCTCTTTGGTGAATTCAAGTGATGACAAAATGAGTATCGGACACGGTAATGTTTCATTTAGCAATGCCAAAAAGGGTATTATAAATGAAATTATTGAAAAACCTGACCCAAAGAGAAAAATCAGCAATTATTACTCAATGCCTATATACGTTTTCTCGATCGATATTTTAGATAACTTAAAAGATCTCCAAAAATCTGAACGGGGGGAAATTGAAATTCAAGATGCCATCCAAAATATGATAAAAGCAAACAAAAAAGTGGTGGGTATAGATATATTACCGGATTTTAAGGGGAATTTTAAATACAAAGACATTGGTGCATTTCACATCACATACGTTAAAGATATTTTGGCAATGAATCAGAGAATTTTAGCTAAATACAATGCACCCCAAGGATTTTCATACGGAAATTTCCAAATTATTGAACCTGTTGCCGGAAATCCGAAAATAATAGGGGAAAAAAGTAAAATCGGACCTTATGTATTCTTCAGTGACGGATGTATCATAGGGGAAAATTGTTCTATAGTTAACACTTACATTTATCCAGGTGCAGAAATCGGTTCCCAAACTGAATTAAGAAATTGTATTGTTGGGAAAGATATCGTGATTCTCCCAAAATCCAAATACACTAATAAATTAATACTTAAAGATGGAATCCACGTTATATAAAGTTTAAATCGTTATAATTTCTGTAATTGCATTCTTTTCATAAAGGAGAGAGGGGTATTTTGAATAGATAAAATTGTGGGGGCATACCAATAAAATTGATATTATTAATTAATATAACCTCTTTCTCGTAAAAAATTCAGGAGATCTTGATGAGATTTTGTACAATCAATAAATTCATAAACCCAATCACGATTATTGATATTTAATGCCAAAGACCACTGCTTTACGATTTTTTCAGTAACCATCCCTTGTCTTCCCGAGTGTGGATTAACCATTTTTATTGTTCGTCCTGTGTTTCTTCCATCCTCATCTTTTAAAATGTAAATTTCGTGGGCAGTGGATGATCTTCTTTTTCTAGCAGTGAATCCTTTACGTTTTATTGCGCTAACAGCTATTTTTCTTCGAATTGGGGGTCTTTTCATGTTAAGTTTCCTCGGAAACAATTTCCCAATGATCCTTATATGGCCTTTTGCTTAAATCTATAATAGTTTTAAGTATATCGATAGCTTTCTTTAGTTTTGGGGTTGGAATAGGTGCGTCATGATAATAATCTATGAGATACATATCTACATTTAAATCTAAGAATTGAATTAACTCTTTTTTTAAATTATAAATACTATCTCCTGTTGCTCTTAAACATAGATCTTCATTCTCAGCAACGTAAAAATCCCCGTCGGCAATATAATCTATATCTAGTTCAATAGATTGGATCAATGGAGGATAATCAATCCGATAAATTAAAATTGATTTCATTTTAGAAATTTCCATAATTTCTTTTATCTTTTTGCTAGTTCGAACTTCAGAAATAATACCTTTTAAAATTACAGGAGTTTTAAAAAAATTAATTATTTCTGACTCCAGATCTTCTTCATACATACATTTAATCAAGCTATCTTTTTCATCCATAAGGGTAAAATAACGTTGTTTTCCATAAGCTTTAATTCCCGTAATAACACCTTTCAATGTTTCTGAACTTATTTTCAATTCAGTATCGAGCCATTTTCTTACCCGCGGTTGAAAACTTGATTTAACTTGTACTCTTTTTTTTATTAGTGATTCAGAAGAAATTGTAAGATCTGTATCTTTAATTTTCAGTAAATCATTGTATGAATTCAAAACTTTTACCCTGGAACTTGATTCGGGATACATTTCGCGAATTTCATCATAAGCCTCTTCTTCGCTTGAAAGTTGTATCTTTTCAAAACCATCGATAGCTATATTAAGCACTGGTAGAATAGCGGTTTGAAATGTGTCTAAAGTTGTTTGAGGATGAGTTGTTAGGATTGCTACAGCGGATCCCGATTCCAGACCAATCATAAAAAGCTGTCTATCATCAAAAAATTGTTTACGTTTTTTTCTTTTACTGGGGACTTTTACAGTCGCCAGAGAAATATTTAATAAGAGATTATTAAAACCCAATAAATATTTACCTAATACCTCAATAGGAACTCTCTTGTCTCCAATACGAGAACCTGAGAGTTCTAATTTAATGTTTGGCATCGAAATTTCCAAGTAAGAATTTTATATCTAAATCTATAATAATTTCATCGAATTAATTTTTATTCTTATAGAGCTTAAGCCTAAAACTGATCTTTAAATCTAGTATTATCTACATATCAGCTTTTTGTTTTATAAATCTATCAAAATTGATATTTAATCATCTTAATTTATACCAGTTATCATCTTATATACAAAACTCATAAAATAAATGTCTTAATCCAAACAAGATGGGGAAAAAACTGCGTTCGACCGAACCTAGAAAAGAATTATTGGATATTATATAGTTAGGATATTTTTATTTTAATTTTCAAATTTCAATTTTTATGCTTTTTCATTCTTTCCATAAAGGAAAGATACGTATTTTCCATGAGCATTGCAATGGTCATCGGACCAACACCGCCCGGAGAGGGGGTAATCGCTGAGCATTTATTTTTAACTCCTTCGAAATCCACATCCCCACATGGTTTACCTTCGGCAGTCCTGTTAAAACCAGCATCAAGAATTACAACTCCATCTTTTATTTTATCAGCAGTTATAAAATTGGGCACACCTACTCCTGATACCAATATATCTGCTCTTTTCAAATGAAAATCAATATCTGCGGTTTTGGTGTGGCACATTGTCACGGTTCCGTTGCGATCTTTTCTTAAAAACATCATTGCAAGCGGTTTTCCGATAATATTGCTTCTATTTACGATTACGACTTCCTTTCCTTCGATAGGGACATCATATCTCTCTAACAATCTGATTATTCCTTTAGGAGTGCATGCCCCAAATATTTCATCCCCAAAAATTACCCGGCCTGCAGTATTCGGTGTTAGTCCATCGACGTCTTTATCGGGTGCAATTTTTTGTAGAATTTCATTGGTTGATTTTTTTAAATTACCGGGAAACGGTAATTGGAGTAAAATGCCGTCGATTTTCGGATTGTTGTTGATTTTTTCTATTTCTTTCATTAATCCGTCTTTACTAATATCTCCGGGTAATTCAACACTAAGTGAGTACATCCCAATGCTTTTACATGTTTTAATTTTCATTCCTACATATGTTTTACTTGCATCGCTCTCACCAACTAGAACGGTGGCGAGACCGGGTTCTCTTCCATATTTTTCGGTTGTTTTCTTTATTTTTTCTTTTAATTCTTCCAAAATTTTATCTCTTAAAGCCCTTCCATCAAGAATTTTAACCATAGTTTATCACATGAATTCTTATTAAGACCTATTTAAAATTAATATTGATGAAAAAAAAAAGGTTTCTCTCGATAAATATCGACACACTATTAAAATTCAATACCATTCGACAAAAAAAAGATAATATTTGTATTTATTGAAGCGCTATAGAGCGATTCTCCGTCTGTAAATCACTATCACCGCAACAATAACTGCAACCACAGCTACTGTTATGCCTGCAATTAAGCCCCAATTAATAGAATAAGTCAAAAATTCATTTCTTAAGACTGACAAATTCGGATCTCCGATTTCTAGTATTTGAACAGCATAAAAACTGGAGACTGCAGAAGATTTCGATATTTTACTTGGATTAACACTTTCAGAAAAGCCCCCATCTACAGAATTTTGATGTTTTAAAACCCATCTTATCGTATCCTCTGACGGTTCTGACCCGTCGAGTAAATAAAGTACACTTGTAGCAAAATATGTAGCTAATAAAGATGAAACTGGTATTTCTTCACCCGTTATAAAAGAAAAGCCCCCATAATGCTCCTGCAAGTTTTCATCATCGATTAAAAACGAATTTACATAAGAATTAATCTCACTTATTTGTTCCTCTTCGATATCTTCTAAGGTATCCATAAGTTCCAGAGATTTCAGTGCATAATATGTACTGAATAGAGATGGAGTTGATTCAGATCCCAGATGCGACTTGAAACCCCCGTTGGAGCCTATACATAATTCTAGGAAATTGGTTACCTTTTCGGTCTCTACCAGCAGATCTATTAAGTTGCCAGATGAATTACTCAAGTGATCATAACTTTTCAGTGTATAATAGATTCCATAAACTGAAGAAACTGATTCTTCCGATAATCTGTAACCTATAGTATTATTATCGATTGTTTCTTTTCCTGAATTTAAGTATGTGATGATTTCATTTCTTTCATCCCCAACAATCAAATCCAAAGCGTTTAATGTCTCAAGTCCTTCCAAAGCAAGAGCAAAATCAATAGTATTATTTTCATTCTGAATATTGGAGTTTATTCCGGATGTTAACCAATTTGCAGCATCTTCTTGGTCATCTTGGTCAATTTGTGACAGTTCATTAAGTCTATCTAATACAGCAAGGGAAGAACGTGTAGCATCAATTGTGATGAGCGATTCTTCTGAGTCATCTTCCCTATATTCATAAAATCCCCCTTCTAAATCTTGATTTTCTACAAGAAAATTAACTAAAACTGCACGTCTTGTTGCACCTAAAACAAATACAGGATTTAAAACAGTTAATACTAAGATAGAGATGGTAATAACAATTAGTATACTTTTTTTTGCCATGATTTTTTTAAAGCCGTTAATCATAAAAAATTTGTTAGTACACTTTTTTTAAAAGCGGCTATCAAGAAAAAATATAAAATAGTTCGATTATAGTATCTGTGAAAAATCCAAATAAACGGAATCTGGATTTGTCAAAAAGGGTGACGATTCCGCAGGA
>SDBS01001953.1_pt1 | contig 20772 bp, 18 predicted proteins | sample 2277091 | NCBI WGS metagenome assembly SDBS01 (sample SAMN10404972, study PRJNA504765) | marine sediment metagenome | isolation source: marine sediment core GS10_PC15, 163 cmbsf | place: Arctic Ocean: Southern Knipovich Ridge | collected 2010 | reverse complement strand
GTACCCGACCAGGGTCGCTCCAACCATCGACGCCAGGGTCGCGACTCCGAATACAAGCGCGGTCAATGCCGCCACATCCCACCGCCCCTGGCTCGCCGGCAGAGCGAAGAGCGGAATCAGCGGCTCGCACGGCCCGAGAACAAAGATGATGAACAGGGTCCAGAAGGTCGTATTGGCGCCGATCTTGTGGCCGGCGTGGCCGTGAGGGCTGAGAGCGTGGCTGTGGATGTGGACCTCGTCACCGTGAACGTGGGCCTCGATCCCCTTTCGCTTGCGGAGCGCATGGCGGAGCCCCCACAGGGCGTACGCTGCACCAAAGGCAACCAGCGCCCAGGCCGCGATCGGCCCACGACCGGACTCGATCGTCTCCAGGCGACCGACCGCCAACCCAAAAACGATCCCGAGCCCACCCAGAACCACCGACGACAGGATGTGGCCGATGCCGCATCCCACCGTCACCGCAACCGTCCGCAGACGGCTCCACCCTCGGACACGAGCAAGCATGATAAAGGGCAGATAGTGGTCGGGACCGAGCAGGGTGTGAACAACTCCGACCCCGAACGCTGCCGCCAGCAGGCTCCACGACATGGAATGAGCATCCATCAGCAAATCCTGGGAAGATCCAGCCCGGATAACAGATCGAGCGGTCGCTCGCCGCCGACCCCGGTCTTCATGACCACCGGCGGGGTCCCGGCCGCGGCCTCCTCCATCCGGCCGATCGCCACGGTCTCCGCGCCGACAGGATGTTCCCGCATGGCCTCGACCGCCCGTTCGGCGTCCTCCGCCGCCACCCACACCAGCGCCCGTCCCTCGCAGGCCAAAGCCAACGGATCGAGGCCGAGGAGATCGCAAACCCCTGAAACCTCCCTCCGCACCGGCAGCTCCTCCTCCATGAGCAGTACCCGGCAACCGCTGCGACCGGCAACCTCGTGGCACACGGTGACCACACCGCCACGGGTCGGGTCGTGGAGCGAGCGGACAGCCGCCCCGCTGTCGAGAAGCGCCTCCACCAGCCCGGCCAGCGGACCGCAATCCGACCGCAACCCGGGTGCGTCGAGCTCGTGGCGGTGGGCGAGAATCGTGGCGCCGTGGTCGCCGACGGGTCCAGAGACGAGAATGGCGTCCCCCGGCCGGATATGGGCATCGGAGAGATCTCGTCCGGGTGGCACGACGCCGAGGCCTGCGGTGACCGCGAAGACTCCGTCGCCGTTGCCCCGCGGAACCACTTTTGTGTCACCGGCCACCACCATCACGCCGGCCGCTTCGGCGGCCCGGGCGGCACCGCGGACGCAGGTCTCGAGCAGCTCGCCGTCGGCGCCCTCCTCGAGGATCAGCGCCCAGGTCAGCCAGAGCGGTCGCGCGCCGCCCATGGCGAGGTCGTTTGCCGTGCCGTAGATCGAGAGACAACCAAGATCACCGCCGGAGAAGACCGGCGGATCGACAACAAACGCATCAGTCGTCAGGGCGGGGCGTCCGGGCGGCATCTCGGGCAGCACCGCGGCGTCGGTGAGGGTTTCCAGGTGGGGATTGCGGAGGGCCGGCAGAAAGAGCTCCTCCACCAACTGCCGCGTCAGCCGTCCTCCCCCACCATGCGCCAGCAGGATCCGCTTCGGAACCTTCACGTGCGAGCCTCCATCGCCCACCGCTCGTGCCGATACCACGCGGCGCACGTGCCCTCGGAGGAGACCATGCAGGCGCCGATGGGTGTGTCGGGATCACAACCGGCATCGAAGAGAGGGCACTCCGGCGGGTCGATCACCCCTCGCAGGACGTCGCCGCAGCGGCAGCCCACCGGTTCGAACGGTTCGGGCAGATCCACTGTGATCTGCGAGGCATCACGGTGCGAATACTCCGAGCGTAGCGTGAGGCCCGACCCGGGTACGGTTCCAAAACCCCGCCAGATTTCATCCGACGGCTCCAAATACCGGTCGACGATCTTGCGCGCATGGCGGTTGCCGTCGGCTGTCACCACCCTCCCGTAGACGTTGCCGATTCCGGGGCTGCCGTCCGCCGCCTGGCGGACGAGGGCCAACACACCCTGCACCACATCGGTGGGCATGAAACCGGCCACCACCCCGGAGACGCCGAAATCGTCGGCCAGGAACTCGAAGAGCTTCCAGCCGGTGATCACCGACACGTGCCCCGGAAGCAGAAACCCGTCGACGTCGAGATCGGGGTCGTCCACCAGGACCTTCATGACCTCGGGCATGGTCTTGTTTCCGGGCAGGAGCAGAAAGTTCGGGACCTCGTCCGCCTCCGCCTCAGCGAGGGTGCCGGCGATGGTGGGGACAGTGGTCTCGAATCCGACCGCAAGGAAGATCACTCGTAACCCGGAGTTGTCTCGCGCCATCTGGAGGGCATCTCTGGGTGAGTACACGATCTCCACCCGGGCGCCCTCGGCACGCGCCTGCTCGAGGCTCACCGTGCTCGACGGGACCCGCATGAGATCTCCGAAGGTGCAGACCACCGTATCCGGGAGCACCGCCAGAGCGAGGGCGCGGTCGAGGTAATCCACCGGCGTCACGCATACGGGACAGCCGGGGCCGGAGATCAATCGCACCGCCGGCGGCATGAGACGCCGCAGACCGGCGCGCGCGACGCTGTGGGTGTGGGTCCCGCAGACCTCCATGAAGGTCAGTCGCCGGTCGAGGTTCTCGGCTTCTTTCCGCAGATCATCCAGCAACCCGGCCATGGCCGCAGGATCAGAGTGCGGTCCGCCGCTCACAGCTCCACCATCGCATCGGAGTACTCGCGCAGCAGCTCGAGGGTCTTCGCCGCCTCGTCGGCATCGACCTGACCGATGGCAAACCCGGCGTGGACCAGGACGTAGTCCCCGACCTCGGCCTCCGGCACGAACATCACCGAGATCTGCCGCCGCACGCCGTCGATCTCGGCGACACCCTGGAACTCGTCTCGTTCGATCAACACCATGGGAATGGCGAGACACATCAGCAGCCCCTCCCTGTCCAACGGCGACCGCAGAGCGGACCACCGGTTTCGTCACCCCTACATCCTACAGGGGCCACCGCCGAATTTCGTTTGAACGTCCCGCCCACGGAATCTTGAACCGCAAAGACGCCAAGAACGCAAAGCACGCACGCACCCATCGCAAACACGAAGACACAAAGACATCGCAACGCCACCCATCGCAATTTGCCCACAGATCACGCAGATAACGCAGATGGACGATCTCGAGGCTCGAGCACGTGGCGAGGTTCCGACCTTTGCGGAGCGCTTTGACGAGTTCGACGAAAGGCTCGAGAATGGGATGAGGATCGACGGGGGGAGGCGGCAGTCCGATTGAAAATGCGCGAAGCCAAGAATGAAAAGACCTCAGAATCTTGGAACCTGGAACGGACGCACTGATGAAGAATCGTCTGACCTGGGCACGTTTTTCATAGAGGAACCCAGGCTTTAGAACGTTCGTTCGTCGCTCAGTAGGCGGAATCGTGATCGGGATGGAGGGTCAAGAACCGAAGCCAGTCGCCCTCGCGGTAGACAACGGCCCGAAAACCCCTCGAAAGGCGAATGGTGTAGAGGCGCGCCCCGGTCGGGCCTTTGCGAGACATGACAGCTTCCCAGCGAAAGCCGCGATCCGAGTAGAGGGCGGGCCAGGTCAATTGTGAGAGCTTGCGAAGACCTCGAAGCACCGCGAGTTGGTTTTTCTTCTCGAGTTCGAACAGTTGCCGCTGGAAGACCGGGTTGTTGAGATCGAGAAGGATTCCATCCTTCACGCGCCGACCTTCTCTTCGAGGATGACGAGATCAGCCTCGGTCGGTGGGTTGGTCTCAGCCCAGGCGACCGCCTCGTCTAGCTCCGAATTGGCGGGCTCTTGGTGGAGCCACGCTTCATTCTCCGGGATAAACCGCCCGACCTTGAGGATCCACACTCCAGGTTCGATTTCGTCGACCAGCACATGCTGGCCCGCAAATTCCTTCCCGAGGCTGATCTGCCCGCTCCGTCCGATTGTCTTGATAGTCGGCATGAATTCCTCCATTTCATGCTGCATGATATCATGAAAACGGATGGAGAGAGAGCGAATTGTGGATAGGATGCCTGTCGTGTCCTCCTAGCCCGGTCTTCTCACCGGATGTCTGCTGCGGACGGCGAATCGCAGCCATCTGTCGTGCTTTTCGCAAATCGTGCTCCTCAACGTAGTGCGACTACGCCTGCGTCGCCCGATTCGCTAAAAACCCAACATCTGACTACCCTTCGCCGTCCTCGTTACGAAACCCGGTGAGAAGACCGGGCTAGACAACCTCATCCGGCCGATCCTCGACGGTGATTCGCAACCCGCAACCCCCCGCCATCAACAATTTCCTGCCTCATCGAGGCATTTGGTGCCGGAGCGCAAGGCGGGCCTTCAGTTCTGCGGCGCTATTTCTCGATTACCCAGGCAATCGTTGGGTCGGGAAGGACAGGGTTTGCGATTGCACCATCGAGCCCTGCGTTACCGGTCCGTCCGGGTTCTGAACCTTCTATGAAACCGATCAGACCGACGCCGAGGGCCACTACGGCTGGTTCGTGGTCGAGCTACTGTGTCTTCGTGTCTTCGTGTTTGCGACGTGCGCGGGTGGATGGCTCTGTGATTTCTCTGTGCCTCTGTGTCTCTGTGGTTCGTCGGCCGGACGGACGGCAACGTTCAACGTTTAACGTTCAAGCGTTTCACCGTCCACCTGCCGCGGTTGCTCGCCCGTTGCGGCGGCGACCGCCGCTATCGCTGCCTGGCCGTAGGACAGGCCGCCGTCTCCGGGTGGGACATTGCGCGGCAGCAGGACCTCGAAACCGCGGATCTCCAGCTCCTCGGCCAGCCGATCGCTCAACAGCCGGTTGACCAGACAGCCCCCGCCGAGGGCCACCACGGCGCCTCGAGGAAGACCCAACCGACCGGTGATCTCGGCCGCCACGTGGCAGAATGTCGCGTGGAAGGCCGCCGCCACGATCGCCGGGCTTTCGCCGGACGCCGCGCGCTCCGCCACCTTGGCGAGGAGCAGCGCCGACGGCAGCACCGGGCCCGAATCACCGTCCACGACCTCGACCTCCGACCACGGCTCCACCCTCCCCCACTCCGGCGCCGCCAGCGCTTCCAGACGCGCCGCCGCCTCACCCTCCCATCGGTTGACCAGCCCAACTCCGAGCAGCGCCCCTGCGGCCTCGAAGACCCGGCCCGCACCGGAGGCCCGCGGCCACCCGGGCTGCTCCACCAGCCGCGCCATCGTCTCGAGCCGATCCACCTCTACCTGTGCGGCCATCGGCGTCGCAGCGATCAGCTTCTCCTGCCCCGATTCCACGAGGGCCGCCACCGCAACCCGCCACGGCTCGCGAACCGCCTTCTCACCGCCGACAAGAGGCAGGGCTTCGAGGTGCGCCAATCGTCGCCACCGGAGATCGCCACCGAGCTCGATCCACGCGCCGCCCCACGCGGTGCCCTCGGGACCCCACCCGGTGCCGTCGAGCGCGATGCCGAAACTTTGCTCGCCGGGTAGCGGAAATCGGCCATGCTCGGCGAGAACCGCCGCTGTGTGGGCCAGGTGGTGCTGGACCGACACGACGTCGAGGCCGTGCTCGATCGCGAGCTCTCGCCCCAGCCAGGAGCTCGGGTAATCCGGATGGGCGTCGGCCGTGATCAACCCCGGACACACCTGGAGGAAATCGAGCAAACCGTCGATGACCTCGGCGAGGAACTCCCTCGCCGGCACCGAATCGAGATCGCCCACGTGTTGCGACAGAAACGCCTGGTCGCCCTGGGTCACACAGGCGGTGACCTGGAGGTGGCCTCCTGTGGCGACGATGACCGACGGAGACTCGACCGGCAGTCGAAGCGGCTCCGGAACCCAGCCCCGGGCGCGGCGCACCGTCAGAGGGCCGCGCGGCGAGGTACGCACCACCGAGTCGTCAATCCGGCGGACGATATCGCGGTCGTGCAACAAGAAACAGTCGGCGATGCCCGCAAGCCCCGCGATGGCGTCCCGGTTTGTGCGGCAGAGTGGCTCCTCGGAGAGGTTCCCCGAGGTCATGACCAGTGGCGGCATCTCCGCGGGCCGCATGAGCTCGACGTGGAGCGGCGTCGTCGGGACCATCACTCCGAGATCGTCGAGACCGGGCGCCACCTCGTCGGCGATGACTGACGGGCCACTGCGCGGAGCAACAACGATCGGCGCTCTCGACGACCCGAGCAGGGACTCGGCTTCGGGGTCGAGCTCGACCGTCCGGCAAGCGGCATCACGATCGCGGACCATCACCGCGAACGGCTTGCCGGGACGCTTCTTGCGCCGCCGCAGGCGCGCCACTGCCTCGGAGGAGTCGGCACGGCACGCGAGTTGAAAACCACCGAGACCCTTGACCGCAACGATCCGCCCCTCCATTAGCTCTTTCCGCGCAAGGGCCATCGGATCGTCGCCCGTCTCGATCACCGCCCCGTCCTTGTCGGCGAGCCACAGACGGGGCCCACAGGCGGGGCAGGCCACCGGTTCTGCGTGGAATCGCCGGTCCGTGGGATCGGTGTACTCACGCTCGCAGTCCACGCACAGGGGGAAACAGGCCATCGAGGTCCGCTCGCGGTCGTACGGCAGCTCCCGCACCAGCGAAAACCTCGGGCCGCAGTTGGTGCAAGTGGTGAACGGGTAGCGGTAGCGGCGGTCAGCCGGCGTCTCCATCTCGCGGCGGCAATCGCTGCACAGCACGGCGTCCGGCGGTACCAGCGCCCCCTGCCGCCTGCCGACGGCCGATGTCCGAACCTCGAAACCCTCCTCACCGAGCGGCTGGCGCGGTTCTTCCTCGGCCGCATCGAGCCGGGCCAGGGGTGGCAGATCCGAGTGGAGGCGTTCGACGAAGCGCTCGACGACCTCCGCCGGACCCTCAATTTCAAGGGTCGCCCCCTGGGGGTCGTTGACGACCCAACCCGCGAGACCGAGCGACGTGGCAATGCGATGGACAGCGGGGCGAAAACCCACGCCCTGGACGGTGCCGCGGCACCGGATCTGCAGCCTCGTCAACGGGTTGGAATTCACGCTCGGGCTCGCCTCTTGTCCTCGAGACGAGCGTGGAGGAGTCCGATCCAATCTTCGATGCCATCGCCCTTCAGCGCCGATGTCACGAGGATCTCGCCGGCAGGGTTGAGGCTGGCGATCTGCCCCTTGACCGCATCGAGGTCGAAAGGAACATACGGGAGTAAATCCGACTTCGAGATCACCGCCACCTCGGCGCGCGAGAAGATTGCCGGGTATTTGACCGGCTTGTCGTCGCCTTCGGTGACCGACAGAACGACGACCTTGAAGTCCTCACCGAGGTCGTAGGTGGTGGGGCAAATGAGGTTGCCGACATTCTCGATGAAAAGGATGTCGACCTCGGGGATCTCCCCCTCGGCGAGCCCGTTCTCCACCAGCCGCGCATCGAGATGGCACGCCCCCGAGGTCAGGATCTGGTGCGCGGGAACGCCGAGGGCGCGGATGCGGTCGGCATCGTTCTCGGTCGCCACGTCTCCCTCGATCACGGCGCAGCGAAGCCCATCATCGAGGGCCCGCACCGTCACCTCGAGGAGGGAGGTCTTCCCAGACCCTGGGGACGAGATCAGGTTGATCACCAGGGTATTCGAAGCTGCAAAGCGCGATCGCAATCGCTCGGCCCGCTCCTCGTTTGCGGCCAGCGCGCGCCGTTTGACCGTTACAACCTGCTTCATCTCGGACTCCTCCCGTCAGCCCCCGGACAATCCTTGAAATCGGCCACCGTCATCCCACCGATTCGGGCGTCTCGGCGTCGACAAGCTCGTCTCCCTCGAAGGTCAGGTCGAGGATGTCGAGCTCGCCGCCTCCCGAAACCTGAACCGGGAATCCACAATCCGGGCACACCCGCATCCAGCTTCCCTCGGAACGCTCCTTGGCCTGGTTGCAGTTGCTGCAGAACTGTTGCGCAGGGCACCATCTGATCTCGAGCTCCGCGCCGGCATCGGGGCTGTCGATGACCACCGCCTCCCAGGCGGACACCAGCAGACTCGGTTCCACCGCCGAAAGCTCACCGACCGCAAGACGCACCCCTTGCAACCGCCCGCCGCCGTGAGCTTCGATCGTCTCGCGGCAGGTCCGGTAGACCTCAATGGCGATTCCCATCTCATGCACGGGGTCAGTATAGCGGGGCCCCAAACAAGCTATTTCGGATTTCGGATTTCGGATTTCGGATTTTCGGAAGCGCCCTGGGAAACGGACCCCGCTCACCGGAGGTGCCTGGCATCCCGATTCGCCGCGAATCGGCGTGCCTGGCATCCTCTCGCGGTAGCTCCTCCCCGGAGCACGGGCGCGGATTCGGGTACAATACCCGCGCCTTATGGAACTGCCCCGTCTCATCATCACCGGCGCGTCCGGATTCATCGGACGCAACCTCCTCGAGTACTTCAAGAAGGATTTCAGAATCGTCGGAATGGATCTGCGGTCGCAGATTCGGTGCGGCGCCCCCTTTCACGACAACATCAGCTGGTTTCAGGTAGACATCAGCGAGCGCGAGCCGCTCGCCGACGCCTTCAGCTATCTTCGCGAGTCGGGCGGCGCAGACTACCTCATCCACCTCGCGGCGCACTATGACTTTACCGGCGAGAGAGAATCACCCGGAGTACAGGCGTACCAATGTCGAGGGCCTGCGCAACCTGCTCGAGGAGTGTCGGGACATCGGGCTCCAGCGTTTCATCTTCGGCTCGTCGGTGGCGGCCTGCCGGTTCCCCCCGCCAGGTCTGCGTCTCACCGAGGACAGTCCCGCCGACGGTGACCACGTCTATGCCGTCACCAAGCGCGTCGGCGAGGATATGCTCGCCGAGTACGACGACTGCATCCCATCATGCATCACCCGTTTCGCGGCCCTGTTCTCGGACTGGTGTGAGTACCCTCCCCTCTATTTCTTCCTCGACACGTGGCTGTCACCGGTCTGGAACAACCGCATTCTAGGTGGCCGCGGCCAGTCGGCGATTCCGTACCTGCACGTGCGCGAGATGGGACCCTTCATGCGCCGACTGTTTCGGCACAACGGCGAAATCGGACAGCGCGAGATCCTGATCGCCAGCCCCAGTCAAACCCTCTCCCACCGCCAACTCTTCGACCTCGCCAACATCAACTATTACGGCCAACGAAGACGGCCCATATTCGTCCCGAAGATACTGGCGCACATCGGTGTTCGGGCCCGCGATGTGATGGGACAGGCGATCGGGAAACGGCCATTCGAACGTCCCTGGATGATTCGCTACGTCGATCTCGACCTCGCGGTAGACGCCAGTCGAACCTACCGGAAGCTGCAATGGCGCCCCCGACCGCGTCTCACGCTGCAGCGGCGGATGCCGTTCATGGTAGAGAACCTCAAGACGGATCCCAACGAGTGGCACAGGCTCAACCGCGCCGCATTCAAGAAGGTGAGCCTGCGCGTAAATCTCCGCATCAACCGTCTCCTCGAGCGGCACCTCGACCACATCTGCACCAGCTTCCTCGACACGCTGCTGGGGGCCGGCAGCGAGTCGCGGTTCCCGTCGTATCAAAAGGTCGCCCGCGACGTCCTCGAGTGGCGTTTCATGATCCTCCTGCGCCACCTCCAGAGCTCGATCCGCACCCGCGATCGGGGTCTCTTCACGACCTACTGCCGTGACCTCGCCGAGAAACGTCTCATGCAGGGATTCGGGGTGCGGGAGGTCTGCGGCGCGATGCAAACCATCAACGCCACCTGTGTCGAGACCCTTCGCAGCGATCCTGAAGCCGAGGATCTCGAGGGCGCCATCCACGACTATCTGACCATGACCATGCAATTCGGCTGCGACCAGATCCTCGAGATCTACGAGGAGGTCGGCGGTGAGGAGCTCGAAGAGGAATTCTGAGGGAAATTTCGAATTTCGAATTTCGAATTTCGAATTTTTGGAAGCGCCTCGGGAAACGACCCGCGTTCACCGGAGGTGCCTGGCATCCCGGCATGATGTTGTCCTCAACGTCATGGCGGCGTGCCTGGCACCTCACGGGCAATGCCGCCCCGGAGAATCGGGATCTTCAAGCCGGAAGATCGTCGCCTGAGCGAATCAATCCCTCGTTACAGCCCGATGAACCAGGAACGCGGCCAACCCCATGGCGCCGTCGGCGAGGCCCGAGAACCACACGGACCACGGCGTCTGGATGAGCACGCTGCCGCCGATCAGGAAGACGAAGGCTGTAGTCTTGGCGATCAGAATCAGGGTAATGGTCCGCGTGCGCGAGTACTCCACCAGATAGCCGGCCACAAGCACAAAGTGGAATGCGCCGGCCTGCCGGATGAAAAAAACGGGGTCGGCGCCAGACCAACCGGCGAATTCGACCGCCCACTCCGGGAAGAATAGCAGCATGACACCAACGATGATGCTGTGAAGGGCAATCAGGAAGATCAGAGTTCGCTCGTAGGTTGGGGTCAGATGCATCGCTGTCACTCCCACCAGATCCCGAGGTCGCCAGGTGGTTCGCGGAGCTCCGGCGGCCGACCGAGCCGTTCGAGCTCCTCCACCACGGCCGCAACAACCTTCGGTACCGCCGCCTTGACCGCATCCGTCAGCCGCGTCCCCTGCCCGGTGGTCTCGGGCACCACGCCCACCAGCAGAATCTCATCCGGGCTGCTGTCTGAGAACTCGGTCGCCATCAGGGCCTCTCGGAGTCCGGGCTCGTGGGGGCTCATGCGGGGCGGCGGCGGTTTGGCGACGATTTCTCTATCACGCAGCAGCCGCAGAGTGCCGGCGGGGTCCTCACCCTTCATGGTATCGAGCACGATGACCATGCGGGCATCGGCGAGATACGGTGTGAAATCGAGCCCCGGCGTACCGACATCGATCACCTCGACGCCTTCTGGAAACTCATACTGCGCCTCGAGGACCTTGATGGCATAGGGCCCGAGGCCGTCGTCCGTACAGAGAACGTTGCCGACGCCAAGAATGCGGATGGGTTTCGAATCGTTCATTGGGAGATTGTGCCAGAGTCCTGCGGTCTTGGACAGAGAGGCGCTTGCCTTCTCCGTACAGGTAATCAGTTATATAATCTGAATCAGACGGGTTTCTGGGGGGGGGGTAGCGCGTGGATGACTCCACGAGCCCATTGATCGTCGGCTTCCTTTGCACGTGGTGCGCCTATCGCGCCGCCGACCTGGTGGGAACAATGCGCAGGCCCTATACGGCCAGCCTGCGCCCACTCCGGGTCGTCTGCACCGGTAGAGTCGGCACGGAACTGGTGATGCGCACGCTGGCGGCGGGTGCTGACGGGGTCTTGATCGTGGGTTGCCGCCCCGGGGAGTGTCACCGGGTCGACGGCAATCTCAAGGCGCTTCGGCGCGTCACGCTCCTGCGCCGTGCGCTGGCTCAGGTAGGCGTGGAAGAGGAGCGGGTGCAGCTGGTGTGGTCGGCGGCGTCCGAGGGCGTTATGTTGGCCGAGGCGGCCGATCAGATGACCGAGACGCTGCACCGACTGGGTCCGCTCGCTCGGCGCACGGACGTCTTCGAGGCGCTGCTCCCCGACGGCTGGCCGGGCGCGTTGGAAGGGACGTGATCGAGTCCGTGGTGACCAAGCCTCGACTCGCCGTGTACTGGACCACCGGCTGTGGCGGATGCGACGCCGCCTTTCTCGATCTCGGTGAGCGGTTGCTCGACATCGAAAGGGAATTCGAACTCGTGTTCTTTCCGCTGCTCATGGACCGCAAGCGCGACCACATCGAGAGCCTTCCCGACGGCTCCATCGACCTGGGTGTGATCACCGGAGCGATTCGCAACACGGAGGATGTGCAGATGGCCCATCTGCTTCGCCGCACCTCCAACACGCTGTTGGCATTCGGTGCATGTGCACAGCTGGGAGGGGTGTTGGCGCTTGCGGACCTCGTGCCGGTGACAACTCTGCTCCGCACTGTCTATTGCGAGGGCCCGGCCTCCCAATACCCACGATCGCCCCACGAGCTGGTCGAAGGGGGCGGCGTGCTCCGGCTGCCCGATCTCACCCGCTCGGTGCAGCCGGTGGAGGCGGTGGTCCCGGTGGACTACGCTGTACCTGGCTGCCCGCCAGAGGTCGCCCGGCTTTGGGAGGTCATGCAGCTCTTCATGGACGCGTTCAACAGGAGAGCCGAGCTTCCGGAGCGAGGCTCCGTGCTCGGCGCCACCGAGGCGACCGTGTGCGAGGACTGCCTGCGGCTGCCTCCCGAAGGGCGGGTGAGCCGTTTCCACCGTTTTCACCACGTGCATCCCGACCCCGAGAGATGTCTGCTAGACGACGGTCTCGTGTGCTCGGGGCCAGCGACCCGTGGCGGTTGCGGCGCTCCGTGTCCAGCTGCGGGCGCCGCCTGCAGCGGCTGCTATGGGGGCCCTTCCGAAGTCGAGGACCAGGGTACGCGGATGCTCGGAGCCCTCGCCGCGATGGCCAAGATCGGAGCTCCGGAAACGGACGAAGAGGAGCTCCGAAGCCAGGTGGAGGAGGCGCTAGCCAGCCTTGTCGATCCGGTGGGCACACTCTACCGCTACTGCTTCGCACGTTCGCTGCTCGCCCGGCTCCGCCAGACGGACGGAGGACCAACGTGAGGAAGGTCACTATCGATCCCGTCACCCGTATCGAGGGGCACGGACGGGTCGAGATTTTTCTCGACGATTCGGGCGAGGTGTCGTCAGCTTACTTCGTGGTTCCAGAGCTGCGCGGTTTCGAGCAGCTCTGCGTGGGCCGCCCGGTCGAGGAGATGCCGAGCCTGACGAGCCGTGTCTGTGGCCTTTGCCCGGAGGCGCACCACATGGCCGCGGCGAAAGCCCTGGACACTCTGTTCGGAGTCGAGCCACCGCCAGCCGCTCGCGCCGTTCGAGAACTCCTGTACATGGCGTTCATAGTTTCCAACCACGCCACCCACTTCTTCGCCCTCGCCGGCCCGGATTTTCTCATCGGCGACGAGGTGGGGGACGATCAGCGCAACCTGTTCGGCGTGCTGCGCAAGATCGGACCCGAATTCGCGCGACGAGTCCTTGCAAACCGCTCGAACAACCACGAGGTGATCGAATTGCTGGGTGGTCGGCGCATCCACCCGGTGGCGGCACTGCCGGGCGGGTGGAGCCGGCGGGTGACCGAGCAGATGCGCGAACGCATTCTGGAGGTGGCCGAGGAAAACGTCGCCTTCGCCCAGGATTGCCTGCGGCTCTACCAAGAGGAGGTTATCAGCCGCCCGGGCCACCTCGAGCTAGTAGTTTCGGAGGCTTTCACCCAGCCCACCTACTCCATGGGGACTGTGGACGAGGCGGGACGGCTCAGCTTCTATGACGGCACGCTACGTGTCGTGGACCCGGTGGGATCGGAGGTGGTCGGCTTCCCGCCGGCCGACTACAGCAGCCACATCGCCGAGCACATCGAACCCTGGACCTATGTAAAGCTCCCCTATCTGAGGTCACTGGGATGGAACGGGTTGGCCGTTGAATCCGGCAGCGGAATATTCGCGGTGGGGCCCTTGCCCAGGCTGAATGCCGCCGATGGGCTCACCACCCCGCTCGCCCAGCGGGCGTTCGAGACGATGTACGAAACCCTCGGCGGATGGCGGCAGGAAGGGCGGCACCGGGCGCTCCACCACCGGCTCGCCGGCCACTGGGCGCGACTGGTCGAGCAGCTGCATGCCGCCGAGCGGATGGTGGAACTGGCCATGCTTCCAGAACTCACCGATCGAAAGGTCAGGGTGGCGGTGCCGGAAAATCCGGTTGTCACCGAGGCCGTGGGCAGCGTGGAGGCGCCGCGCGGCACCCTCCTCCACCGCTACACCACCGATTCCGCGGGGATTGTCACGGCGGTCGATCTCATCGTCGCAACCACCAACAACCACGCTGCGATCGCGCTCGGAGTGACCGCCGCTGCACGCTCCATGATCAGCCCGCACTCTGAAATCACCGACGAGATGCTCAACAGGATCGAGATGGCCATTCGTGCTCACGATCCATGCCTGGCCTGCGCCACGCACACTCTCCCAGGAGACATGCCCCTCGAGGTCGTGGTCCGGGACCCTTCCGGCCGGAAGATAGCCTTCATCCGTCGCTAGCCCGCATCATCCCCCGTGTTGATACCCTGGTCATAGTTGGGAGTGGAAGGGAGAAACGTGCCCGAGCCGTGGATGATCATCACCGGGGCCACCGGATTCCTCGGCGGTCAGCTGGTCCGCCAGCTGCGTAAGGAGTACCGGATCGTCGCGCTGGGACGCCGTGACCCGATCGAGGCCGGTGCGCCGGTGGGCGCCGGCATCGAGTGGTTCCGGGTCGACATCGCCGACTTCGAGCGGCTCCGACAGGTTTTCGAGCGCATCCGTGATCTGGGTGGAGCACGGTTACTGCTCCACATGGCCGCCCATTATGACTTCACCGGCGACGACAATCCCGAATACTACCGTACCAACGTGCTCGGGACTGAGAATCTCATCAAACTCTCGGCGCCGCTGAAACTGCGTCGCTTCATATTCGCAAGCTCGGTGGCCGCCTGTCCGTTCCCCGTAACCGGAGGGGTCGTGACCGAGGGAACACCACCCACAGCGCCGATACCATATGCACGCTCGAAGCAAGCAGGCGAGGATTTGATGGAGCGTTATCGCGACATATTACCTTCGTGCATCGTGCGATCAGCGGCGGTGTTCAGCGAATGGTGCGAGTACGAACCCCTGGACGCCTTCCTTCGCGCCTGGTGCTCCCGCCGCTGGAACGCTCGAGTGCTCGGCGGCAGGGGCATCTCGGCGATTCCCTACCTGCATGTGAGGGACTTGCTGTCGTTCTTCCTTCGCGTGGTGGAGAGGTGCGACGAACTCGAGCCGGCCGAGGTGCTCCTGGCGTCGCCAGACGGCGCCACCAACCACATCGATCTCTTCCACGCCGCGACACGCTGCTGGTTCGGCGCCGCTCGCAAACCGCTGAACATGCCGCCCCGCTTCGCCGCGGTGGGAATCCGACTCCGCGAATCGTTGGGGCGCCTCACCGGCATGATGCCGTTCGAGCGGTCATGGATGGTCGAGTTCATCGACCGCCAGCTCACCGTCGATGCGGCGCACACCCGCCGCCGTATCGATTGGGCTCCGAACCCGGACCTCGACGTCCTCGCCTCGCTGGACGACATGGTCCGTAATCTGCGTGCCGATCGTCGTGAGTGGCACCAACGCAACCGCCGACGGGGGGTGCGACGGCGTCAACGCCGGGCCTGATGGTGTGTCACCTGCAGCAGCCCTTCGACCTCCTCCATCAGCTGCGCATCGGTGTAGCCGAGCTGGGACGCAGCGCCGTTGGGACACGTGGCAGCGCAGCTGCCGCAGCTCCGACACAGGACGTCGTTGACGATCGCGACCGTTCGCTCACCACGGGCAGCGAGCTCAATAGCCCGGTCCGGGCAGTCAATCACGCAAAGGCCGCAACCACCGCACCTGAGCTCGTCCACCACCGCGACCGTGGGGTCTACATCGACCACTCCTCGACCCAGCAGGTTCTGCGCCCCAGCAGCAGCAGCCGAGCCCTGGGCCACACTGTCCGGGATGTCCTTGGGACCCTGGCACGCGCCCGCGAGGAACACCCCCGCCGCCGCCGTCTGCACCGGCGCGAGCTTGAGGTGCTTCTCGAGGAAGAATCCTCCCGGGTTGGACCCCATCCCGAACAGCTGGGCTACCTGAGAAGCATCGGCATGTGGTTCCATAGCCACCGCGAGAACCACCATGTCCACCGGCACGATCACACGCCGGCCCAGAACCGTGTCCTGGGCCTTCACCATCAACTTGCCATGGCGCCGGATCACCTCGGTGCCCTTTCCCTGAACGAACACCACATCCTCTTCCTGGGCCCGAAGATAGAACTCCTCGCAACCCTTGCCAGCGGCCCGCATGTCCAGGTAGAAGTCGAACACCCGGGCCCCGGTCTGCCATCTGGCGGCGAGGGAGAACTTCAGCGACGCCATGCAGCACACGGTCGAACAGTGGCTGTTGAACCGGGCATCACGGCTGCCGATGCAGTGCAGTATCGCGATGCTCTCGGGGACCCGTCCGTCCGCGCACTGGATCTTCCCTCCGGTCGGACCCAACGGGTGGCACATGCGTTCGAACTGCAAGCTGGTCAGAATGTCGGGCCACCGACCGTATCCGTACTCCGGCGCTCGGGTTGGATCGAAGACGTCGAAGCCGGTGGCCACGACCACAGCCCCCACCTCCACCTCTCGGAGTTCGTCCTGCTGATCGAAATCTACCGCGCCCACCGGGCACACCTCGACACAACTCCTGCAGTCCGCCGACTGGAAATGAATGCATCGATCGCGGTCGATCAACGGCAGGTTGGGAACAGCCTGGGGAAAGGGGAAGTAGACCGCGGGCCGCGTGCCAAGCCCCAGGTCGAACTCCGAAGGGATGTCGCGTACCGGGCAGCACTCCACACATAGACCGCAACCGTTGCAGCGGCTCGCATCGATCGAGCGTGCGCGACTCCGAATGCGAACTCGGAAGCTGCCCACGTGACCGGTCACCTCCTCCACCTCGCTGGCGGTAAGCATGGTGATCAAGGGGTGCTTCGACACCCGGGCCATTCTCGGCACCAGGATGCATGCGGAGCAGTCGAGGGTCGGAAAGGTGCGGTCGATCATCGCCAAGTGACCACCGAGGGCCGGCTCGCGCTCCACCAGTACGACCGGGGTCCCGGCATCGGCCAAGCACAGCGCCGCCTCCAGGCCGGCGATTCCCGCCCCCAATACCAGCACCCGCTGGGTCACCGGCAGTTGGTTGATCTCCAGGGGGCGCTGCAACCGCACCCGGCGCACCGCAGCTGACACCATGGCCTGCGCTTTGGCGGTGGCCTGGTCTCGGTCCGGGGTCACCCACGCGACGTGCTCCCGAATGTTGGCCATCTGCATCGCGAACGGGTTGATGCCCGCGCCCCGGCAGGTCTCCCAGAAGGTAATCTCGTGCAAGAGAGGCGAGCAAGCGGCCACGACCACCCGAGTCAGCCGGTGCTCCACGATCTGCTGTTGGATCAGCCGCTGGCCCGACTCGGCGCAAAGAAATCGAGAGTCCTGTACCACCGTCACGCCGTCCAGGCCGCGGCTGTACTCGGCGAGCTCGTGCATGACGACCGTACCCGAAATGTTGGTCCCGCAGTGGCACTGGAAGACCCCGATTCGTTCGGTTTCAGCTCGGCTCGGCGGTGCCTGATTCCTGCTCACCATTCCACCTCGTCTGCCAACGACTGCCAGACCAGCTCCACCACGTCGACGACCCTTAGTGGTTTGCGCATCCACTGCACCGCGCCCACCAGCGCCCGCTTGCACTGCTGGCAAGCCGACACCAGGGTCGCGGCTTCCACATCGACGGCCTGCGCCACCCGACGGACGGCCACCTCCAGCGTGGTGTCCAGATCGAGCAACTTCACGTCACCGCCACCGCCGCAACACAGCGCGTTGACGCCGGTGTTGGCCATCTCTCGCAGCTCAAGTCCGGGTATGCTGTTCAGCACAAATCTAGGCGCCTCGAACTCGCCGCACTTGCGGGCGAGGTCGCACGGGTCGTGGTAGGTCGCGACCTGCGGCAGGGGGCCCAATCGCAATCGCCTTCCTTGGAGGAGCTCCGCGAGGAACTCCGTCGCGTGGATGACCGTTAATCCGGGGGGAAGCGGAGCGATCCGGGGAAACAGGATCTTCCACGTGTAGTAGCACGATGGGCAGGTAGTGACCAGCGTGCGCACGCCGAGCTCCTTCACCCGATCGATATTGTGCTCCACGAGGGCATCCAGGTCGTCTTTCATTCCGGCGTTGAACAGCGGGTAGCCACAACACCACTCCCCGCCGCCGAGGGTCGTGACCTTGATCCCCGCGTGGTGGAGGATCCGGCCGAAACCCTGGGCAATGCCGTACGCGCGGGGGTAGAACGACGCTATGCAACCCACGAAGTAGAGAACGTCGGCGTCCCGGGCACCATCGATGCCGATCAGAGGTTGGGGCAGGTTGGTGCTCCATCGAAGCCGATCCTCGTTGGGCTCCCCCGAGATGTTGTGGAATTCGCGCACCGCTTCGCAGAGCAATCTGACTTCCTCAGGCGGTTCCAGGCCGTTCCGTTTGGCATGGCCCTTCAGCTCGACGATGATCTCTGCCATCGAGATACCCCTGGGACAGTGAAAGCTGCATGCCGCACACGACGTGCACTGCCAGAACGCCCCACTCTCCAGCACCTCGCGCTCCATGCCCAGACGAATCAGGCGGCCGAGCCTTTGGGGGCTGATGGCCATCCGGTTGGCTGTGGGGCAGGAAGCGGTGCAGCTGCCACATTGGATACAGGTCTTCAGCTGCTCGGCCCATGGTCCCACCCGCCGAGCGAAGTCGAAGTCCACCTCGTCGTCGGTCCAGTAGAGCGGTTGGCTGTCTCGTACAAGAGCCACGTATTGAATATACGCTCAAACCTGCGATCGTGCGCACTTTGGGGCCGACCCACCACTCCACGCCGAGCTTGGATCGCGGTGCTAGCCCGCTCTTCACCGGGTTTCGTATCGAGGGCGGCGAAGCGCAAGTAATCGCTGGGTTTGTCGCGAATCGGGCGACGCAGTCGTAGTTGCGCTACGTCGAGGAGCACGATCTGAGACAAGCACAGCGGGACGCAGCGATTCGCCGTCCGTAGTAGACACTCGGTGAGAAGTGCAGGCTAGGGCGTTGTCGGCGACCATTGCGAAATCGCCTCCCTGAACTGGTTATTCGTTTCTGGTTACTGGGAGTCAAAAAAAGGCCGGGAGTTTCCTCCCGGCCAAAGCTGAAAAGTATGTTTTCCGAATTCAGAATTCCGAATTCCGAATTCCTACAGCACTCGTACCTTCGACCTCTCCTTCCCATCCGGATCGTGGGTGTGAATCGCACAGGCCAGACACGGATCGAAGGAGTGAACGGTACGCAGCACCTCGAGCGGCCGTTCCGGATCGGCGATCGGGTTGCCGATCAGCGAGGCCTCGTACGGTCCCAGTTGACCATCACCGTCACGCGGCCCGGCGTTCCAGGTCGAGGGCACGACGCATTGGTAGTTCTTGATCTTGCCGTTGTCGATCACCACCCAGTGCGAGAGCGTGCCGCGCGGCGCCTCGTGGAAGCCGTAACCCTGGATCTCACCCTTCGGAAACTCGAACGGGGTGAAGATATCGGTATCGCCGCCGCCGATGTTGGCGACCAGCGCTTCCCATTGACCCATGATTTGGTTCGCGATCACTCGTGCGCGAATGGCGCGCGCCGCGTGGCGCCCGAGGGTCGAGTGGAGCACCGCCGGGGTCAGCTTGACACCGGCCACCGTGCCCGCAAGGTCGAGGAACTCGAGTGCGTACTTGGTGGTGAGCTCGTCTCCGGCGGCAAGCCCTGCCAGCACCTGCGCCAGCGGACCGACCTGCATCGGCTGGCCCTCGAAGCGCGGTGACTTCACCCAGGAGTACTTGCCGTCATGATCGAAATCGGAGTATGCGGGGACCGTCTCCCCCTTCCAGGGATGGAGGTCGCCTTCACCTTCGTACCACGAGTGGGAGATGCCTTCGACGACGTTGTCGCGGAAGAGCTCGTCATTGAACGACGTAATCTCCCGGAAGCTGCCGAGGTCGGCATCCATGATGACGCCGCCGGGCATGGCGAACTCGGTGCCCTCCGGGTTGAGAGGCACATCGGGCACCGACAGGTAGTTGGTGACCCCGGCACCGTAGCCGAGCCACGGGGCGTACATGGCGGCGATGGCCGCGACATCGACAAAGTACACCTGGTCGACGAAGGCTTTTACCTCGTCGATGTAGCCCTTGATCTGGTAGAGCCTCGCCATGTTGAGGGTGGCCTCGTTGTCGAGGTTGATGGCGTTGGCCACCCCGCCGACCGCGAGGTTCTGGATGTTGGGCGTCTTGGAGCCGAGGACGGTCACGATCTTGTTGGCCGCCTTCTGCGCCTCGAGGGCCTGCAGATAGTGGGTCACCGCCAGGAGATTCACATCCGGCGGAAGATCCATCGCCGGGTGGCCCCAGTAACCGTTGGTGAAGATGCCGAGCTGGCCCTTGGAGACGAAATCGGCGAGCCTTTCCTTGACTGCGGTGAGCTCCTTGACGCCGTTTCCGGGCCACGGCGAGAGCGATTCCGCCAGACGGGCGGTGGTCCGCGGATTGCCGTCGAGGGCAGACACCACGTCCACCCAGTCGAGGGCCGACAGGTGGTAGAAGTGGACGATGTGGTCGTGCAGTGCATGCGCCATGATCAGCAAATTGCGGATCAGCTGCGCGTTGAGCGGCGGGTTTATTTGGAGCGCATTCTCCACCGCACGCACCGAGGCAATCGCATGCACCGTGGTGCACACGCCGCAGATGCGTTGGGTGAAGACCCACGCGTCACGCGGATCACGTCCTTCGAGGATTTTTTCGATTCCGCGCCACATCTGACCCGAGGACCAGGAGTTCTGAACCTTGCCCCGGTCGACCTCGACGTCGATGCGCAGATGACCCTCGATGCGCGTAATCGGGTCAACAGTGATCATTCTGGCCATCAGGCCCTCCCTTCGATTTCAGGAACCTGGGCGGCGCGGGTGCCACTCAGGATCGGGTAGCGTTTGACTATGAAGATGTAGAGGAAGATCTCGAGCCCGACGACACCAAATGTGATCAGGAGCTCGAGGGTCGTCGGGAAGTACGACCAGTTCTTTCCAGGATTGAAGGCGACGATATAGGTGTCGAACCGATACAACGAGCCTGCGAGCATGATGAGCAACGAGGCTTTGAAGATCGTGACGAAGCTCGCCCGGTCCTTGGCCCGCATCAGCATCAGCATCGGTATGGCGAAGAGC
>SDBS01001951.1_pt1 | contig 20791 bp, 20 predicted proteins | sample 2277091 | NCBI WGS metagenome assembly SDBS01 (sample SAMN10404972, study PRJNA504765) | marine sediment metagenome | isolation source: marine sediment core GS10_PC15, 163 cmbsf | place: Arctic Ocean: Southern Knipovich Ridge | collected 2010 | reverse complement strand
CGCCAAGCTAACCGAAAGCCAAGAAATTCTGCAGTAGTCTCCTCTTCCGGTTGTTCTTTTCGACAGGAAATAAGAATGCGAAATTTGAAATTGATAGTTGAATACAAGGGTACCGATTATTCCGGTTTTCAAAAACAGCCATCTCAGCCTACTATTCAAGGGGTATTGGAAGAGGCTCTATCCCGGATTCTACAAGAGGAAATTGCTGTTATTGGTGCGGGGCGTACAGATGCCGGTGTTCATGCCAAGGGACAAGTTGTTAACTTCTACCTCCAATCCGATATGGAGTACGGCCGCTTGCGGTGGGCGGCAAATTCGCTTCTTCCTCCGGATATAGTAATTGCGGAAGTCACTGAAGCAAGTGAATCTTTCCATGCCCGGCGGAACGCGAGGTCCAGAGAATATAAATATCTGATACTAAACCGGGATCATGGCAGCCCTTTTTGGAATGAGTTTGCCTACTTCTTCCGGAGGCCTCTGGATATTCACTTAATGCGGGTGGCGTCAAAAGTTCTGGAAGGTGAGCATGATTTTTCCTCCTTCTGTGCTGCCGAAAGCAAGCCCCGAAAATGTATCCGCAGAATTGAGACAATATCTGTTTATAAGGAAGATGACCTGGTCCATCTTGATGTTAAGGGCAATGCTTTTTTACACAATATGGTAAGGATTATTGTGGGAACACTTTTACCGGTTGGGGCAGGGGAAATGGAACCTGATAAAATACCCCTTATTCTTAAAGAGAAAGATAGAAAAAGCGCCGGACCCACTGTCCCTGCTTGTGGATTATTCCTTATGAGAGTTAATTACCAGTAGGCGCAATAATAACAAAGACACATCCAAACCCGATCCCCCGGTCGAGCCGGAGGACCCAATCCAGGTTTAGTAGCACTTTAACCCGCGCTAAATATATCTTGTGAAGATTTGGATGCTTTCTAATACCAGGTAAAACTTGACATACTTATGAAATTATCTTAGTATTTTAAAGTCGCCTAAAAGCTGGTAAGAAGCAAAAAGCGAAAAAAAGAATCCGATTTTCGACTTTCGATCAGGGATTAGCGATAAAGACTTTAATCGTATACTATATAATCGAAAGTCGCTCGTCGAAAGTTACTTATCGTCTTTTACTTTTTGTTTTGGCGTTATTTGTTTTGTGTGGCTGATTTGCAGGAGAAAGACATGAAAACATACACAGCAAGACCAGAGGACATAACCAGAGAGTGGCTGGTGGTTGATGCTACTGATATTTCATTGGGAAGGTTAGCAACAAGAATAGCTAATCTCTTAAGAGGCAAACACAAGCCAGTATTTACGCCGCATATTGATACAGGAGATTTTGTGGTTGTGGTTAACGCAGATAAAGTTAAGCTTACCGGGAATAAACTTGAGGCTAAGAAGTATTATCGGCACTCCGGTTATATCGGCAGCCTAAAGGCAGTAAAATACAGTCGGTTAATGAAGGAAAAACCTCAGTTTGTAGTGCGCAAGGCAGTGCGGGGTATGTTGCCCCACAATCGATTGGGGCGAGCTCAACTGAAGAAACTGAAAGTTTACCGGGGTAGCGAGCATAAGCATGAAGCCCAAAAACCAAGAGCAGTAAAGATCGAGGAGGTAAAATAGTTGCCTAAGAAAAGTGTTGTCTACACGGCTACGGGACGCAGGAAAGATGCGGTTGCTCGTGTAAGGCTTATTCCGGGCAAGGGCAAGTTTGATCTGGACGGAAAGAATCTGGAGGATTATTTCGGACGGAAGACTTTGCGTACTATGGTAAAAAGTCCTTTAGAGCTTACAGGAACACTGGATAAGTTTGATATCAGGGCTAAGTTACACGGGGGCGGTATAGCAGGTCAAGCCGGAGCCTTAAGGCATGGGATTGCCAGAGCTTTGCTGGAAGCAGATGAGAGTTTCCACAACTTGCTGAAAAAAGCCGGGCTGTTAACTCGAGATCCCAGAATGAAAGAGCGGCGCAAATATGGCTTGAAAAAAGCACGTAAAGCTCCCCAGTTCTCCAAGCGTTAGAAGTGCTATTGTGTCTTTTGGAGCAGAACTTTTTCTGCTCCTTTCTTTTTTTGTGAGGCTGTCTTTCTTGTACCCATTGTTGACCGTAGACTTATCTAAAATAGAACATAACACCAGGGTTCTGGTCGAACGTTGTCGGAGTAGAGAAATTGAAATAATAGGTGTCACTAAAGGCTGCCTGGGAGCACTTCCGGTTGCGGAAGCGATGCGTAAAGGTGGAGTTAGCGGAGTTGGTGACTCTCGACTGGCAAGTTTGCGAAAGCTGGCCGAGGCAAGATTCTGCCCCTTGGTAATGCTAAGACAGCCGATGAAAGAAGAAGTAGATGACGTTGTCAGACTAGTTGATGTGAGTCTTATCTCCGAACTTGATATAGCATTTTCCCTATCTCAACAAGCGTCTATAGTAGAAAAAGAGCATTCGGTTGTTGTAATGATTGAAACGGGGGGTCTGAGAGAAGGAATTTTACCCCATGAGATATTGGGTTTCGTCCGAAAGGTGCAAAGCCTTCCCTTTATTAAGTTTCTGGGAATAGGGACCAATGTTTCCTGTTTGGAAGGGACTATTCCGTCAATTGAGAGTCTTGAACTTTTACTGGATTTATCGTCGCGCATTGAGAGAGAGTTCGGTTTTAAGGTACCGGTTATTTCCGGAGGAAACTCCAGTGTCTTAAAATTACTAGAGGACAAAGAAATACAGGCAGGGATAAATCAAGTTCGAATGGGCGAAGGAATTCTGTTGGGGCAAGATACTATTGATTTCAATCCGATCGAGGGTCTTTGTCAGGATGCGTTTTTGCTCTCGGCTGAAGTGATTGAGGTGCGGATAAAAGCACCAAATTACCAGGCAGGTACGGAGTGCCAGAGGGCAGTGTTGGCGCTGGGCCGGCAAGACATTGGAGAGGGAATGATAAAACCGCTTACCCATGGAGCTGAGACTTCTATGAGAAGCAGTGACCACTTGGTGCTCAACATAGATAATTGTTCTGAACAGATAGGGACAGGCGATACTTTAAGCTTTATCCCCGATTATTTTGCCCTCTTAGCTGCAATGACATCGCCTTTTGTTAGTAAGATATTTCTGGGAGCGCGGTAGGTAAATCTATTCCCTTTGTCGAAATAGTGCTTTAAATCTGAGGTGAGATTATTTGACCAGACTATTTGGTACAGATGGTGTTCGTGGTGTAGCCAATGAGGACTTAACCCCAGAACTGGTTTTCAAACTGGGTCAAGCTGGAGCAAGGCTTCTTGCTTCCAAGGATAAGAAAGGGTCAATAGTTGTGGGCAAGGATACCCGGATTTCCGGGGACCTTCTGGAAGCTGCTTTGATTTCCGGAATTTGTTCAGCCGGAGCAAACGCGCTAAAGGTCGGGATACTGCCAACTCCGGCAATAGCCTATCTGACCAGGGTATTAGGTGCTGATGGTGGAGTAGTTATCTCAGCTTCGCATAATCCTACTGAATATAACGGCATCAAGTTCTTTGATGCAAAAGGGCTTAAGCTCTCCGATTCCCTGGAAGATAAAATTGAGGAGCTTACCAAAGAAAAGAAGCAGAATCAGCCCCGTGGCGCTAATGTCGGGACGATAGTTGAAGTCGATGATGCTATAGCGAGATACATAGAGCATGCGGTAGGCACAATACCGGATGATCTTTCCGGTTTTTCTATTGCTCTGGACTGTGCCAATGGTTCAGCCTATAAAGTTGCTCCCCTGATCCTCCGTGAACTTGGGGTTTCAATTATAGAGTTTGGTGTGAACCCGGATGGCTTGAATATCAATGCTGATTGCGGATCGACCTATCCCCAGCATATTCAGGAAATTGTCAAAACGCATCGTGTTGATCTTGGTCTTGCCTTTGATGGAGATGCTGATAGAGTCATTGCTGTTGATGAACACGGTGAAGAAGTAGACGGTGATTTCATAATGGCAATTTGCGCAGTCCATTTAAAGAGCTTAAATTGCTTATCCAATAGTGCACTGGTGACGACGGTGATGACCAATATGGGTTTTGACTTGGCCATGAAAAAACATGAGATTGAAGTGGTAAAGACTAAAGTCGGAGACCGCTACGTATTGGAAGAGATGATGGCAAGGGATATTGCCGTGGGTGGGGAACAATCGGGCCACATAATTTTTATGGATCACACCACTACTGGTGATGGTATAATAACTGCACTGCAGCTTATGAGTGTAGTTCGAGATACAGGCAGGCCGCTTTCCGAGCTAAAAGCAGTGATGGAGAGACTTCCTCAGGTTTTGCTTAATGTTTCTGTTCCGCACATCAAGCGACTAAAACATGCTGAGAGAATATGGTCTACTGTTAATTCAGTCCAAGCGAAACTGGAGGGACGAGGCCGGATTTTGGTACGTCCTTCGGGGACCGAGCCTCTGGTAAGAGTGATGGTCGAAAGTGATTCACAAGAGGAAGCTGATGATATAGCCAAGGAAGTAGCCGGTGTTATTCAGACGGAACTGCAATGAAAGAAATGTAAAACTAAGAATGAAAAGCGACTCCGAAAACTCGCTTTGCCTGCACGGGGCAGGCATAGAAAAAACTAGCAAACCAAGGAGATGTGAATGTGTGGCATCGTCGGTTATATAGGGGAAAAGAGTTCAACGCCGATTTTAATAAACGGACTGAGGCGGCTGGAATACCGGGGGTATGATTCAGCCGGTCTTGCTGTCTTGAATAAGAATAGCTTGCTCACGGTGCGGCGGGAAGGGCATTTGGATGAACTGGAGCGTGCTCTCGATGGTAATGATATAAATGCCGGCACCATGGGCATTGGTCATACCAGATGGGCCACTCATGGAGCTCCGTCAGAGAGTAATGCTCATCCGCACTTGGATTGTACCGGGAAGATTGCTGTGGTGCACAATGGGATCATTGAAAACTTTCTCAGCCTCAAGAAGGACTTGCGGGCAAAGGGCCACATATTTAAATCTGATACTGATACTGAGGTCATTGTCCATCTCATAGAAGAACTCTATTCAGGAGACCTTGTGCAAGCGGTCAGAGATGCAATTCCCAAGATTGAAGGCTCCTTTGCTTTGGTAATTATCTCCAGCCATCATCCTGATCTCATCGTTGCGGCTCGCAAAGAAAGTCCCTTGATTCTGGGAGTGGGGGATGGTGAGTATTTTTTGGCTTCCGATATACCGGCTGTCTTGAAATACACAAAAAAGGTCCTGATTTTAGAGAATAATGAAGTGGTGGAGCTCGACAGGAAGGGTTATAGGGTAACAACTTTTGACAATAAGCCAGTTAAGAGAGATACATTTCAGGTCAACTGGGATGCAGAAGCAGCAGAGAAGTCAGGTTACGAAGATTTTATGCTCAAGGAAATCTTTGAGCAGCCGGTAGCTGTTCGGGAAACCATCAGAGGCCGGATTTCGGATGATTACCGGATCTGTCTTGATGAGATTGAGTTAACTGAAAATGAGATAAAAAGTTTTAAGAAAGTCTTTGTAGTGGCCTGTGGAACCTCGCACCATGCAGGTATTGCCGGTAAATACGCGATTGAGCAGTGGGCAAAGATGCCGGTGGAGATTGAGATAGGATCTGAATTCAGATATAGAGATCCTATTATAGATTCCTCAACGCTGGTTATCGTTATAACTCAGTCGGGAGAAACTGCTGATACTCTTGCCGGACTGCGATCAGCAAAAGAGCGAGGTGGCAAGATTCTTGCTATTACCAATGTGGTGGGCAGCAGTGTTACTCGCGAAGCTCACGGAGTCCTTTATACCCATGCCGGGCCGGAAATTGGAGTGGCTGCTACTAAAACCCTGGTTTCGCAGATGACGGCTTTGTTCCTTCTTGCCTTATTTCTTGCTACTACTCGTGGTTCTATTGATAAGGAAGCAGCTAAATCAATTATGGACGAGATTAACAAGCTTCCGGACAAAGTTGCCAGGATTTTGGACAACGTTGAGCTTATCAGAGAATGGTCTAGAAAGTATTGCAACTGTTCTGATTTTCTCTTCTTGGGGCGTGGAGTCGGACTTGGTGTGGCGCTTGAGGGCGCATTGAAGCTCAAAGAGATATCTTACATTCATGCTGAAGGATGTCCGGCGGGTGAGATGAAACACGGGCCCATCGCTTTACTTGATGAAACAGTACCGGTTGTTGCTATTGCTACCAGGAATCGTGTATATGACAAGATGTTGAGTAATATTCAAGAAGTGAAAGCTCGTTCCGCACCGGTTATTGCTATCGCCACCGAGGGCGACAAAAAAATTCAAAGCTATGCCGACCTTGTATATTGTGTACCGGATACCAACGAGCTTCTATCGCCCATCTTGGCAGTGGTTCCCCTGCAGTTGCTGGCTTATTACATGGCAAAGCTGCGAGGATGCAACGTTGATCAACCGAGAAATCTTGCCAAGAGCGTGACCGTAGAATAAGCACGAGCAGGGAGTAGGCAAGAAAATGCAAAGCTTAAAGCGCAAAACGCAAAGCAACAGTGCAAAACTAAAAATACTTTGCATTTTGAGCTCTTGTTTCTGATTCCCATAAACCCAAGAAGCTACAACCTGAATGAATTTAGCAATTGCTACGTATAGGGAAGTAGGAAGATGATCAAAGGGATTGGTGTTGACGTAGTTGAAGTCGAGCGAATAAAGAGAGCACTTGGTCGATTCGAAAAACTCAATGCCAGATTATTTACTGCCAAGGAACGTGATTACTGTTCTCGAAAAATAGGAGCTCATAGGCACTACGCTGTCAGATTTGCCGCTAAAGAAGCTGTTATGAAAGCAATGGGAATTGGGCTGCGCGGTGTGAAATGGACTGATATCGAAATAGACCATGATGAACTGGGAAAACCTCTTGTTTTTCTAAAGGGAAGGGCTGCCCGGAAGGCGACTGAATCGGAGATCTGTCAGATATTGGTGAGCCTTTCTTTCAGTCGCGATAACGCCGTGGCTTCAGCAATTGCCTTAAGTGAGGTAGATTCCAAATAAAGAGGTGGAGTATGAGAATTGCCAGTGTCAATGAGATGCTCGAGATTGAGGAAGAAGCAACCAGACAGCTGGCGATTTCTACTCGCGATTTGATGGAAAACGCCGGCAAAGCAATTGCAGACGAAGCTGCTGGGATGGTGTCCGCCGGAGAACATATAGTGATAGTCTGTGGCAAAGGCAACAATGGGGGAGACGGCTTCGTTGCCGCTCGTTATTTAAATGAGACGGGTTACGTGCCAACTGTTTTTACTCTTGCTCCCGCTGAACAACTTTCTGAAGATGCAAGGGATGCGCTTTCCTCTCTACATGCTGCGTCAGTCAAGAACGTTATCCTGGATGAACATAATCTGGACAATCTAGCTGCGGGACTTAGAAAAGCTGCACTGATCATTGATTCAGTCTTTGGATTTAGCCTGAAGGGCGCTGTAAGAGGAATTGCCAGCGATGTTATTGAAAAAATAAACGTGGCGTCCTGTCCTACACTTTCTGTTGATATACCGTCCGGGCTGGAGAGTGATACAGGGCGTATCCATGGTGTTTGTGTTTGGGCCACCAAGACAGTAACGTTTACCTGTCTTAAAAAGGGGCTGGTTGCGTATCCGGGTGTCGATGCGGTTGGTGAGCTGGTAGTTGCCGACATTGGTGTTCCGCGCAAGATTGTCGAACGAATAAGTCAGGTTGAGGCAATCAGTGCTTCGGAAGCATCTGAGTTATTGCCTAAGAGGAAACCCGATGCTCACAAGAGAGAAGTAGGGCAAGTTCTGGTAATCGCCGGCTCCCAGGGAATGACGGGAGCGGCTGCTCTGGCAAGTGAGTCCGCGCTTAAAAGCGGTGCGGGCCTGGTTACGTTAGGAATACCTTCTAGCCTAAATACTATCTTGGAACAAAAATTGACTGAGGTAATGACTGTTCCTCTTCCGGAGACTTCAGAGGGTACATTGGATGTGCAAGCTTACGAAAAGATAACTGAACTCTCTCCCTCCTTTGATGTAATAGCAATAGGACCCGGCTTGTCCCGTAATAGAAGCAGTGCTTCTTTAGTCAGAAAGCTGGTTGCCAGCCCTGCTTGTTCGCTGATTGTAGATGCTGACGGATTAAATGCTTTAATCAGTAAAGTAAAACTGTTAAAAGAACGTTCCGGTACTACAATAATCACCCCTCATCCAGGTGAGTTCAGTCGTCTTGTTGAGGTGCCGGTTGCAGAAATACAGCAGGACAGGATGGGATTTGCCCAAAAAGCTGCGGAGGAATGGGGGATTGTAATTGTCCTTAAAGGAGCTCGCTCGCTGGTGGTATCACCTGAGAAAGCAGCGATTATTCTAGCGGGTAATCCGGGAATGGCAAGTGCAGGTACGGGAGATGTGCTTACCGGATTCATAAGTAGTTATTTAGCTCAGGGGCTAGATCCCTATGAAGCTGCAGTATTAGGAACTTATCTTCACGGACTGTCCGGTGACTTGGCTGCAAATGAACTTACAGAGTGGTGTCTTGTAGCCAGCGATTTGATACGCTATTTACCTAAAGCAATAAAGCAAATGCAAAAGGCCGATAAGCGATATTCGACCAGCGACTAGCAATTATATAGTATGTCATTAGTGGTTCTATCGCTTTTAGCTGATCGAAAGTCGAAAATCGGAATTTATCGCTTCATGCAAATTGTAGATCCAGTGAAATGAGCGAGCCATAGGCATAAGCTGACACAAGGAGGATTAGAATGGAACTCAAGGCAAGAGATATAATGACTACGGATGTTGTGACTGTTTCCGGAGACGCATCGGTAAAAGAAATAGCCAAGTTGTTTTCGGATCAAAGAATTGGCGGTGCTCCAGTAGTTGAAGATAATGATAAAATAATTGGCATGGTAACAGACGGTGACTTGATTATGCAGGACGTAAAGATCCACTTTCCTCACTATATAAGCCTCCTGGACGGCTTCATTGTACTGGGAAGCACCAAGAAATTCGAGGAAAAGCTGCGGAAAGCTGTTGGGGCAAAAGTCAGAGATGTGATGACTCAAGAAGTGATATCAGTTGAAGAAGATACATCTATCGAAGATGTGGCTACACTTATGATTGAGAGAAATGTCAGTCGTCTTCCGGTGATAGAAGAAGAAAAACTGGTTGGACTGGTGAGCAGGGGGGATATTGTAAGGGCGCTAAGCAAAAGCTAGGAACAGGGAAGATAGGAAAAAAAGAGAATTAGGAATTATGAATCAGGAATCAAGGGAAAACCTAAAAAATCATAATTCATAATTCTCAATTCCTGATTCGATGTAGTTTGTATTCTATAGGGAGTTGCGTAGTGGAGTATAAGCGGCCAACAAGTGTTGAAATAAACCTCAGTGCCATTGACAATAACTTTGAAAGCATCAAGCAGCTAATTTCTTCCGAGACCCTCTTTATGGCTGTGGTCAAGGCCGATGGTTATGGTCATGGTGCCGTGCAAGTGTCCAAAGAGGCATTGGAGTGTGGTGCCGACCGTCTCGGTGTTGCTCTGCCCGAAGAGGGGATCGTACTGCGAAAAGCCGGAATTAAGGCTCCTATTCAAATCTTGGGTGAAATTCACCCCCTAGCCTCGTTAATGGTTATTGAGAATGATCTTATTCCAACTTTATGTTCCACTGTTGTGGCTGATGCACTGGGTCGTGAAGCCGGCCGTTTAGGCCAGAGGATCAAGGTCCACATCAAAGTGGACACTGGTATGAATCGTCTGGGATTGTCCGTCAATGACGTTCCGGACTTCCTGGGATATTTAAAACAGTATCCGTCGCTGGAAGTCGAAGGAATTTTTACTCACTTTGCCTGCGCGGATGATCCGGATAGCGACTACACACAGAAACAGTTATCCAGTTTTCGGAAACTCCTGTCCAAATTGGAAAGCAGCGGTTCCCGTTTTTCTCTAAAGCATGCTGCCAACAGCGCTGCTACCATCTTTTCCCCTGAGACTCATCTTGATATGGTTAGAATAGGAATAGCTCTTTACGGTTTGCATCCATCCGAGGAGACCAAGAACAAGATCAATCTGGAGCCGGTTTTTTCACTGATCTCAGTAGTTTCCCAGCTCAAGTCAATTTCTGCGGGTGAAGGTGCAAGTTATGGATTGACTTATAAAGCCGCCCAGGATACAAGGTTAGCTCTTTTACCTCTGGGGTATGGGGATGGTTACACTAGATTGCTTTCCAATAAGGCGGAAGTTGTGATAGCTAACCAGCGGTTTCCTGTCGTTGGTAACGTTTGCATGGACCAATCTCTGGTCGAAGTAGGTGAAGCAAATAACATTGAGGTCGGGGATGAAGTGGTTCTTATCGGGAAGCAAGGCGGACAGGAAATATCGGCTGATGAACTAGCCGGGATTCTGGGGACTATCAACTATGAAATTACCTGTATGATTAATAAAAGGGTTCCTCGGAGATATCAAGAAAACACAAAAAAAGAAGGGAGTCGCTGTTAATGCAGTTAGAAAAAAGCGCAAAATTGAGCATCTCCGGAGTTGTTTTGTTATTGGTCTTGCTGGCTACTATCTTGCTTCTGGTAGGTGGTTGCAGTTCGGGCAAACCGGAAAGGAGGATTAAGAAAATAAAAGAAGGAAACTTGGAGGTTTCGGTTGCGGTAGATAAAGGAGATTTTAAGGAAGGTAAAGAGATCCCAGTTACAGTATCCGTAAAAAATGTTAGTCGGGAAATCGAATTCTTACATTACAATTCAGAACAAAGATTTGAAGTGGAGGTCAAGGATTCAAAGGGAAAGGCTATTTGGAGATGGTCGCAAGGTAGCTTTTTTGGGCTTGTAAGAGCGCAGATAAAGTTGGAACCGGATGAATCGGAGGAATCAGATGCTATCTGGCCCCAAAAAGACTCAGCGGGAAACCAAGTTCCTCCCGGAAAGTATACTTTTATTGCAACATCAATGGCTGATGAGACCATCAAGACTGTATCTATCGATGTAAAAACAGTTAAGAAGTAGACGGATTCGAGAAAAATCACTCTTATACAGAATGTGGTGCGGGAATTAGAACAGGAATTGGGTTTAAAAGGAGGTGGATTCTAGGAAAGATATTTGTTTCTAGGAAATCAGCAGGGGAAATCGAGATTGTGTGAAGGCCAAAGTTAAGAGCTTTATTCAAGGATCCTTGAAGGAGTGAAAAATGAATCTTTGTCCAAAATGTCACGCGATTTTTGATGGAGAGAAATGGGGCTATGATCTGGATGTTTACCATGAGTGGAGAAAAAAAGGCGCAAGGTATACGTTGTGCCCCGGCTGTGAAAGAATTGAAAGAAGGCGTGTTGACGGGATTGTTGATCTTCGAGGGGATTTTCTTAAAGAACATAAAGAAGAGGCTATGAATTTGATAAATAACGTGGCTGAAAAGAAAAAAGGAAAAAATATTGCTGCGAGAATATTTAGAATCAGGGAAAGCAACCAAGGAATTCATGTCGAGACAACCGATCGTTCCTTAGCAGAGAGAATCGGGAAGGAGTTCGAAAAGGCTTTTTCCGGTTCTCTAGATATAAGTTGGTTGAAATCAGAGGATTTTGTAAGAGTAAATTGGCAAAGAGAAATGTAGAATTACAATGTATAACTCCTCTTAGCTTGTTCAGCGTAAAACGTAAAACGCAAAGCGCAAAGCGCAAAGCAAGAGCGCAAAACTTAAAGTATTTTGCTTGTCCTGAGTTTGTCGAAGGGAATTTTGAGTTGTTATTTTACATTTTACGCTTTGCATTTTGCACTCTTGTTCGTAATTCTATAAACGTAAAAAGCTACAAGCTAATAAAACTACAACCTGAATTGAATTAAACAGTAGAGGGCAACATGGATATCTACGAGGCCATATATGGCCGCAAAAGCATAAGATCATTCGATGAGACAAGGACTGTTTCTCGGGAGCTCATTATAAAGTTGCTGGAAGCAGCCTGCCAAGCTCCTTCAGCGGGAAATCTTCAGTCCTGGATGTTTATGGTTGTGAGAGATGCTGAGACTAGGGCTAAGCTGGCGGTTGCGGCTTATGGTCAAAGCTTTGTCGGGCAGGCACCTGTGGTCGTCATAGTCTGCACTAACTTGGAGATTGCCTCAAATGGTTATAGGGTACGAGGAACACAGCTATATGCAATTCAGGATGCTGCAGCGGCGACCGAGAATCTTCTTCTTGCTGCTTATGCTGAGGATTTAGGTTCTTGTTGGGTTGGAGCTTTTGATGAGCGATCAGTGGTCGAGATTCTCTCTCTTTCTCCTCACGTGAGACCGCTAGCTATGGTACCCTTGGGATACCACCAGGGAGGTAGGCAAAAGCCTAGAAAAAGAGCCGTATCTGAAGTCGCTAAGTTTTTATAAGAAAGCTGGGTGATATTAGATATGAGATTTCATGCGGCTATCATCTAAAGCTGTTGCAATATCTGGTTTTAGAATGTGGCGCAGCGCGTCTGGAATTGGGATTCATTGTCTATTGCTGGTAAAGTTGATAGAATTGAAGTGATGGCAAAAATAAAATCAATTTGTGAGGATGCAAAATGCCAATTTTTGAGTTTGAATGCGGTGCCTGCAAAAAAAGATTCGAAGCTTTGGTTGGGCAGGGTCGTAAAGTAGGCGATATCAAGTGTCCTAAGTGCGGGGGAAGCGATCTAAATAAGCTTTTCTCTGCTTTTGGATTCAAAGGATCTCCCGACGGCAAAATGGTTTCTTCAACATCGACCTCTGCTTGTGGCTCTTGCAGTTCTTCCAGTTGCGGTAGCTGTAAAAGCTAAAAGAAACTTAAATGCAAAATGAAAAATACCAAATCAGGAATTAGGAATTAAACATTGTAGTTACTTAGACATTAGGGAATTAGTAATTAGAAATTCAGATCCTTGTTCCTGATTTCTTGCTGCAAGAAGCAATCTAATTTTTAAATTTGCTTGTCCTGAGTTTACCGAAGGGCATTCTGCAATTTAGCTTAGTACTTTGAGGAGGGGTTTATGGCTGAAACACTTGAAGAGTTCTATGCTGAGATCAAAGACTGTAAAAAATGTGTGCTTCATAGAACCAGAACCAACCTTGTGTTTGGAGTAGGGAATGAACGAGCGGACTTGATGTTTGTTGGTGAAGCGCCTGGTTTCCATGAAGACCAGCAGGGCGAGCCATTTGTGGGAGCAGCAGGGCAAGTTCTTGATAAACTCCTTTTATCGATAAATCTTTCGCGCCGCCAAGTATACATTGCCAACGTTTTGAAATGCCGTCCTCCGGAAAACAGAGATCCCTTGCCTGAGGAAGTAGAAGTCTGCAAACTCCACCTGTTTAAACAAGTTGAAATAATTAAACCTCTCTTTGTATGTACCTTGGGAAGGCATGCCGCTCAGCTTATCTTGGATAAGAATATTTCAATGAGCAAAGTTCATGGCCAGCGTTTCGAGGCAGACGGTTACCAAATATTTCCAATTCATCATCCGGCTGCAGCTCTTTATGCTCGATCAACATTAACAACGCTAGAAGCAGATTTTGCCAAACTTGATCAATTATTGAAAGCCGGATTGGAAGTTCCGCTTCAGGAATGTGAACAGCCCCATCAAATGGGATTGTTTTAAAGGGGTATTCTTGGACTCAAAGGGCTTGATTATAAGGACAAACTCTCCTAATGAAACCCAGAATCTGGCTGAATCCCTTTCCCCCTTTTTGGCAGCTGGTGATGTCATTAGTCTTTGCGGGGACTTGGGAGCTGGAAAAACCTGTTTTACTCAGGGTCTTGCCAAGGGTCTTGGCATAGGAGAGAGGGTTACCTCCCCAACCTTTAATCTGATAAAGGAATATAGGAACACCTTGCCTCTTTATCATTTTGACGTCTACCGTCTTAAAAAACCTGAAGAGTTATATGATATAGGTTATGAAGAGTATTTTTACGGTGAAGGAGTAACCGTAATCGAATGGGGTGAGAAGGTTAGCTCCTTCCTACCTGATGTTTATTTGAGAATCGAGCTCAAGAGACTCTTGGAAGAAAATGCCCGTGAATTGCGGATAACCTATAGAGGTGAACGCTGGAAAGATGTTGTCGAAAAATGGAAAAAAACCGATAAGCGATATTCGACTAGCGACTAGCGATAAACCCGAATCCATTGCGCACACTCATAAAATGACAGGCGAATCCTTGAAAGATGTTTCATTGCTCATCGCTCATCGAAAGTCGAAAATCGGATTCTATCGCTTATCGTCTTTTTCTTTATTGGAGGTCCGGTACAGTGTTGATATTAGCCTTTGATACGGCGACAGATAGATTGACCGTAGCTTTGGGTAGAAACAAAGAGATATTGTCAGAAGCCAATATAATTGCTCCAAGAGAACATATGGAGCGTCTTTTGCCCACAATAGACAATCTGCTTGGGCAATGTAAGGTCAAGCCGGATGATCTGGATGCCATTATTGTGGGACTAGGCCCCGGATCATTCACCGGTGTTCGAATCGGTGTTTCTACGGCAAGGGGCTTGGCTCAAGGTCTGGGTAAAAGAATTGTGGGGATAGCAACTTCTGATTGCCTCGCTTTTGGCCTTGAGTGGGATGGCAAGATTGCTTGCGTTGTGGATGCTAAGCGGGAAGAGGTTTATGTATCTTTCCATCTGAGTACGGATAAAGAAACAAAGCGCTTAACTGGCAACAAGATCTTTACGCTCCAAGATTTTTGCCGAATGATGGAACAGCATGAAGAAGACAAGGTTCTTATGGCCGGAGATGCTCTCTTTAGCTACGGCGATCTATTTAAGAGTAGATTGGGATCAAAAATCCAATTTGCTTCATTGGATGATTGGTATCCCAAAGCCGGTAACCTTATAAAGCTGTTTTTTAATGAGTCTGTTCAAAAAACCAACGATTTGCTCGAAGTGAAGCCAATCTATATTCGGCTTTCCCAGGCTGAGGAGGTATGGAAAAAAAGGCAAACCGAGAGGACGGAGAAGGTTGTCATGGATAATATGACAGCTGAGGATATAGAGGAAATTCTAAAAATAGAAAAAAGTCTTTTCTCCTCCCCTTGGAATCAATGGATTTTCAAGGCCGAAATGAAGAAAAAGAGAAGTAGCTGTTTGGTTGCCCGGATAGAAGGAGTAATGGTGGGCTACGCTATACTTAACTACCTGGAAAAAGAAGGACACTTAATGAACTTGGCGGTAGTGCCGGAGTATCAAAAGCGGGGTATCGGTAGTGTTTTGTTAACCAGATTGATGAAGGTAGCCAAGCAAAATGGAGTTAGAAGAATTATCCTAGAAGTACGACCTTCAAATCTCTCCGCTCGTCGGTTTTACCGGAAGTTCGGTTTTCAAGAGATTGGAGTAAGAAAGGAATACTATGCCGAAGGCGGTGAAAATGGCTTAGTTCTCTGGACCGGTGATATATCGCTTCAACGGTTCAAGGAGAGACTATATGTGATCGAAAAGGAAATGGAAGCGAAATTTGATGTGATTGATCACACTTTAGTCCAGTAATAAGCTTGTAGGTTTTGGTGATCTGCTATTTCTAGTTGCCGATTTGGCTATCTACAATCCTGTCATTCATTCCTATTGTTTCCGGAAAAAAGGCAAATTCCTGTAAATGTGGACGGAGAGGCAACGATGTTGGGTTTTTGTTAAGATAATCCTGTTGTATCGAGATCGGAAACGAGGGATAAAAAGCCATGCATGGACAATCTGAGCTAATTCTTGCCATAGAGACGTCGTGTGATGAAACGTCAGTAGCAATAATTGCCGATGGCAAAGAGATCATCTCTAATATTGTCTCCTCCCAAGTTGATTTTCATCGTAAGTTTGGTGGAGTTGTGCCGGAGATCGCCTCACGTAAGCACTTGGAGTTGATAAATCCTATAGTTGAGGAAGCGCTTGACCAAGCTCAAATCGGTTTGAATGAAGTTGCAGCAATTGCTGTAACGTTCGGTCCGGGACTGGTTGGCGCTCTTCTGATCGGTGTTTCTACCGCTAAAGCGCTTGCTTATGCCAATAATTTACCTCTTGTGGGAGTAAATCACCTGGAAGGTCATATTTTCGCTAATTTCCTGGAACATAAGGAGCTGGGACCTCCTTTTATTTGCTTGATTGTATCCGGAGGACATACAGCAATTGTTTTGGTAAAAGAGTGGGGAGACTACCGGGTTTTGGGTGAGACTCTGGACGATGCAGCAGGAGAAGCCTTTGATAAAGTAGCCGGTTTTTTGAAGTTGGGGTATCCGGGTGGTCCGATTATTGACGATCTGGCAAAAAAGGGTAATCCTGGTGCAGTAGATTTTCCCCGTGCCATGATTCATAAAAAGAATTTTGACTTCAGCTTGAGTGGTCTAAAAACCGCTGTATTAAACTATGTTACTAAATTGAAAAATGAAAAAAAGCCGGTAAATAATGCTGATCTTTGTGCAAGCTTTCAAGCCGCGGTAATCGATGTGCTGGTACTGAAATCTGTACGAGCGGCTAAGGAGAATGAGATAGATAAGCTGGTTCTGGCTGGAGGCGTCGCTGCCAATAGTGAACTACGGAGCAAATTCGGGAAAGTTTGCAGCAAGGAAAACTTAAAACTATTCTATCCTTCAGTTGCGCTGTGCACTGACAATGCGGCCATGATAGGCAGTGTAGGATATTACCGTTTTAAGACAGGTCAAAGACTCCCCTTGGATGCGTATCCTGATCCCAATCTGAAATTAGGTCAGTAGTGGTGATTATCCGGGAGCAACCAATAACCATAAAGCATTTCATGCTTTGTATTATCAGCGGTATTGTACTCATTATTTCTTTCCCCAACTTCTCCTTTTGGTTCCTGGCCTGGTTGGCGGTTTTGCCTCTCCTTATCGTTGTTTATGAAATAAGGCCTAAGATCAGTTTCTTTCTTGGTTGGCTTGCCGGAACGGTTTTTTATCTCGGCTTGGTATACTGGCTTATCCTCTTATATCCCCTGGTAGGCTTCCTGGCCGTTCTTGCCTGGATCGCTCTTGCCCTTTTTCAGGGTTTTTTTATGGGAATCTTCGCTCTTGGTGCCAGTATCATTCGGAGAAACTATATTGGATGGGGACGCCTGTTTATTATTCCTGCTTGGTGGGTCAGTGTCGAGTATGCAAGGTCTACCGGATTGCTCGGTTTTCCCTGGGGTGTTTTGGGCTATAGCCAGCAACCCTTTAGCTATTTAACTCAAATAGTATCCATAACCGGTATATATGGCATATCGTTCATTATTATCATGATGAATGTTGCTTTGACCGAGCTGCTTTTTTCGCCTCCGGAGAAGTTGAAAACTGCTTTTGCCTATTTAGCGGTGGCAATAATAATTCTCTTTGAGGTGATTGGACAAGGTTTCATTAGTTTTGGTAATAACAAGCGGAAAGAGGATAAGGCAAATCAAGGACAAAGAGACATTCGGGTTGCTTTGGTTCAGGGCAGTATTCGGCAAGAAGAGAAGTGGGATCCTTCGAAAGAGGACTATATCAAGAATATCTATTATGAGCTGGCCGATGATGTGGGGAAATTACACCCATATCTCGTTGTTCTACCGGAAAGCTCTATGCCCTCATTTCTACTGCGTGATACCTCATATCTTAACAAGCTTAAGAATCTGGCAAAGAGAAATGGTTACTATCTTCTTGTTGGCAGCTTGCATTTAGACAGTAAAAGCAGACAATTCAATTCAGCCATTCTGATTTCGCCCCGGGGTAAAGTGGTAAAAAGGTATGATAAGCTTCATCTTGTTCTTTTTGGAGAGTATATCCCATTCAAATTCATCGGAGATATGTTCAGAAGATTTGAAAAGCTGGCATGGGTAGGCGAAAGCATTACTCCGGGAAAGGATTACTCCGTTTTTTTTACTCCCAAAGGCAAATTCAGCTCTGTAATCTGTTTTGAATCGGCCGATGCCACTCTGTGCCGGCGGATGGTGAAACGAGGAGCGCAGCTATTGATAGTCTTGACCAATGATGCTTGGTTCGGGAAATCGGCTGCTGCTTCCCAGCATATGCAGATCACAGCATTCAGGGCAATTGAGAATAATGTTTATCTGGTGCAGGTAGCCAACACAGGAATCTCAGCTTTGGTTAATCCCCAAGGCCAAATCTTGAAGAGAGTATCTCTGTTTGAAAGGGATGTGCTGGACGGAACAGTTGCTTTCAGAAATCCTAAGAGCATCTACCTCAAATGGGGAGATGTTTTTGCCTATATTTGTATTCTTCTGGCCTCTGCATGTCTTGCTTCCGCAGGACTGAAGAAGTTAGCCTCTTCCCGATCTGCAAAATAATATACCTTAAAAAACATTTAAGAATGGGACTTGATTTTAAGTATTCTTTGTTATATCATGCACTTTAGCACTCTCTAGGACAGAGTGCTAAGTAAATCTAGATGGGAGGGTTGTTATATGAAACTTAAGCCTTTACGTGACCGTGTAATCGTAAAGCCCGATGAAGGCCAGGAAGAAACAAAAAGTGGTATTGTAATTCCTGACAGCGCAAAAGAAAAACCGCAAGAGGGAGAAGTAACCGCTGTAGGTCCGGGAACAATTGACAAGGATGGGAAGAAAATCCCGGTGGCAGTGAAAGTTGGCGACAAAGTGATAATCCCGAACTATTGCCCCAACAAGATCAAATTGGATGGAGACGAGTACTTGGTTCTACGAGAAGATGATATTCTGGCAGTTGTCGCCTAGTTCCGGTTTTGGTAATCGTGCTTAAATAGGCAAGGCGTAGATACAAGCGGAATTATTGTTTGACCAAAGTCAATACGACTGTAGGTAAAATTTAGGTTAATTTGAAATGGAGTGAGATTGTATGCCCAAAATTATAGAGTATGATGAGTCGGCTAGGAGGGCGTTGGAATCGGGTGTGAACCAGCTGACAAATGCGGTAAAAGTAACTATGGGCCCCAAGGGCCGCAATGTAGTTCTTGACCGGAAATTCGGTAGTCCTACCATTACTCATGATGGGGTGACTGTGGCCAAAGAAATTGAGCTGGAAGAACCCATTGAGAATGTTGGTGCTCAACTGGTTAAGGAAGTTGCCACTAAAACTCAGGACGTAGCGGGTGATGGAACAACCACAGCTACTGTTCTTGCCCAAGCCATGGTGAGGGAAGGACTAAGGAATGTTGCTGCTGGTGCCAACCCGATGATACTTAGACAAGGTATGGAAAAAGCGACCGATGTGGCGGTAAAGTATATAAGGAAAGTCAGTCATGCGATCAAGACCAGAGATGAGATTGCTTCTGTAGCGGCTATTTCTGCAGCAGATCCCCAAATTGGTGACCTTATTGCAGATGCTATGGAAAAAGTAGGCAAAGACGGCGTCATAACGGTTGAAGAGTCTCAGACTATTGGAACCGAGCTAGAAGTAGTTGAAGGAATGCAGTTTGATAAAGGCTATATCTCGCCGTATATGGTAACTGATGCTGAGCGCATGGAAGCTGTTCTTGAAGAGCCTTACGTTCTAATAGCTAACCAGAAGATTTCTGCTGTTGCTGATCTTCTCCCCATTATGGAAAAGGTTATGAAAACAGGCAAGGCTTTGGTGATCATTGCCGAGGATGTTGACGGTGAAGCACTTGCTACATTGGTGGTCAATAAAATCAGAGGAACTTTCCAGAGTGTGGCTGTTAAGGCTCCTGGCTTTGGAGATAGAAGAAAAGCGATGATGGAAGATATTGCTAGCGTAACCGGTGGACAGGTTGTTACCTCGGAGCTTGGCCTTAAGCTCGAGACTATCGATATGAATATGCTTGGTCGAGCCCGCCAGATAAAGGTCACCAAGGATAACACTACTATTGTTGAGGGAAAAGGCGAATCAGAAAACATTGAAGGTCGGATAAATCAGATCAGGGCTGAGATTGATCACAGCGATTCTGATTTTGACAGAGAGAAGCTTCAGGAAAGGCTTGCCAAGCTTGCCGGTGGGGTAGCTGTTGTAAAAGTTGGAGCGGCTACTGAAACTGAGCTAAAGGAGAAAAAGCACCGCATCGAGGACGCCTTGTCTGCGACTAAAGCAGCAGTCGAGGAAGGAATTATTCCCGGCGGCGGAGCTATTCTAGTAAGCGCTATTCCTGAGGTGAAGAAGATTAAAGCAGATGGGGATGAAAAGACTGGTGCCCAGATCGTTGAGCGAGCTTTGGAGGAACCGGTTCGTCTGCTTGCAGCTAATGCTGGCTTTGAGGGATCAGTTGTAGTTGAGAAAGTAAAGACCCTGCCCAGAGGGCAAGCGCTGAACGTTTTAAGCGGTGAGTACGTTGACATGAACAAGGCGGGAATTATTGATCCGGTTAAGGTTACGAGATCAGCTTTGCAGAACGCAACCAGTATTTCCGGAATGATTCTTACCACTGAGGCAGTTGTGACCGATAAGGCTGAGGAAGAAGGTGCACCTATGATGCCCGGCGGCGGCGGCGGCGGCGGAATGCCTCCAGGCATGATGTAGTGCACTAACATTCTAAACTGAATGAAGAAAAAGGACTCTTGCTTTCAAGCAGGAGTCCTTTTATTTTGTGCGCCCGGCAGGGCGCACTCACTTGGGGGTGCAAGTCCCCTACAGACCCGGCAGGGGGAACTGTTAGTTGAACGGCAAGGGTGTCGGTCGTGAGGCCGAATCTGAAGGAAGCCGCAGGCAAAACGCTGGCCTGACGAACAGAAACCGCATAGGAGGCGGGCATGCCGGATAAGAAGGCAAAGATCTTCAAAGTCCTATACCTGCACAGAAGGTATGCACGTATATGCGGCAGGCATAAGCGTAAAGGTGGGTGCGCATTACCCGGGGAGATCTTAGGGCTTGCCTAAACAGTGGGCTACCAAGCATCGCAAGGTGATGGGATGGGTCCTAAGAAGTCAGCAGACGGCATAGTAGGTTCACTCGAC
>SDBS01001950.1_pt1 | contig 20793 bp, 22 predicted proteins | sample 2277091 | NCBI WGS metagenome assembly SDBS01 (sample SAMN10404972, study PRJNA504765) | marine sediment metagenome | isolation source: marine sediment core GS10_PC15, 163 cmbsf | place: Arctic Ocean: Southern Knipovich Ridge | collected 2010 | reverse complement strand
ATCTATACCCACATCGTACCCATAGAGCAAGCATTCTGGGAAACTGATGACACCATCATACTGAAGTTTGAAGAAGGAGGTGTCGCGGTCATCAAACTCCATCCAGCCCCTAACGAAAAACGATGGTGTCTGATCTGGATCTCTCACATAAAGAATTTCTCAGCAAATAAATGCAAAATAAAAGGAGCTCAGCTTTCTTCTGGAAATATCGAGTTCTTAAAGCACAGCGGAGCAGAATCCTCCAAATGTAACATTATATAGCTAGGAGATAAATTTTTCCCCTATGCATCTCATCTCTGTTCTCGAAATTTTCTAACAGAATTCTAAGAAAGATTGCCATTTATCGTACATCTTTCTAAAATTATTTTTTAGTCACCAAGGGAGGTTTTGCATGAAAAAATTGAAGTTTTTATTAGCAATCACTTTATGTTCATTTCCGCTCTTCTCGCACACTATTTATGACGCGATCGACACTCTCGAATTTGACCCTGCAGGGTACTTTGCGACAGAAGGTCCATTAGATCAAATTTTACGCAATCAAGAAATCAAAACCGTGATTGAGCTGGGCAGCTGGGCAGGCGCTTCGACCCGCTTCTTCGGCTATCGAGTCGGAAAAGAAGGGACCGTTTATGCCATTGATCATTGGCTTGGAACGCCCGATCACCACGGAGAAATGACCGATTCGCGCCTTTCCTATATCTATCAACTTTTTCTTTCAAATATCCAACAAGCAGGCCTTGAAGAGCGGGTAGTTCCTCTGCGGATGAATACAGATGAAGCCCTAAAAGCTCTACGCCATGTGACAGCCGATCTCATTTATGTCGATGCCGCGCGCGACAGTACCCGCATCCACCAGGATATCCTGAATTGGTACCCTCATTTGAATGCCGGTGGAGTGATCTGCGGGACAGAATACAGAGAGCCTGCCGTCAGAGAAGGAGTTCAAAAAGCAGCAAGCGAGCTTGGAATGCAGGTTGAAACCAATCGAAAAGGATTCTTCTGGGTATTAAAACATTGATATTTACTCTTCCTCTGCTTTAACATATGACGATGTTTAAGGGTTTATATGCAGGAACTTTCGATCCCCCAACTCTGGGACATATAGAGATTATTAAGCGTGCTGCTGCACTTTTTGAAATTCTCATTGTCGGAATTGGAGAAAACATAGAAAAAAGAAATTCAATTTTGACACTTGAAGAGAGAATCGAGGCTCTAAAAAAAGAGACCGCTTCTTTCTCAAATATTGAAATTTTTTCTTTTACAGGTCTTGTCACCGATTTTGCAAAAAGCCAAGGAGTGAGCACGCTCATTCGGGGCCTACGCTCTGAAGGTGACATGGAATATGAGATGCAAATGGCAAATGCTAACCACAAAATTGGCAATATTGAAACGCTTTTTTTGATGGCTAGAGATAGTACTTCACAGATCAGTTCAAGCCTCATACGAGAACTTAGTTCTCATGGAGCACCTTTAAAAGATTATATCCCTTCTCATTTAGAGGAGATTTTACATAGACGTACAAAAGGAACAAAGTAAAATGGAACGTGGCGTAGTTAAATGGTTCGATGAAGAAAAAGGATACGGGTTTGTTCAATCTGATGTCCAAAGCAAAGATTTTTTCGTTCATCGATCAAATGTTGAAGACATAGAAGGCGTCCTTGAAAAAGGTCAACGCGTAGAGTTTGAAATAGGCGAGGGGAAAAGAGGGCCGATGGCAATCAATGTTCGCAGCCTTCAAGAAGAACAAGCTTAAGTTTACTCTTTTTTTAACACTTTTCAGCACACAATTGTGTGCTGAATCTAAATATTACCTATCAGTCTGTGCAATCTTTCGCAATGAGGCCAGGTTCCTCAAAGAGTGGATTGAATATCACCAGATGATTGGGGTCGAGCATTTCTATCTTTTCAATAATTTGAGTGAAGATAGCTATTATGGAGTGCTTGAACCTTATGTTAAAAAAGGCATTGTCGAGCTCTTCGACTGGCCCTATGAGTCCCAATACCACAAAAATTGGACCCACATTCAATGTGGTGCCTATAACAAGCTCATCGACCAAAGGCGGAAGGAAACATTTTGGCTTGCCATCATCGATACAGATGAGTTCATTGTCCCTCTCAAAAAAGAGACTCTCCCCAAATTCTTAAAAAGTTATGAAAAATACGGAGGCATCGGGATCAACTGGCAACTCTATGGGACATCCGACATCTACCGGATACCCGATACCCAAACGCTCATTGGCACCCTACTCAAAAAAGCTCCCGAAAACCTAGAGCAGAATCGTTTTGTGAAGACGATTTTCCAGCCAAAAACGATTAAAGAAATGAAAAAGCCCCATCACTGCAAGTACAAAAAGGGTTATTTTCACGTCACCGAGAACAAAGTCCCCTTCCCCGCCAATAAGAGCCTTACCGATACGGTCAGCATTAGCAAGATCCGGATCAATCACTATACCTATCGTGACGAGGAATTCTTCTATGGGGAGAAGCAGCGCCGCGTTGCCGTTTGGTTTCCCGAGGCTCCGCCTCTAGAGATGAATCCCGCCTTTAATGCCGAGGATGATCCGATCATGCTTTCCTTCGTCCCCAAGCTCGAAAAGCGTCTCAACCACTGAGTACACAGAGATTTTCTTCGAAAACATCGATAAAAACTAAAAACAATGCTAAATTCATTTCCGTGAAAATTTCACGAATTTCTTAAAGAAAAGGAGAAAACATGACAACCGCAATCACTGTTCCAGCTACAAAAATATATGAGGTCGAGTTTAGTATTAGAGATCATAAATTTCAGGGCCAAAAGGAAATTATAGCTGAAATATTCGAAAAAAATACCATTGGAGCTCCTTCTCGAACTTCAGTCGGATTAGCCATGAACATTACTTTTTACCCGCCTAATAAGGTCCGAAGTGTTGGCCTTGTTCCGATGTTTCTTCACGATGCCGAAAAAATTCTCCAAGAAATTAAGGACCCCCAGAGAACATTCTGGATCGAACAAGAACATGTATACATAATTTAGCTTCACCGTTAACCACAGGGAGCATAGAGATTTTTTTGAATGGTCTGCAACGGCAGTTGCAGCCGATGGCTGCTAGCGCACAGCAAAATTGGTCCGTGCGAAGCGCCACAGTGTTTCACACGGGGCGTCTGAGCGTTAGGATCCGATTTGGCAAAGCGATCGCAGCTCAAGACGCGAAGTGCCGTATTAGAAATTTTTCATTTTTCTTCGATATTGTCGTAGACAATATCGACAATTCTTTTGTGGTTAAGTTCGTCTGCCCATTTCGTAGCGGGTCTCATTTACATGCCCTTTCTCATCGAAGGCTTTTTTCACCCCATCAAGCTTGTCATTGACAAAGGTCTGCAAAACCTTTGGGCTCCCATCGTCATAGTACTTATTGAACTTCCCATGGCGTTTATCCTCTTTGTACTCCCCTTCAAAGATCAGAATCCCTTCAGGGTTCCACTCTTGATAAAGCCCGTCTTTTTTGCCCTGTGTAAAAGGTGTGACCGCTGCTAATTTTTCATTATTAAAATAGGTCCGCTCTTCTCCCTCTTTCTCATCATCGACAAAGTTGACCTCTCTGAAGAGCTTGTTATTTGGATGAAACTGGACCATAGGCCCTTCGCGCTTATCGTTTTTGAAGTGGACCTTCATGAAGACTCCACCTTGGGGTGTGAAGATGAAAGCTTCTCCTTCTTTCACTCCGGCCTTGAACGGAGTTGACGACATTTTGGCCCCAGCTTCATTATATTCAATGGCATCCCCTTCGAGTTTATCATCGACGTAATTCACCTCAAAAGCTTTCACGCGCCCAAAGAATTGATTTCCGAGCAAATAGATCTCGTGTGGACCCTCTCTTCGGTTATTTTTGTAGTGGAAGACCATCTCTTTGCCATCCTTTGTCCGCTCAAAAAAGCGGCCATCGAGTTTGCCCTCTAAGTAAGTCGCTTCTTCTGCGAGATTTCCCTCACCATCCCATAGAGATTTCAACCCGTGGAGTTGCCCATCTTTATAATTCACAATTGTTTGGGGATTTCCACTTGGATAGTAGGTGCACTGCTCTCCATGGAGCTGCCCCTCTTTTGTGTAGCGGAAAAGACGCGCAAGCTGTCCTACTTTTTCACTTTCTTTAGTAGGATAGTATTCAAAATGCTCCCCTGTTGGGTTACCATCGGCGAAATGTCTCACAAAAAGAGAGGCTCCATTTTCATGCCATCCTTTTAATTCCCCTTCGAGCTTGTCATTTTTATAAAATCCGGCGATCTTTTGTTCCCCATTTTCATAGTATTCTTCGGCTTTTCCGTCGCGTTTTCCTTTCTTAAAGTTCATGATTTCTTTAGGCCGCTTTTTGCCATAGAATGTTTGGATAAGGCCATCTGGATCATCATTGATAAAGGTCGCATCGGAAATCAGAATCCCTTCTTCATTCCAATTTTGATGGCGGTCCACTTTTTTCCCTTCTGCGAAGGCCCCTTGGAACTTCAGCTGGCCATTTTCATACCATTCTTTTTGATGCTGGTCGTGCTTATCCGATACAAAATTCTCCTCAAAATGGGGAGTCCCATCCTCAAAGAAGCGCAAGGCAGGGCCATGCTTTTCTCCTTCTTTGTATTTGAGCCTTGCTGCTAGCTTTCCATTCTCATACCACTCTTCATAAACGCCATCTCTCTGGTGCTCTTTGAAAGCAGCATGCATTTTGCACTGCCCATTTTCATAAAATTCTTTCTGCTGGCCATCGAACTTCCCTTCAGCATAATGGAATTCCAGCTTCAATTGCCCATTGTCGTACCATTCCCGATGAGCTCCATCTCGCATTTCTCCGATAACGAGATATTCTGCGATTTTTTGCCCCTCTTCATTGAAATGGACAACAGGTTCTAAGATCTTGCCTTCGGGATTATACTTGGCCAGATACGCGAGTTTCCCATTGTTATGCCTACGCCAATGCTCTCCTTTTGGGACTCCTAAGACATGTTCTCCTTCTCCTATGAGTTTTCCCTCATCGGAAAAGAATTGCTCCACCCCTTGCTTTTTTCCCTCACGGTAGCGGCACTTGTAGTTTTCTTTCCCATTGGGATGATAGCGAAGATGAGAGCCTATTGGCTGACCTGCTTGAAAATCTTGGACCTCTACCATGTTGCGACTATCATCGTAAATAACAACGGCAGGATTGCGCCCATCGGAATTTAATACTCCATTATTGAATCTACGACTAGCCTTTAGCGTGCCATTTTCATGCCATTCGAGGGCTGTTCCTTGAGGAACACCTTTTTCATAGGGAATCATCACGGCCCGCTCTTCATTTTGGTAATAACGGACCATGTCTCCGACGATCTCTCCCTTTTCATAGGTCGCTTCTTCGGATTTTTTTCCATCTTGATAGTAAGATTTTGCCTCTCCTTGACGAATCCCATGATCAAAAATTGCCACTCCGTGGAGATTGCCATTGGGATAGAAGACTTTCACCTCTCCGTGGACGATACCCTGATCATAAAAGGCCGTTTTTTCTACCTGTCCACCAGCAAAGAAAGAAACGCTCGCCCCATGTGGAACATTTGTTGTTTTCCACTCTTCATATCCTGGGGATCCCTCTTCCACGGTGGTTAGATCCATCTCACTTTTGAGCTGGCCAGAAGGATAGTAGAGGAGCTGCTTTACGGGAGTTTCTTGGGCTTCGCTGCCCTCTTCAAAAAATATGACCCTTTTGGGCAAGCCTTCATTAAAATTCTCCAATATTTTAGGCCGCCAATGAGGCTGTCTTGGTTTTAAAGCAATCTGTTGCCCATCGGCAAAAGCCGCACTTGTCAACAATACTGCAAGGAAAATTTTGAGAAGGTGCATCGTTATCCCCTATGTAGTGATTCTACATAAGGATACGCAAATTTAGAAAAAAAGGCGAGATCAAGTGGCCGCTTTTTAGCGGCCACTTGAAAAAAAACTACATATAGTAGCCAATCCAAATAAGGATGAGTCCCCAAACAAACGGGATCATTCCCATGGTTTTCATCCAAGCATTTCTAGTCATCAATGATCTTACAACCACTTGAGGCATGAAGAACGCAAATAGTGCGCGAATGAACATTGCCCACCCGAGCAGAGTGACGAAGAAGAAAATATCCCACACCCATACGTTGTACATGCTGATAATGACCAGACCAATCAAAAGATTGAAGACTGCGCTCGAATATTGAGCAGTTGGTGAATTTTTAATTGCAGCCATGATTTTGACTACATTATCACCATAGAGGAGCATCCATAAGCCCAAAATTCCCATGAAAGGCCCGAATACTCTGGCTAGCATCATTGCTGATTCCATCCCTTTCCTCCTACAAATTTAAAGGATACCCTAGAGGTTCCCAGGGTTTTTATCTCTAATTTGCAAATTAAGGATTAAAACTATAACTTGTCAAGAGATAACTCTACTTTATACAGATTTTTCGAGTTTATAGGTCCCCATCAGCTCAGCTTTGGCGATAATATGGTCTTTTATTTTAGCTTCCACTTCTTCTTTCGTCATTCCTTTTGGCCAGTCAGGCATAAAATCGATGGCATATAGGAAAAAAAAGTAGCGGTGCTGTCGATCTGGAGGACAGGGTCCCATGTAGGCGGTCCGCATATTGGTCCCACGCCCATGGGTTCCCGGTGGAGCAGAATGCTCGGGAATCCCTTTGCAATCGGGAGCTATTTCATAGACGATCCAATGCACCCAAAGCCCATCTGGTCTAAGATCTTTTGGAACATCGGGATCTTCCAGGATCAAGACAAGGCTCTTTGCCTCTTTGGGAACATCGTGAAATTCGACAGGTGGGTTCCAATCGTATCCCTCACAGGTATAAATTTGTGGGATCGCTTCCCCATTCTTGAATTTTGAACTTGTGATACGCATAGGACTTTACCTCCAAACTTATGATACTGAGTTGATTCTTTTTAGTTCAATCAATTGAGGCGTGCAAAGATCCAAACTGAACCCTTCTTCTTCATTCTGGAAGAATTGGATTTTCTCATTGGGTTCGATCCTCCCATTCCCATATATATATATGGTGAGTGCGTCTATTGGACGATTTTTCTGCCTAACCTCTTTCAACCCGATCATTTTCATGGGCTTAGATTTAAAAAAGGGAATCGGGGTGTCTGAATACAGATGATAAAAGTACCGATCTTCCATCTTATAGATGCGTATCTCAATATCGCTCCGATCGGATAGGGCAATCAGCTGGCATTTGCGCAGATCGGTGAGCAGATTGTCGATATTTTTATGAAAATGGTGCATTGCAAGCATATTTCTCATCTGCCACCCAACTGTCACGGCAGCAATACCTAGAATGGCAACACAAATGACGATCTCTAGGAGAGTAAAATTACTCTTCTTCCTCTGCATAGCCTCGTTTTTCTGCCTGTTTTCTTAAGTAAGCCTTTAGACGGCTTGATTTGACGGACACTTCTTTAGCGGCGTTAACCTTGATCCTGAACGGTTCTCCCCAACCATCTTTTACGAGATTTTTTGGATTTTTTATGATTTTAGAACCTTCTAAAATTGCTTCCGTTTTTTCTACAATGTCAATAGCACTTGCCCCTTTTGCCAATTCAAGCTCCAAAATCTCTTGCAATCGGATTTTCGCCTGCTTGCTTTTGAAGGCTTTCCCTTCATCGATGCTCCCTTTCATGTTATAGCCGATGATGCTCCCAATCAAACCGATCAGAAAAATCACGACCATGATTTCTAGGAGGGTAAAAGCCTGTCTCCGAATTCTTTTTTTCTTCATGGTAACCTCATGTTAACTTGAAATTAAGGAACTCACATCTGTGAGAGGAAGTAAGATGGATAAAATCACAAGACCCACGATTCCTCCCAGAATTACAAGTAGCGCTGGCTGCAAAAATGTGGTAATCTGCGTCAAACTCCGTTCGAGTTCTTCATCATAAATGTCCGATAAGCTCTGTAGCATCTCGGGAAGTTTTCCTGTCTCTTCAGCAATCGCAATCATCCGGGTGACCAAAGCGGGGATGTGGGGCGATTGCCGCAATTCTCCACTTAGAGATTTCCCCTCAACGAGATGTTTTTCTGCTTTTTTAATGGCTTTTTCCAATAGGGAATGCTTCATGGCTTTTCGCGCGGTTGTCAAGGCAGAAAGAAGAGGAACCCCTCCTATGAGGAGAATCGAGCTGCTGCGACAAAAGCGGATCAAAGCTGCCTGCAAAAGAACCGTTTTTACAATGGGGATTTTTTGCAAGACGCGCTGAAATCGCATGCGTCCCCCAGGGCGCTTAAAAAAATAGATCAATCCCAGAATCAAAACCGTGTTTGTCAGAAAAAGGCTAATGTAGGAGTTTTTCAGAAACTGGCTTAAATTCACGACAAGCTGCGTGAGAGGGTGCAGCTGTCTCCCTTCAAAGAGTTCTTGCATCGAGGGGATGATGAAAAGAAGAAGACCGATGATCACGAGAAAGCAAAACCCTCCCAAAAAGGCGGGATAGGCCATGGCAGCGAGAAGCTGTTTTTTGAGCTTTTGCCGTCTTCCGATGAGCTCATGTAACTGCTGAAAGGCCCATGCCAAAGAACCGGTCCGCTCCCCCGCTTGGACCATGGAAATGTAGATGGCGTCAAAGGATTTGGAATAGGAGTTTAGAATGGTGGAAAGTGAATCTCCTCCTTTAAGGCGATCACAAAGATCGAGAAAGAGAGGATGGCAGCGATGGCGGCGGTGTTTTTCTTCGATTGTCAGCAAACTCTCATAAAGGGGAAGGCCCGCATTTAAAAGTTGCCCCAACTCGCGTGTGAATGCCAAGAGCATCGAAGAGTTTAGAGTGATTTCGCTCCTTTGTTCAATGGCAAAAAGTCCAGTTACGAGAATTTTTTCTCGTCTCAATCGCTCTTTGGCAAGATCATAGGAGTCGGCATCGATAACGCCGATGATGTTTTTCCCGGTTTCTGTGAGAGCTTTATAACGAAATATAGCCATCTATTCCTCACAATTACGCGTGACGCGCAATACCTCAGCTGTGGTCGTTTTCCCTTGGGCGACAAGTCTTCCCCCATCTTGCCTAAGCATCTGCATCTTCTCTTCTAGTGCCACTTGCTGCAATGAAGCACTATCAGCGGTTTCAATGAGTTTGCGCTTCATGGGACCACTCATCATCATCAGCTCATAGATTCCTAGGCGTCCCTTATAGCCGGTGTCGTAGCACTCTTGGCATCCTTTTCCGATAAAAAGCTCTTTGGTGTCTGCTTGTAATCCTAAGTCATTCAACTCTGACGCAGTGGGCTTGTAGGCTGTTTTGCAAAGGGGGCAAATACATCGAACAAGGCGCTGAGCGAGTACCCCAACAACTGAGGAAGACAGGAGGTAGGGCTCAATGCCCATGTCCACCATGCGGGTCAATGCAGAAGGAGCATCATTTGTATGAAGTGTACTGAAGACGAGATGACCGGTCAGCGCTGCTTGGATGGCGATTTCTGCGGTTTCTTTATCGCGGATCTCTCCGATCATGATCACGTCGGGATCTTGGCGCAAGATGTGCCGTAGGCCGGTGGAAAAAGTGAGATGAATTTTGGGATTTACTCCGATTTGAGCCATCCCTTGAAGCTTGTATTCGACCGGATCTTCGATTGTCATGATATTCATATGTGTCGAGTTGATTTCAGACAAAGCACTATAGAGAGTGGTTGTCTTTCCGCTTCCCGTGGGGCCTGTCACAAGGACAATCCCCTCGCTCATTTGAATGAGGTGTTTGAACTTTTCTAGCACACTCGGACATATCCCGATTTTGTTGAGCCCAAGCAGAACGTTGCTCTTGTCGAGAATCCTAAGCACAATCCGCTCCCCGTAGACAACGGGAATCGTACTGACACGGAAATCGATCTGCCTACCTCCCAACTTGAGTTTGATCCGTCCGTCTTGCGGAAGACGTTGTTCTGCAATATCGAGCCGTGCCATCACTTTGATGCGTGTCAGAAGCTGAGATTGATATTCTTTTGGAGGGGTGTGCCGCTTTTGTAAAACCCCATCAATGCGATAACGAACAGACAACGTGATCTCGAGAGGTTCAAAATGGATATCGGAAGCCCCCTGCTGGATCGCTTCTTGCAAAATGGCATTGAGCATTCGGATGACGGGAGAATCGCTGCTTTTTTGTCCCAGCAGATCATACCCCTCACTCTCATCTTCAATCTGCACCTCGCTTGCATTTTTATGTAGAGAATCAAAAAGTTGAGAAGTGGCCGCCTCGCTTTGGTGATAGCACTGCTCAATAGCCCCTTCGAGCTCTTCTTTCTCTGCAAGCACCTCTTTGATTTCCTTTCCGGTCATCAACCGCACATCCTCTAAGGCTTCCAAAGCTAATGGATCAGAGATGGCAACTGTGAGGACACCCCCCTCTTCTTTGAGAGGAAGGATCGTATTTGCTTTTGCAAACTCATAGGGAAGGATTTGTTCATTGTTTTTGACAAAGGGATAATCGAAAAGATCTCCGATAACAGATAAGCCAAATAAGTTTTGATCAGTCATAGTAATAGTGTTGTTTTTCGCCAAAGAACGTTTTGATGCTATTTGAGAATAAGCGCTTCTTTTCACATTCTCGCGCTTGAACAAGACGACACATAAATTCCGGGATATCCCCGGGGCGCCTTTCAAGATCGCGACAGCGCAAGCAGAGAAGCTCTTCTTTGGGATCGGTGATGATCTTCGGAGTAATGAAGAAAAACATTTCGGTGGTGTCATCGGTAAGTTCCGTCGAGCCAAACAATTTGCCAAGGCCAGGGATTTCACCCAGGAATGGGACTTTTTGAGTGCTGTCGCGAACAGATTTGCGGCGCAATCCCCCTAAAATCACTGTTTGTCCATCATAGACTCGTACTTCATTTTCAATATGCCGTTTGTCAACCGTTGGACGTCCATCAGAACTTGGCTTTGTCGTATCAAATGTGATATTCGTCTGCAACGTGACAAACCCCTTTTCATCGTCAGTACATTCCTCCTCTTCTCCAGCGAGGTGGATAATTGGGGTTATGATGATATTGATCCCGTATTGGGCTCGAGTGAAAGATTTTTCAAAGGCGATACCCTTGTTGGTATCGATTGGCGCTGCTCCATTATTGAGGGAAATTTCCTCCATGATCGAAATCGTTGCAGGAGTTTGATTGACCGTGATGACCGAAGGGGCTGCATTGAGTTGAATGTCTTCTTGGGTCATCAAGAAGCTATAAGCCAAATCAAATGCAGGAAAATATTTGGATTTATCTCCGGAGAAGAGGAAGAAGAGCACCCCTGTTCCCACTGGATCATTGAGCCCATTCTTAGGAGGAAGGTTGGGACCATCGTAACGAGATCCATTGTTGGCATTGCCGAACTTGAGCAGATTCAATCCATAATTTGACTGATTGTTAAGCTTTTTCTCAAATAGAAGCACCTCAATTTGCACCATTTTCTTCGGCACATCCAAGCGGTGCAAAAGATCTTTGATCTTTGATAGAACATCGCGCCGCACGACCATGAGCAAATTTCCTGTCTTCACATCGGGAATAAAGTGCTCCGAATTGATATCTATCTCTAGAGTAGTGTCGATCTCTGGTTTGAAACGCTGGGGAGGAACCGTTAGCCCAGGGGCTTGGGCATAACCATCAGGCGCACTTTGAAGAGCAGCCCCACGTGCGGTGTAATTGATATCGATATTTTCGCGAAAATCAGGGATCGCATGAAACAGAGAATAGTAGACCTTGTCGAGAATCCGTGCGAGATCATTGGGATCGCTGTGTTTGCAATTATAAATATAAATCGTCATTTCTGCGGGATCTTGCAGCTGGTTTTCCGTATCACACACTAATTTGGCTGCCCGATCGACGATTTCCCGGCTTCCCATCAGGACAAGAGCGTTGCCCTGCTTTGGAGTGATAATCGACAGTCCTTCATGGTCAAATTTTCCAAAAGGGGCCCTGGTCGGTTTTTCCAAAGACTCATTGAAAAAGGTAGTCAGGATCTTTTCCATCTCCCGCACATTTATTTTCGAGACGGTGACCACCTTGGAGATTTTCCCCTGTGGATCCTGCCAAACGGTCTTATAAAGCTGGATGAGTTTTTCGATTTCTTCTTTTGTCGAGACAATCGCCACTTTCCCGCCAATATTATAGACAAATGTCATCTTTGGATCTGAGAAACGCTCAAAAAACTGAAATGCCGATTTGACATGCTCAACCGGAGGTGAAAAAACATAAAAAATCCGTCGGTGATCTTGGATGAATTGAATATCTTCCTCTTTTGATGCAATCGCCTCTACAGCGGACGGATCTTGTTTGAAGATATAGAGCTGGCGGGCATAGGAGTTCATATTTTTGATACCCACCCCATTGTGTGCCAAGATGATTTCTAAGACATCTTTCCAGGCTTCACGAGGAATGGGAATACTCGAGTGCATGGTGATCTTCATGTTCGCCATTTCAGGGGGAACGATATACAGATACTCAGAGGCTCCATACTCCATGACAAGAGAGGCAAGCGTCGTCTCCTCTTGATCCCAGAGGGCATAACCTTCCTCTTCATTTTTCGAGTTTTGAACTGCGCTCTTTCGCCACGATTCTTGAAGGGCAACCATTTCCTGCTTAATCGACTGGACCCGATGCAAGAGCTGGCGATATTCTTCATCATTTGCGTCTGCGCGATGTAGTTCATCGGCCAGTGACATCTGTGTTTGAAGCTTAAGGCGCAAGTCGGCAAGTTTTTGATTCACCTTTTCCAAGTGAAGATCAAATCCCATTTCTCCAGATAAATGCGCACTCCCCGCTTTTTTGTCTTCAATCGTCTGAGAAAAAAGAGAACACGAAATAAGACATACAAAGGCAGCAAACTTCATATTCTTGCCCTCACAGACTTCCTACCTTTAGAAGAAGCAGCTTTAAGAGAAAAGGGTTGCATTTGCGTGCGCATTTCATCAAAATAATGCCCTTTGATCATTCCAGTTGCATCGATCGAGTCGATCACAAAAAGCTCACCACGCAGCTGATGATCTAAAAAATTTTCGATCTCTTCCCCAGTTTTCAATTTGTGCCAATTCGTCTGCGTCTTAATCAACCAATCTCCCGGCTTCAAAATCCACCGCTTTTTTCCAATTTTGCAGGAAACCTGCTGCCTGCTTCGTAATTTTGCCTCAGAAATGACCTGACCCGGGACCATTCTAATCGCCTGCAGGGTTTCTGGATGCAATTTTGTTTGAAAAAGGGAAAACCCCTCGGGATCCCACGCCTCAATATCCAGCTCTCGCGGGCCAATTGACTGAATTTGAGCCAGCGGGGCCTCGCGCACAGCGTCCTCAAGAGAATCGATGACCTGCCATTTCCCCCCTTGATAAGTCAAAAAATCCTTCGCTGCCACATAGAGAACGTAGTGCTCCTTTCCTTCAACTAATTCCAATTTGTGCTTTTGGCCTATCTGGTGATACTGCTCTGCTCCGTATTCGTGAAACAAAAGATCTGTTCCCCACCATTTGGCCCCTTCCAAACAAGCCCCCTCTGAAATCCCTTGGTGATTCCTCACTTGCGCAGCAGCCTTCAAGACCACTTCCATCATCTCGCCCGCCTTCTGCTCCACCTTGAGTAGAAGCGAATTGCCCGTCACAATGTGGGGAATCATAGAAATATCCGCCACTCCATCAGCAAATTCCAATGCCTCCACGCCTCCCGAAGCATGTTGGGTGAGATGACAAAAAATTGCTTCCCCCTCTCTGACCACAGCTTGTTGCTCTGACCCCTTCACACCGATACAAAAAGCCCTTTCCTGTTTCTCGAGATCGGGACGGACACTTTGGGCCAACAGCACCAATTTTTGTTCAAGTGCAATGGCCAAAGGACTCCGGACATTTTCTCTCAAGCCGAGGGGCCCTGTGAGGATCGCGTCTATTTCAAAAGTTCGTCCATCCCTTTCAACAGAAAAATCGACCCCATATTCTTTCGAGCGGCAAAGAGCAACGACAAAAAATATGAATACGCACAAAGCTCCGATGCCCACCACACCTTGGGCCAGAGAAAAAAGATCCTCTAGAGGTAAAAAACGCGATCGAAAAGCAATATTCAACGAGTCCGTCCGGGTAAAGTGAAGCCTATTCTAGATCATTTGGAAAAAAATTCCAAGATTCTCTGTTATGATTGTTGCCAAAATTATACTGAATATTTAAATTGTGGATAAATCAACATATTCATGTGGAGTCACTATGGACGAAGAAAAGAAAAAAGAAGGCGTTTCTGTGAAAGAGCTCGAAGGCTATGCGAAAAAACATCGCTTCGAAATCTTTTTCTGTATTCTCTTTGTACTTGCCAGCTTATTCACCCTCGTATTTTGGGGGCCAACGCTGAGCATTTTCCTTGTGGGAATCGGGGGAATCATCAGTGTTTTCATGCCTGATAAAATCGACCAATTGCAGCACAAAATGGCTTCTATGGTTTTTGGGAAAGAGGGAGCCACTCAGCTAATTATTGGGATAGTCGCTCTAATCGTCGCGATTTTTCTCGCTCCGCTGATCTTTTTAATCATTGGAGCTCATGCTGGAAAAAACATGATTCATCTTGCTAGAGAATCTTCTGGAGGCGGCCGCCCCCCTCAGGGCCCGTAAAGGGTAGTTGCCACTTCTGGCCAGAATTCGAAAGGAAAAGCATCAAATAGCTTTTGCAGATCGCACTTAATCGGTTTTTCCCCGCCCATTTTAAGGGCAGACTTAACAGATGATGCATAATGGAAATGGGGTCTTCCCGTTCCCAAATAGTAATCGCTATATTTGAAAAGAGGCTCATTCCGAGTCACCTTGAGCAATCTCGCCGGGATCCCAAATGCCTCTGCCACAACAAGACCGTGCAGGGAGCTTGCAATAACAAACTTGCTATCGAGGATCTTTTCCACCACTACATCCCATGGTTCAGTAGGATAAACGACATTGGCAACCTCTTCTTTAGGGAACAAATGCTCCTCTGTGAAGTGGGGAATCACAATGTATTCGTAACTTGGATTTTCCTTTCTCTTCAGTTCAGGGAAAATATAGGGGAGCAAAAGGGCAGGATCTCCATAGACTTCGGGACACTCAATCTGAAAGCGCTTCATCAAGAATCTGCGTGTCAAGGGGCCCCTAACAGCTCGTACATCCAATTTTGTGAAGTGGTAATCTTTGGTATTGGGGTGTTTCCCATTGATTCCAGCACCCCAAATCACGTCATCATTTGATGCAAAGTGTAGGATCGATCCAATTGCCAATAGCTTTTTTTTAGGAATGAAACGATGACTTCCAACTGATTCTACCTGGCCATTGGTTATTCTTTGCAGAATGACGAGAGAAAGATAGTCTCCAAAGTTTTCAAAATCCAACTCCTCCATATTCCAATAATAGAGAGAGGGAGCTTCTGCGCATAAGGAAGCGAAAAGCAAAAGCATGAAAATGACTTTCTTCATGTTCATGCTTGTAAGAAAGGAAAAATTACCTGTCAACGTTAGAGATCTTCTCTGAATTGCTTTCGCCGCCAAGAGCCAAGATTTTTGTTCTAGAAGAATGCTCTGGAAACCTGAATGAAAATCTTTGCACGATGAGAAATTTTTACTGTAAATAAAAAAAACCCACTGTAAGCTTTCAGCTTTTCGAACTGGAGGTTTTTCATGAGAAAATTAACAATGCTTTTTTCACTCACTTTGTTTGGTTTTTATTTAATTATTCCTATTAATGGATTTACTGAAAATCCAAACGTTCCTGATTCATTACAATATTTACAAGAAGATTATAAAACCACGGAATTATTACCATTTGATTGTAAAGGATGGTCGATTCATGAAAAAATATTCAATCCCATGTTTGAGGAAAAAAATATATCCTCAGTTATTGAAGTGGGAGTTTTTTTAGGAAACTGGACTCTAAGTATTGCCAAAAAACTTCCTGAAGACGGGGTGTTTTATGCAATTGATCATTGGGAGGGCTCCATTGAACATCAAGAAGAGGATCATCCCCAAAATTCCTATTTACCAACACTTTATGAACAATTTCTATCAAATATCCTCCATAAAGGATTCGAAAATGTGGTAGTTCCTGTGAAAATGGATAGCCTTAAAGCTGCAAGACTTTTGCGCAGACAAAAAATTCAAGTCGATCTTGTTTATATTGACGCCTCCCATGACTATAATTCGGTGTTAAGAGATCTTCATGCTTGGCTTCCAATGGTAAAAAAAGGAGGAATTCTTTGTGGAGATGATTGGCATTGGGGTGGAGTTCGACAAGCTGTCATCAACTTTGCAGAAATAAAAAAGTTTAAAATTTATTCGGAAGGAAATTTTTGGATGTATGAGATGTAGTAACACTATAAAAAAAATATTTCCATTTTTGTGCTTGACTTGGGGGCTTTCCCTCTTTGGGAATCCAATGGCTATCCCTAAAGATAAGTATAGTCAATCAAACTGGGATAGTTTCAAGAATGATATTGGGTTTTATCCCTATATTAATGAATTTGGATTTAGAAATATTGCAGATCATGTGATTGATCCATGCCAAGATTATTTCGATCCAAGCCTAGTGAACCCTGGAGATAGTATTTGTGTGGGTGTTTGGTTGCTAGATTGGTTTATTGCCGAAGTGCACGATAAGATCCCTTCCCCTTATATCTTAATTACATGTGATTTAGATAGTTGGATTCCAAAACATAATGCAATAAAGCTTGCTTATGATCCAAAAGTGGCCGCTTGGTTTGCCAAGAACATGATCTATACCAATCATCCCAAGCTATTTCAGATCCCAATGGGCCAGATTGTCTATCTTTGGCAACACGGCTTTGTAAAATACATCAACAATCTTGATCAACTCGTCAAGAATAGGCCCCATGGTAAAGAATATCTACTATATATGAACCACAGAGAACGCAATCACGCACGGAGAATTGAAATTGCCGACAAATTTTGGGATAAACCCTATTGCTATAGCCGTAATAGAACAGAAAAAGACCGTATTAACATGCCCGATTTTTGGGAAGAAATAGCAAAAGCAAAATTCGTGATCTCTCCTTTGGGATTAGAAGTCGATTGTGTCCGTACTTGGGAATGCTTCGCGATTGGATCCATTCCCATTCTTGAACATTCTTATTTAGATCCCCTTTATAAAGACCTTCCCATTTTATTTGTCCATGATTGGGACCAAATCAACCAGGGTTTTTTGGAAACAAAATATGAAGAGTTAAGTCACAAGCAGTATCGAGATGAGAAGGCTTTCATGGGTTATTGGGTAAATCTTATTCATGAAAAGCAAGAGCAAGTTCGAAGCGGAAATACAAGTTTTGCGAAGATCGAAGCTACGAACTTTACTTCCAAAGATTTGAAAGTACTTAAAAGCATTCTTAATGAGTTTACAAGCAAACCCATCTCCCTCATTTACAAAGGGCTTTTAACAAATCTTAGACCCTATCAAATAACAAAAGAAATCAAGAATATTCAGGAGATAAAGTTATATGATCTTTGGGAAAATCGGAGTTATCTCGAGAGCTTTTCCTTCGACAAGAGTCTTTTACGAACAAATGTAATAAATAAATCACCTAAAAAAAATCCAAAGCATACTAAAAAAGCCTATTTTGTTGATTTGACTCATTTTCGACATGCATTATTCAAAGATTATCATTTACTCAATGACTTTCGCCATAATTTGGAAGAATCTCTTTTAGAGATTTATATTTCGCAACGTCCTGGAGAAATGCTCTTTGGGAACATGGCAAAAGATGATTATGTGGGGGAAGTTTTGGAGCGTCTTGAGCAGAAACATCATATAAAGTTCAAGATCAAAGACAACTTTTGGTATTGCATCTCTTCTAAGACCTGATTTTGTCGCATGAGAAATTGTTTATTTTTTAAAATAATTGGGTCCGCCATTATCTGAGATTCCTCCTGAAATATTTGTTACTATATCATCTAAAACGGTAAACATCCGCATCCCTTCTGGAAGATGATATTCCATATCATAAGGAAGATACAGTTGGTACATATCGAAAAAATTTAATAATTTTTCTATTCCACTGCGTCTCACAATCATAGAAGTTGCTCCAAAACGCGATCCTAATCTACGGAAATTTCTATTGATCTGCTTATTTATAAGATTTTGTGCTCTGGCAGCTTCGCGAGATCGAAGCTAACTTGAATAAAGTTAGCGAGATACAGCGGGGGTGTCAGGGTGCAAAAGATATCGATGAAAATTCCAGGTTTATGGCCGAGTCTGGTATAAACCACTGGCTCAAAAAGGATTATGCAACACACCTACATGAACCTATCCGATTTTTGTTGTATAGATTCATCTGTTTTTAGAGACAAGTCACCAAAAAATACTTGCTAATATGGAGAATAACACCGTATCCTTTGGAAAAATTTTTGAAGGGGAGGCTCAATGCAAAAAATCATCACGAAATATTCGATTTTTTATCTATGTTTAGCTCTCTGGATTCTACCTAAAACCACTTACAGTTCAGAAATTTCTGCACAAGAACAATTGTATACTCAATATGAATATTTTTGTCGTACACCTTCCGACATTCAGGGCCATATACCAGTACTTAGAGGACTCGCTGCGGAGTGCTCCTCGGTTGTTGAAATAGGATTAAGGGGAATGATATCAACCTGGGGGATTCTCCAAGGGTTATCAGAAAGCATGGCTAGCTCCCGCACTTACATTGGAATTGATATTGCATCACCTTCTCTAGAAAATCTTCAATTAGCAAAAGAATTAGCAACTACAAATGGGATCTCTTTTTTTTTCTGGAAAAAAAATAATCTGAAAGTGAAGATCTCACCTGTTGAGATGCTTTTTATTGATTCTCTTCATACTTACTGCCATTTGACCTATGAACTTGAAAAATTCTCACCTAAAATCAGCAAATTCATTGTGATGCATGACACAAGCGCACCTTGGGGGGATGCTGATGATACTCAATATCAAGGGGATTATTCTGAATACCCTTCTTTTATCGATCGAAGTAAGAGAGGATTATGGGCAGCTGTTGAAGACTTTTTAACTCGCCATCCTGAGTGGATGTTATATGAACGACGCTTTAATCATCATGGCCTTACAATCCTTAAACGTATCTAAGTTACAAAAGGAGATCTAAATGAAAATTAAATTCCTAATTTTATTTGTTTTATTATTAACTAGCCAAGCATTTGCTAAAATTCGTTTTCTAACCTTTCATTGTAATAGACCAGATTTTATTGAAATGCAATTTAAAACCTTAGAAAAGTTTTTGCATAATGATTATGAATTAATCGTGTTTAATGATGCGCGAACTTTGCAGCTCGAAGAAGAGATAAGGGAGATGTGTGAAAAATATGGAATTCAATGTATCCGTTACGAACAAGAATGGCATGTAACAACTCCTTTAAATGATGAATTCATTCAATTGTTAAATGATCCCTCTCTTATTCATTCTCACATTCATCTAAAAGGATGTACAAATACGAAAGACTTCGCTTCTCATGGAAGTTTTCGACACTCTCATGTCATTCAGTATGCTATGGATAATTTTGGTTATGATCATGATGATATTGTTGTAATATTTGATGGAGATATATTTCCTATTAGACATTTCGATCTCAGAGAGTTATTAAAAAATTATGACATTATTGGTTTACAAAGAGCAATCACTGAAGAAAAAATAGATTACCTTTGGGTCCCATTTATTGCCTTTAATATACAAAACTTGCCTAATAAATATGATTTGCGATTTCATCCCGATCTAATAAATAGCTTCTTTCATGATACCGGAGCTCATACGTATCATTATTTAAAAAATAATCCAAACGTACGGGTTAAAAAATATGCTGGCCAAAGTAGCACTTCATTTCATAACTTGAGTCCCAAATCTATGAAGCAGCATGGATTTAATGATAGAGAGATTAAATTCACAAAAAATCTCCCCTGGCCGCTTTGTGTAGAATTTCATGTGGATCATCTTTTTTTACACTTTGGTGCAAGTTCTTTTAACTTGGAAGGAAGTGATGTAAAAGCACTGTGTGTAAAGGAATTTATCGACAGAATATTATCCGAGTAGTGAGAATCTAAAAAATCAGATAGCAGTCAAGGGTTTTACTGTAGTTCAATTTGATTATTTACTGCCTTAATTGGAATACGGGCGGAATCTTCCAATTTCCTCCAATAAGAAGGGTTATCAATATACCACTTAATTGTACTTTCCAAACCTTTTTCAAAATCGATAGTCGAGGCCCATCCGAGAAGAAAACGTGCTTTTTCAAAGGAGGCGATGTGGGTATCAACTTGTCCTGGACGATCCCCAATAAACTTTAATTGCGCCTCAGGAAGATTAAAATACTTACGAACCATGTTAGCGATTTCCAGAACAGATATACCCTTCCCCGTTCCAATATTAATCTCTTGACCTTTGACAATTGAAAAATCTTGAAGATTTAAAATTTTATCAAGCGCTATACAGACATCTTTCACATTAACCCAATCTCTTTTTTGCTCCCCTGTTCCGTGAATAGTTAAGGGCTTTCCTTGTATTGCTGATGTGATAAGACGTGGAATTAATTTTTCCAGATGCTGCTTAGGACCATAATTATTGAAAGGTCTCACAATGACAACTGGAAGATTATAAGTACAGTTGTAGGCATGCACTAATCTATCAGCACCAAGTTTTGCAGCAGCATAAGGAGATTTTGGTTTTAAAGGATGGTTAAGAGTGAGTGGGCTGGATGAATTTCACATCCAGCCTCTCTCAGAACGGTGCGTGAACCTCTCGATTCACACCGCTCCCATTAAGCAGTCATTCCAAGTATCCCCATTTGCCAGTGTAT
>SDBS01001949.1_pt1 | contig 20793 bp, 19 predicted proteins | sample 2277091 | NCBI WGS metagenome assembly SDBS01 (sample SAMN10404972, study PRJNA504765) | marine sediment metagenome | isolation source: marine sediment core GS10_PC15, 163 cmbsf | place: Arctic Ocean: Southern Knipovich Ridge | collected 2010 | reverse complement strand
CAGAGCTTTTATGGACCATCCCTTTACCGGACCGCAGAAGAAAGGCCTAACGGGGCATACGATAAACTGCTATCTAAGAGCAATCAGGGCATTCTGGAGCTGGCTTGAAGCTGAAGAATTCATTGAGACTAACCCGTTCGACCGGGTAAAGGTTCCCAAGGCACCAAAGAAAGTGATCATGCCATTCTCTGATGACCAGTTGCGTTCATTTTTCGGATTGATAGATGCGAAATCACCTATTGGATTCAGAGACTTAACACTCACAGAGACACTATTAGATACAGGTGTCCGTGTTACTGAGCTGACTGGTTTAGAAATAGAAGATGTAAATCTGGTGCAGCGCTGTCTAAAAGTTCATGGAAAGGGCGACAAGGAGCGAATCGTACCGGTCGGAGTGACCATTCAAAAGGCACTGGCCAAATATGTCAATAAATATAGACCAAACCCTATGTATCCTTTGTCAAACAACCTCTTCTTAACCAGGGATGGCATGCCACTTACGCCAAATCGTGTTCAGTCAATAATTGAAGTGTATGCAACAAGAGCTGGGATACAAGGGGTCAGGGCATCGCCGCATACCTTCCGGCATACCTTTGCTGTCGCATATCTCCGTAATGGTGGCGATGTTTTTACTCTGCAAAGAATTCTAGGGCATGAGACTCTAGATATGGTTCGAAACTATGTCTGTTTAGCTCAATCTGACCTCCAAGAAGCCCATCTACGCTGTTCTCCGGTAGATAACTTGAAAGTTAAGGCAAACCGGCGATGAAAGATACATCTGGGTATGAGCGAGGCAGGAATTATTTCTATGCTCAAAAGGCTTGAAATATCTACAGGTATACCAGGTCTGTCAGCTTCGATGACAGTCTCAAGTATTACAAACTACCTTAATCATGGAAGAGTTAGTACCCCTATTAAACCGGCCTGAATCTCTAGTTATTGTTTTTCGTAAATTCAGGGGGACTCCTCATGTTTAAGGAAGTTTAATAAAAAGTTAAATTTAACTGGGTTAAACCGTTTGAAGTTCAAATCCGAAGCTGGTTAAACACAAAAATAAGTAATGGGGGTGATATATGAATTTATCCAAAGCAATTCTGATAGGCCTTCTCCTTTATGGGATAAATAAAAAAATGGAACAAGAATCAAGAAGTTTGACTAACAGAGTCGCAAGTCCAGCACCCTTTAACCAGATAAATATAAAGGAGATAATTGACAAGGCTTTCGCCGCAACTCTTAAGAAACAGGAAACCATTCCTGTTGGCATAGATGAAAGTTTATTAACAGAACAGCAGCGAAAATTGCTACAACCTCAACCCGACAGTAATGCTATTGAGGCGAGAAAATGGCTGCCTCTGATAAAACACCCTTCGGTGATAGTTATACTTGGTAAAAGAGGTAGCGGCAAGAGTGCTCTAGGGTACAGGTTGCTAGAACTCCTGAGATGGATAGCGCCTATTTACGTTGTAGGGCTTTCTTCAACTGCACATAAATGCCTTCCCGGCTCGATAGAGGTGCAGCCCGAATTAGAGGATATTCCTCCTAACTCTATAATCCTGTTGGATGAATCATATATTCAATATCACGCTCGTTCGAGTATGACTTCGCAGGCCAAGGAACTATCACAAATATTGAATCTATCCAGGCAGAGAGGCCAAACTCTTATCTTTGTTTCGCAGGAATCACGACAGATTGACCGGAATATTCTAAGTGCGGCTGATGTTGTAATCTTTAAAGAGCCAAGTCTATTACAGGCAAAATTTGATCGGCTTGAGCTGCGCGAGATTGTCATACAAGCCAAACAAGCATTTCAATCTATTATTGGAGATCGGAAGAGGTGGTCGTTTGTCTTTACTCAGACCCAAGGATGCGTGGGTCTTATCGAAAACTCTCCACCATCCTTCTGGAGCGAGAAACTCAGTCGCGCCTTTGCTACTAAAGAAGTAAGTAAAGCATGGCCTGCCAAGAAACTGACACGAGTTGAGCGACAAACCCAAGCTAAGGAATATGAGAAGGTGGGTTTTAAACCCGCACAGATAGCGAGAATGATGGGTCTATCAAAGGCAACAATAAAGAATTACTTGGAGGATTACCCTTATACAGGGGGAAGGCCACTCTAGAGCCTCCGTTCCTGGTCGGTGCTCTTCTCCACGATCTGCCGCTGTTTATCCAAGGTGTTAATCTCATCCATAAGTTGCCTGAAGTTCACTTCTGCCATTTTTACCGCTCCTGATTTAGAATGAGAAGGCTGAAGAAGTCTCAAGCCTTAGTCTGTTTCCTTTCCCATTCTCCGGCGGCTTCTTCCGTGGTGCGACGTCCTACCTGTTTGATATGACCACCGGGGTACGTTTGCTGATGCTCTTGTTCCCGGCGCTCTAGGTCTTTAGTCCTGCCACTGTGCACGATTTTCTGGACGACCTTAAAGTGATACTTGTAGGTGTCCCTTGCCTTTGACATTTCTTTGCTCCTTACGTCATCCGACCGAGAGTGTCCAAATATGGTTTACTCTTTTCCCACCACTTCCGGTATACCCAGAAATGATAGTGGCAACTATACCGCCTTCCGCACTGCGGGCATGTAAGCGTATCGCCAATTTGAAGTCTCCCTGCTCGTTCGGCTTCTAACAGATTTCGTAATCTATTTCGGCCCATTGTCACCTCAGCAGACGACCTTGGTCAAATTTTCAGCCAATTTGGAGAACTCTTTCAAAACAGGTGCTATCAGCCGGCGCTCCGGGTTAGGAGAGGCCTTAAATATCTCCCCAGCCACCCCGAAGCCGAGAACAGCCCCATATGCCAGGAAACACCCAAACGACGGCCCAGAGCTGGACTGGCATGTGTTGCTATTGCATCCCATCTCTATCTCCTTTCGTAACTAAGTTTGCCCTAGTCTACAAAACACTAGTTCAAGTCTAGCAACGTGGGCGGTACTGTACGATAGGTAGAACTTTCCAGTTGTCTTTCGCCCTAACTTCTTAAGGTCACACTCTTAATAGCTTATTCTAACACTACTGCCCAGGAGCAGCAACCAATGCCGATCATTCTAAGGATTTTATGTAGGTAACAATAAGATGAATTGTGTGATAGTTACAATCTACATCACCTTTATCGTAAGGCAAGCGGCTGTTAACCACTAGGTCGTTGGTTCAAGTCCAACCCGGGGAGCCAGTTTCTATCAAGACTCATAACACCTATTCCACTGATGCAGATTCAATAATGGTATAATTGGTAGAGACCGCTTGCCTCCTTTCAGTTTTAAATCATTAATATTATTCGTGCTTGAACGGCAATTCGACTTCACTTTGTTAATAAGCCTCTAATATCATCAATATTGACATTAATAACCCATCATACTATATTTCAACTACAACAAAATATTGAATTCACTTATGGAGGTCTCAAATGCCTAGAATTAGAGGTATTCAAAAACGAGAGCCTTTTAGCCATTCTGCCGCCAGTTCTTCTGATTATGACCGCACAGTAGATTCAGACGAATTTTCAATAAAGAGATATAAAGACAGTGGCATTAGAATTTTCTTCAAACGTTCATCTTTACACGGTCAAGGTGTTGGTCTTTATCTACCTTCAGCAGATTTAGCCATTACATTTGGGCGTGCTCTTCTCATGGTTTCAGAAGGCTATTCTACCGATGTTACAATTTCGATATAACTAGTATCGTTTTTCTCTTCGACTATACTTAGCCAATGAGGGGAGCTATTTACCTCCTCGGTTTTCATTTTCTTCCTACTCCACCAGCCGTCAAGAATAAAGGCTTTGCCTGATTTTCATACGTTCTTGTGCAGGGACAAAATGTGGACGGTATTGTTTGATAAATAGAACCAGAACCTCTGGATTAGCCTTTAACCTATACTAGCAACGATGAAACGTTTGCAGAGAAGCGGATAAGGGCACAGATAAATTAACTCCTTATGAACGCTTTGTGGATTTGTCGATAAAGCTCCAGGGATTTGTCTGACTCCAGTTGGACATTCTTGTAGAGACTCTCCGCTATGACACGGATAGCATGTTTTTCCTCTCTTGAGAGGTTTGGATATTCCTCTGTTTTGATATGGACAAGTATTCTCCCCTTTCGCTCCGGAATCTTGTCTTGTTGACCTCTCATTTGACAAATCTTTTCAAGCTGCTCCTCCCAATTAACATAAGTATTGTCCGGTTTCTTATATCTTTTATTGCAGGACCTGCAGGTGGGAATTATATTACCAGGGTGATGAAGACCGAACTCTATCCGATTAAACATAGTCATATGTTCCATCTGGGGATTCGCAGATTCTTCAGCACAATATGCACATCGACCATTGAAAACGTCCATTTTGATTCGATTCCAATCGTCCTTCGCTTTACCGTTTCCAGTATTGAATGATCGACCCAGGTAATACTCGCCAACTCTTGTTAAGAAAGCCCTGACTGCCGTATTCGCTGCGTCAGCAGATGTATTGTAAATGGTCATGTTGCTATCCTCACCTTCTGTAATTAAACATCATAGATGCTTTCAATAATATTATACGTATTTAAAACCGGGACAGACAAGTAATAAGTAATGGGGATGGAAGTGAGGGAGGGTAGAGTTAGGGCCTATAGAACTGAGCAGTAAATTCCTATGCGATGAAGTGTAATTCTCTAAGTATATGCATTTTATAAGGTAGCAAAAGCGCAATTGCTGTTCAGAGGACACTCATCACATTTTGGCTTGCCTGACTTACAAATCAAAGCCCCTAAATCTAATAGCGCCCAGTTAGTCTTATGACTGCGCTTACTATCTTGGCTAACTAGTCGCCACGCCTGTTCCCAGACCTCCGGACTTCGCCTTGCTTCGTATCGAGAAGGCTCTATACCGTAGAACCTAATAATAATCCTAGCCACATTTGTATCAACTATTGCCTCCGGTTTCCCGTAAGCAAAGGATAGGACTGCACCGGCTGTGTACTCTCCAATACCGGGGAGCTGGAGCAGTTTATCTCGTTCATTAGGAATTATTCCACCATATAATTGCACAAGAGCCTGTGCTAGACCCTTTAGCTGCTTCCCTCGCTGCGCAGAAAGCCCCAGCGGAGCAAGAGCTTCTTCCAGTTCTTCAAATGTAGAATTATTTAAAGCATGCACGTCACTGTAGCGGTCAAGGAAACGAGGTAAGAACCGATTAACTACGTTCGCAGAAGTCTTTTTTAAGAGTATCTCTGCGATAAGAACTACAAACGGCTCCCTACGTTCACGCCAAATGAAGCTACGGCCGTTTATATCAAACCAAGCTATAAGTTTATCCCAGATACTGGTACGCATTACATTAGAGAGATTAATAGTCAACTTATTTAGCTGCTTATCGGCCGATTATGTGCAATTTGTGGGTAGTGATCTGTAGATCCCACTATCATATTTTCCCTATTCAAAGTATCATTATCTGTAGTTCTAATTGATAAAAACTCTTTGATTGATCGTGCTACCATTTTAGAAGCTAAAAATGGCACTCCATTTCCGACAGATTGAAACATGTTTGAGAGTGTCATATCCGAAGGTAACTCAAATTGCCGCGGTAAAGATTGAATTGCTAATGCCTCTGGTACAGACAGGCGGCGGGGTTTGTACGGGTGTAGGTGCACCTCATTATGTCCGTAAGCAGCAGTGGGAGAATAGCGCCACCTGTGTAGGCGTTTGAAGGATTTTCTCCTTGTGTCTCCTTCCTCAATACTTAAAAAGCGTGCTAATGCTGCTCTCGGTTTGAAATAATGCTCAGAATTTGGGTGGTTGGTAACGTCATTTTCCCGGAACCAGTGTTCCACGGTTAACTCTAATGGAGCATTCGTAGGAGCAGGTAGCTCTGATAGATTTTCGAAGCTGTTTCTTTCCGGCCATGGGAATTGAAAAGCTTTACGGCCGGGATACTGTGCATGTTTTTCCCAGTTAAACAGCTCCTCGGGTATGGTGTCACAGTTATCGGTAGTAATTTCTAGCCCCATATCTTTAGACAGACCATACGTTATGCCGAAGAAAAAAATACGTTGTCTATCTTGAGGAACACAATATTCAATAGAATTGACAAGCTTTTCCGTAGTTAGATAGCCAGAAAACTGTATCGATTTCTTAATTTCACTATAGAATAATTTGTGACGGTTTGTCGCCCATAAACCCTTCACATTTTCGAAGAAAAAGAAATCAGGTTTAAACATTCGAATTAGATCAGAATATGTCTGTGATAAGATACCATTCTCGCCGTCTATACCCCTATTCTTGCCGCCGACTGAAAAATCTGGACAAGGAGGACCGCCAATAAATCCAACGATGTTTCCTTTCCCTCTTACTTCCCTGATATATTGCATAAGACGTTGCTTGTTCTTACCCTCTAGAAAATCAATGATGTTACTTCCATCATAACCATAAGCCGGCTCTTGTATCTTGAGTCGTTTTCTAGTGAATTCATATGCTTTAAGAAATGGCTGGTATATTTCATTTACTAGAACAATCCTAAAGCCTTCGTCTTGGAAGCCGAGATCTAATAAACCAACACCTGAGAAAAAGGAAAACAAAGCGATATTCATAGACCTTTCCACATCCTTATGTCATCAAGTTAATACTGCTGTTTCGCGAACTTATTTTTAACACCAAAGCTCCTGAAGTAACTAGGGATAGCGGTTTCTATAGCGCCTTGAAACAACCGGATCCCTCCAGTTTAAATAAATCTTTGCGGGTTGCTAAAACATAATGTAACTGCCATTTATTGTATTTCTTCATTTTGGTAGCTTTAAGAATAATACGTTCAGCAGTATCCCAATGTACAGTTACGCCGTGCTTCTTAAGCACCTCGTGTGCATAACTTGCTAATTCTTCTTCATCTTCCTTTGATAATAACGGTTCTGGCGGTTCACTTGTTGATTCCGTACAAGGCTGCTGCAGCGCCCATTCTAAGCCCTTAATTAATTCGGGTATTTGGTCCACATTCAATGTAACGCCTTTTTTTGTCGGTACCCAATCCCCTTGTTTATTTTTAGCGTAAATACGTATATCTATTACATCGTAATCGGCATAAAGAGATGGCGCTATATTAATTACTTGTGATTTATTTTTTTCAAATTTGTATTCAGCCATACCTTATATACTCTCCTCCTCGTCTTCCCTGCTAATTTTTATGATAATGGGCTGGAGTATTTTACATTTCTCATTTACATATCTGTTATCTATCGTCTTAATTGATCCGTCAATTATGTCCATGGCTCCTTCAGAAAGGATAAGTCCAGCAGTTTTTGTCAGTGTTCTTGGTTTCATGGTACCCACAGAAGAAACACAACTTACAATAGATGTAATTACATCGCTATCTATTTTGAGTTGGTTATCGGGTGGCCTCACTGATTCAACAAGATCCTTCAAAAATTCTTCAGCCTCTTCCGGTTTTAAGATCGGAATTTCTATTGTCTGAGGATCTGCTCTATCTTCCAGTTCTGAGCTTAAGTAATCTCGAATTTCTCCCGTAGATCCAAATGTGAAAGATAGTATTATACTAATGCCTTTCGGGCAGTTATTAATAAAAGTATGGAGACCAGCTTGGATATCATTTTGAATCCCGCGTCTCAATAAGCCAGCTCTCTGGAATTCGTCAATCAGTATTAGAAATCTATAGTGGCAGCTGATAAGCAGTCTAGATATTCCGGATAATGTATTTATAGCATCATCACTAGTCCTTATTTTATCAGGCAGTGAGGCGGAAATCAGTTCCTGTCGGCTAATTGATTGATCAGCAAGTATCCACTTTCTCGCTATTTGTTGCATAAAGTCTGAGCCCATATTTAGTGCTTTAAAGACTTTTGATAAGCTTTGTAATCTCTCACCCATAAAAGGGTTTGCGCTTGAAAAGACTTGAGAATCTTTTGGTAATTTGGAATATATATTCATGAGCTTGTCTACAGTGATGCTAGACACAATTGCTCGATAGATATCAATAAAAGAACGTGCATCCTTAGGGAGTGTCAAATATATTGGGTAAATTAACCCGTTATATTTGGATAGTACAAGTTGTCTCAAATATAGAAGGGTGTGAGTTTTACCAGCGCCAAAGTCTGCCCAGAGTAGATGTAATGATGAAACCTGAGTACCTGTCAGGCGGCGTAACATCCGGTTTATTTGATTTAGTAATTCATGTCTATCGGCCCAAATTAAAGTAGTTTCCGGATCCGGTATAATACCAAAAGGCCAGTCCATTAAGCCCAGGGCTTCAGCAAAATCAGAAGACACTACTTATACTTCCTTAGGTGATTTACTCACAGTACACCTGTGGTTCCCAAAGTATGAATGGTAATGCAAAGTCTTACTTGTCATCTTCTCCAGAAAGAACGTGTGGTTCAATTTGCATTCGGGGCAGGTTCTACAGATTAATAGATCATTGAGATCCAGGAAATTCTCGCCTCTATCCCAGACATATAGTCCATTTAATCTGAGCCGACTTTCAGTATGGATTCTTTCCACCTGAGTACAAGGGGGTGGTCCCACTAGAAAGCGAATGTCATAATCAATTTGCTCAGTTACCGGGTTTGCAGATTCAATAAGTATCAAAGGAAAGTGTAGATGGGGACACTCTTCTAAAGCATCATGTAATTCGGCTGAATGCCGTAGGTATGGTGCTTCGTATGCTCCGTTAGGAAGAGATGCTGAATGACCCCGCATCAAGTTTCTAACATTTGTAAATTCCTCCAGAAAGAAGCGCCCGGCGGGAGTCATTTTGCCGTTTGGTTTGATCAACGAAGATTTTAGTGCTCTCGCTATTATATTATCTGGTAATTTACTGGAGTGGGAAATCTCATGTAGAATCTGTACCAAACGGCCTAAGGATGGTGGTTGTTTGAACTCTTTTGCTATGTCGTAGGTGTTTCCTGCCATTACTACTAGGCTAATTGCTATTACTCCACTATATTTGAGGAAAGCTTCTCCAGCATCGATTAAACTGAAAAATCGTCCTGTATGGAGTGATGCTCCTTTTTCTAAGGCGAGTGGCGTTGCCAGAGGTTCTGGATACACAACTGCAATTGGGGACCCCATTATCTGTGAAGATAGACGGCCTACTGCGACTTCCAAGGCGGTAATGCGGGCTTCAACTGAATTGAACCTATCTTCCTCTGGCATGGTTTTACGCTTCAAACCCCCCGTGCGGTGTGACCCGTGGCCGGATCTCAACAAATAAAGCACGCTTCGACTCAACCGCAGAAAGCAAGCACTGGCCAATTTCAAGTTCCCTTATTGATCCAGCGATACTAACGGAACGTCTCCCAACAGATATAGATTCCGGCAAAGGGCTTTTTATATTATTCAGCACGTAGTTAATATCACTCTGAAGTGTTAAAGTATGGACAACTAGAGTATCCACTTGTGCCATTACTTTTGGATCTATTGCTTGAGGCTGCTGAGTGCTAATTGCCATAGATAACCCGAAATTGCGTCCCTCCCTAATAAACCTGGTCAGTTCACGGTTCGCCATGGTGGCAGTTCTAGACGGAATAATATTCTGCGCCTCGTCTATAAATATCCATGTCTTAGGTATTCCTATCTGTGTTTCTGCCGTGCCTCTTATCAGAGCATCTTTAGTGACTTCTGAAGATAACATACGGTGTTCAAGCAATCTTCTCATAATTAAGAACGTGACCAGCGTTCTGAGGTCTTCTGAAGCATATCCTAATAGTAATACTGAAACTTGCCCGGGAACTAGTAGCTGCTGCAGCGGTGTACCTTGCGTTGAGAACAGACCGCACGAATCATACGATGTTAAACGCTGACGCACTGCCCGACGGGTATCAGGATTGTACTCCGTTAAAATTTCAGTGTCTTCATTTATACATGAGACTAGGTCCTGAATGGAGTAGTTAGAGACAGCGGACTTTCGTTTGGTTGCTGTACGCCACCCCGTACGTGTAACTTTATTATGGGCTGCTACTATCAACTGACCCATTGGTTCCATCATGATATCTACATCCATCAACAGGCCCCAGTCTTGAGGTGTCATCTCCGAGACCTGAATTTGAAACGCAAGCGAACCCTGCGCCGCAGGTTTTGAGCCGGCTAAATGCCAGAGATTTGCTTTTGTTTGGAGTACCGGCAGTTTCCATGAACGTACTCTATTAAGCTGTTCTATAGACACTTTGCCTTGCAGGGATTCCAGATCTAAACCAACCCACTGGAATAAATTCAGTGTATCGAAAACGAGCATTGCTCTATCGCCATCATTTACCCCTAAAACGGAGGTGTCATCTATCAACGCAAGACCTTCTATCAATACTCCCAGTGTGTGTGTCTTGCCTGAGCCTCTCTTGCCAACTATTGCTACAACATGCTCTTTACTAATATCAAAGCAAACATTTTTGCCCGGCCCGACTTCCGATAGCCGGCCAAGCATAATATGCTGGGGAGCCTTAATGTTCCCAACATTGACCGTCTTACTCCTGCGGCCAATCACTGGTGACACCTGGAATCGCCTCAATTAAATTCAACTCCCTGGATATAAAATTTCTTCAATAATACTTGTATCTATCACTACATGAGTCGTAGATTGATTCCTTCTTCGCCATCCCTCTATCGCTGCACCGCTTAAGGTAGAAAGTATAAAAGACGGGTTAGCATATTTCACATCTTCAGTAATATAGGTTGAAATGGTGTCTACCGACTCCTCTGTAAACGGGAACAGTTCTTTTGAGGCTGGTAGATTTTCAGCCTTGATCACACCTTCTGCTTTTTCGTTGTCTATCAAATATTCGAGGACATGTATTATAAACTGCTTTGCACTACTGACTTGACTTACCATATTGCCAAGGTCCATATAACCCTGATCATAATCGACCCGTCTTCTAATATCCTCGCGCTGAAAAAACAACGGTATTTCATCTCCCTCTGATTGTATAGCCAGTACTAATCCTATATAAGTGTTATTATTATCTAGCAGCAGTCTGAACATATACTGTAATTCAGCTATCGAGTCATTATTTTGCAGGGACCGTACTGCTTCAGCTTCATCTACCAAAAAGACTATCTTCTTGCCAGTGGCCTTATAATGGAGAGCTCCCAAATTCAAGAGGCAGTCTACTAAATCAGTTGCTTCATTTAGATCTTTCTGTACGCCGAGCATTGTAGCCTGGTCTGTAGTATTTTTCCGGCCCTTCAACCATTCCCAGGACAATTGAGCTTGCTTTCCTCCAAATAGGAAATTTCTAAATATATTCGCTTGAGAAATTTTTAGCGTATCGTCCCCGTAAAGAAGTACATCTTGTTCGAGGAATCCTTTGATTTTATCTGTGCCCTTCACTTTATCGGCAATTGCTTCTGCAGAGGAATATATTCGCTCGGGTCCAATAGCATCTACTAGTTTAGAATGTATTCTAATCCACCGCTCTTTAGAGCTCAATGGAGGCATAGCTAAATAAATTGGCTCAGTTGGATGCAGCTTGTTTTTGTCTAGTTTAAATGCTATATATGCTAGTGTGTGAGTTTTCCCGGAACCATACTCACCAAATACGAAGAACTTCGGAACCCTACGGGGCTGTTCAAAATCGCTTTCAATCCTTTTTTCAATCCTGTTTACAAGGTTAGTTTCTCCAAAATATATTTCCTGGTCTCTCCAGGGATCCATTGAAAATGACTCATATTTCCGTAGTAAATAATAATCTTTCAAAGGCATCGATTCGTAACTCATGGTAACCTCCTGTATGAAAATCGTTTGACAATCTGCGAGTCGGGCCGTGTTCTCAGATAATCTAGCCCGAAAGAAGCGAGCTGTTTCACAATTTCTTCGCCGCCTCCCTGTGCTAATATAAGTAGACCTATTTCATATAAGTCCTCCGAACCCGAGGTAAGATTCGCCGAACCTATTATTGCGAATCCATAGGGATACGGAGCCATGCATATATATAATTTAGCATGCAGGTTATTATTATATACTATTTCTATATTGGGACAGCTCATAAGAATATTCATTGCTTGAGTGTGTGTAGTATTCTGGGGTTGTCTGGTGAAGACGTATGTAGGAATTTTACAGGCATCTATTGTGGAAACTATGTTTAGAAGAGGCCCTCCCTTACTATCACTGTAGCTAATCCAAGGTGAAGCAATAACAATCTTATGCACCTCGTTCTTTGATCTTCTTAACCTTGAAGAAAAGACATTTTGAATGCCCTTACGTACTACCGCCGCTTTGACAGTCCTAACTAACCCGATGTTATAGTCATTCATCGTACTTAACTTGCACCAGTTAATTCTCTGATAAGACTGGAATCAAATTTGACAAGCGCTACATTCCCCTGTCTGTCCTTCGTAAGACGCACACTTGTGCCGTACTTCCTGGCGAAATCCAGTATTGCTCGCTGAACATCACCAATTTCAAAGATCCCGGAGCCATCACCTATTGAGTATGCCACAGCAAGTAATGCCAAGTCCCTAATAGAACAGTAACCAATTCCTGATTTCAGCCGGGTGTAACTTCTGGTCATATAGCGGGGCACCAGTTCTACATTCTTTGTATATTCTAACCCTAATAAACCGGCTGTATTCACTGCCAGTGATTCATTTAGGAATTCGTCAATAGAACTACTGTGGTTTAAGTTCTCTATAAAACGACGGGTATCACTTGTGGTTTCGTACATAATATCCTGCCGGCTACTACGTTTGATTAGCCCGCAATCAACAAATGGTTCTAGGCGTGGCGCTATTGCTTGATCACTTTTATTCTTTATAGCTTTAATTGTGCTGTTTATTTGAGTACCTATAGGTCTATATGTGACGTTCAACCGCCGCCTTTTTATTTCGCCCTTTAGCTCCTCAAGTGACTCAATCATATGATCGCTGACGTCACTCTTATTGAAGAGACCAGTATGTAATATTAGCTTTTCATACAATCTTTTTACAATATCGCCATCCACATCTAGTAAGCAGTAAAGAAAGAAATATTTCTCACTTGGAGTTAATAAATATGGATTTTCATCTGGCGTTTCAGAATCTAATGTCACATTGCCATTAGATTTTATGGCCAGTAGCACTTTACCTCTTTCTGTGAGTGTATAGTTGCTTTTTCTTAACAAACCTAATCGAACGGCCCATGCTGGTATTTCTACATATTCAGTATGAAGGTAATCTACGGCCCTTGATCTACCAGTGAGAGCTCCAGATTGCGAGGGTAACCTGGGATCGGAAAGATAATAATGCTGTAATTCGCATGAATCTAAATCTCCTGCTCTCGTTTTGTGCTGGTTTGAACGCTGTGATTTTATATATGCTGAGATTTGCTGGCGTCGTTCTTGTGGTATTAATTTAGAGGCGGTAATTTTAGACTGGAAGCGTGCGGTAATTCCCTCGAGATTCATGCCATATGACGGGCTGGCTATTGAACAAATAAATTTTAGATGGCCCAGACGTTTCCACGACCTTCTTGCATAATCTAGCCAGCGGATAGCGGGTTTTCTATATGTGAATGGTAAGTTCCTCTCCATTGAATAACACCTAAGATATTTTAGCATAAATCTCTTTTACCGCACCATCATTGTCAACCTGAGCCTATAGCCATCATTGTTACACTTATTTACCTTGGGCTTTTGGATATATCGAAAGATTTGTTCAGCCCGTTGAAAATAAAGGGTAGGGATTGCGCAAATACGCGTTCAAACTTGAGAATGTTAGAAGTTCTGTACTGGATGGAAAAGACAGATAGATACAGGTTGTTGTTTGAATTCATGCAGAAAAACCAATGGTGGGTCTAGCTAGTTAGCTCTTTGGTTGCACAAACGTCCAGATTGTATGAAGTAACATTTGCTTATTTTGTTGGATAAGGCGAAGAATCGTTCCTTTTTTAACATGATTATCCATGGCTAATCTTTAAGCTCAAAAAGCAGCGCACCTTTTTAGTCTTCGAATGACTTATCAAGTTATGTGATTCCATAAAGCTTTCTGTTAATATTAATGAATCAGTCTATCAAATGCGGTAGGTAAATAATGCCAAACGAAAGCATTAGTATAGATGAACTTACCAAGAAACGAACCCCTACTCAATTAAAGGATTGGGTAATGCAAGAGATGGAACGTCTTAAACTCACTGAAGAGGGATACAAAAAACTATCACTTCATGAAGGGCTTGCTAAACCACTTATGGAAGAAGTTTATCACTTAGCAGAATTTGGAATCCGTAAGTATGGCGATACTGACCAAATATTGATTCAACCAATTATTGGTCCCCAGAACTACGATGCAGTAATAACCGACCAAAGAATTGAACCACCAATCCAAAGTTATGTTGAGGTAACTCAATCACATGAGGGGGAAGATGAGTACTTGCGTTCACTAGTACTATATGGAAAAGGTATCGTACCTTTGCGTGGTCCCGTAATTAAAAAGGGTACAAAGAAAAAAGGGATACAAATTGACGTACCATATGTAGCTACCGATGTTATCCAAAATGTGAGAGATGAACTAATGAGAATTGTTGAAGCTGCAAAAAGAAAAGAAGGAAAAGACTATCCTTGTGGAATGCACCAATGACGAGGGATTTGATTATTATGAACGCGTTACCGGATGGTATTTTGACGTGGAAACATAAAAGTTATAGAGGTGCACTTTTGAAGTCACTACCAACCTTCCATACGTCAGATGCTATACTGAGAAAGAGATTTTACTCTCCTAACGAATAGGCGTGGTGATGCGAAGAATGACTCGAATAGTAAATATTACGCTGGCAACCTTGATCATTTCAGGGTTATTTGTAACTGGCTGTGTACCAGAGCAACCATCAACGTCATCACCTGCTCAGGAAGCAATCTTGGAACCTACGGCTCAGTCACCAACTATTGCCTCTGTTTTGAGCCAACGAACCCAAGACCAGTTGGGCCGTTTGCTCCAGATTACTGAGACAATTGCCGAAGACGGTGACTGGTTTGCTCAAGACCAAGATGATCAGGGACTCTCTTTAGCGACTGACCTGATTCTCTCTCCGATTGACCTTCTAGCTAAATATCCCGCTGTCGGCGAAGTTGCGGGTGAAGCTGTTAAACGTTTGCTAAATGTCAAAACTGACATCCAACTAGTCGGTGCTCCTCGGCTGGAAGATAAGTTATATCCCTCACTAGAACAAAAGGTCGCGGAACTCAAGCGACTTATACATGAGAGCGTACGTACGGCAGAATCCAGTTTGTCTAATGTTAGCCCAGACGAACTGGCCAGATGGGAAAACGAGTTCACCGAGAGAATCAACGCCAATGACATCCTATTACAAACGCTTACCTGGCAAGCCGAGGTATTGAAGTCGGCTCGTTCCCAGATGGAGACTCAACAGGAACTCTGGCCGCTAGAGACGGGGGTACGTATTGCATCTGCACTCCTCCTGGCAACTGTTTTAGGACCACTGGGGGTAGGGAGCAGCCTTGCACTGCTCATCGGTGAAGGTACGCTGGCTATTCAGCAAGTCGCACAGGGTGCACAGGAATTGAATGAAAGCGAGCAAATGTTTGGCATTGCTGTGTCCTTACTAGGTAATACTGCTTTCAGCACAGCGGAGCAAATCTACGAAAATGCTGTTAACGGGCTGTCTAAGGTAGCTAGTGGGCAACCTCCATATATACCACGAGGCGAAGTGAAAAGTGTGAGTCATGGTGTCCTGGTTGAAGAACAACTAGCACAATTCCCCGGCGCAGGAAACATCGTCTTTAGCTTAGGCACTAAGAATCTCGGCTATCTGGATATTTGGCTTTACAATTCTGGTACACGTGGCAAAGTAACAGAGTTCTTTGGCATTGGGCTCTACGGTCTGAGTGGGATAGGAGACGCCCACGCCGGCATACAGAATTTCGAGAAGCTTCAAATAAGCGGGGGGCAAGAAGGTCACCTTTATATTTACTTCCCATGGCTGGAAGCTGGAAGTGCCATAACTTATCACATATTGGCACGGGTAGAATCTAAACTCCCTGATGGTGAAGTTCGTACGGGTATATATCATATCCATAGTGAAACGCTCATATTTTCACCCGGTGAGAAAACAACTCCTATTCCCGAGACACCTCAAATCGAGATTCGACCCAGCATAGGTACAGTTGGCGCTAGTTTCACTATTTCGGGAAGCCATTTTACACCAAATAGGGCAGTGACTCTGCACTTTATTGGAACCGATGGGGAAGAATTTATGACCACGCAGAAGCTGGCAGGAACGGATGGCTGGTTCTCTTTCTCGCTTGTCGCATATCAGGACTATCCAATCGGCGCTAATACTGTATGGGCTGTTGATGATACTACTGGAAAGAAAAGCAACGAAGTTTCCTTCACTATTGTTTCTACTCTTTCTACGCCAATGCTAACATCACCAGGGTTGAGTTCTAGTCCGGGGCCGACTATCAGTAACCTCACCCCGACCTTCCAGTGGAGTGGTGTCTTTGGGGCAGACAGCTACGGTTTTTATATCAGTGAGTACCCTTATGGCTCAGCTAACCTTGCTTACGAGAATGAGAACATATCCGGGAGCTCAACCTTATTTAACCTGCCGAGTGGCGTTTTGGAGAATGGGAAGAAGTACCGCTGGAACATGCGGGCACACAACAGCGCTGGCTGGAGTGACTTCTCCTCCAAGCTGTACTTCCAGACGACAATAGGGGAGGTCACCCTGAAGCTCTACGTTCACGAGAACAGTGCCAGTGGCCCCATCATCTCGGGAGCAACGGTCACCGGACAGGACGGTGGTGGCAATAGCTTCAGCCAGACCACCAACTCCAACGGCTACGTCACCATCACCGGAGTGCCGGGCACCTGGAGCTTTACTGCATCGAGGTCCGGTTACAACACCAACAGCTGGTCGCAGAGTATCACCGCTACGACTACCAAGCATGCTTATCTCAGCAGAGGAGATATCACGCTGACACTCTATGTCCATGAGAACAGCGCCAGTGGCCCGGTCATCTCGGGGGCAAGGGTAACCGGCAATGATGGAGCTGGCAGCAGCTTCAGCCAGACCACCAACTCCAACGGCTACGTCACCATCACCGGAGTGCCGGGCACCTGGAGCTTTACTGCGTCGAGGTCCGGTTACAACACCAACAGTTGGTCGCAGAGTATCACCGCTACGACTACCAAGCATGCTTATCTCACCAAAGGTGATGTTACCCTGACGCTCTACGTCCATGAGAATAGCGCCAGTGGGCCGGTCATCGCTGGGGCAAGGGTAACCGGCAATGATGGAGCTGGCAGCAGTTTCAACCAGACTACTAACTCCAGTGGCTACGTCACCATCACCGGAGTGCCGGGCACCTGGAGCTTCACCGCCTCGAAGAGCGGCTATGATAGCAACTCCTGGTCGCAGAGTATCAGTAGCACCTCTACGAAGCATGCTTATCTAGAAGTATTACCTCCTTCCCCACCAACACTAGTGGATGTAGGTATCGCTTCTGAGAGTAATCTTTGGCCTCCTCAAACATTCCTACAGGCAAGACCTGGAGATAGAATTATGACTTGGTATACATTCAGCTACTCAGGCTCTAATATGCTAGTTAGACTAATAACAACAGTTCTAGACTCTAATGGCAATGAGATTGGTAATCAGATTACCAGCCCGGGTTTTCAAATTATTAATCCATTCGAAAACCCAATTAGAGGGGTAGGAGTTGAATATAAGCTTTCGGATGAGGCTACCCCAGGAACTTATGATGTTAAATTCTCCATATGGAACGAGGGCGACACACAGCAATACGATTCAGTACTGAAGTCAGGCTGGCTCGAGATAGCTTCAGGAGATGTCACCCTGACGCTTTACGTCCATGAAAACAGCGCCAGTGGCCCTGTCATCTCCGGAGCTACGGTCACCGGACAAGATGGTGGTGGCAATAGCTTCAGCCAGACTACTAACTCCAGCGGCTATGTCACCATCACCGGGGCACCGGGTACCTGGAGCTTTACCGCCTCCAAGAGCGGCTATGATACCAGCTCCTGGTCGCAGTCCATCACCGCTACCAATACCAAGCACGCCTATCTCATAAAGCAGGTAAGCAATGTCACCCTGACGCTCTACGTCCATGAAAACAGCGCCAGTGGCCCTATCATCTCCGGAGCTACGGTCACCGGACAAGATGGGGAAGGTAACGCTTTCAGCGAGTATACCAACTCCAGCGGCTATATCACCATCACCGGGGCACCGGGCACCTGGAGCTTTACCGCTTCCAAGAGCGGCTATGAGACCAACTCCTGGTCACAGTCCATCACTGCCAATGACACCAAGCATGCTTACTTGGTTAGGGAATTGGCCCTTCCCGGTTCTTTCACCCTGAGTGGCCAGGCGCTCTGCGACGGAAACAACCCGTATAACCACCTCTCCTGGGCTCCATCCTCAGGGGCTACCTTATATGCCATCTACCGCAACGGAAGCCTCTACTACAACCTGACTACTCTTGGCACAACCTTTGAAAATACGGAGGCGACTCCCGGAACCACCTACACCTACTTCATTAGAGCCGCCAATGAAGGAGGCAGTACCGACTCCAATACCATAACCATCACCACCCGCAGTGACTGCGGCCCTACGGCGAAATTCAACATAGGCGACAGAGTACGAGTGACTACAAACCTCAATGTAAGAACTGGGGCGGGTACGGGTTATCCTGAAATAACTGACCCTGATTACCCCAGTTATGCACCAGAGGGTACCACAGGAACAGTTCTTTCTGGACCTGTATCTGCAAACGGCTATATCTGGTGGCAGATTCAATATGATGCCGGATACACGGGCTGGTCAGCCGAAAACTGGCTCGAACCAGTGTGATGTTTTATGCACTTTTGCTCAAACTTTCGATGAAGTGATAAAATGCCATAAAGCTAAATAGCGTCAATAGGAAGTAGACATCTAGATATGTGGGGGTAAACATGAGGAAAAATTTCACTACAAATTTACAATTAAAGCGCAAGAGAAAAATGATTATGATCTTTAAAGTGACGTTACCAATTCTTATTTCTACAGTAATTGCGCTCGTCTTCATGATTATTGTTCGGAATTTTTTCCCTTCAGAAGTAATAAAAACACAAATTGAAACTTGGGGCATTTTTTTTGCGGTATTTGGAATCATCTACGCAATCATCGTTGGTTTTCTCCTAGTAGAGGTCCTCAGGCGTTATTACAATATGAAAGCTACCATTGAGCGCGAACTCAATGCAATTGAGGACACTCGCGACTTCTTAGTTTATCTTGATGAAAATCAGGAAGCGGAACGAGATATTCGCAAAAGCTTGCTTGATTACGTTAATTCAGTAGTGAGTCGTGAGTGGGCATGGATGGAAGATTGGTCTGAAATATCAGACTCCGATACCTCTCCCGAACTTTATCAAGTTATGGAAGCCGTTCATAAAATAAGGATTACTAATGAGAGTGACAATATCGCATTGAGTGCTATTATTGACAAGGTCTCAAAATTAACAGAGTATCGAACAGAGCGACTTGATCTATCGGATGAACACCTATCCCCTGCTCTCCGGTTCCTCATACTTTTCATGTCTATTGTATTGGTGGTATCGTTTGCGCTGATGGCTGTCGAAAGTGTATGGATACATGCCTTTATGGTCTTTTCTAACGTAATAGCAATAAACCTTCTCTATTTGGTAATTACCGATCTTAATCACCCATTTGAGGGCCTTTGGAATATCAGGGATACATCCTTTAGGAGAGTCGCAGCAAGATTAGCAGCTAGTCTGAACATAACTTCTAACGAATCTTGATTATTGGTATACAATGTGTCCAGTCTCAGGGGTTCACTCCAATTAACCAAGATCCAGACTGACAGTATGTTACCTTTCTCATAAAAAGGTCCGCTCATTTCCACGCCCAGGCGTTAGACGTGACACCTTAGCTCAATAAAGGAACGATTAAATGAACGCAAACACTGATTGAAAGACTATGTTTGAGGTTCTATCTATGGACACCATCGATCTACTCTCAACCCCACCATCATTTGCTAACATTTTTGCTAACGAACTTGCTGGTATACTTCGATACCGGGGCAGTAACTGCTATAATTCATTGGATATGACCAATAAACCTAGAAAGAAACCAAGGTGTTGTATGTGCGGTGAGTGTTGCAGGGCGCCCGTTATTTTAATTACGAAGCCTGAAGACTATAGGCGATGGACACGTCAAAGACGGTCGGACATCCTTCAATATGCTTCGGTACCTCCACTGCAAGGTGACGGTGACCTATGGATAGACATAGAGGGCAGCGAAGAGTCGAGTTATTGCCCATTTATTAAGAAAATTGGTAATTATAAATATATCTGCACAATCCACAATACCAAACCAAAAGTATGTAAAGAATTTCGTTGTGAATGGGCATACTGGGCTGGTAAAAAAGGAATACCTTTCAAGACTGACCTTGGTTGGACTGATAAAGCTAAACAATTAGGTTATGGACAAACTAATAATCTTAGCCGCCGTAAAAGCTAGCCCAGCTTAGCATTTGTACTCACTTTTGCTAACACTTTTGCTAACCAACTTCTACATCTTTTATAGATTCATAACACAAACCATTGTCGCCTTTTCCTTTTTCTTCTGTCCTTGGATCCACGTGGCCTGCCCAGACCGATACCAACCTTGATATTAGTTCACTGTTTGGGATCATGCTGCCGCTGATGATGGTGATGGGTAGTGTGGCGGGTGCGGGAGTCTGTCATTAAGGTTACCCTACCCTTTCTGCAATGCCTTGCAGTTCACACAAAGGGCGGCCAGTGGCAGTGCTTCTAGCCGAGCAGGATTTATAGGTTGCTCACAACTGTCACAGAGTCCGTACGTTCCTTCATCGAGTTTCTGTAAAGC
>SDBS01001948.1_pt1 | contig 20799 bp, 20 predicted proteins | sample 2277091 | NCBI WGS metagenome assembly SDBS01 (sample SAMN10404972, study PRJNA504765) | marine sediment metagenome | isolation source: marine sediment core GS10_PC15, 163 cmbsf | place: Arctic Ocean: Southern Knipovich Ridge | collected 2010 | reverse complement strand
CAAGTATGTCGATCTTCTCAATCTGTTCCTGAGTTAAATTGAGAGGACAATAATCGCTTTCGATTCCGGGCTCTCCAATTAAATATCTTTGTGCAAAGAGTCCCTGAGAAACAAAAAGAAATGAAATGACAACCATGCTGGATATAATCGCCCTTTTTTTCATGATTCTTTCTCCTTTTTTATTTTATTGAGAATTTATCTCCGGAAAAAATCCAAGACATCCCCTGAAGGATTGCTTGGGAAATTGATAAGCAGGGTTGCGATATTGTTTTTGTCGATTTTAGTCTAGACATCATTTTATCTTTCTATTCTCCGACTCTTTAAGGAGGGAGGAAACAACATCCCTGACATCTTGGATTGTGATTTGATACATTCTTCGCAGCCGGCCTATCCGTTCGTTGAAAGGAACGGTCAAAGGAAGCCCGAGTTTTTCGGCTAAAATCCGGACCGGAATACCGGTCTGTTTTTCTATGTTCTTGAGAGTCATCTGGCCGGTGACCAAGAGCCCGGATGGATCTTCTGCCAGGCGACCTCTGGTGGCTTTGTCTTCATGTTCGGTTTCCTCTGGAATCTCTACTTTGTTTTCTGGTGTTTCGGTTGGAACGGCCATCAAGGCGGTGATGATGTCCCTGACATCTAGAAGGTCGAATCCATGCCGTTTTCGCAATTGGCCTATAGTTTCATCCTGTTTGGTCCGTTTGGGGAGGCCCAATTTTTCAATGATGGCTTGATGAGAAATCCCCATGGCTTTTTCCAAATCGGCCAGGGTTACTTGCCCAGTGACAACGATGTACCCCTCACCTTCCTGAGAAAGTAAGGATTTTTGACTTCCCAAAGTGACATCTCTCCCCCTTAGTCCGACGCCTTGGTCTGCATATGTTTCTGCATATTTAGGCCAAAAATTCCAGATGAGCAGAGGAGTAATGAGGCTCAGTAACAAAATCATGAAAAGAGATATCTGCCAGGTTTTTTTAAATATTTGCTTGGCTTTGCTTTTGATCCATTTCCAGCTGAGTAAGAGATGGATGATAACAAGGGTTGTAAAGGCTATTGATAGATAGAAATGAATATTCCCCCAGCCATGACGATGCAGGCCGAGAAAATATTTAGAACTTTCGGCGAAAGATGGTCCTTTTGGGATGACGAGACCTAGGAGAAATCCAATAAAAACAATACCTATTATGCAGATGAAAAGCATAGTATCAATCAGGTACTGCCAATCGCTTTTTTTCATTCTAGGCTCCTTAATATATGTTTAACCTCAATCCAATTTGTGCTTTGCAATCTTTAAAGATTTATTTTTTCAACAAAAGGATTAATTTTTTCCAGATGTGTTTTATTTCTCCAGAGGCAGAAAAATCCGTGTATTCGACTAAAGGCATTCCCTGGAGCATAGATTTTGTCACTTCCTCATCGTAAGAAATTTTGCCTAGGAGAGGGATTGACTTCTTTAGACACCATTTTTCTATATGGCTTGAATTTTTTTCGTTTAAGTCAAATTTATTTATACAGCAGGCCGTTTTTATCTTAAAGTGATCTGCCATCTGTATGACACGCTCCATATCATGAATGCCCGAGAGGGAAGGCTCCGTGATCACTATAGCCATATCTGTACCTGTTAGAGAGGCGATTACAGGACATCCTATTCCGGGGGAACCGTCGATGATAATATAATCCAGGCTCCTTTCTACGGCGATTTCAGTGGCTTTCTTTCGGACTTCTGTCACCAATTTGCCCGAGTTTTCTTCTCCGATTCCCAATTTGGCATGGACAAAGGGTCCGTATTTTGTTTTTGAGACGAACCACTCCCCCGATATACTGTTTTTCATTTCTATAGCTTCTTCAGGACAGACAAAAGAACAAACTCCACACCCTTCGCATGAAATGGGATCAATAAGGATTTCACCTTCTTTATTTTCACTTATGGCATCAAATCGACAGGCCTCAACGCAATTGGCACAACCGGTGCACTTTTCGGCAATGAGATAGGCTTTTTTTCCTCCTGAGAAGGAGTAGGTTTCCTTGATTTCTGGATGCAGAAGTAAATAGAGATTGGCGGCATCCACATCACTATCAACCATAACTTTGTTTTGGGCTAAAGCTGCAAACGAGGCGGTAAGGATCGTCTTTCCTGTTCCACCTTTACCACTTATGATAACCAGCTGTTTCATTGGATTAATCTTTGGATTTTTGAATACAAATCTATAAATTTCTGTCGATAGGAAGGATGAACTTCGATAATGGTTTTTCCTGTAGAATAAGCGACAGCTATCTTGCGATCCATCGGTATAGTCATCAGAATGGGGATGTTTTCTTTTCGACAATATTCCTGGACATTTTGATTGCCGATATCGGCACAGTTTATAATAACACCAAAAGGAATTTCGATTTTTCTTATTGTCTCCACTGCTAATCGGAGGTCGTTTAATCCAAAGGGAGTCGGTTCAGTTACAAGCACGGTAAAATCACTTCCCTTGACTGCCTCGGCAAATGGACAGGAGGTGCCCGGGGGGACATCGATGATGACTATACGGTTTTTGTCGATGAGCCTTTTTTCAGCCCTAATGATTGGAGGAGACATGGCTTGTCCGATATCAAGTTTTCCCTGGATAAACTGAAGCGCATTAGAGGTCCCTAATTCAAGGACACCAATTCTTTGTCCCAATTCTCTTATTGCATTTTCAGGACAGACGAGGCTGCAGCCCCCGCAGCCATGACAGATCTCACTGAAAACGAGGACATCATCTTTTAGTACAGCGAGGGCATTGAACGCACAAAATTCTGCACATTTCCCGCAAAAGGTGCATTTGTCTTCAATGATTTCAGGGATATAAATATTAACAGGTAGAGTCTCATGAATTCGTGGTTTTAAGAAGAAGTGTGCATTGGGCTCTTCCACATCGCAGTCAAGAAATTGAACAGAATTTTTTTCCTCCAAAGAGAGAGCAAGATTTACGGCAATCGTCGTTTTTCCTGTTCCTCCTTTACCGCTGGCTATTGATAAGATCATCGGGATGGCATTTAATTTTTCTGACATACTCCTTCATCCGTACAGGGCGGCCTGTCGCATCGCTCCGTTGCTCCGCAGCAGGTTGAACCTTTGGAGGTTGAATTTTCCGTCCTGACAAAAGAAGGTGTTGAATATATCTTATGAAGATTTTTACTGTTACAATGCAAATAGGATAAATCAATTTCTTGATTCACCACTCGGACAAAGACTTCAATGACTTTTCCACAGTCCTGGCATTTGTATTCGTATATCGGCATTTTTTGCCTCTTATCGCATCATCTTCATGTTGCACTTCGGACAATCAATCTGATTACAGGGAAGGCCAACCTTATGCGGGACCTTGGTGCCACAAGAGGGGCAAACACAGTGTCCACTAGGGCCACTTCCTTTACCTCTCATACGGCCAAGGCCAATTTTTTTTTCTTCTCCTTGGTTTTTTCTTTCCATGTGAGTCTTAATTCTAATTATAAGCTTCCATGATTTTTTGATCTTCTTCCATCAAGTCCCCGACGATTGCATTCATATTGATTTTTTCCCAGAAAGTTAATTGATTGTGGGCATTTCGGTACTTTAATGGAATCGGATGCGTTCCAATAACCACAGGAATATCATAATGAGTTTCTATAAATTCTTTAAAATGCCGGATGCGAGGGCAGGGAGGATAACCAACAATCAAACCCGTTGCCAGATGGATAACATCGACGCCGTTGTTTTTCATTTCTTCAGGGACATACTCAATATTTCCCCCTGGACAGCTTCCACAGTAGGAATAACCGACGATTTCGAGAGGCTCATCCTTAGGATACCGTGAAAAGGCTCCGACTCTTTCTCTCATTGCCCTGAAGCACTTTCCTCCTCCGCAGTCCTGATAACGTCCGCAGATGATGATTCCTATTTTTGCCATGTACAACTCCTTAAGGATCTGAACTTTTGCAGCTTATTGTGTCTTCATGATTTTATCGGCGATTTCCATGAAGGCTTTGCTGGCATCCGACTCCGGTTGAGAGGTGATGAAGGATTTCCCCTCATCCCCCAGGATGACAATCTGTGGATCGAGTGGAATTTTACCAAGGAAAGGGATACCAAGATCCAGAGCAGCCTTATATCCTCCTCCAACTTTAAATAGGTCGATCTTCTCTCCGCAGTGCGGACAGGCCATCCCGCTCATATTCTCGATAATTCCAAGGATATTTAGGCTGAGTTTTTTTGCGAAGGCCACAGCCTTTCTCGAATCCATCACGGAAACTTCTTGGGGGGTAGTGACAATCACGGCTCCAGATGCAGGGATGAGCTGAGCCACCGATAGGGGTTCATCGCCAGTTCCTGGTGGAGAATCGATGATCAGCCAGTCCAGTTCTCCCCAATCCACGTCACCCAAGAATTGTTCAATAGCTTTCATCTTCATCGGCCCTCGCCATATTACAGGAAGGTTGGGATCTTGGAGGAAATAAGACATGGAGACCAGATGGAGATTGTTTTTCACCCTGACCGCCTTGATGCCCGAAGAAGAGAAATCCATGTGTTCATTTTCAACTCCAAGCATCTTGGGCAAATTCGGCCCGTGGATGTCGACATCTAAAAGACCGACTTTTTTTCCTTTGTTAGCAATGGCAATGGCAAGATTTGCGGCCACTGTGCTTTTTCCAACTCCTCCTTTGCCGCTGAAAATGAGGAGTCTATTTTTAATTTTTTCTAGAGTTCTGGCAATTTTAGTATTTTCTTCTATGGCTGCCATTATTTCAGCTGGATTTTGAAATTTGCGAGAACATCTTTTACCTGACCACTGACCTCAGTTTTTACCTGAATCCCTGCGGATTGGAGAACACCTTCGGCTTTAGGCCCGCATGCTCCTGTGAAAACGATGCTGACATTCTTACTGGAAATAAGTTGTGCAGCTTGAATCCCTGCTCCTTGAGCGGCATTTTTATTTGGATTTTCTATGACCTCTACTGCCGATGTTTTCGGATCAATGATTAAAAAATAGTTGGCCCGGCCAAACTTTGGGTCCACTTCTGCTTCTACATCCGGGCCGATTGAAGTTACACAAATTCTGGGGCCTGAAGCTTGAGAATGAGTTTGAACTGGGGAATCTTGGCGGTATTCGTGGGCATTAGGTCTTGCTCCTTCCCCTCCATGATCACAAAGGTCTGTGCCTGCTTCAAGTTCTTGGTCCAAATATTTTTTAATTACGTCATCTACGGCCCCCTGGACACCGATGACCGTCTCGATGTTCTTTTGTGCAAAAAGTGCTTGAGCCCTTGGGCCCATCCCACCGGCGATGATGCATTGGACTCCTTTTTCTGAGAGGAATTGGGGTAGGAATCCCGGTTCGTGACCGGGATTGGGTATTTCCTCTTTGGCCAGGATGTTGCTCTCATTAATGTCATAAATCGTATAGGAAGAGCAACGGCCGAAATGAGCTGAAACGTTACCATGGTCTGTTGAAACAGCTATTTTCATTTGATCTCCTTTGGTTTATTTCTCTCCAGATTGGTCTTTTAACTTTTTCAATTCTTCCATTCTAGTCTTGATCCGGCTGAGGTCTTCTTTAATTTCCTTGGCATGGTCCTCCAAATAAGCGACTTCATCTTGTTGTGTGAATGACTGGGGAGGATATTCCCAGTATCCACCGTAACCTCCGCGTCTCCAACCACGACCTCTATCGAAACCCATGCCACGGCCGGAACCTCTCCCGAATCTCATTCCGCGGCCTAGGCCGTATCCTGGGCTGCTGGACATGAAACCTGGATCTGGATAGCCTGCACATATACCCATACGACGTCCTGTCATCGGACCCAATCCCGTTGGGCCAGTTCTGTCTTCTCTCGGCATTTTATTCACCTCCTCTTGTTTATTAAAAAATTTAATTGCATTTTTCACACAATCCATAGAATTCAATGTTATGATCCATAATCTTGGAACCTGAGCTGCCATTTATGTGGATTTGGCATTTCAACTCTTTTTTGATAATGATAACCATTTTCATTAAAGAATATAATAGTTTTATTTTCGATTGTCAAGAATTTTGTTTCAAAAATGTCAGGAATGCCATACTATCGACTCCATAAATCTCGTTCGGATTCTATGGACACCTGCGATGCAGGCTGGATTGGTTAAAAAATCACTCAGCTTTCGGGAAATCTTTACGGCATTGGCATTCCTTATTTGGTGGTTTTTCTTACGGAAAAACCCCTCTTTCTTTGTAGACCATCTCCAGCCGATACAGGGCAACGATCTGAGCAGCCGTGCGCCAATCGACCCTATGCTTCTGGGCAGCATCTCGCACTTTCTCGTAGGCCCTGACAATAATCTTCTTCAACTTAGCGTCGACCTCGTCAAGTTCCCAGAATTCACTCCTTTTATTTTGTAGCCATTCAAAATAGCTGACTATCACGCCACCTGAATTGCATAGAATATCCGGGATCACATCAATTTTTTTTCTCTGCAGGACCTTGTCTCCTTCTTCGTCTGTGGGACCGTTAGCGCCTTCGGCAACGAGCTTAACATTCAACAATTCAGCCGTGTCCCTAGTGATGGCATTCTCCAGGGCAGCAGGGATAAAGATGTCGGCTTTGGTGTTAAAGAAAACTTCATGATCGACGGCCTGCGCTTTGGGATAATCAACCACACCTCCATGCTCTTTGACATACTGCGCCAGGTCATCGGGATCGATCCCTTCTTTATTCCTGATAGCACCCGTCACATCTTCGACCGCGATAAGCCTTGATCCATTCATCTTCATCAACCGGGCAGCCCATGATCCCACATTCCCATACCCCTGGACGATGTAAGTCGCTCCCTTCAAGTCGAATCCATGATCCTGAGCCCATTTTTCAATACAGAAGACAACGCCTTGTCCGGTCGCCTTTTCCCGGCCAACACTCCCGCCCGACTCGATCGGCTTCCCAGTGACAACGTGGATGCTCCGGTTTCTCTCGTCAGGGGGGATGGTGGACATATAGGTATCCTGGATCCAAGCCATAATCTTAGGGTTTGTGTTTACATCGGGAGCAGGTATGTCATAATCGGGTCCGATGTTGTTTCCAAGAGCAAACGTGAAACGCCTTGTGATTCTCTCAAGTTCCTTTGGGCTAAAATCAGCAGGATCTATCTGTATTCCTCCTTTGGCACCGCCGAAAGGGATGTTGACTATCGCTGTCTTCCAGGTCATCATGGTCGCCAGCGCTCTGATCTCATCGATGTCGACCATGGGATGGAAACGAAGGCCACCTTTAAAAGGTCCAAGCGCATTGTTGTGCTGTACACGATAGCCTGTCAAGACCTTGATATGATCGTCATCCATCTTAACCGGGAAATGAACGACAATCTCGTTCATAGTCTCAGCGATGATCTTGCATATGTCCCGGTCAAAATTGTTGACCCCCTGGGCCTTAGCAAGCAACTTGAGCACGTACTCATGAAGACTGCTCTTTTCCCAGACTTTTGCTCTATAGTGTTCGCATCGCCAGAGTCCGCTTTCTGGTTTGGGAAGGCCGCACAGGCTCTGAAGATCGCAGTAATTGCAGAGTCCTTTGAATTTTTTTCCTTCTTCCAGTCCCGGCCGGCCGTGCTGATAATACAAGAGCTTCCATTCTTTAGATGTTCTTAAAGGTTTTAGTTCCTGTCCATTTTCTTGTTTAATATTTTTCATTGTTGCCTCCTGTTTCAATAAACGTATTTGCAAATTCAATGCCAACTTTTCCAACAGGGAAAGGGGATGCAAAACGCTTAAAAAAACTGGATAGAAATGAACCAGTGGGTAGAATTTATCCAGTGTGGACAAATTCGAGACTAGGTGGTGGACTTAATTTTTTTTCAGTTTCTCCCTGAGAGTCTTGCGGGTGATACCCAGTATCTTCGCGGCCTTTGTTTTATTCCCATCCACACTGGACAGCACACAGAGGATGTGCTCAACCTCTGCTTCGGCCAAAGTCCTGTTGGGACTAACTCCTCTCGGAACCGAGAACCGCATCAGGGAGGGGAGGTCGGGGACATCGATGACATCCCCTTCTATCATGACCACCAGACGTTGGATGATGTTCTCCAGTTCCCGTACATTTCCGGGCCAATCATAGCTTTTCAGGACCTGCAGGACATTTTCAGATAAGCGCGGTACAGGCTTCCCAAGATCTTTTGCAAATTTGATAGAGAAGTTTTGCACCAGCAGCAAAATATCCCCCACTCTATCTCTCAAGGGAGGAACATCGATGGTGATGACATTCAAACGGTAGTATAAATCTTCACGGAATTCGTCTTTCTTAACGAGTGTAAACAGGTCTTTGTTTGTCGCGGCAATAATCTTCACATCCACTTTCTGGTGCTGTCTGGCCCCCACTAAAAAAACCTCTTTGTCCTGGAGGACACGCAGAAGCTTGACCTGCATGGACAAACTCGTCTCGCTGATTTCATCCAGGAAAATGGTGCCGCCCTCCGCAGTTTGAAAAAAACCTGCACGCGTTTCAGTAGCTCCGGTGAAGGCACCCTTAACATACCCGAAGAGTTCGCTTTCGAAAAGATTCTCCGGGATGCCCCCGCAGTTTATCGGGACAAACGGTGCCGAGGCACGCGGGCTGCTGTAATGGATGGCCCTGGCTACCAGTTCCTTTCCCGTCCCACTCTCTCCCGTTATGAGCACTGTTGCCAGGCTTGTGGCCGCCTTTTCTATGGCCCCCCATACCTTTTGCATGGCATCAGATTCTCCAATGAGACCATGACGGACTTCAGGAAGCTTGTGGTCCTGCGTATCTGTTATCCTTCGCAGGTGCAGTTTATCCAAAACTCGACTGACTGCAGAGAAAAGTTCTTCGTCGGTAAAAGGCTTGGATATGTATTCTTCAGCACCAAGTTTGACAGCCTCGACAGCTCCCTCTATCGATGGATATCCCGTGATCATCATCACACCCATGTTTTTGTAATTTGCCTGGATGTGCCGGACAAGGCTCAAACCGTTTACTTCGGGCATTTTCAAGTCTGTTATGACTAAGTCTATAGGTGAAGATTCTATAATCTTAATTGCCTCAAAAGCACCCGGGGCAGTAAAGACTAGATAGCCTTTTGACTCCAGGTTTCTCTTTAAGACTTCCAGAGTATCCGGAGAGTCATCAACGACAAGAATTCTTTCTTTCTTCGAAAGATTCTTCATTCTATGCCTCTCTACTTGCTTCGGCCAAATCTGAAAAAGGCAGCCTAATCTTGATTTTTGTGCCCTGGCCGACCTTGCTGTCCACATCAATCGATCCCCCATGAGACGTTACGATTCCATATACGACAGACAGCCCCAGACCAGTTCCCACACCCACATCTTTAGTGGTAAAAAAAGGTTGAAAAATCTGGTTCTTAATGTTCTTTTCCATGCCTGCTCCCGTATCTTCAATAACAAGCGAGACAAATTTATCGGACGTAAAAGTCCGAATAGTCAGGCGGCCGCCGTTTGGCATGGCCTGTATGGCGTTGACAACGGTATTGACCAAGATCTGCGTTATCTGGGACTGGTCAGCAGTTACATCCGGAAGGGTAGGAGAAAGTTGACGAACCACCTTGATTCCCTCTTTGGCACATCTCGATTCGAGAAAGTAGAGGCCATCCTTAACAATCTGATTCAGGTTTACCCGGGTTTTCTGGGGAGGCATCTGCCTGGCAAAGAGCATCAATTTCTTGATCACCTCACGGGCGTGGAGCGAAGCCCTCATGATTTTCTCGATGTCTATTTTCGTCTGATCGGATAATCCGGGATCTTTCTGAATGAGCTGGGCAAAACCGAGGATGCTCCCCATTGGCTCATTCAACTCATGGGCCACTCCCGCAGACAATTGACCGATTGTGGCCAGTCGGTCGGCATGCCGGAGCTGCTCCTGGAGCCGCTCTTTATCCTTTGCGATCTGCGTCCGTTCAATAATAAACACAATCTCCCTGGCAACCGTGTCTATCAAGCTCCTTTCCTCTTTGAGAAAAGGTCCCTCATCGAGCTCAGGTTTTTCTTCACTGTATGTGACTTCGACAATCCCTTTCTGCAAGTTCCCCATGATTATTTTGGCTGTTTGTTTATGGATACCGTCTTTATAATTAGGAGTCGCGTAAGTTTGATCATCCAGCATGATCTTGGCCGAGGCTATCTTCGGATACAACCAGGTCGGGGGTAGAAGCATCACGATTTTCTGGAGAATCTCTCTCAGTGAAAGGCTGCCCTGCTCGACTATCTTGGCAATACCGTAAAGACACATAAGCTCCTTAACCCTTTCTCTCAGCCTTACTTGAGCCCTCCGATAACCGAGTGCCGCTCCCAGTGTCTGAACAACTCCCTCGAAAATCTCGACACTCTTTTTGGTAAAGAAATCCCGTGATTGACTGTCCAATTCCAGGAGGCCTATGTTCTCTTTCTCAACACGGATAGGGACCAAAACCACGGATCTGTAATTTCTATCGGCAACTGAATTCCCTTTGTCCATCTCAGCATCACCTGTCCAGAAGCTGCCGTTAGGGGTCATAGGGAACAGAGATGGATCAGACTGGCCGAGAAAAACTTCTCTTCTCAACCGCTCCAGCCAGGTGTTTTTTCTCAATTTTGGGATTATTCCCTTCTTTTTGTCTTCAATTACAGGCATGATTTCAAAGCTGAAGGGATATTTCTGAGAGCACAGAAGTTCGCTTCTGTAGAATTTTCCCCTCTCCTTAAGCCACATCACCATCCTGTCGCTTCCCGACGACCGCATCAGAACATTGGAGACTTCCTTCAAAAAATCGTGCCTCAGCAGACCCCTGAAGGCAAGATGCATAATTTGGTTGGACAGTTCAAGGATGGATTCAAAATCACTCTTTAAGGAAAATTGGAGGTTAATGGAGTCTGCTGACATCTTAAAATGAAAATAACACAGAACAAAGAATAAGGTCAATTGGCATATATTTTAATATCCAGTATCCAAATTCCTTTGGAGAGTTACTTCCTCGTGTGACAAATTCTGTAAATTGATATTTTGTCATTTTTTTTCTTGACAATGAAGATGCAAATGCGTAAATTGTAAAGTAAACACTTAACAGGTTAGGACGAAAAGATGTATAAATTGATGTTCGGTCATACTTTACGGATACTACGGACAACGGCCGGCATAAGCCTTCGAACATTGGCAAAAAAAATTGATGTTTCTCCTGCATACCTATCTCAAGTTGAATTAGGGAAACTAAATCCGCCAACGCATGATCGCATCACAAAAATTGCCGATACAATCGGCATCCCAGTGTCTTTGCTAATCGAAATGAGCCACCGCCCAAACCCTGACACAATTATGTTGCTGCAGGGGCATCAAGAATTGAATAAGCTTATTAGATTGATTTTTGATATCGGATTGGAAGACAGAGATATTTTTAAAATTATTTCCCTCATGCGGAAGTTTGGCGGGAATGGATTTCGTAAACTCATACATTATGGTGAAAACCATTCATCAGATTTCATGAAAACTGGAGGATGCAAAATATCCTCAGAAATTCCAGCATCTCCAATAAATCAAATAGCCTTCTCGGAATTGGCGAATAATCGCCTAGTTTTTGTGACACTAGAGTTTACCGAAAAGAGTGATCTTTTACGATATATGATAGAAAAGATTGGCATTTTATATAGTTCATTTGATTTAGACAGAGCCCACAAAAAGTTGATGACTAGGGAAGCTGAGGATTCCTCGGGATTAGGAAATGGAGTAGCCGTACCCCATTTATTTATAGAAGAACTTGACCAGACAATCGTAGCCATCGCCAGAATCCCGAAGGGCATCGATTTTAGTGCTATTGATAATAAACCTGTTCACCTTGTCTGTCTGATTCTTAGCCACCCAGAGTTTTACCAATCCCACCTGAATTTATTGGCATATTTTGCCCGAAAGTTTCAAATCCCTTCGTTCATGGGTGAAATACTAAATGCAGGTTCAAAAAAAAGTATTTTATCAAAACTATTCGATGGGGATGATACATGGATGCATTAACATAATATAAATTATTAACCGCCTACAAAAAACATTAAAGTGAGATTGAATAAATATCCATGAATCAACCAGGGTAGTATTTACCCAAGATTTATGGCATTAGAATCTATTTTGAGGAGCAAGAAATGAATAATTTGGAAACAGTCAAATTTTCGAATGAGTCATCAGAGAAGGAGATAATAAAAAATAATGAAGATCAACTTGAATACTGTTCTGTTTGTTTCATTGCATTAGGAAGTCAAGAAAAAAGAATTTACAGGGATAAAATTGTAGCTCATCTAGACTGCGCAAGAAAATAAAATTAAAATGAAAATCCGTTATGCATTAGTTTATAAAGAGATCGTTTGAGTGAGTTGGAATCTTGGTTGTGATTGGAAGATTAGTCCTTCTATTTATTTCTCCTTTGCCAGCTTGGCTAATACTTCATAAAGCACAGGAACCATGATCAGCCGCAAGAGTATAGCAAAAAAGAAGCCTCCGATGTAGACTACAGCCAGAGGGCGGTGGAGTTCAGCTCCCGTGGTCACAATCAGAGCCATAGGCAGTACTGCGACGATCATCACCATGTCTGTCATGATGATCGGCCTGAATTTTGTCAAAGCACCTTTCATTACCGCATCTCTGATGGAGAGTCCTTGTTTTCGAAAGTCGTTAATTTTAGCCACAAGAATTACGTCGTTCTGCACACAGATGCCAAAAAGAGCGATGAGTCCAATAGTAGAAGAGACGTTCAAGGTTTGACCGGCAATTATGAGGGCTAAAATACCTCCAATGAGTGTGGTCGGAATGTTCAGTATTATGAGAGATGCCTGCCAGAGGGATCCAAAAGACGAAAAAAGGATAACGAAGATGGTGAGAATCACGATGAGCATGAGTGTTGTGAGGTGTTTGAATGCTCTCTGCTGGCTTTCATACTGTCCACCAAAAGTGAAGAAATAGCCGGGAGGCAAGGATACTTCTTCCTCGATTTTCTGCTGGGCTTCTTTGACGAAACTTCCGACATCTCGCTTGACAACATTACATATGATTAGCTTTCGCCGCATCAGATTTTCTCTAAAAATAGTCTGAGGCCCTTCACTTTTAGTTATATCCGCCAACTGGGAGAGAGGAATTCTTTCTCCGTTGGGCGCATCTACCAGGAGGTTCTTGATGGCTTCCTCATCGCTGCGATATTTTTCAGGAAGGCGAATGAGAACAGAAGTGATTCTGTCCGGTTCATAGACATCGGTGGCCTCGATTCCGTTAAAGGCCGTTTCGATGATGTCAGCGATGTCGCTGACTGAAATTCCATAGCGGGCCAGATTTTCTCTGTTCAGACTTATCACCAACTGCGGGATGCCTGTCGTCTGCTCTACCTGAAGGTCGGCGACCCCTTCAATATCGATCATGACATTTTTGATATCTTCGATATAGTAGTTCAATTCGTCCAAGTCCGGCCCAAAGAGTTTGACAGATAATTGCCCCTCAGCCCCGGTGAGCATCTCGGCCAACTTGTTGGCGATAGGCTGTTCGAAGATGTAGGCGATGCCAGGGATTTTATCCAGCTCTACCCTCATGGCTTCGGTGATTTCCTCAAAATCCCGCTTGCGTTTTTCTCTAGGGAGGAGTTCGATGTTGTAGTGACTGTGATTTACGGGATGAAGGTGTTCAGAGGCCTCGGCTGTGCCTGTTGTCCGGGAGACAGAGACAACTTCCGGAAAAGACAAAAATATTTTTTCGATCTTTGTCCCCATTTTTATGGATTCACCGATAGAAGTTTCTGGCAGCATCACCGTAGAAGCCATAATCTGTCCTTCGTCGAGAGGCGGCACGAATTCTCTGCCTAAAAAGGAGAAGGCAATTCCAGCGCCTAGGAGAAGAACTAGAAAAACGCTCAGAATCATTTTTTTGTGTTCAAGAGCACGGCTTAGAATCAGGCGATATTTTATTGTTAAAAAATCCGTCACCGGATTCTTGCGCTCCTTTATAAACCTTTCTTTGAGAAAGAAAGAGGCCAAAACGGGCTTCAAGGTCAGGTTTAATATCAAAGAGCCAAAGAGAGCTGCAGACACGGCAAAAGCTGTGGGTCGAAACATCGCCCCCTCGATTCCAGAAAGAGTCAGAAGCGGCAGGAAGACGAGTATGATAATGATATTTGCGGAAAAAAGATGCTTCCCGACATCACGGGCGGCTTCAGACGTCAACTCTAGCGTTGAGGCTTGACCCTTTTTTTCTCTGAGAACCCGGTAGATATTTTCGACCATGATGATGGAGCCGTTAGCCACCTTACCGATACCGATGGCCAATCCTCCGATGGACATCACAGTCAGATCCACTTTGAAAATAGCCATTAAAACTAGAGCGATCAGGATCGAAAAGGGTATGGTCAATGAGGCGATAAAAGAACTTCGCAGGTTCCACATGAAAAAGAGCATGACCAGTACGATTAGAAAGGCTCCTTCGAGGATAGAGATTTCCACGTGGCTTATGGATTTCAGAATGAGGATCGACTGGTCGTAGAAAGGCTTGATTTTTATTTTTCCGGGAAGATCTCCTTCGATCTGAGAGAGAGCCTCTTTGATGTTACTTATGGCTTCTAGAGTGTCGCCGCCGTACTGTTTTTCGACGGTCACATAGACCGCTTCTTCTGCGTTGTGACTGGCTGCGTCTCGTCTGAACTTGCCGCCGATTTTGACGTCGGCTACGTCTCCGATATGGACAGGGATGTTGTTGCGGGAAGTGATAACAGTGTTTTTGATGTGGTCGAGGGTCTCGATGCGTCCCATGCCTTTGATCAGGATTTCCTGGGCGCCTTTGATGATAATGCCTCCGGAAAAATTCCTGTTGCTGTTTTCGATGGCCTCTTTGACTTGGTTGATAGTGATGTCATAGTTTTTCAACATCTCGGGTTTGAGAAAGACCTGAAACTGCTTTATGAAGCCTCCGAGATTGATCACGAAGGAAACCCCTTTTACTCCCTGCAGTCTGTATCGGATTGTCCAGTCCGCTATCGACCTGAGTTCCATGGGATCGGTGTCCTCACCAATCACGGCAAATTCGAAAATTTCTCCCATTCTCGAAGAGACCGGTCCCAGAATAGGTTCGCTGGTTCCTAAGGGAAGCCGTCCGGCGATGAGCTCCAGCTTACTGGAAACGATCTGCCGAGCCAAGTAGATATCCATTCCCCAGTCGAATTCGACTGTAACAACAGAGTCTCCGGTCGTGGATTCCGACCGAACACGGGTGACATGAGGCGCCCCGTTGAGCAGACTTTCCAGAGGAAAGGAGATGAGTCGCTCCACATCCTCTGCGGCCATGCCGGGATTTTCAGTGATAATTTTAACTAACGGTGCGTTGAGGTCGGGGTAAATGTCCTTGGGCATTTTCATGTAGGCGATTACACCCCATACAGAGACCAGGATCACGAGAAGGATAATGAGCAGTCTGTGTTTTAATGAATATTCGATGATTTTATCGATCATTTGTATACTCCATTGTTGATGGCTTTGAATCAGTGGATATGGCCCTTCTGGAGAATGTCTTCATAGAGTTTAGACTTGAGCTGATAGTTTCCTTTTGTGACGACTCTATCTCCTTCGCGAATTCCTCTGACGATTTCGATGAAATTTCCCTCTCTTGTTCCGAGTTCAACAATAACAGGGATGTATTTATTGCTGATTTCGAGAAAGACAAGTGATTCGCCTTTTTCATCCAGAATGGCTTCCCTGGGAAGGACCAAAGCTTCACTTTGATGGTTGAGATAAATTGTGACGTCGGCAAACATGCCTGGTTTAAGCTTGTATTCTTTGTTTTCAATTTCTGCACGAACGGTTATGGTCCGTGTCTCTTCGGTTAGCACATCGCTGATGTAGCTGACTTTGCCTTCGAATTTCTCTCTGGGATATGCTGGAACCGAAATTTCCACATTCTGTCCGATTCTGATTTTGGCGATGTCTTTTTCGTAGATTTCTGCGTCGACAACTAGAACTTCCGGGTTCAGGATGGTCAAAATTTCTGTGGACTGGTCGACCATTGCTCCGAGCACTACTTTGTATTCGAGGATTTTCCCGTTAATTGGGGCAAAAAGAGTGATAATAGGATTGATTTGATGTGTTTCGGCGATGTCCTGGACTTGGGCCTCGGAAAATCCCAGCACATGGAGTTTTTTTTCGGCTGCATTTAGGCTGGCTTCGGCCACTTTAAACTCCGCTTCACAGAAAAGATAGTCTTTTTGAGATCCGACACCGCGGTCGTAGAGTCTTTTGGCCCGCTCACAGTTGACTTTGACCAGTTCGTAATCGGCTCTGGCTTTGTAAAAATCTGATTTTGCTATGCCGACTTCTTCACTTTGAAGAGTGATCAACTCCTGTCCGGTTTTCACCCAATCGCCGATCCGGACGTGGATTTCTGAGATTCTGGCAGGGAAAGCATAACTGACAATGGCTTTTCTCCATGGGTGAGCAAAGACTTTTCCCAAGGCTTGGAGCTGGGATCTTAAAGGCATAAAAGAGGCTGTTATTGTTTCAATTTCAACCATCTTTTTTTCTTCCTCGGATAACTCGATAATATCTTCAGAGCTCCAGGCGAGATCCTGCCTGCCGAAACCCCGGCGTTGGAATCCTCTGCCCACAGCTTGGGTTCCTTGATTTCTCCAAAGTTGTTTTCCCTGAGGCCTTGTATTTGTGGTTTGAACGGATTCCTTTTGGGATATTCCTTCATCCGTGACTGTGGCTTCTGTCGCTTTTTTTGCGCAGCCCATTCCCCATCCAATGAAGGCCAAGAGAATAAAAAGGCTAATGTATTTTTTAATCATAGAGATTCTCCTCCGAGTGTTTGGCCGATGGATTTTTCCAATGCGGCCATAGCGATTCCGTAGTTATAGAGTGCATCGGCGTAGGATTTCCTTGCTTCTAAAAGTGTGCGCCGTGCTTCGATGAGCTCGATACTCCCGATTTCCCCCTCTTGGTAGCTGAAGAGAAACATGTTGTAGACTTCTTCGGCCTGGGTGATGATCTCTTCTTCAAAAAGTTTGATTTGGTTCTGGGCCGTTACGGCATTCATGTGCGCTTCTTCAACTTCAAGAGTTATGGCGTTTTTGAGGTGTTCAGCCTCTCTTTTCAGGGAAGAGATGTTAGATTGGGCCTCGGCGACCTCTCCTTTCATCGGCTGCCAGAAAAATAGAGGAATGGGCAGGGAAAGTGCGAAATCCCAATAGTTTCCTTCTCCCTCCAGCCAGTGCTTGGAGAGGTTGAGATCAAAATCGGGGAGATAACCCATGTAGGCCTGTTTTTTCTGGAGTCCTTCTCTTTCCAGAGAGAGGTTTAGCCTCTTTATCTCAGGCCGGATAGTAAGAGCTCTTCTAATCATGGTGTCGAGATCTATACTCGATACAGGACGCTTGAAAGTGCCTTGGATTTTAAGAGGGTTATATTTTTTTCTGGCCAGGAGGAAATTTAGCCTTGCTGCGGCCAGCTTTACCTCATTTTCAGCCACCCTTACTTCATTGGCGGCCTTTGAGGCTTCGACCTGAGCCCGGAGGGCTTCGACTTTGGCCACATCTCCGGCGCCGAATTTGAGTTCGGCCTTTTGCAGGAAATCCTGGGCGAGCTGCTGGTCTTGTTCGGCGTACTGAAGCTTTTCTTGGGCCAGGAGAAGGGCGTAGAAGGTTTCTTTTACCAGAAAAGTGATATCCAGTTTTAAGAGATCGATATCCTGCAAGATTTCTTGGGATTCTTTTGTAGCAATCTTTCCTCTAAGTACCCTTTTTCCGGGGAATTCGAGCGATTGACTGAGTCCCAGGTAGGTTTCGGCCGTTCCTTTGAGATTTAAAAATTTGGGCTGCATATCGTTGTCGTAGTTAAGGAAAGGCTGGGCCAGGGCTCTGGCCTGGCTCACACGGGCCAGGGAGGCCTGATATTGTTCAAGCGATGAGAGGATTAGAGGATTTTGTTTGAGGGCGATAGTGATACACTGTTCCAGAGTGAGCTCTTTCTGAGCCTCCTGGGAAAAGAGAGGGATAAAAAATAAAACAGGAAAAAGAGTCAGGACTGTAAGAATTCTTTTTGTCATGCCACCTCCTTGTAGTACAGGAATGGAAATAAAGATGATGTAAGTGAGGAGCTAGGCTTGTGGGGGGGATCGAGAAAGCGGGATGATCAGGAGGGGTTGATTGTAGGAGAAGGAATCAAAGATGCACAGTCTTTCCAGAAGAGTCAGCTGAGGTAGGCAGAAGAAGGTGAACAAGTTTGGGGTGACTGTTGAGTTCTGAAAATGACAGGCCGGGCAGGAGTTGGACGATTGAACACAATGTTCTGTGTGCATGAAATTGATGAAAAGAGTGATGGAAATAAAAAGAAAAAGGAGGAGTGTTCCGAAAAATTTCCTTCGTTTTGCGATCATGAAACCCGCCAAATCCAGATAATGTCAAAAAAATAAAAAAATGTCAATCTCGTTGGTGGTAAATCGGATTAGAAAGTCAATCTGAATCCTCCGAAGATGGAAAAACCTGTTAACATCTAATTTTGAGTATGATAAACTTTAAAACAGACATCATCAGGAGCAAGTCACTAAAAAATGTTTAAGATTTGTTGTTATCCCCAAGAGGAAAGCCTATGAATCGAGAGCTTGAAAACCCTATTGAAAGACCTGAAATTCACGAAAATGAATGTGAAGAAAATATTGGATTTGCCAGACGTTTTGTCAGTTCTGCAATAAAAAGTCTTCAAAAAGTCCGGTCCGGGATGAAAAATGAATGGCACGAAACACAGGATATGGCCCAATCATTCTTTAAAGTGTTGGAACATAAATTGAATTTGAATGAACGGAGTGAACCACCTTCTAAGGAGGAAGTCAAAAAGGCCCTTGAACAACTGGTGGATGTAGGCCGCTTCTCATTTTTCGCTTCCGTATCCATTCTGCCGGGCGGGGGAGTGTCTTTGATTGGCCTTGAATTATTGGCCAGGAAATTTGGGATAAAAAATTTTTCGTTTGTGCCTTCTTCCTTCAGAAAAAAGCAGAAATAAAAGCATTGTTAAGAGTCGGGTTCCTGAATTTCCTAGAACCTGACTTATTTATTCATCTCATAATTGGAATAAATTAAATAGTAAATAGGATTACGTTAAATCGTTCAAGAACCTTATCTAAATCAAATGTCTCACCAGAACGAATCACAGGCATAAGAAGATCATCAATTTGCTTGCGTAAAAATGAGAGCTTATCGGTCCCAAGGCCAAAATCTTTTTTGTAATCACCGGAATAGCCCTCATCGGTCACCTTGCGCTTAAAAAGCTTAATAAACTTCTTGTCATAAAAATCAAATCCAGACTCGGCAATATGCCAAAGGTCATAATAATCCCTAATAGCTACATCCTTTCGGGATATAGCGGCCTTAAGTTTTTCAGCAACTGTCTCTTTCCATGATAGTGACCAGATTTTCCCTAAAGGGAATAAGTCTTCACCTGTAAAAGGATCCTGATAAAAATGTTTAATTTCAGTATGAATAGGCTTATCAATCGGCGGTTGACGGAGAGATATTTCAATCTTGATCATATCGTCTTTTCCCATCAGTACAGATGGGTATTTGACTTTAAATACGTATTGCGTTGAATTGTTAAAGCCATCTCCCTCCGGCTTATCGCTTGTTAACTTAAGAGCTTTCAAAAACGAGGGCATCTTTTCACGAATAGGCATAATGGCGTTGGAACGTTGGGATCGAGCTGTAAATTCAGCGTTGTATGTGAAATCTAAATCCTCGCTTAAACGGTTGTAATTGAGATACGCCTTATTAAGCAAGGTACCACCCTTAAAAACTATTTTATCAGTTAGTAAAACTTCAATGTTATTAAGGATAACCGTTAGATAGTAATTCTTCTCGACAATAGTAGATCTAAACTTCATTTTCCCGGCAATCGCCGGAATAATATCTTTGAGTTGTTCTCTATCGATTAACAATGATTTTCCACTCCTTATTTATTTTACCTTTACGGGACTGGCTGTATGGATCGAGAAATACAAGAACTCTCTTTTTGCCAATTCTCTTGCGCAATGAATCCAGTAATTTATCCTGACATCCTAATTTCTCAAGCAAAAAACCAGCTCTTTTCCTTACTGAAACAACAGAAAATTTTTTTAGATAACGAATGAACTTTTCAAGGTCAATACTATTGAGATTCTCTTGTAATGCCAACTCGAAATTACGTATTGATCCTAATGGATTATGAACAAAATCCACAAGGGTTCTTTCTTTATCACTAATGCACACTTCTTGATCTTCAACCTTTATTTTTTCAATACCGTAATATTTCTTGGAATTAATCTTTACAGCTTCATATCGGATGTTACTGATTTCTTTTTTGCATGACTTCGCGGTATTCAAGACAAAGATCGTGCGTGGAATCTGTTCCGTAAATCCCCAGTAGTTGTACATAGTGAAATATCCGATATAATAAGGTATATCTCCCATCCATAGATCGGCAACTATAAACTCGTTGGGCATCCACTGTTGATTGGGAGCCTTTATCGGAACTAAAATGTATTTCCCTTTCTCAATCCTGATAAGGCGTCCTTTTTGAGTAAGGAAAACAAGAACTCGAGACGCCTTGTTCTTATCAGGAAAAAGCTTTTGAGCAAACTGGGTGGTAATCAGTTTTTGTTTCTCGAACTCTGCCCGGGAAATAAGGTAAAGTTCATCTTTTGAGAGATTCTTATAGCCATTCTTCATTTGTTTATCTTGTTTTGCAAAGTTACGATATTCGCAACTTCATTAAACAAGATATACTATGCTCTTAAACGCATTCATTGTCAATTAAAATAAATCTAAATTTGTCCCGTTATCGCCTATCC
>SDBS01001947.1_pt1 | contig 20800 bp, 14 predicted proteins | sample 2277091 | NCBI WGS metagenome assembly SDBS01 (sample SAMN10404972, study PRJNA504765) | marine sediment metagenome | isolation source: marine sediment core GS10_PC15, 163 cmbsf | place: Arctic Ocean: Southern Knipovich Ridge | collected 2010 | reverse complement strand
TTGAATGGGGAAGTAGCTTGGGAGAGTAAATTCCTCTAATCGAGGGATCTCTTTAGTGGCTTAGCCTGGTATAGCGCACGGCTGATAACCGTGAGGTCGGGGGTTCGAAGCCCCCCTTTCCCATTACTTATTGCATGTCTCTCATTTTTTACGTAAATTGATAGATAATCCAAACTTTCTTAATCTAATTATAATAAGAAATTAGGTGTTGAATAAACAACTTTATAAGTTGAAATTATAAATCCTATATTAAATATCGAAGAAATAAATAAAATTATGAAATTTACGGATATTGATGTTGAAAAACTCAATTTAAACGAATTATTTTTAAAATATTTATGTGGAAAATTAAATTATCCAGAAAACATATGTGAAAATAACAGATATTGAAAACTTTCCGGAAACAAAACTACCTAGACCTCCAAGCCCTTCCCTCACTATTTTGAAGTGTTAGAAGGTTTGACATCTTTTCGAAAATGTATAATGGACTTTGGATTTGTAGATCTTTCATTGTTATGGGTAGATATTAAAATAATGTGTGAATTAAGGAATAAAATTAGAATAATCCAAAAACTCATTATAATGAAACTTTTGAAGTGTTAAAATGTATAATGGACTTTGGATTTGTAGATCTTTCATCATTATAATGAAACTTAACCTTGATGGATTTCTATAAGATTTTGTTTTTTCGATAATGATTTACTTTTCCTCCAATACCGGCAATTTTCTTTTCGTTCCATAGAGTAGAGTTTTTAATAGAACTTATCCAAGATGGGAGGACAATGCAATCATCATCAGTAAAAGCAATTACTTCTGATGTTGCAAGCTGTATTCCGATATTTCTAGCAGCACCTGGCCCAAGTGATGTTATATTATTGAAGACTATTGATATGAAATCATGAGGTTGTAACTCCCATTTTTTGAGGAATATTTTAGTTTGATCTTTAGAGCCATCATTTACCACTATAACTTCATTAGGTATTGAATTGAGTTTTTCAATAGATTTAAGTAGTTGTTGAAGCTTTCTAACCCGATTATGTGTTGGAATGACTATTGAAATTGTTTTTGGCTTCAGAATTTTCCTCTCTTTCAATCATTATACCAGTATTTTTTTATTTATAAAGGTTTAGTTTATATCTATTAAACTCAATCTAAAATCAAAATTGGATATAAAAATGCAAATAATAAAAGAAGAACATTCAGGCTCTACAACTTTATCTCTACGATTTTTTAAAAAACATTATTATAAATTAGGTGAGATAAGATATATAGTGCTCTATTACGCAGAAAGTGAATGGTTACTCAATCGAGAATTATTTCCTCAATATGCTATTGTAGTGGGGGAAAAAGTTCAATTATGGATGTCTGGGGTATCTTGGGGGTATTATGGACAAGGTCCTTATGGTTTATATGAGCTTATGCATTCAATTGATCCAAATATTACATACGAGCAAATTGTAAGTTTAGAGTGGATGGCAAAAGATCCTATAATGTTTGAAAATGTGAAAGGAAAATTAGTAAAGACGCATTTTAATGAATCCGCTAGAACTTTTATATGCGGTAAAGATAATCACTTACCATGGGAAAGATTCGCATCTATTAAATCATAGTTTTTTCGACTCTAAAAAATTATACTACAAATTTTTTTTCTTTAAAAAACATTATTTTTTTAAATATTAAATCTAAATTATTCATAATGTCAAATAATATCAGAATCAAAGACTCGAAAGATCTACTTGAAAAAATGTTTTTAGCAGATTTTTCAACAATTCAAGCTCAAATTGGAAGATATGATAACCATTCTTTAATTATTAAAGGATGGGCTATTACCTTATGGGCAGGTCTTATCTATTTTATTGTTAAGGATTCTGTACATGAACTATTCATTATACAAATAATTATATTGCTTATTTTTTGGTCATTTGACGCTTTATTCAAGTTTTATCAAAGACGATTTGCTTTACGATACGATGAGCTAAGAAAATATTTCGAAGGTTATAATTTAGATATTGTTGACGGAGAGATACAATTTAAGTATAGTGGTAACAAAAAAGTTACTAATAATAAAAGTGATGATAATAAAATTAGTTTAAGTATCATAAATCCAAGAGAGAAATTTTCAGATAAAAAATCTGAGTTAAGAAAATCATTAAGACGTTGTATTCTTTTGAGAGCTGTCAGTGTTGTATATATTTATTTAATTTCAGCTACCTTTTTTCTTTCGGTATTTATAATCGAATTTTCTATCCCAATTTTAATATGCAGTTCAGTTATTCTAAGCTTCGGGGTAGGCACCTACATATGTGGAGTCGATAAAACTATCGAAGATCATAAAAAAGTGTATTTGCTTAGCTTTTATATATCAATTATCTTTATAATCATCAATCTTATTTTACTAGGATTTTATATTTTTAATTTTTCAGCGAATTTGAAATGTTAGTTCTACTAACATAGACTATTAAAATGTGACTCTTGTCAATTTTATTTGTTAATTTTTATTTCAACCCCTTAGACAAGGTTTAGAAAAATAATGACAGGAATAAAAAAATTTTTAATTAGTTAGATTTTCCAAGTATTCAATTTCTTTTAGAATTGCGTTCATTTCAAGTTCAAAAACAGGAACAGGAATATTTTCATATTTGTTAGAAATTAAAATTAAATCCATAACTTTATCTTCCAGATCTAAAATCTTACTTCTGATTACGTTGTCATTTTGTTTTTCTTTCATCTTTACTAACCCTTTTTCATAAAATAAATAAGAATATAAAAAATAAAAAAATTTAATTTATATTAGGGAATTTAATTTCTACTGGTTCATGTTTTCCTTTACTGACAATGAATGCATGTCCTACCGGAAGTTTTTTCAATCTTTCTAGGTCTTCTTTATTACTAATATAATCCTTTATGTAGACTCCACTTCCTTGCGTCTGGAAGAAAATCTTAGTATTGCATAAATCGATGATTTCCTTTTTTACATCCGCAACGCTCTGAGTTGCAAATATAACCCCGTAATCCCTTTTCCTCCCGCGATGGACAACCTCATCTAAGAATTTAATAATCCGCTTCTGATATTCCGAATCTGATTGCGATTTCGATTTAGGGAGAAGTCGTTGTATCTCATCCAAAAAGAAAACTACGTTGATATTCTCTTTTCCTTTTAAAGCCCGTTTATGTAGAATTGCCAAAAGATATAACCCTACGACTCTTTGATGAGCATCACGCAAGTTATAAGAATTAATTACGGTAACTTTCCCCGGCATTAGCATAGATTCGAAATCGAGTGGCTTTACACCGGGTACGTCAAAAATTCTCAAGGAAATAGAAGTTAGTGCTCTCTTAATTGCCTTTTTAGTTCCTTCGGTAGCGCCATATTTATCTTTTTCTAAGTATTTAAAGATTAGTTTTGTCAATTCTGGAAGGGTAAATTCTCTGTCAGTATTATCTTCAATGATATCATATATTATAGTCTGTAATGTATTATGCGATATTGGAGTTAGTTCATGTATAAAGTAAGGTAAATCAACTGGGTCTATTGCTTTTAGCGTTAGACAATAGCCATTATTGTTATCGATATTAATAAAACGAGTTTTTCCCAGTTCAAGTTCTTTAATTCCATACCTCTTCATTGTTTCTTTAGAACTCATGTTAGTGGGAATATCTCGTAAATCTCCATATTCACCTTCGTTATCTAATATAATCTGTGCGGGACAGTTCTTAACTTGAGCAATCTGAAGTGTCAATGCTTTTAATGATGTAGTTTTACCTGTTCCTTGCTGACCACTCATGAAAATACTTTGGTATAAAGTTCTTAGCTCAAGTGGATAAGAGATTCCCGTATTTAACCCTTGAATTTTTCCAACCGGCATTCCATTTTGCGGAATCTTCTTAAATTCGCAAAATTCTTCATTTGTGGGGATTTTAATTTTACCACCGATGATTGTTTGGGGCAGCAAATCTTGATACCCTTCAGGGCTAAATTGTCCTTCAGGGATCAATATAATTTTATAATTTTCTTCTTTATGACTCGAAGTCTCCCCTGGAAAGCTATCTTCAGAGCATTCAATTCTTTTCACTATACACATTATTCTTACGCCGTCATCTTCTTTCTCGACAATTACACAATACCCAACTTTTACTCGATGGGCCTTATTGGGACGTAAAAACCCTTCCATCTTATTATCTTGTCCCATGATAAGTTGGAGCGGTTTTCCCTTGATGGTATTAATCCATCCTAAGCTTTCATCATCATTCTGATCTATATACCTATGATTCTTGTTAGGAAGGCTTGGAGGAGTAGAAGTAGCAAGTAGATTACTTTCTTCAATTTCTTCCACTTGATCATCCATATGAACGTCGCCCTCTGAAGGAAATTGAAAGGCTATTCCTTCAAAACCTTCAAATGCGGTATCCATTGCAAACTTTTTTGCAAATTCCTTCAATTCTTTTGTGAATTCATACGATACAATTTTATTCGGGAAGTATGCTAATTGCACAGATTCACATTTCTGAAATCTAACTTTCTCAAAAATTATCGCATAAAGGCATATTTGCATGAATGCTCGATGATGGTGTGATTCTGGATTAATTGGATCATCTTCAATATCTCGTTCATAAGATTTAAAATCTCGCACAATAAAACGATTTAAATCTATTTCAATTAGACAATCGACTTGCGCCGGAATTTTCAATCCTCCGATTTTTCCAACAGCTTCGATCTCAAATGACACTACTCCCCCAAACAATTTGGCTTCAATATCTTCAGGCACTATTATATTATAATTTTCTTTTGCAAAAGATTTTCCTGTTTTACGGATTTCTTTATGTAAGACATTTAATAATATCTTAATGTCCTCATAATAGATTTCGTAAGCAGAATTTTTTTTAGTATCTGTTAAAACGTCAGCTTTAGCCTTAGTTAATCTTTGGCTGAATATTCTATAATTAAGTTTGTGACTTCGATCTGCTGTTTTAAAGATTTTTTTATAATATTTAGAATAAGCTTCATGGAAAACCCGTCCACGTATTCCGCTATAATATGGGTTTATTCTTCCAAATGCTTTATCTAATAATTTACTAACCGATTTGAATTCTTTTTCCAACTTTTTTATCACCTTAATTTTATATTTTTTAAACTATTCTTAATAAAGAACAACTTTCTTAATACTATATTGTTATGAACTCTATACAAAGTTATGAACAAAGTTTATAAATAATGTAATTAACTCTAACCCTATAAGATTTGAAGTTAGCAAAAAAAAGCATGCAAGACGATATCATTTATCCCGATAATTTAGAAAAAGGAAGATATGAGTACAATATCTTATTGATGCTGAAATTAAATCCATATGGTTGCCAATGGAGTAATCTTTTGGATAAAAAAATAAATATTTCAGAATCAACACTCTCAAAATATACCAGAAAATTGATTAGAGCAGACTTTATTAAAAAAATCTCTAAAACAGTAAAGATAAAGAGCAATGAATTAAAAAAAAAATTTTATCTGATCACTAATAAAGGTTTAAAGAGAATTGAAGAGTTGGAAACACTTAAAAGAGATATCCAATATCCTCAACAGAACTTACCATTTAATTCAGAAGAAAAATTATTATGGATGTTAAATAACAATCAATTCTGCCAATGGCGACACTTTTTAGATGAACGACTTAATATAAGTCAATCTTCTTTATCAAAAGTATTAAACCGTTTAATACATAAAGGTTTAACTAAAAGGTTAATAATAGAAGAAAAAAGATTTCCTATATATAGAATCACTTTAGTTGGAAAAAGAAAATACCTAGAAATTTTAGAATCCAAGAATTTGGGTCGTAAAACAATTTTAAATGAAAAAATAAAACAATTAAAAGAAATTTATTTTACAAGTAAGATTTTTTTTGAAGAACATAATATTAATGAAGAAGATATTATTTTTCAATTTAATAAGTATAAATCTATTCTTGAATACCAATCACTGTTTAGAAATGAATTAGTTTATAATCTTATAATATTATTTTTATCTATCAATCATCCCGACAATTATCCTCAATACATTTCTAAAAAAGATTTCTCTCTAAAATATAGTATCGCTCTTGAAACTCTAGAGTATTTTCTAAATTTGATTATCAAAAAAGAGATATATCCCATTAATTTCTTTGTATTAAAATTGTCAAAAAAACAAATTTATTATGTATTTGAAGGAGATAAAAAAGAAATTTTTTTAAAGGTTATTATTGAAGACTTTTTGGAGAAAAAATTTCATCATGATTTAATAGAATCTAAAAAAACTTCTTTAAAAAATACTTTCACAATTTCCATTGATGAAATATCTGAAATCGTCTCTATAATCATTAATGAATACAAATTATTTGATGAAAGATTTAAAACTTCTCTAATTGAATTTATGAAGAATTATTTGAAGCATCTCATTATTAAATATGAGAAAGTAAATGTAATCAGGGGATTCGAATCTCTCATTTCTTCATTTTCTATAAATATATTAGCTGATTCTCAAAATCTTTATTTGGAGAAACTCAATAAAAATCAAGTTATGGGTTCAATTCAGGTTAAGTCAAATGAAAGAATTAAAGAGTTACAAGAAAATTTAAAGAAAATTAAGATAGAAATAAAGACTCGACCAGAAGACCATAAATTGTTACTGGAAAAAGGTACTCTTTTGAGAAAATTAGACCTTTATGAAGAAGCGATAAATTTATATTTAAGTTTATTAAATTCAAGAGATCCTGTGATTAAAAGTTATAAAATTTTTATGGACCTAGCGTTAAGTTATTTGGGTAAGTATGAATTAGAAAACGCTATTATAACTCTGACTGATGGCATAAAATTATATCCTGAAAATTCTGATTTGTATGGTTTTAAAGCTGACATCTTATTAATGAAGAATGATTATTCTGCTGCGCTAGATAATATTAATATGGCAATCCAATTTAAGAATGATGACTCTCTTCTCTATGAAATTAAAGCTAAAATTTTATATAGGATGAAGAAGTTCGACCTAGCTTTAGAAACAATTAAAGAATCGATTGAAATTGATCATAGTTATCCAGGAATATATCGCCTCAAATCCCAAATACTTATGATAAAGGGTATATACAAAGAGGCTTTAATCAGTATTGAGAAGGAAATTAGTAATGATCAAACAAATGCTCTCAATTATTCGTTAAAGGCACAAATATTAAAGGGTTTGAAGGATTCTGAAAAAGCTTTGAAGGCAGTTTCACATGCTATAATTTTAAATCCAGATAATATTAATTTATATTTAGAAAAAGCGTTTATTCTGGTTGATATGAATAATTCTGAGGACGCTTTAACTACCCTCGAAAAAGCTAGAAAAACAAAGAGTAAGAAAACTTTATTCTCCCAAGTTGGCCAAGCTTTGCTTTTAATTCTTTTAGGAAAAAATAAAGAATCATTAAAAATTATTGATGAATTCATTGAACAATCTCCAGATTTTTCTATTGGTTACGAAGCTAAAGCCCTTATCCTAATGTATATGAATTCTTTGGAATTGGCACTTGATTCAATAGAAAAGGCTCTTACATTAAAACCAAGATTTAGTCTTCAATATCGAATTAAAATATGTATTTTAATAAACTCTGGTAAGTTAAGAGAAGCACTTAATACAGTAGAAGAAGCATTAATACTATCGCCAAATGATATAAAGTTAGAAAAAGCAAGAGAATTTATTTTAAACAAGAAAGGTAAGGGTTAAGAGATTCATAAATTTCTGATGTTTTTTCACATTTAGGCAATTCACTTTCTTCTGCTATAGTTATTTTATTCGTATAAAAAAGAGTTTATGCAAATATCCATATAATTTTGGTTGTATTAATACATTAAAAATTAAATTAAAATGGATCTCGCTAAGCTATAAACCTCTCGATATGTATATTCTGTTATTAACGTTAATAGATATTATTATATTAAATTTAAGTTTTTAAAAAAAATTCCTTAGTACCTACCATTAGTGGTAAGACAAACATTTTATTTTTATATTATTAATCATATTTTTCAATTATTAAGGCAAAATAGGTATAAATTATCAAATAATATTATACTATAATTGTCTTACACAAAAAAGTATTAAATTAATGACAGAATCAAAAATTAAAATCTTAACAAAATATACTTGTGTTTAAAATGGTTTTAACAAGCGAATTTTTAGAAGATATTATAGAGAAAATTAATAATTTGAAAGATAAAGATATTAATGAAGAAAATACAAGAGGGATCTTAATTGATCCTCTATTGCAAGCTTTAGGATGGGATATTTTTAATCTAAATGAAGTATTAAGGAATGAAAAAACTTCAAGCGGTGGATACGTAGATTACATTCTTAAAACTGATAATCAAATAATATATCTTGAAGCTAAACAAATAAATAGCAGATTAATTAATAAGTTTCAAACCCAAGCAACCAACTATGCTTATGAAGATAACGTACATTTTTGTGTGTTAACAAATGGCAATCAGTATCAAATATTCGAAACTTATAGAAAAGGAACTGTTACAGATAGATTACTAGTAGATATTAAATTAAATGATAATGAAATTTCGAGCGATAAAAAACTTGAGCACATAAACTTCATATCAAAAGCAAGTGTTCAAAAAGGCAATCTTGAAAGAATGAATGAAATATTAAATTTACAAAATAAAGTATACGAGGTTGTCCAAACACTCTTTTCAAATCCAAATCATAAATTTATAGAAATTATATCTTTAGAGTTAGAGCAGGATTTTGAACCAGAGAGCATCAGAAAAGCTATCATCAATATTGGAAATGAAATTAATTTTCAGGAACCTGAACTAGGTGATAGAACTTCGGAATTAGAATCAACTAAAGAGCCTAAATCATTAGCAAGTGACGAAAATATAAAAATATTAACTGATAAACTTCCAGAATTTAGAGATATTTTTCTGAAATTAAGAGAGAAGATTATATCAATTGGCAATGATATTCGAGAGGTATTTTATCCACAATATAACGCCTTAGTTTATAAACGAGATACGGAATTTACTTCAATGAAAATTAAGCCAATAAAAAAAGTAATTAGATTCTTATTTAAATTTGGAGAATATGAACCAAACCTTGAAAATTTAGATACCATCCAGATTGAGCCCTTACCCAAGACTTATAGATTAGGAAGAATAAATTATATGGCATTAATCACCAAGAAAGAACAAATAGACGATATAATTAATTTAGTAAAACAAAGTTATGATTTACAAGTGAAATGGCGAAAATAATCTTCAGTAATATGGGATAATAAGTGAAATCAGATTTAACCGTAATGATTGTAATCACTTCAAAATAGTTTCAATATTTTTTTTGTTTCTTTTAATAACGCTTTTTTTCTTTCTAATGGATTTTTTGCTAGTGATAATGGAACTTTACTGGTTAGTGAGATTGATCCCTTTCAAGGGGAGAAATCCCTCTGACCCCCATATACTAGAGTTTCCCCCTTTCTATTTCATGTATCCTCCCTAAGTAATTAAGTAATGCGGTGTGTTACAATGCTTACAGAAGATAAACCATAACTTGATTTTTATTCAATTGATTCAAATATTACATACGAGCAAATTGTAAGTTTAGAGTGGATGGCAAAAGATCCCATAATGTTTGAAAATATGAAAGTAAAATTAGTAAAGAAGCATTTTAATGAATCCGCTAGAACTTTTATATGTGGTAAAGATAATCACTTACCATGGGAAAGATTCGCATCTATTAAATCATAGCTTTTTCGACTCTAAAATATTATATCTACAAATATTATTTCTTTATCTATTCGAGATTTTTTACTAGTCTTTTCTTTGAAAGATGGGATTGGGTAAATGAAGGACCGAAAGAAAACCTAATAAAGAAAGCGTATTATTTTTGTATGAATTTATGTGAAAAATGATGGTTATTCTTAGGATAAGAGAAATGAAAAAAAAAAATAAAAATATCTCCAAGATTTTTTAAATAGACATTTAATAATTAAATTTTAAAGAAATTACTTTTTTGTTAAATTAAAGGGCATTTAATATATTTTTATACATTTTTGTATTTAGATAAAAATAACCAAAATAAAGTAATATAATATATTTAAAGATAATTTTGAAGAAAACTCGAATGAAGGATAAAATCTCAGGTGAATTTAATTGAAAAAACCAAAAATTTCTGAAGTTTTTAACTATTTGAAGGATTCCTATAATTTTTTAGATTTTAGGTGTGCATATTATAAAAAGGATGAAAAATGGATGAGTATTGTCTCAATTTTCAGATTTACGAATAAAACTGAAGAAACCTTAAATGATCATCATAATCGACTCAAATCTTACTGGGAGAATACTGACCATTTTAAAATCGAACTTGAGATAATAGCTCTTAAAGACTGGGAAGAAAAATGGAAAGAATTAAAACATGTTATCATAGATTTAAATGAAAAAATAGAATTAACTGATATTAAACCAAGAAGAAATCTTAAAAGAAGTTATGGCGCGTGGATTGCAAAAGTAGATTTAGATTATAATTCAATTCAATTTAATGTGTTATTCAATAATTCTAATGAACATCATCGTAATTTTCAATTTTTAGAAGAACATGAAGAATTAATGAGTAAAGGAATTAAGTCAATTTATCCAATAATAAAGCAGATTTTAGAAATTGGACAATTTAGTTATAATTCCCAATTATATTCTACTTTTATTTTTCCAATTTACGTCAAAATTAATAATTTAAATTATACTAACACATACTTGACAGGTGAGATAACATTTCATGAGATATATTATGATTCTAAAATTTTTATTGAGCTCCATTCAAAGGGCAATTCTGAGGGTGTTATTGGCAATTACCTTTTATCTAAATATATTGACGATAAACAATTAACTAATCCTATCAAAAAATTGGATTTTTTAATTTACATTGACTCAACTATGTTTAAACAACTTGATGAGCATTTTCAATTTAATATAAACTTATACTTAGAAGATTTAAACATTAATGTTATAGAGTTTGATGAATTTCATGAGTCATTAGTAAGGAGAATTAAGAATTATGACCAAGTTCCTAGTGATTTTTTAGAATTCATAAATCCGATTATAAGATTTAATTTACTTGAGAGAGAAAATTATCATAATTCATCAAGAAATTTTGTAGTAGATTCAAAAGAATTATTCCCTAACTTTATTATAACAATAAAGGAAAATTTAGATTGGCTTTTAGATAGTAGGACAAATTTGATTCTGAGAGAATTTTTCATTAGTGCGGCTAACCACAATAATGTTGGTTATTTTAATGTATTCAAGGAATTGATTATTTTCACATGTGAAAATGTTATATTAAATAAACTAATAACTGATAAAGAAACTCTCTCAAAATTAAATGATTTACTTATACATTATAGTTTAAGTCCAATTAAATATAGCTATAAATTATATCAATATGATGAATCTTTAAATGAAGTAGAACAAAAAATTATTAATCTCTATGATAAATATTTCAGGAGGGTACCAGTCTGTGCTTCTATAGGAAACAATCTTTACCTAGATCCTTATGGATTTGAGTTTCCGAAACTTTCTAAAGAATGCAGGTTTCAAATAACTGAGAAAATTACTCTTGTAATTGAATTTATCAAGAATAATCCTCACTTTTTTAATTATAATAATATTTATATCGGATTTAGGCATCATTCCAAACTCCTAAATCCTTGGGTTCCTGTTTCTGAAGAAAATTTAGAACTAATTCGAACTTTTATTGATGATATTATTAAAATTGATTCAGTCATAGTAATAGACAAAATTGATGTGCCCAAAATACTAATTAGTGAACTGCATCCTGAAAGAAAAGGGGAAGAATATCCAATACAAGAAGATATTGAGTGGATTAAAAATAATAGACTAAGTCTTGTAGAACTTAAACTAGCTGAGAAATCTTATAAATTTAAAAGATTTAATATATTTGCTGGAAAAAATAATAGTGGAAAAACCTATTCTTTAAAATCAATAATCTATCAACCTAATAATCTATTAATTGATAAACCTGAAATACAGCAGGAGTTTAAGAAAAAATATCCTCAACATGAAATATATGAACATTATTATATTCCAAAAAATCGTCTATTGGGTAAATCCATAGGTAGACGAAGAAGCTTTAAAAACGGTTTAATTAATTTATGTAAGAGCTTATTAGATTTACAAAATCCCGATCTTAAAAAGTTCTTACAAATTAATGAGAAAGGAGAAAAGATTTCTGAAGAAATTCAGATTGAACTTTGGAATATCCCCAACTTTATAGAAATCATCGATTTTTCAACCTATAACTTTGAAGCTGATCAAAGATTGGATGAAACAGATAAAGAAATAATTGAAAGTGAAATGGGAAAACACCTAATAAACTCCTTAAGGATAATCTTTACCAACTGGAGTAAAAAAATAAAAAATTTCTTCCCAGATATTGAAATATCATCAACAAAAGATAAAGGTATTGAAGGAGATATACATTTGGGAATTATTGATACTTATTTAAGCTTAAACGTTGATCAATGGGAGGTGTATGGAGCAGGAACTCAAGAATTATTAAATCTAATCTTTTTCATAGAATTATTAAAATATTTACCTTGTATTAACTATAAACAATTAATTTTTTCCCTCGATATCGATACAAATATTAACAATTCAATTAATAATTTTATAATTCCAATAAGGAATAATAGAATTCTTATTATAGATGAACCAGAAACAAGCTTACACCCCTCACTTCAAAAAAAGTTTTTTCAGTATATATTTGAATCTTCAAGATTAATTCAAATATTTATTGCAACACAATCTCCTTATTTTTTAGATATTGGGAACATAGAGGATATAATAGAAAATGAAGTTGCTATTTTTCTTTGCATAAAAAAGGATTATGGGGAGAATAAATTTGAAAAGATTGTAATTAACAAAAAGAACTATATTCGAATTATTGACGAAATTTTTAATTACGATCCATTAGATACAGCATATTTCCTTGCTAAGAATGATTATTATTACATAAAAAATTCGGATTTTAACCTTTTTGAATTAAGCATGGTTAGACGATTAATTAATAATAGATTTGAGTCAGATCCTACGTATACTAAGCTAATTCAATTCGGAACCATTTATGATGACCCAGTAATGAGGTTGATTCAAAATGCACACTTTCTAATTGTAAGACCTATTGAGTTTAATCTCAATAATATAGATTCAGATAAAATCTCTGAAATTGAAGATATAATCATTATCCAATTGAATAAACTTAAGAATAAAGGAAAAAAAAAATTCAGATTTGAAAGATTTGTTGCTCATATCTGGGACAGTAATTTGGCATATAATAGCAAGATTCTAAAATATGCTGATAGAAAAGTTATGAAAGTTATTCAAAAGCTTAAAGATCAATTAAGCAGTCTTGATGATTGCGAGATAAAACCATTTAGAACATTAATAGTTTTCCCTGAAAATTCAATCCCATATGAATTTTTACGTAATTTAATGGAATTTGCTATGGAAAAAAAGATTGTAATAGTTGGAGGTATGGAAGACGAACAAATCTCAGAAATATTAAAAAAGATTAATCAATTAAAAGATTTGGGTTATAATTATCTTGGAGAATATAATTACAATACAATCACTTCAAATGAAAAAATTGAAGATTTGACATATATAAATCAAGCTATTATAATTAACGCAGATCAAGGATTTAGTTTTCAAATCAAGAATATTCCTGTTTATCATAAAGGTGATAGAGAAGGTATACCAATAATATATAATCCCTTCTTTAGGAAATTTAATACTGTCATAGGAAATCTAGCTATATTTATTTGTAAAGATTTTTTAGTAAATTATGAAGTAATTGATAAATGGATGGATCTTAATAATATTAATTACGTTATTATCCCTTCTTTTTCTAAACTGGTAAATCCTTTCAAAAATAAATTTGGTGAAATTGTAAACTCAATAAATAATCAAAAAAAAACTTTTATTTTCGCCAATGTTGCTGAATATAGCGGCTCAGGCATATATAATTATGCGTATAACAGAAAATGTGAACCTTCTGAGGAAGGTCCTTTTAAAGCTCGAGAAGAAGGATATAAAATATTCTCACTTACGTAATTTCATGATCCTAATCTAAAGGTTATGAAAATGTAACTGGTTCAATAATAATGAAAGTATTTGGCTCTCAATTATACGATATATTATTTTTAGAGAATTCTTTCCCACATGATATTTTGCTCATTTAAAGAGAAGATATTATAATAAGGCGGAATTTCTATATAATCGTATTAAAAATAATTATCCCGATTATATTCACGTATTTGATGAGATAAGAAAAGAATTTGATAATTGAATTTATATCATTCTTATAATGAAAATTTGAAAATAAAATCTGATTAAAAAAAACATATGTTCAATATCATCGCAAAGTTAAGCTTACAGAATTAAGCAAAAGACTTTAGAAAATTTTATGTTTTGATTAATTTCACGATTTTGTATCGGGTAAACAATCTTTTTTTTATTGAATCCCTATTAAAAGATCTTTAAAGCTATGAATATTCATTTTTAAAAGAAAATTAACTAAATCCTTAGCTCTTCTTTTAACGTCTTCATTTTTTGACAATAATAGGATTTTAAGTATTTTTTTATACTTATCTTCAAATAGAAGAAGGTTATTTTTAATTTCATTTTTAATAACTTTTTCTATAATATCAATAACTTGTTCTGGATGATCATCTAAATAATCTATTAAAGAATCCAGAATAGTCCATGATTCTTTAAGAGAATCGCCTAAGAGTTTCAAAATCTCAATAAATTTATCTATCATCCATCTTTTATCAAAAATAGAGTTTCTAAACCAATATGTAAAGCCATATAATTCTTCTAAAAAATCCTTGACTTGACCTAATTTTATTTCTTCTAATCTGTTTTCTAATAGAACCCGCAGACAATTTTTAATTTCCTCTGAATTTTCTTCATTCTGGTATTGTTTTAATCTATTTCCAATTTCTCTAATGAATATTTTTCTATAAAGCTCACCTGCAGTATGGAAAAATAATGTTATTAGGGAATCATCGTCTTCCAAAGATTCCATTCCATGTATGTATAACACTACTATTTGTTTTACAAAAGTGTGTCTTGAAAATGAAATTAACTTTTTATTCTCATTTATTTTTTTTAAAGCGAATAAAAAAAAAGGTCTTAAAATCTCAAAGGAATGAGTAATAATTCTGTTATCATCAAGAAAACCGGCCCAAGTTGATTCAAAATAATCTAATCTTTCATTATCTCTAGGTAATAGGATATCTATATTTTTTCTAATCCATTCTGTTTCAAGGTATATTAAATAATTCAAATTAAAACCAAATATATATTTAGTAGTATAAAGGGAATCACTTAGCAAATTATCAAATATTTCTATAACCTCAGGAATGAATTTTGATAACTTTTTCATTTCATCTTCAAATTTTTCTGGCTCCGATTCTATTACCCAAGATATATATTTAAAAATAGCTTCAATTGTAACCCCATGTATTGAGTTTAAGCGCATTTCTCTTGGCATCCAGTTTTGTTGAATATTATATAATTCTTTCTCAATTGAGATTTCCCTTTTCCCCAAAAGTTTTATAATTAAATTCAAAATAGTCTTCTTAAATTTAATTGAGATTCTCTCAATTTTTAGATTTTTTAAAATGAAATCAGCAATTGATTTCTTAATATCCCTATCATTATCCTCCTTAAGAAAGATCGGTTCATTATCTATGACAATTTCATTGGAAAGAATTTTTTCAAAAATTAAAAACAACTCTTCAAGATTTAGTTCTTGTTCACTTTTCAGAGCGCTATTTAATCCGCTTATAATATAAGAAATGTATTTATGGAGTGTATTTTTTTCTAAAGCATTTTTTAGCATTTCAATGTAATCATTAGGTCTTTTTGGGATATTTAATTCTAATTCCCGTCCTAATCCTATTTTTGAGAAAATAAATTGATTTTTATTATCAAATTCTAATAAATAGTGTATTAGCTTATCTATACTCATTTTTTCAATCATTTCTTGAGAAATTGGACTTTTATCGCCAAAAATTACACCATTATCTTTAAAAAGAATAACTTTATCAATTTCTTCAGTTTTAATGTATAAATCATCAAAAAAATCTTGATCGATAAAATCTTTTATAGCTTTAAGTTTTCTTTTTTGCCAATTCTTTACAAATTTATGAATTTTGTCTTTAGTTAATTCTGGATAAACTTTCGTCCATCGAAAATTTTTCCATTTTCTCTTTTTCCATTTTTTCCTTTCTTTTTTTGCTCCCTTAATAATAAATTTTAGATAATTGTCTTGAGTAGATTTCGGTAATTTATCAAAAAAAATTTTGAAAAAATGAAAAAATTCATAATTTTCATCAATATTTTTAAAAAGTTCATGACTTATTTCAAGATTTTTAATAAATTCAATAGATAATTCTGGAAAATTATAGTATGACATGAATTCTAAGCGTCTGAAAATTAGATAATGGTATTTTTTTAATTCTTTTATAATTTCAGAAAATTTCTCTTGTTTATTATTCCCAACATAAAAAATGATGTCTCTAAGAACATCTACTAAAACATTCCGAAAATTTCTTCCAATTGGTTTTTTCTCTAAAAATTTTCGCCAAGATAATGATAAGTCTTCAACTAAGTTATAATTATTATCTTTTAGGAAGAAATTAATTGAGAATCTAAGTAAAGTTGAAAATAAATCCAAGGATTTTAATGGATATTTCTGCATTAAATCAGGTAAGACTTTTTTAACTAACTCTTCATAAAGATAAGATTGATTTTCTTCTTGAAATTCTCCAGGTAAATCCTCTTGATAAAGTTCATTCACTTCATAGTTTTCCCGACTATGCTTTTCCCATCTTTTTTCCAATATTTCATTTAGTCTTAGATCATTTTCTAAAATTTCTTTTTTTACAGCATACATACTCTTGAGTAAATTAAAGAGCTCTACCTCTCCGTTTTTCTCTATAATTTTTAAGACTAATTCTGTTAAGGAATAATAGAGAGAGGATGTATACTCCTTTTGAGAATTGACCCACTTTTTAATAGGTTTTATCATTTGAATAATGTGGTTATGTGGCATTTGAGTTAGACATTTAATAAAATTAAATCTCGCTCCGGGATGATCAGTAGTGGAGTGTCTTTTAATAATTTCTAATACTTTATCGGGCTTATCTTTTGCTATTTTTAATAAGAATAAAGGTTCTATACTTCTCTCTCCAAATCTGGGGGTATTATTATAAAGACCTTTTTTATCTAATAATTCAAGCCAGTTAGAATATTTTAGATTCCTAAAGAAATATTCATAGGAAGATAAATTCTTGATTAGAGATAATGCCATTTCAAGATTATCTAAGGTTGGATTTTCAATTTCTAAAATTTTATCAAGTTCACTAATTGATTCATAAATGGGACCATGGATTGAAAGGATTATATTTTCAAGTTGATATAGTTTTTCTTCAAAATATTTGGGATTAGAAATATCATCATGATGGTGACAAAGTTTCACAAAATATTGGTGAAGGTCATGCCATTGATTTATAATCGCTTTTTCTTGAACACCTCCAAGTGTATCGAATTCTTTTATAAAAGTTTTCAATTGATCCTTGTGGTCTTTAATACCTCTTTGTTTCAAATGGTCTGTCATATACCATGTCAATTCTCTTAACGAATGAGCTGCTTGATATATAGCTTCGGGATTTTCGTTATAATCTTTAACCATTATTGCTCCTAAATACATTTTAGAAAGAATTTTTTCACTGAAAGTTTGTTCTCCGAGGATTTTTAATATATCAAGTTGCCTTTTTGAATATTTTATGTCTTTCATGAAATATGCAAACTCTTTATTATGGATGACATTTTCTTAATCAGTATTAATGTCAATAAACAGATATACATTACTGTTATCGTCTAAATAATGGAAAAAAGGAATTTTTAAAAAAAATATTAAAACTCTATTTAGCATAAACATCAAATATACCCCACCATTGAATTAAATAATTTAGAGAAGGATTTAAATAATTATGAGAGGGTTATGAGATGGAAATATTTTCAAAAAAGTTTTCAGAAATTAATGAAGGAGATATAACTAATTTAACCTCAAATCCTAAAAACTTTGAGGACTTTCAAATCGAATATAAAATAGATTATGATAGTGATGCAGACGAGCTAAGAAGAGATATTGTGCAATTTACAAGCGGGTTTAAATTTGGTTATCTTATTTATGGTATCTGTGATAATCCTGTTAGGATTGTAGGAATAGAAGGAAATAGAGTAGATGCATTAAAGTTAGTATTAAATAATGTATTACCAAAAAAGATTTCACCTTTACATAATCCTTTGCCTGAATTTAATCCTGTTCCTTTATCAAACGGCAAATTTATTTTTATAATTAAAATCGAGCCAAAATCCTATGGCGTGTACGGTATTCGAAAAAGCGATAATATGGGCAAGCCAAGAGACTATAAGACTTTTGAATTCTACAAAAGATTAGATGGAAGTAAACATCAAATGGATATTGATGAGCTAGTGGAATTAATTGAGAACAAGGCTAAATTAAGAAATTTACCTGAGATTACAACAGAAATTGGATTGAAGGATGAAAGAATTGACTTAATGGTTTTAGCTATACAAAATCTTACAATAGATTATTACAAAGGAGGTGTAATTAATAAAAAGTTTGATAGTTCCATAAATATATTGATTTTAGATTATCTTTCAATAATAAATAAATTAAGACCTCATTATATGAATAAATTTGCACCAGATGGTAATATCTCCCACTCGACAATAATTAGTACTTTTTTTAATAATTTATCTATAGAAAAATTCAAGGAGAAAGTTGTAAGTAAAGAAATTATCCCTCAAAAAATCAATAGATCAATTTTTATACATGCTGGTGATCTTGCCTTGGCAATTTTTACCTTGTATAAAATTAACCTGAAACACGCTAATATTTTACTGGATGATCTCCGAAAAGATTATCAACATTTGATTCAAGTAAATAAATTAGAATCATTTAAAGAGAGATATAGAGAAAAATTTTTCAATGAATCACTTGTAATTTTATATGAGTATGGAATTATTAGAACTACGGGGAAATATACCGAAAGCGATTGTAAACATACATATGAAGTCCGAGACTTAAATAGGCTTCAAAAATTCATTGAAAAATATTCAATAATATATTTGCAATAAGGTTTTAAAAAAAACCTTTTGATTAGATTCAAAAGCAGGATTTTTTTTTTTTATTAAGGTGGTTAGATATGATTATAATTCAAAAATCTCATTAATTATTTAGATTAGTAAAATAAAGAAATTGGTTTATTATTAACGGCTAAAATATAAGGAATTAAAACTTCCATAAGTTAATTATAAAATTCTTTAACTTAACTAATATTTAAAGGCTATTTATTTCCAGATCATTTCTATATATCAATATTTGAATGTAAAGAACTAAAAGTGTAAATTTATTCAGGTTTGTCCGTTTGAATTTTACGATGAGATATTCTTTTTATTAAATATTAAAATTCATAAGAATTACACCGAATGAGTACCGTTAAATTTTATAATTGAAAAATTGTTTTTCTCTGAAATATTTGACCAATTTCAAAAAAACTTAAATATAATGAAAAAAATCTTAATTTAGTGGTCATAAATAATGACTTGCCTTTATTCCATAAAGGTTGAAGAAATTATTTGTGATCCTAAAAAAAATAGAACTTAATTTATTGTTGTTTAGTTCAGACATTGATAAAACCTAATTAAGATATTAGACAATTGAATTTTTATTATCTTATTTAAGATCCAATATCCATATGAAGTATTTTATTCTCAGCATCGTAGCTAAGTGATTCAATGTATAACTCCTCAAGATAATGCCCCCAGATACCATATTTCCCTTCAGATTTTTTCCGATTATATAACTTCCCATATATCCCCGGATCGCCAACCTCAGTGTTTTCTTCCTCATAAAACATCTTATAGTTTTCATAAATGAGCTTAAAAAGATCCATTCTTGAAAAACCCCCTTCTTTCTCGCATTCAACCATCACTTCTACGGACAACGGATAGGTAAAACTGATTGAGATTTTTGTATCTTGAATCATAATTGCATCAGCATCAATCAATTTCTCTCTCAACCCCACATCTTCATAATCAATAACTCTCGGACACCCATGATCTTCTAAATCCAGATCGAAAGTCTCAAATCCATTATTATCAATAACTTTCATGTTCCAAACCTTTTTTCATTTCTTTTTCTTTATTTTTTTCCTTCTGTCATTCAGAAGGCTATTCCTAATAGAAGTGATATGTTTATTGTTTCTATTAATCTCAGCTAATTGTTTATCAAAATTATTCCACCATAAAACACTTTCGGTTCTATCTCTTTCTAACATTTTTGTTCCACTTTTTTCTTAACCATATTTCTTTTCTTAAGAGATTATTGCTAGAGAAAACTTCCTAAATTTACCTCTTTTAAATGTTTTTTTGCGGTTTCTTTAATTTTTTTTGCGAATTTAGGACCAATACCTTTAATAGCAGATAATCTATCAGTTGGTGCATTAGCTATATCTTTAATAGTATTAATTCCCACTTGAGAAAGGTATTTCCTTTTCAATGGTCCTACCCCTTTAAGTAATGTAATCTCTTCTTTTTTCTTGCTTGCTTGTAAGTTATATTTTTTAGTCTGTTCTTCAAATGAACTTAATTCTTTAGTACCGCTGTCATTTTTTCTCCAAGA
>SDBS01001946.1_pt1 | contig 20801 bp, 19 predicted proteins | sample 2277091 | NCBI WGS metagenome assembly SDBS01 (sample SAMN10404972, study PRJNA504765) | marine sediment metagenome | isolation source: marine sediment core GS10_PC15, 163 cmbsf | place: Arctic Ocean: Southern Knipovich Ridge | collected 2010 | reverse complement strand
GCACAAGAAAAACTCAGATAGTCGTTCCTGTCCAGGTCGATCCAGTCAAAGTATCCAGTCAGATCGGCTGGTCCGACTGCGGGTGCTCGCGCTCTGCCGGTCGCACCAGTTTGTTAAGCGCATTGATGTAGGCCTTGGCCGAGGCAATGACGATGTCGGTATCGGCGCCTTGGCCGTTGACAATGTGGCCGCCCTTTTCCAGTCGCACCGTCACCTCGCCCTGCGAATCCGTGCCGCTGGTGATATTGCTGACTGAATAGAGCTGCAATTCGGTGCCACTTTCAACAATTGTCTCAATGGCCTTGAATGTGGCATCGACCGGACCGCCACCGGCGGACGCACCTCTCACTTCCTTGTTATCGACCGACACAACTATTTCGGCCTGCGGTGTCTCGCCAGTTTGTGAACAAACTTTGAGCGATACCAGACGGTAATTCTCGTTCTCCCGTTCCAGCCCCGCTTCCGTGACCAGGGCCTGCAGATCTTCATCAAAGATTTCGTGCTTCTTGTCAGCCAAATCCTTGAAGCGGGAGAAGGCCGAATTCAATTCTTCTTCCGACTTGAACTCGATACCAATGTCCTTGAGATGGGCGCGGAAGGCATTCCGGCCTGAATGCTTGCCCAATACCATTCTGTTGGTAGACCAGCCTACATCTTCTGCACGCATGATTTCATAGGTCTCGCGTTTCTTGAGTACGCCGTCCTGATGGATGCCGGACTCGTGGGCAAAGGCATTGGCGCCAACAATGGCCTTGTTTGGCTGTACCGCAAAACCGGTGATGTTGGACACAAGACGGCTCGCCGGCAAAATCAGCGTGGCGTCGAGCCGGGTATCGCAGGGGAACACGTCCTGACGCGTACGCACTGCCATTACAATCTCTTCCAGTGACGCATTACCGGCGCGCTCGCCAAGTCCGTTAATTGTACATTCCACCTGACGCGCGCCATTCATGACAGCAGACAATGAATTGGCTACTGCAAGACCAAGATCATTATGGCAATGCACGGAAAAAACCGCTTTATCAGAATTGGGAACACGTTCAATCAGCTCCTTGATGAGCCCACCGAACTGCGCCGGAATATTATACCCGACCGTATCCGGGATATTGACCGTTCGCGCACCGGCATCGATTACGGCCTCTAGCACGCGACAAAGAAAATCCGGCTCCGAACGCCCAGCGTCCTCCGGTGAGAATTCAACATCATCGGTAAACTGGCGCGCATACGTAACGGCCCAGACAGCCTGCTCCAGCACCTGATCCGGCTCCATGTGCAACTTCTCGCGCATATGTATGGGGGACGTGGCAATAAAGGTATGGATGCGTCCACCGTTAGCCGGTTTGATGGCCTCGGCTGCACGATCGATATCGCCCTGCACTGCGCGCGCCAGTGCACAGACAATGGAATCCTTGATGGTTTCAGCAACAGCCTTAACAGATTCAAAATCACCGCGGCTGGCAATGGGAAAACCGGCCTCGATGATGTCCACCCGCATTTTTTCCAGCACCCGGGCGATACGAACCTTTTCGTCACGGGTCATGGAGGCGCCGGGGCTCTGTTCGCCGTCGCGCAATGTGGTGTCAAAAATTATTAACTTGTCGTTCATGATGTCCTCTGCTCAATAGACTCGTTTAGCAGCGCCAGCTGGCCTGCCGTTTAATTGACTATTTTTCCTGGGTGTCCTCGCGGGACTTGTGTATGGATGTCGGCGCCTAGCGGCGCAGCAGCAGGAGGGCATTCGCGGACAAAGCAGAGCCATCACCGCGAAGGATCACGGTGGTGGAGGGAAACAATAATGTATCGTTACTTTTATTCATATTCAACATTCTGCTCGTTCTTTAAATATAACTGCCGGCGCAGCAAATTTCAAAGAATTAAAGCAACTATTTGCTCTCGGGTTTTTCGGCAGCATCGTTGCGCCTGGCGACGGCCCGCCACAGGGCCTGCACGGGGCCGGAAAGGGTATAAATAAACGCCGCACCAAACAACACTTGCGGTGGATAGAGGAAAACGGCAACAAAAATCAACGGCACCACCAGAATGGTGACGAATGGCACCCTGCCCTTGAGGTCCAGGTCCTTGAAGCTGCGATAGCGAATGTTGGTGACCATCAGCACACCGGCGGCAAGAGTTAATACCAGACCAAAGACGCTTATCTCCTTACCGGGTAGACCCGAGGCGTCCATAAGCCAGATAAATCCGGCGACCAAAGCGGCCGCGGGCGGGCTGGGCAGACCAATGAAATAACGCTTGTCGACGACATCAACCTGAATATTGAAGCGCGCCAGACGCAGTCCTGCGCCAGCGGAGTAGATAAAAGCGGTGACCCAACCAAGATTACCCAGGCCGGATAACGCCCAGATATACATCACCAGCGCCGGCGCCAGCCCAAAGGCCACCATGTCCACGAGGCTGTCGTATTGCGCGCCGAAATCACTCTCGGTATGCGTCAGGCGGGCGACACGGCCATCGAGGCCGTCCATCACCATGGCAATAAACACAGCAATCGCCGCACTCTCGAAATTGCCACCAATAGCCTGAATGATGGCGTAGAAACCGGCAAACAGGCCGGCAGTGGTAAACAGGCTGGGAAGAATATAGATTCCGGGACGACGGCCACGGGGACGCAATTCGGTCACTTTACCGGTCGGTTCCGAGTTGGTTTCTTGCTGTGTCATCACCTGTCTCCCCTCAAAAATCCGAACCGCATTACTGTTAAACAAATTGAATCCGACTAGTGTCTTAAGGTTGCGAGCACATCGGTTCCGGCGGTCACCTTGTCACCCAGACTCACCTTGATGTCGGTTTTCGGCGGAAGATAGACATCAACGCGCGAACCATAGCGAATAAATCCAAAACGCTCACCCTGACCAATACGATCTCCGGGTTGCTTGTAACAAATTATACGCCTTGCAATCAGTCCTGCCACCTGTACCACGACTACGTCATCACCCTCATCGGTCTGGATCCATAGGGCATTGCGCTCGTTCTCCTTTGACGCCTTGTCAAGCGAAGCATTAAAGAATCGACCGCGGTTGTACCAGCGCTCTTTGACCGTGCCCTCGGTGGGGCTACGGTTGGAATGTACGTTGAACACGTTCATGAAAATGCTGACACGGCGCGACGGGCGATCCAGATAGGGATCATGGACATCACCCACGTGCACCACGCGGCCATCGGCGGGACAAATGATTCCCATGGGTTCGGCGGGTATCTTTCGGGCTGGGTCGCGGAAAAACTGGGTAACAAAAACCAGTAACACCCAGATCGGTGCCGCCCAGAACGGGCCAACATAATAGTGAACGGTGCTGCCAACTGCAGCCAGTATAATAATATCGATCCAGCCTTCCTTGGCCAGAATCGGGTGTCGATGAACTGCCATACGGATATAAGTTTCTAGTTTTTAGATTTATCCACCAGTGCGTTGGCACTGATCCACGGCATCATACTGCGCAGGCTTGCACCGACTTTCTCGATCCCGTGCGCCGCAATAAGTCGGCGATGTGCTGTCATCTCGGGATAGTTGGACTGTCCCTCAAGGATGAAGCATTTGGCATATTCACCATTCTGAATATTGCGCAACGCCTCGCGCATGGCCTTACGGCTCTCTTCGTTAATTATCTTGGGGCCGGTGACATATTCTCCATACTCCGCATTATTGGATATGGAGTAGTTCATATTGGCGATACCCCCCTCATACATCAGGTCAACAATGAGTTTGAGCTCATGCAGGCATTCGAAGTAAGCCATCTCCGGGGCATAACCGGCCTCCACCAGGGTCTCAAAACCGGCTTTCACCAGCTCCACGGCGCCGCCGCAAAGCACGGCCTGCTCGCCGAAGAGATCGGTCTCGGTCTCGTCCTTGAACGTGGTTTCAATAATACCGGTGCGTCCACCGCCAATGGCCGATGCATAAGACAGCGCAGTAGACTTGGCCTTGCCCGAGGCATCCTGGAATATGGCGATCAGATCGGGGATACCCCCGCCCTTGGTAAATTCGTTACGCACCGTGTGGCCTGGGGCCTTGGGCGCGATCATAATGACATCGAGATCTTCTCGCGGCACGATCTGGTTGTAATGAATACTGAAGCCATGAGCAAAAGCCAGCGTGGCATTTTTTTGCAGATTCGGTACGATTTCGTTCTTGTAGAGCTGTGACTGAAATTCGTCCGGTGTCAGGATCATCACCAGGTCGGCACCGGCAGTAGCATCGCCTGCGGTTTTAACCGTCAAACCGGCGGCATCGGCCTTGGCCCGGGACGCAGATTCTTCACGCAGGCCAACAACGACACTGACACCACTGTCCTTCAGGTTATTGGCATGGGCATGACCCTGGGAACCATAACCAATAATGGCAACATTCTTACCCTTGATGATGGAGATGTCTGCGTCTTTGTCGTAATAAACTTTCATGATTTTCCTCTTCGTCCTCAATCGAGCCGCCGCCGGCCCAACACCGCTGATTTGCTATTTAATTTGCTGAGCTAAATCCGTAACCCCTTTTCCCCGCGCCCGATTCCCGAGACACCGGACCGTACCGCCTCGATGATACCCGCCGGTCGCGCGGCGCTAATAAAGGCATCGAGCTTTTCCGCATTCCCAGTCAGCTCGATAATATAAGTATTTTCAGTCACATCGATAATGCGGCCGCGAAAGATGTCCACCAATCGTTTTACTTCATCTCGGGCATCGCCCAGCGCCTTAAGCTTGATCAGTAACATCTCGCGCTCGATGTGGGTGCCTTCGGTAAGATCGATCAGTTTGACCACATCCACCAGTTTGTTGAGCTGCTTGGTAATCTGTTCAATCACTTCATCAGACCCACTCGTTACCAGCGTCATTCGTGACAAAGTGGGATCGTCCGTCGGCGCCACGGTCAGCGATTCAATATTGTAACCGCGCGCCGAAAACAAACCGGCGACGCGGGACAGGGCGCCCGATTCATTCTCCAAAAGAACAGAAATGATATGGCGCATACTTACGCTAGCTCCCGATCTGTGGGCACAATAGCGGCACAGGAGCCAAGCTCCATTTCATGGTGGCCCTTGCCAGCCGCAATCATAGGAAAGACGTTCTCATCTTGATCGGTAATAAAATCCATAAACACCAGCCGATTTTTCATCGCCAGCGCTTCTTTGAGCGCGCCTTCCACGTCTTGTGGTTTGTCGATAAGCATACCCACGTGCCCATAGGCCTCTGCCAGCTTTACAAAATCCGGCAGCGCATCCATATAGGAATGCGAATAACGGCGATTGTAGAAAAACTCCTGCCACTGACGCACCATGCCAAGATAACGATTATTCAGGTTAATAATCTTGATCGGTAAATCATATTGCTTACAGGTTGACAGCTCCTGAATACACATCTGGATCGACCCTTCACCGGTGATGCAAACCACGGTGGCCTCCGGGTGGGCCATTTGCACACCCATGGCGGCAGGTAAACCAAATCCCATGGTGCCAAGACCACCGGAATTTATCCAGCGACGCGGTTGATCAAATTTATAGAACTGCGCCGCAAACATCTGGTGCTGACCCACATCGGAGGTCACAAAGGCATCACCGTGGGTAAGCTCATAGAGCTTCTGTACCACGTATTGCGGCTTAATCAACTTGCTATCGGTATCATACTTGAGACAGTCGAGGCTGCGCCACTTATCAATCTGCGCCCACCACTTTTTAATAGCTTCCTGGTCGGGTTTGGTTTTCGACGCCTTGATCTGCTCAATCATTTCTTTCAACACATTGCCGACGCTGCCGACAATAGGCACTTCCACCGCCACGTTCTTGCCAATTTGCGCAGGATCAATGTCAATGTGAATGATCCTGGCATCGGGACAAAATTTTTCCAGATCACCCGTAATGCGATCATCAAATCGTGCGCCCACTGACAACAACACATCACACTCATGCATTCCCATATTCGCTTCATAAGTACCGTGCATACCCAGCATACCGACAAACAAGGGATCGGTGGCCGGATAGCCCCCCAGCCCCATCAGGGTATTGGTACAGGGATACCCGAGCAGGCGAACAAATTCCGCCAGTGTTTCAGCGGCGTTATCAAGGATGACACCGCCGCCCGCATAGATTATTGGCTGATGGGCACCAAGCAATAACTTAACCGCCTTTTTGACCTGACCAATGTGGCCTTTGGTGACGGGATTATAGGACCGCATGCTGATCGTCTTTGGGTAGGCATACTCGGTCCTATGGGCAGTGACATCTTTTGGCACGTCCACCAGCACCGGACCGGGACGACCGGTGGTGGCAATGTAAAATGCCTTCTTGATAGTCATCGCCAGATCTTTCACGTCCTTCACCAGGAAGTTGTGTTTCACACAGGGACGCGAGATGCCTACGGCGTCGACTTCCTGAAATGCGTCATCGCCAATCAGGTTGGTGGCAACCTGGCCGCTAATAACAACCAGGGGAATCGAATCCATGTAAGCCGTGGCAATACCAGTAATGGTATTAGTGACACCGGGCCCGGAAGTCACCAGGGCAACACCGGGTTTGCCGGTGGAACGGGCGTAACCGTCAGCAGCATGCACCGCACCCTGCTCGTGACGCACGAGGATGTGCTTCACGTCCTCCTGGTTGTAAAGCGCATCATAAATATGCAGCGCCGCACCACCCGGATAGCCGAAGATGTGCTCCACCCCCTCGTCGTGCAGGCTGTGTACAATGATATCCGCACCCGTTAATTCCACTACTAACCTCGATTCAATGGAATAAAAAAAAGCCCTTATTACGGGCATTTAGCGATACCAGTAATTTCTGCTGATAATAAGCGGAAGTTACTGTTAACTGTATCGGTGGTCAATAGATTTACCGCTAAAACCACGAGTTTTAAAGGTTATCGGGCAATCTGCTCACTGACGACGCCAGGTGGTGGCACCAGCACCATCTTCCAGCACAATACGGTGCTCCTGCAGGGTGTCACGAATGCGGTCGGCCTCTGCCCAATCCTGGTCTGTGCGTGCCTGGTTGCGACGCCCGATCAGCTCATCGATGTCGGCATCAGACAGACCTGCCTCGGCATCACCGCGCAGGAAAATATCTGGATCTTGTTGCAACACACCCAGCACGCCTCCTAATTTGCGTAGTACAGCGGCCAGTGGCGCAGCGACGGCCTCGCCCTCCTCACGCGTCCGGTTGATATCGCGCGTCAATTCGAACAGCACTGCGAACGCCTCCGGGGTATTGAAGTCGTCATCCATGGCTTGCTGGAAACGCTGGCGATAAGGTGCCAACAGGGACTCATCTGCCTCGACAACCGGCAGGCCGCGTAAGGCGGTGTAAAAACGTGTCAGGCCCGCCCTGGCATTTTCCATCGATTCGTCGGAGTAATTCAGTGGCGAACGATAATGACTGGTGATAATAAAATAACGCACCACTTCCGGCGCAACTTTTTCCAGAATTTCGCGGATGGTGAAAAAGTTGCCCAGTGACTTGGACATCTTTTCCTCGTTAATGCGCACAAATCCATTGTGCATCCACAGATTGACGAACTTCTTGCCGGTTGCTGCTTCACTCTGGGCAATCTCGTTTTCGTGATGCGGAAACTGCAGGTCATGCCCGCCACCGTGAATATCAAAATGATTGCCCAGACAATGTGTCGACATTGCTGAGCACTCGATATGCCATCCGGGCCGTCCTTTACCCCAGGGTGAATCCCAGCTTGGTTCTTCCGGTTTGGCCGCCTTCCAAAGCACAAAATCCAACGGGTCGTCCTTGGACTCTTCGATTTCGACACGTTCGCCGGCACGCAGATCTTCGATTTGTTTTCCCGAAAGCGCACCATAGTGCTCGAACTTGCTGACATCGTAATACACATCACCGTTATCGGCACAATAGGCATAGCCATTGTCAACCAGCCGCGAAATCATATTGATAATTTCGTCGATATGCGCGGTGGCGCGGGGCTCTGCATCTGGCGGCAACATACCCAGCGCGGCCACATCTTCATGCATGGCAGCTATATAACGTTCCGTTAATTCACTGAACGCTTCACCATTGTCATTGGCGCGGGCAATAATCTTGTCGTCAATATCGGTAATGTTTCGAATGTAGGTGAGATCATAGCCACAATGCCGCAAATAGCGGGCAACAATATCAAACACCATCATCATGCGCGCGTGGCCGAGGTGACAGTAGTCATACACCGTCATGCCGCAGACATACATACGCACTTTGCCGGGCTCAATGGGCGTAAACGGCTCTTTCTTGTTTGTCAGGCTGTTGTAAATCTCTAGCATTTTTGTAAGTTCTGTTTGCTGAACTGAAACTATTCTTCAGTTATCTCTCGCGCCAACTGCAAGCGACGCTTTATTGTGTTTTCGTCCAGCAATTCCCAAATGCTGCCCATTCGCGGACCGTCGTGCCAGTGGTTTTCCATACCAGGACGCTGATCTGTCTCCCCGGTCAGCGCAGCACGCAATGGCATAAACAGTGCCTTGCCTTTCTTGCCTGTGGTCTGTCCGAGCGGCTTTGAGAAATCATTGAAGTCTTTTTTCCCGGAGGAGAGCGTAGCCAAAGCGGTATCAAAGAATTCTTTACCAGCCTCACGAATTGCTTCTTTGGCGGCATGATCATACACACCACTTTCTGTATACAGATTTGCCGCCCAGAAAAATGTGTCCTGCGGCATTTCAATGTTCTCGCGTATTGTGTGAATAAACATACCGCGCCTGTCTTCGGGGACAAAAGCACTAATGTGGCCACCCTGTACCTCAATGCTGTTTGCCCACTGCCAAAGCGCTTCATCATTTGCATTTGCCACCGCTTCGCGCTGCCAGTGCAATAGCTGCGCGGCGTCGAACCGTGACGGTGCTCGATGAAGTTTTTCAGTTCGAAACTCTTTGGCCATTTCGTCATACGACATAAAATTATTGGACTCGTAACTATGCCCCAATCGTGCAAGATAATTGACGATGGCTGCCGGCAGGTAGCCTTTTTCCCGCAGCTCAACGACCGAGTGGCTGCCATTACGTTTTGACAAGGGCGCGTCATCATCACCGACCACCAGTGCAATATGTGCGTATTCCGGCGCCGGCAAATCCAACGCCTCGAGCAACATCAATTGCCGCGGGGTATTGGTGAGGTGGTCTTCACCGCGTACCACCAGAGAGACCCCCATCAAGGCATCATCTACAGCATTGCAAAAAAAGAATGCCGGCGTGCCGCTGGACCGGCGAACAATAAAATCGCCGATGTCGTCGCTGAAAAAATGCTGGGACCCACGCACCCTGTCTTCAAAATTGATCGTCTGACCTCGCGGTACGCGAAACCGGAGTGTGGCCGGTTTGCCGGCGGCGAAGTTTGTCTGCACTTTCTCTTCTGTCAGGTTGCGGCATTTTCCACTGTAACGCGGTGGTTTGCCTGCACCCGCCTGTGTCTTGCGGGAGAGATTGAGTTCGTGTGCGGTGCAAAAGCACGGATAAATTTTCCCTGACTTGCGCAGTTTTTCGAAATGCTGATCGTAAATGTCGCCCCTTTCCGACTGCATATAGGGGCCGCTGTCACCACCAACCTCCGGGCCCTCCTGCCAGTCCAGACCCAGCCAACGCAAGTCTTCCTTCAGCGCATCTACATACCTTTCCTCGCCGCGAACGGCGTCGGTATCTTCCATGCGCAATAAAAACGTGCCACCGCCAGACTGGGCGATTAGGTGATTGAACAGCGCTGTGCGTACATTGCCCAGGTGCAATAACCCCGTGGGACTGGGGGCAAATCGAGTTTTCAATGTGAGTTTATTCATGGCGGCGAATGGTAACGGAAAGCGGGGAATCGTCCCAATAGTCTGTTATCACCGGACTTTTTCATGCCTGCTGTTGCGCCGGCGCGACTTCTAAAGCAGAATCATGCGCATAATGGCTAAGGTCTTATTTAATAGGGTATTCAGCCAGCGCACAACATATCAAATTAAAGTGCTAGGGGAACGATGGCCGACAATATAATGATACATCTGACGACGTCGCAAGGTACCATTATTCTGGAGCTTTATTCAGACAAGGCACCGAAGACCGTGGAAAGTTTTCTGGACTATGTACGTGATCGTTTTTATGACGGTACGCTGTTCCATCGCGTGATCGACAATTTTGTCATTCAAGGCGGTGGCTTCGAGCCCGGCATGCATCAGAAGCCAACACACCGGCCGATTCAGAATGAAGCCGATAACAGATTACGTAATGTACGTGGCACCCTGTCCATGGCACGCACCAGCGATCCCGATTCCGCGACCAGTCAATTCTTTATTAATATCGCTGACAACGACTTCCTGAATTATACCGCCTCAACTCCGCAAGGTTGGGGTTATTGTGTTTTCGGCAAGGTCATCGAAGGCATGCACGTGGTCGATCGCATCAAGGGCGTACCCACCGGTACCAAATTGGGCTTTAAGGATGTTCCTATGACTGACGTCACCATCGACAATATCGAGATTGTCGGTGCCGAATAGTGAGCCCATGCCAACACTGTTTATATCCGATCTTCACCTGACCCATCAGCGACCAGCCGTCACCAATCTTTTTCTGGTGTTTCTTGAAGAGCAGGCGGTATCAGCCGATGCGCTGTATATCCTTGGCGATTTGTTTGAGTACTGGATCGGAGATGAAGCTGTCAACCTCGAGGTCGTTCGCCCTATAATCGGCGGCCTGAGAAAACTGGCGGCGACGGGTACACCGGTTTACGTTATGCGTGGTAATCGCGATGTATTACTGGGTGCGGACTTTGAAAAAGCCTGTGGCTGTCAACTGCTTGAGGATCCGACTGTCATCGATCTCAATGGAAATGCCACCTTGCTTAGCCACGGTGACTATTTATGTACTGACGACGTCGAGTACCAGGAATTTCGCAAAATGGTTCGTGATCCGGGGTGGCAGCAACGGTTTCTGGCCAGGGACATCGAGGAACGTGAGGCTATCGCCCGCACTTACCGCGAGATCAGCATGGCCAATTCAGCCGAAAAGAGTCCGGAGATTATGGACGTCAATCAACAGGCAGTCGAACAGGCACTAAAGGAATATAAAGTTACTCGAATGATACACGGTCACACCCATCGACCGGCGATTCACGAATTTATCCTGGATAATAATAACTACAGACGTATCGTGCTGGGTGACTGGTATGAGCAGGGAAGCGTGCTGTACTGCGATCAGGCTGGATGTGAATTGCGGGGGCTGCCATTGACGCCGCCCTCGGCACAACAGTCTTCAACCAACTAGACCCGCTGCAATCTACTTGGCGCGCATGTCTTGAACGCTATATAGCTCATACCCTTGCGGCAAGTTAAATAAATTCTTATCGACCTTTTCGCCGGTTTTGTAGTCTACCATTTGCCTCGATCGCCCCAGGTAGTCGCTGGCATGCACCGGGAATCCAAATTTCAGAAAACGCGTTGGGTCAAATACGTTGTTTACGCGATCACAATCCGACGGGGTCTGTAGTGGCATGGCCAGCATAAAATCGGCATGTTCTACAGACAGCGTTTCCTGAAACTCGATCATCGCCTTGACTGCCTTGGGTAAAAGACCTTTGGCGGCAAACAGGTCGTAACACTGTTTGTTATTGGTATAAAGACGCAAGTGGGTAACGGGTTGGTTGGCGACGGGCGGCACCGAATCCTTCAATGTCTCAACCCTGTTCTTGAGGGCTTCTGGCATGGTCAGGGACAGCTTGCGCCACTTGATTACCAGCGTACGCTTGTCGAACGAATTGGTGCTGTAGATCACGCGCTTTTTGCGATCAAGCAGGACAAAATCGGTGCTGCCTTCTCCATCATCGATGCGCAGGTATTCTGGCGTAACGATCACGCGAGAGCGATATTTCTCGCTGCCAGACTCCTGCTCCTCAAAATAAATCACGATTGCATCGCCACCGGAAGAACACGCAGCCGAAAATATTACGGCCGATACCAACACACATCCAAATATTGCTTTCATAAACATTGAATCACTCAGTCTCTTTCTAGACAGTTATTCCAATTACCAGATCCATCACGTTGGTCCCGGTCGGTCCGGTCGCAATGAGATCACCGCTGGCCTCCAGAAACGGTCCGGCATCGGCCGATGCCAGCGCCCGCTGTGCATTATAGCCTACGGCCTCGCCTCGTTGTACGGTGCCACTATCGACCAGCGCACCGGCGTCGTTTCCCGGACCATCACTCCCGTCGGTCCCCACAGCCAACAAGTATTGACCAGACGCGCCGTCCAACGCAATCGCTGCTGCCAGTGCCAGACTCTGGTTGCGACCGCCACGGCCCGGCTGCAGTGGCAATTGGACGGTGGTTTCACCACCCCACACGTTCACCTGGCCGGGTGGTGACGTCTTCAGCACATCCGCAAGTTGCGGCCCGACGAGCAGAATGTCACCCGTTAAAAGCGGACCATGTAACTGTACCTCGAAGTCCTCCGACCGGGCAGCGTTTGCTGCGGCCATGCGGGCATCTTCTATCGTTGCGATCACTTCTGTCTGCACATGATCGAAGCCAGCAGAGAGCAGTGCTTTCGGTGTTCGCTTGATTAAATCAAGAACCCGATCGGGCAAGCTATCTGGAGGCTCAAAACCACCTGACATTACCAGTGGTCCCGAACCAATACTGCGTGGGTCGTTACCCGGTACATCCGATATGGTCAAACAGACAACGGCGCGTGGCGCCAGGGTCTGGGCAAGCCTGCCTGCTTTTATCATTGATAATCGCTTGCGCAATTCGTTGGCACTGACGATATCCGTAGCACTGCCCAGAATCCATTCATTTAACTGACGCAAGTGAGCTAGCTCAACACCGGGTGCCAGCACTTCTACCAGGCTGGAGGCGCCACCGGATAACAGAAACAGTACTTCGTTTTTCCGGGGTATTCTGTCGATAAATACCAGCAACGCACCACCGGCGTCAAGGCTGGCCTGATCGGGCAAGGGATGGCCGGCAGTCAGCACCGGCCAGGGCAATGACCGTTCGTACCCATGTTTGGTGACAACGAAACCCGCTTCAATCTGTTCACCCAGTCCGTCATGCGCTCCTTGCGCCATGGCGACGGCAGCCTTGCCGATGGCGATGAGTGACACGGGGCCATGAAAGGACCGTCTGCCGACCGCGGCCCTGGCACACCGACGCCCGCCCACCACATCGAGCGCGGTATTGAACCAACGCAACAACAATTCGCGCGGATCAGTAGATGGCATCAAAGCCGTATTGCAAATCCCGCTTCAGGTCTTCCACGTCCTCCAGACCCACGGCCACACGAATAAGGTTGTCACCAATGCCCGCCTCTGCCCGTTGTTCCGGTGTCAGCCTGCCATGGGTCGTGGTCGCCGGATGGGTGATGGTGGATTTGGCGTCACCGAGATTGGCGGTAATGGATATCAGTCGGGTAGCATCAATGAAGGCCCAGGCGTGCTCCTGCTCGCCCTTGATCTCAAACGCCAGCAGTCCGCCAAAATCGGATTGCTGCTCCGACGCCAGTGTATGTTGCGGGTGTGACGCCAGTCCCGGGTAGTACACCTTCTCCACCAGCGGTTGGTCTTCCAGCCAGCGGGCCAGTACCAGCGCGCTGTCGCTGTGAGCTTTCATTCGCAATAACAGGGTTTCCAACCCTTTGAGAAATACCCAGGCATTGAATGGGCTGAGGCTGGGACCCGCCGTGCGCAAGAAGCCATATACTTCCTTGCCTACCAGCGCTTCGCTGCCAACGACCGCGCCGCCCAGACAACGGCCCTGACCATCGATATATTTGGTGGCAGACAAAATGGATATATCGGCGCCCAACACCAACGGTCTCTGCAAAACCGGCGTACACAAGGTATTGTCCACAACCAACAGGCAGTCGTGCTTGTGCGCCAGATCGGCAAGCGCAGGGATATCGGCAATCTCTGACAGCGGATTCGATGGCGTCTCCAGAAACAGCAAACGTGTCTCGGATCTGATCGCATTTTCCCATGCGGCGATATCCGTTAACGGTACCGAAGTGGTATCGACACCGAACTTGCCAAGGAAATTGTTGAACAACAACGTGGTGGTACCAAAGATACCCTGGGAAGCAACAATATGGTCGCCGGCCTTCAGTAACGCCATGCAGGTCGCGAGGATGGCAACCATACCTGAAGACGTTGCGACACAAGACTCACCGCCTTCCATGGACGCGAGTCGCTGTTCGAAAGTTCGCACAGTGGGGTTGGTAAACCGGGAATATATATTACCTGGTTCATCGCCCTTGAAGCGCGCCGCAGCTTGGGCTGCCGATTCAAATACATAACTTGAGGTGGGGAAGATAGCCTCGCTTTGTTCGCCTTCCGCCGTTCTCGTGTGACCGGCGCGAACGGCCTGGGTAGCGAGCCCCCATTGGCTAGAGTCATTGCTGGACATTTTCGCATCTCCTATCCGCTAATCATGACATGAACAGCAGGCACGAAAAAACCCGCTGTTCATAATCTGTAAAGATACGTCCAAAGCGGGTTGGCTGGTGAGCTCTCGCTTTAGCTGCATTTATTTTTGGCGCCCGCAAGCTGATTTCTCAAATCGGCGCCATTGGCTTAACCCTAAAGGACAGGTTCCGGGCTGTCAATATGGTAACAAAAAAGGTCGGTCGGGCGGCTATTGTGGATAGGTATGCGGTTCAGTAATCGCCAGATCATTCCTGGTATTTCTGGTTTTTGCTCCATCGGAGCGACGCGCCTCAACGCGATCAAGGTAGTCGCGATGCACGTCTCCGGTAGGATATATACCGTCAAAACAGGAGGCGTCAAATTCGGTAATACTGCTATTGCCTTCACGCGCCGCTTCGATCAGGTCTTTCAGATCCTGATAGATCAGGGCATCAGCACCAATCTCGGCGGCAATCTCCTGAACGGTGCGGCCGTTGGCGATGAGTTCATGCACCGACGGCATGTCGATACCATAGACATTGGGATAACGCACCGGCGGTGCTGCCGACGCAAAGTAGACTTTCCTGGCGCCAGCTTCACGTGCCATCTGGATGATCTGCTTGGATGTGGTGCCACGGACAATAGAGTCATCCACCAGCAATACACTTTTGCCCCTGAACTCCAGATCGATGGCGTTCAGTTTCTGCCGTACCGACTTCTTGCGCTCTGCCTGACCGGGCATAATGAAGGTGCGACCGATGTAGCGATTCTTGATGAAACCCTCACGGTATTTCAGACCAAGCTCATAGGCCATTTGCAGTGCAGCCGTGCGGCTGGTGTCGGGAATGGGAATCACCACATCGATTTCCTTGTCGGCCCATTCGCGTTTAATTTTTGCTGCCAGCTTTTCGCCCATGCGCAAGCGGGTCTTGTGCACCGCGATGCCATCAATCATGGAATCGGGTCGCGCCATATAGACATATTCAAAAATGCAGGGAACATGCCGGGAATTGGGCGCACAGTTTTTGGTGCTGACGTGGCCATCAACGTCGATAAACATGGCCTCCCCGGGTTGAATATCACGCACCAGTTTGAAGCCCAACACATCGAGCGCCACACTTTCTGAAGCAATCATGTGCTCGGTCCCCTGATCGGTTTCACGGCGACCGTAAACCAGCGGGCGAATGCCGAGGGGATCACGGATTGCCAGAATTCCGGTACCCATGATCAGGGCGGTGACGGCATAGGCACCGCGACAACGGCGATGCACACCCTCAACCGCACGAAATATGTCATCCGCCGTGGGCCGTAATTTTCCCTGTTCCGCCAGTTCATGGGCAAGCACATTCAGCAGAACTTCGGAGTCGGATTCGGTATTGATATGACGCAGGTCCTCGCGAAAGATTTCTTCTTTCAGCTCATCGACGTTGGTGAGATTGCCGTTGTGGCCCAGTGCCAAACCAAATGGCGAATTGACGTAGAACGGCTGCGCTTCGGCGGCGGAATCGCAGCCAGCGGTAGGGTAGCGCACGTGGCCGATGCCCATGTGGCCTTTCAGATTCAGCATGTGCTCGACACTAAACACGTCGCGCACCAGGCCATTATCCTTGCGCAGATAAACCTTGTCACCGTCGCTGGTGAGAATACCGGCGGCGTCCTGCCCGCGGTGTTGCAACACTGTCAGGCCTTCATAAATTAACTGGTTGACCGGGCCAGTAGCCAGGATACCGATAATGCCGCACATGATCTTCAATCCTCAGACAATCGTCAGGGGTGGGACCGTCCACGAGAATACCTAATTATAGCGGATATGCCTCGCAACATCCCTGGGTAAATATCTGCTTATCGCGGTTGCCAGATTCGCCAGAGTCGGGGCAAACAAAGAGTCTGTCCACCATTTCTTGGCTGGCGCTGGCGTTAACCCGATAAGGAGCACTGCAATCATAATGATAAATATGCCTTTGGTAGCCCCGATCACTCCACCGAGGATATAGTTAGGAATCTTCAGCCAGTGTCGCGCTACCAGTACATTGTGAAGCAAATAAATGGCAACGGTGCTACCGATAAACAAGACCAGAAACAGGGTTATGAAACCCACTACCAGTCGAACCGTGGCATCATCGATGCTGGAACGAAACAGATCAGCCACATTGTCGGCAAAAACCCAGGACAATCCGCCAGCTAGCAACCACTTGCCCAGCGACAGTATTTCACGCACCAGGCCGGCCCGAACACCCATGGAAGTGTAAAAAAAGAATATGACCGCGACGATAATATCAAGAATATTCATGAATTAATGATGCAGTACAGGCATCGCTACAACAACCTGCTTGCCCTGCGGGCTATTTCTGCGCCAGTACAACTCCCTTGATTCCGTTTTTCTTGTTAATACGATCTCGTGCGGTAGCGGCACTTTTCCAGCTTGGATAAGGTCCAACGCGCACACGCACAGCACGCCCACCTTTAATCGCGATTACCTTCGTCACCACCCGATACTTCTGTAACTTCAGTTTCTTGCTCAGGCGACGGGCATTGGCGGGGTCGGAAAAAGTCCCTACCTGTACCATCCATTGTTTGCTGCCGGCGCTGGCAATTTTTCTGGTCGGCGAGCTTGTTTTCTTTAGCGGTGTGGCCCTGGCCACGGCCGGTTTAACCGGCGCTGGCTGTCCTGTTTGGGCCGGCGCATCTGCAGGTAGCTTTATCAGTTGCTTAGGCGCCAGCGGATTGGCGACCACTTTTGTCTTTACCGGCAACGGCGCACGCGCAACCGGCGTGGGCACCGGCATCACCACTACGCGGGTAGCCGGCGCCACCGCAACAGCCTTGTCTCCAGGATCGACGCGTTGAGGCTGTTCCTGCAGCACCACAGAGAACAAAATAAATCCGAGAGCCACAAGGACAATGGCACCGAGAATACGGTGCCTGGGCTCAAAATCGGTCTCGGTTTCTTGTTGACGGGGCATGAAATCGTCTTCAGATAAGTTGCTGCATTATAGCACCGACACCGACAAAAGAACCAAAAACCAGAATGCGGTCTGCTGGCCTGGCAGTCGTCTGCGCCGCCGATAGCGCTGACTCGATGTTGGTGAAACTCTCTACCACCGTCTGCGAATCAAGCTGCTTTAGAATATCGGCCAGATCGTCCGCCTTTGCCCCCCGCGGTGGTGGCAAATCGGTAACGTGCCAGATGTCTACCGTGTTCAACAGTGGGCTCAGGCAATCTGCCAGCGCCTTGTCTGCCATCATGCCGACAACAGCGATAGTTTTGCCATCAATGTCATCGCCTGCAAGCAACTCGGCCAGCGCACGCGTGGCTTCGGGATTGTGAGCAACATCCAGCAGAATCTGCGGTGACACCGAGACCTGCTGGTAGCGACCTGGCAGGGTAACCTGCCGTAAACCCTGGCTCATTGCTTTCGCTGTCACCGGCAGCCTGTCTTCAAGACAGCGCACGGCCATCAATGCGGTCGCTGCATTGTTCCGCTGGAATTTTCCTTGCAATCGGGGTGGCGGTAACTCCTCAATGCTTCCGGCTGAACTGGTAAAACGGCAACAGTCGCCATCACAGTCAAACGCAAAATCCAGGCCGTGCAAATAGAAACGGGTATTAAGATCATTCGCGATCTTGCACAGGCTCTGAGGTGGTCCGGCATCCCCGCACACCACCGGCCGGCCGGCACGAAAGATACCGGCTTTCTCGAAGCCGATCGATTCCCGGTCGTCACCCAGCCACTCGCGATGGTCGATACCCACACTGGTAACCACGGCAACATCACTGTCAAAGGCGTTTACTGCATCGAGTCGCCCACCCAAACCCACTTCAAGAATCGCCACGTCGATATTGTGACGCTGAAAGATATCGATGGCCGACAGGGTACCGTACTCGAAATAGGTAAGAGCAACACCCTCACAAGCCGCATCCACACGCTCAAAGCTCGCAACTAGTGTTTCATCCGCTACGCTGACACCGTCGAGCCGAACGCGCTCACGGTAATGCATCAAATGGGGTGAGGTATATGCAGCGACGGAATAACCATCGGCGAGATAAACCGATTCCAGTATGGCCACTACAGATCCTTTACCATTGGTACCGCCGACGGTAATGACCGGAAACGGGATGGACACTAATCCCATGCGCCTTTGTACCTGACGCAAACGATCCAGACCCAGTTCGATATTGGCGGGGTGTCGGCTCTCAATAACGTCGAGCCATTCGGATAATGATTTCTGTTTCAGCTTTCTTCCGGTGCGGCCCCATGCGGTGCGGGAGTAGGGGCCTCTGGCGCCTGCGATTTTGTTTTCGATTTACCACAACTGTCCGTGAACATGGACAACATGTTGCTGATGCTGTCACGAATCTTGGGTCGATCGATAATCATATCGATAGCGCCGTGTTCCAGCAGAAACTCGGAACGCTGGAATCCCTCCGGCAGGGTTTCGCGTACCGTCTGCTCAATCACACGGGGCCCGGCAAATCCGATCAGGGCCTTGGGTTCGGCAACGATAACATCACCCAGCATGGCAAAACTGGCCGACACACCACCCATGGTGGGATCGGTTAAAACAGAGATAAAGGGAATACTACGCTCCCCCATGCGCACCAGCACCGCACTGGTTTTGGCCATTTGCATTAATGATAACAACGCCTCCTGCATACGGGCCCCGCCACTGGCGGAAAAACAAACGAAGGGTATCTCTTCTTCGAGACAGACATTGACCGCTCGCACGAAACGCTCCCCGACCACCGAACCCATGGATCCGCCCATGAACGAAAACTCAAACGCCCCTGCGACCAGCGGCTGGTTTTTTACCTGCCCCTTGATAACAATCAGTGCATCGTGCTCGCCGGTATTTTTTTGTGCGTCGGAGATACGGTCTTTGTATTTCTTGCTGTCTTTGAATTTCATGCGATCAACCGGATAGAGCGCTTCACCGATTTCCTCGCGTGGCTCCGGGTCCAGAAACAGATCCAGACGCCGGCGCGCACCGATACGCATGTGATGATTGCACTTGGGGCAAACATTCATGTTGTTTTCAATTTCGACGCAATAGAGTACTGCGGCGCAGGAAGGGCACTTCTTCCATAGACCTTCGGGGATCGACTTTTTGGTGCCCTTACTCTTGATCTTGGGTGGTAACAGTTTGTCGAACCAGCTCATGCCGTCATCGCCTCTTTATCCATTGCGGCACGCAGACTGGAAAGGAAGGTTGGAACAGTCTCAAGGATTTTATCCGGCTGGTCAGCTAAATCGGCAATACGATCGACCAGGGCGCTGCCGACGACAACGGCATCGGCCACCTGCGCCACTGCGGCGGCGGTTTCCGCATCCTTGATACCGAATCCGACCGCCAGTGGCAGGCTGACGTGCTTGCGTATCTCGCTAAGTTTGCTTCTGACCTCGTTCATATCCAGGTGGCTGGCGCCGGTTACCCCCTTCAGCGACACATAATAAACGAATCCGCGGGCCACTGCTGCGATACGGGAAATGCGTTCTTTGGTGCTGGTTGGAGCCAATAAAAATACCGGATCGAGCCCATTTGTTTTGAACGCGGCGAGGTAATCTTCTGCTTCCTCGGGTGGCAGATCCACGGTAATCACACCGTCGGCACCGGCAGTAACAGCCTCACGGGCAAAGGTCTCGTAGCCCACAACCTCAATGGGGTTGAGATATCCCATCAACACCACCGGTGTTTCTGCATCTTTCTCGCGAAAATTTTTCACCATACCAAGCACATCGCGCAGACTGACTTTGTGCGCCAAAGCTCGCTCGCAGGCGCGCTGGATAGCCGGGCCCTCTGCCATGGGATCGGAAAATGGTATCCCGAGTTCCAGCACATCAGCACCGGCTTTCACCAGGGCATGCATTAAATTGACTGTCACATCCGGTTGCGGGTCGCCCGCAGTCACAAACGGGATAAGAGCCTTACGGCCACCTTTCTTTAAGGATTTAAATCGTCTATCAAGGCGTGAAATCAAAAACTTATCCCCTCGCGTGCGGCAACGGTATGCACATCTTTATCGCCACGGCCAGACAGATTCACAACAATAACTTTGTCTTTACCCATTTCCGGCGCCAATTTTTTTACATAGGCCAGAGCATGGCTCGATTCCAGCGCCGGCATAATGCCTTCGGTGCGGGTTAAATCGTGAAATGCGACGAGCGCTTCATCATCAGTGATGGATACGTACTGCGCGCGACCCTGGTCCTTGAGCCATGCGTGTTCGGGACCGACACCGGGATAGTCGAGACCGGCGGACACGGAATGGGTTTCGATGATTTGCCCATCTGGTGTTTCCATTAAATAAGTTCGATTCCCATGCAATACGCCCGGTTGACCGGCACACAGAGGCGCAGCATGTCGTCCAGTCTCTATGCCTTCACCAGCAGCCTCGACACCAATGAGCTTAACCGCCTCGTCTTCAATAAAAGGATAAAA
>SDBS01001945.1_pt1 | contig 20801 bp, 15 predicted proteins | sample 2277091 | NCBI WGS metagenome assembly SDBS01 (sample SAMN10404972, study PRJNA504765) | marine sediment metagenome | isolation source: marine sediment core GS10_PC15, 163 cmbsf | place: Arctic Ocean: Southern Knipovich Ridge | collected 2010 | reverse complement strand
GCATTTCTCTATGTGGGCCTGGCCGGGTGGGCGTATGCCGGGTATATTCTAACCGGGGTTTGGCTAGTCTTTTGTCTCACCGCCGGTTTCGAGACGCGAGTATACGGCTTGCTGGCGATGTCGGGGCTGCTGCTTTTCTATTCGACTATCCCGGTACTGGTCGCCTTGGCCAGGAAACGACATTACCGCGTCCGGAAATGCAACCACGTTCGCTGGTACCTTACCACGCTGGTGATATCTCTCCTGGGCGCAGTATTTATGCATCTGACCCACGAGCGAATCATTGGTTTGACCAGTCATACAATCGCCTCATCATCCATGGCCAATACCCTGCTGCCCGGCGATTATATACTAATCGACACGCGCGCCTATGACCGCGACGCACCCCAACACGACGATCTGGTGGTTTTCCTGTCTCCCCGAGACCATAAGACCGTCATGGTCAAACGGGTGGTCGGGCTGCCGGGCGATACGGTAAAAATGCAGTATAAATTGTTGTATATCAATGGGAAGATGACCAACCCACCGCGCACCGCGACATATACCGATCCCGATCGCATCTTCCCCGCCGAAATGTCCCCCCGTGATAATTTCGGGCCGGTTATTCTTAAATCGCATGAGTATTTCATGTTGGGCGATAGCCGTGATATTTCGCGTGACTCGCGGTTTTGGGGACCCGTCCCCCGAAAAATGATTAAAGGCCAGGCAAAGATCGTATATTATTCACGAGAGGGACTGGTTACCCGGTTGGAGCGCATATGGCTGCGTCTCGATTGATATGGAGGATGGGCACTTACCGCATATACTTGTAGGAGCGCATTGCGTGCGCCCGGCACTTGATTATGCATAGCGGCGACGATTTCAAAGACCGTGTTCGGGAAGCCACCGATATCGCGGCGATCATCGGACAGTATGTCACCCTGAAAAAAAGGGGCAAAAATATTGTCGGGTTATGCCCTTTTCACACCGAAAAAACGCCGTCTTTCACCGTCCATCCCGACCGGCAGTTTTTTCATTGTTTCGGCTGTGGCAAGGGCGGTGACGTTTTCACTTTCCTGATGGACCACGAGGGCTGGTCGTTTCCCGAGACCTTAAAATATCTCGCCGAAAAGGCGGGGATCCCTCTCCCCCAGCGGCGCACGCCGGAGGAGACCGACCGTTACGGCCGCCTGTTGGCCGCCAATGCCGCCGCCGCCGAGTTTTTTTCACAGATGATCAGCCGACCAGAGGGGCGGCACGCCCGGGAATACATCACCGGCCGCCAGGTCCCGCAATCGCGGCTGGCGGAACTGGGGATCGGGTACGCACCCGATAGCTGGGATGGGTTGATCAAATTTGCTGCGCGACGGAAGATTGCTGAGCGGGACCTGCTGGAGGCCGGGTTGATTGTGGAAAAAGAAAGCGGGGGGCGAAGATACGACCGTTTTCGCGACCGGCTGACTTTTGCGATCACCAATCTCTCAGGACGCACGGTCGCTTTTGGCGCCCGGGCGCTAAAAAAAACCGAACGGGCCAAATACATTAACTCCCCCGAAACTCCGGTTTACCACAAAGGCCATATCCTATACGGCTTGGACAAGGCGCGTGAGGCCATCCGGCAGGCCGATTATTCGGTAGTCGTCGAGGGTTACACAGACTGGATCGCACTTTATCGGGCCGGGATTTGTAATGTAGTGGCCTCCTCCGGGACGGCGTTCACCGCCGAACAGGCAAAGTTGCTGGCCCGCTTTTCCCGCAAAGTCGTGTTGCTCTTCGACGCCGACACTGCTGGTGAGAAAGCCGCCTTACGCGGGGTTGAGGTGTTATTCCGCGAGGGACTGGATGTCAAAATCGCCGCGCTCCCGCCGGGGTCGGACCCGGACACAGCTATCCGGGAACAAGGGACGGACTTCGTGACCGAAGTACTGCGCGCTTCGCTGGGGTATGTGAAATACCGAATCGGCCGCGCGCGGGAAACCATGCGCTCCGGCGGCCTGCTCGAACAGGAAGTGGTAATCAAGGAACTGTTGGCTACGGTGGCGGCGGTGGATGATTCGGTCCGGCGCGCGCTCCTGATCAGACAAATTGCCGAAGTCACCGGATTGGCGGAAGTCGATTTAATCGGCCAACTTCCAGCGCGCGTTCCGGATCGCCGGGAAACGCCATCCCCGCAAAAAGCAAAGAGGTCGTACACGCGCTCACAGGACAGGTGGGAAGCGGAATTCATCAAACTCCTGCTGGAAAAACCAATCTATATAGATAAGGTCAAGGCCGATATCCACATAGACGATTTTCACCAACCGGAATTGGGACGAATGTACCAGAAGCTCGTCGAACTTCCGGAGATCCCGGAAACGATTATCCCCGCCGACCTAGGTGAGACACCCGAGGAAAAGTCGGCATGGACACAAATCGCCGTATTGGATATCGGTCCGGAAACAGACGAAAGCGTTTTGGGAGATTATGTCAAAAAGCTTATAGCGGGCCGCCCCCGTGAAATGACCACGGAGATTAAACGTAGAATAAAAGAGGCCGAGGCGCGAGGTGATCAGATGGAGGCGGACCGACTGTTGCGAGAGTTGACGAAAAAACGCTTGACAGAAGAGCCCGATTAAGGTAAACTTTAAGTTTATATTGGAGGCGGTATTGTGACGAGTGGGTGTAAAAATGATGGTTTCGCCTCCGGAGGTTGTGGCCGGTGAGGCCTCCGGGCCCATAGCTCAGTTGGTTAGAGCAACTGACTCATAATCAGTTGGTCCCAGGTTCGAGTCCTGGTGGGCCCACCACCAGATGTCAAAAAGGTCCGGGACAACCGAGCAGCGAGCCGATGGAAAAGATGGGGAAAAACAGGAGGTAGGGGCGATTAGCTCAGTTGGTTAGAGCGTTCGGTTCACATCCGAAAGGTCACAGGTTCAAATCCTGTATTGCCCACCATTTATGTTTTGGCTGAAAACAGGCGGTCTCGGGGATTCGGAGATCGATATCTCCCGGGTTGGAAACATCTGTTGGGTTTCTGACCCGGAATCAACAACGGTAAGGTGCGCACGTGACGTGCGCGTTTTTTTTGCTGGGTTGCATCGTCACCCGACAATGTGCGGATTTTGAAAATTCCGGGGGAGTTGGCTAATTATGTCTAAATCGTCCACCGCCGAGTCGCTGTTACAACTACAGGCGATCGATTACCAATTGGGGGAACTGGAGCGGTCCAAGGGGTACCTTCCCGATATGATCGATAACCTGAAAGCCGAAATCCAAACGACCGAGGACGAATACGCCAATACCCAGAAGATAAAGGATGAGCGTCTTCTGGAAAAAAAACAACTCGAGATCACCATTGAGGAGACAACGGACGCGCTGACAAAATTGAAAGACCAGATGACCACGATTAAAACCAACCGCGAATATGACGCATTGAGCAGAGGAATCGACCATAAAAAAGAGGAACTCAGCCACGCGGAAGACGAATTATTGGCCGTGATGGCCGAACTGGAGGACCTCAACGAAAAACTCGTCGCTGGCGAAAAGAACCGCGGAGAGATAACCAAGAACAATGATGAACAACTGCAGGCCATCCAATCGGAAATGGACTCGGTCGGCACCAAGATCAAAATCAAGGAAAACGAACGAAAAAATATCCTCGTGCGGCTGGATGGTCCGGTGGTCGCCACGTATGAACGAATCAAACGCGGCAAGGGTGCAGCGGTTGTCGCCGTGCGCAAGCGCGCGTGCAGCGGTTGTTTCAAGGCCCTGCCGCCCCAGTTGGTACAGGAAATCCGGCGCGGGGAACGACTGATTTGCTGCGATTCCTGCGGGCGCATTCTTATTTGGGAGGACGAAAATTGACCACCCGGACAGACAAAGTCGGCGAATTGGCCCTGACATTCGATGATGTACTGTTAGTCCCCCGCCGTTCGGCTGTCCTGCCCAAAGACGTAAATATCCAAACCCGGCTGACCGATTCCCTGAAGTTGAACATCCCCATTATCTCGGCGGCGATGGACACCGTCACCGAGGCCAAGCTTTCCATTGCGCTGGCGCGCCAGGGGGGGATCGGAATCATCCATCGCAACCTGTCTCCCGAGCAACAGGCCGCAGAGGTGGATAAGGTCAAACGGTCCGAATCGGGGATGATTGTCGACCCGATAACGCTCCCCCCGGACCGGCCGATTGCCGAGGCCCTCGAAGTGATGCAGAAATTTTCAATTTCCGGGATCCCGATTACCGAGGGAGAAAAACTGGTCGGTATCCTGACCAATCGCGACCTGCGTTTCCACCGTGACCTCGCGGTTACCATCGGCAAAGTAATGACCCGACAACCACTGATTACCGTTCCCGAGGGGACCACGATGGAGGAGGCCCAGGATCTCCTGCATAAAAACAGGATCGAAAAACTGCTCATCGTTGATAAGTCCGGGAACCTGCGCGGGATGATTACGGTCAAGGACATCGAAAAGAACCGCAAATACCCACACGCCTGCAAAGACAAACGCGGGCGGTTACGGGTCGGTGCGGCGGTGGGTATCGGTGGGGAAAACGAAAAACGCGCCGCGATGCTGGTCAAAGCCGGGACCGATTGCCTGTGCATCGACGCCTCGCACGGGCATACCGAAAGCGTAATGGCCACCATCGATAGACTTAAAAAGAAATTCCCCAAGGTCGTCCTGATGGCGGGGAATGTCGCCACCGGCGACGGGGTCCGCGATTTGATCGATGCGGGCGCCGAGGTGATAAAAGTCGGGCTCGGGCCGGGTTCGATTTGCACCACCCGGGTAATTACCGGCGCGGGGGTACCGCAGATTACGGCGATTATGGCTTGTGCCGAGGCGGCGAACAAAAAGGGGGTGGCGATTGTCGCGGATGGCGGCATCCAGTTCTCGGGGGATATCACTAAAGCACTGGCCGCCGGGGCCGCCGTGGTAATGATCGGCTCGCTTTTCGCGGGAATGGCCGAAGCGCCGGGCGAAACCGTCCTGTATGAGGGCCGGTCATATAAAGTATATCGGGGAATGGGTTCGGTTTCGGCGATGAAAGCCGGATCATCCGACCGCTACTACCAGGATGACAACGAAATCTCGAAGCTGGTCCCCGAGGGAATCGAGGGCCGCGTGCCGTACCGGGGAAACCTGGCCGACGCGGTGTACCAACTGGTCGGCGGTTTGCGCGCCGGGATGGGTATTTGCGGCGCGCGGAACATTGCCGAACTGCAAGAAAAAGGTCAATTTATCCGGATCAGCCCCGCCGGGGTACGCGAATCACATCCTCACGGTGTAGCCATCACCAAAGAAGCACCCAACTATCGGGTAATGTAACTGTCACCGGCATCAATCAGGATTGGGCGACGATGGCATCCGAATGGACACCGTGGCTTGAATATAAATTTGAATTTGGCCATCCTCCGGAACAAGCGACCGAGTTTATTACCCGCTTAAGTCAGGCGCCCGCCCGACTCGCCGAATTAGTCTCCTCCGGCGGAGAAAAACTGACGATCCGGCCCGCGAAGGATAAGTGGTCGATCCTGGAACACGCCGGTCACCTGTGGACTGTCGAACAGTTATGGGAGATACGATTCAAGGAATTCGCCGAGGGAAAAGATACACTCTACGCCGCCGAGATGTCCGGCCGCTCGACGTTCGCGGGAAATTTCAACGACGTTGAGCCAAGTAAAATTCTCGAGAATTTCCGCGTCACCCGGGAAAAGATGCTGAACTATCTGCGCGGTTTCGATACGGAGTATTTTTCCCGCAAGGCCTTACATCCCCGACTGCAAAAAATAATTTCCCCGGTGGATTTGCTGTATTTTATCGCCGAGCACGATGATCATCATCTGGCGGTAATCGAACAACTTTTGCGCTAGGCGTGACAGTCGACCCTAAACAATATAATTTAATTATTTATCGTTACATATAGAAGACAACTTTCGAACATGAATCATTACTTCGTTGAATTGATGTGGAAATTCATCCTTAGATAAAACTCTTAAAGCCTCCGAGTATGCCAGCTTTGCCTCAGTACAATTGTGCGATTTTTCCTCAAACTCGGCCAAAATAGAATATGCAATACCAAGATTATTCATCGTTCTGGCGTAAAGCAATGGATATTTCTCAAATGAGCGTACTTTAAGCGATTCCATAAATGCCCCAATGGCTATGTGGCAGTATTTTGATTTTTCATCAACACTAATCATGGCCAACCTACAGTAGGCATTTCCCAAATTGTTCAGAGTTCTGGCATGATCTAAAGGATAATTCTCCGCGCTTGAGACCTTTAAAACATTTTTATACATTTCTATGGATAAGTTATAGTATTCGGAAGAGCCGTAAAGTACTCCCAGGGAATTGTAAATAACACCTATGTTATTGTTAATTAGTGCATATCGCATCGGGTGTTTGTCTAAAGTACAGATTTCTAATCCTTCCTTATTAAGATCAACAGCCAACAAATAATATCTCTTCTTTTTATCTTTATCCGACTCGTCCATCCCTAATGAGCAGTACGATATGCTCATATTGCTTATTGCTATCGCATAATGTACCGGATAATTTTCACGGGTATGAACTCGCATCGCTTCCTTGTATGCAGCAATTGCCCGATAATAATTGGCAGTTCTATCCTCAAAGTCCGCCAAATTCTGATAAATTACCCCCATTTCATTTTGGGCTTCAGCATAACATTTCGGGGAATTGTCTATTGTACATGAATTAAGAGTTTCCGAAAATACTTGTAATCCTAGTTTCATGAAGTAATGTTTCTCTGAGCTTCCGAGGCCAATTTGGCGGCAAGTATAGCCAATTTTTAGTAATGAATGTGGATCATTTTTGAATATTTCAAACATCTTCTGCAAATTATCGAGTACGCCTATTCCAGAGGAGATCACATCTTCCAGATATGTTTCCTCAGTGCGGAGCGTGGCGTTTTCCCTTTCGATGAAACCATATCGAACCAGTGTATTTAGTAATTCTGTCCATTCATGTGACCTTGGAGCCACTCCATGGTAATTGACAAAGGCCCGCTTTACCAAGTTGACTGAAAATACCTGTCGCCCGGAATAAATCCCGGCCATGAATAATTGCTTTATGGCGATAAGTACGCCCTTCTCTCTGTTATCCAGACTATTGTATCTTCCCCGCATTGCCTCCAGTAGTACAAAAATGGTCCCGATATTTCCGTCGAATGTTTCCGGGAGCTGATTCCCGGTTTCTTCGGCTACTTTCGCACCCTCTTCTCGCGTGATTTTTGGAACCAAAATCGGTTCCGGGAAGATCTCCATTTCGCGCTGGTATTTCTTGCACAATGCATCATATTCCGGCCCTGATCGGCAAGTCGCCACAATAATAGTATTCTCGTCCTTTAAAAACTGCTGATAAAGCATTTGGAAATTCTGTTTGCCGAAGAATTGATTCAAATCATCAAGAAACACAATCTTCTTTCGCCAAAATCTTAATTGAATCGGCATTTCCAAGTCGGGTGCGTTGATATCGGCAATTTGGGGAATGGTCACCCCGCGCTTTTTCTTCAAGCGGCGCATTGCCTCAAACGCCGTGCGAGATTTTCCGGCCAGGGGATTCCCGAGAATAAGGACAGGCCTATTATCGGCGATTCTCTGGGCGATCTGGCCAGTTTCGAGACGATTATAGTAATATTCATTATAATTCAGATTCTCTGTGGCCCGGATACCCATAATCTCTTTGGCCGTCAGCGAAGATGAGCTTTTCCACATGACATCGTAAAGCCCGTGAAGCCTTCTATTCCTGGCATATACAATCCCAGCAAAGAATAGTACAATCGCCACTAGTATCCCGAAGATTTCCACGATAACATTGAAAGCGCCGATTACAATATCCATAATTCCCCCAGCTCAACTTTACCGTCAGCCAAAGTAATTCGAATATATTTGCGGCGCCGTGTCAGCGCAAGCGGCAAATCACTAAGCGTAGGGGCGGGTTTGAAACCCGCCCGCGTCTGCTAATTGGAACGAAAGGGCCGGTCTGAGACCGGTCCCTACCAATGCGTAACAAAAAGCGGGGTGACTAGGGTAGTAGGGTGGGCACCGCCCACCATTGCGGACCCTTCCTACATGGTGGGCAATGCCCACCCTACGCGAAGTGCGAATGTTACGGCTCAATCGGGGCGGTCTTCTCCACAAACAACGTCTGCGTGGGATAGGCGAACTCGATGCCCTCATCGGCGAAACGTTTGTACAACTCCAGATTCACCTGCTGCTGAATATCGAGATAGGTCTTGTAATCGGGAACCTCGACCCAATACACGATGCCGTAATTCAACGAAAAATCACCGAAGGCAGTGAAGTGTACACGGTCGAGATCGGCTTTGTCAACCGCGGAAAAGATTTCCTCGATCATTTTCGGGATGGCGACCAGTTTTTCATGCAGTGTTTGATAAGTCACCCCGATACTGAAACTGATCCGCCGTTTTTCCATGCGCTTAAAATTATGAATGCGGCTGCCTAACAGGTCATTGTTGGCCACGACGATTTGTTCGCCGGTGAGACTGCGAATGCGGGTAGTTTTTATACCGATATGCTCGACGTTCCCGCGAAGATCACCGACGACAATGTAGTCACCCACGACAAACGGTTTATCCAACGCGATGGAAATCGAACCGAACAGGTCGCCGAGGATATTCTGCAACGCCAGCGCGATGGCTATGCCACCGATGCCCAGCCCGGCGACAAACGTGGTGATATCGATGCCCATGTTATCCAGGATGATCAGCAGGACTCCCGCCCAGACCGCGATTTTGGCCACCACGCGTAAGGCGGAAAACGCCGCCACGCCGCTGGTGTCGCCCTCTTTCTTTTTCCGTTCGAGGGTGCTGGTAATCCAGAAGGAAATCACCCCGATCGCCCACATCGCGGCCTGCAGGATCACAATGATCAGCACAATCTTGCTGATTACCTGATCGACGGTCGCGGGGAGAGCCAAAAATTGCGCGCCGATTAAAAACGAAAACAAAAACAGGAATATCTTCTTGGTCTGCCGCTGTAAAAGATCGATAAGGAAATCATCGATCTTGTTTTTCGTGCGTTTGGTAAGCTTGACCAGCCGCCGGACGATGGTAAATCTGAGCAAAACCAGGATAAAATACGCGGCAACCGCGACCGCCAGGGCGACGCCCCATAGCCAAAGGGGGTTACCGTAAAACGCCAATTCGGTTATTTTGGTTAAATCCACCGTTTTCCCTCAACTTTTTAAGTTCTCCTTGCCAGCCAAGTTAAATAGCGCGGCGATAATTGCAACAATTATTAGGCCGGCATCCCCGACGATCAGGCGAGGGAAGAACAGATTATCCCGCCCCCCCGGCAGCAAGGAAACAAAATATAAAAGGGACGGACCATCTCCCCGGCCCGCCCCGGATTAAGCTGAATTACTTGATCTCCCGTGGTTATTGCCCGGCGTCATGCCGCATTTCGGCCGCCAGCGTAGTAATCTCCGTGAGGTCCTGCCGCATCTCACTCCATCCGTACCACAGGGCATAGTCAGGATTGGCATGGAACGTCCCCTGAAACGCCCGCATCCGGTGTTTAAGAAACATCACGAAAAGTTTCTGTTCAATCGTCGTCGGCGCATCGTGGAAAGTCAGGAGATCGGGAAAAGCATAGGCGTAACTCTCCGGTTTGACCAGTAAACTGTCGGTGTACAACCCGGCGACGATACGGATGGCCTCGGCCATCAGACGGTCGACTTGCTTAATCATCCCGTCGCCCTTGGCCAGCTCGGCCCGGGCGAAATTATCCGAGTGGCACTGGCCGCATGCCGCCAGCATTTTATCGCGGTCTTTTTGCCATTCCTCCTGAGTCAGCCGGGCCACGTCGGCGGCCTTGATCACATCCAGCCGGGCGGTCGGCTGCCCATCGGGATCCAGAACTCCCAATCCCTGCAGGATTGTCGCCTGATCGGCGGCCCATTCTTCATCCTCCGGTAACGGTAGCCGAACAGCCAAAAAACCCCAAGCGGCGCGTACGGCATGGTCGCCATCCTGCATATGGCAGGTTTGGCAGGTCGGCGCCGGGGTTTCTGCCGGTAAGACCCCGCTTTGTTTGAGCAGGTAGCGCACGCCGTGTTTGGAGCTGGAATACATTTCCCATTGCGGGTGGTCAAAACCCATGTGGCAGGTCTGGCAGGCCTGTGGTTGTTGGGCTTCCTTCACCGAGAACGTATGCCGGGTATGGCAGGCATCACAGGAGGCCACACCAAAACCCGCACCCTCGGCTTTAAGTTGGGCGATTTCCTCCGGCGATTTAATGCCCAGTTTATGGCAGCCACCACAACCTTTCATTCCGTCGACGAGTTCCATCGGCAGCCAATGCGTCGTGGGCATGGCCTTCAGTGCCGCCCAGGCAAACGCATGTTTACCCGATTTGAATTGTTCGACCCGTTCTTCATGACAAGGCGCGCATGTTTCGTGAGTGGGGATCTCGACATTGGCCACATCCTCGGCGGTCTGGTGTCCCTCGCCGTGACACGTCGAACAATCAACCTCATTGGCGCTGTGCTTACTCAACTGCCAATCGGTGACGATCAACGGAGTCACCGTCTTGTGGCACTCGACACATGTCATGGCCGAGGCGCCGCCATACATAAGCAACGTCCCGGTAATAACAATCAGGCATTTTCGCACCATGGACCCTCCCAGGTTTATGGCTGACACCAGCGGTTTTTTTTTAGTTGGGGAAGGATAGTGATTTATGTGACTGGAAGTAATAATAAAATACAAATAATACCCCCTTTGTTTATAATATTTGGCGATGCGGCTGGGTGTCGAATCTGTCGGCAGCAAATTTACGCCGGCCCGGATTGGACGTGACTGCACAGCCGACTGGACCAATCGGGACACCTACTCCGTATTCCCATGAGATTCGGGCGACTGGACATGCACTCGGGCTGTCTTTCACCTTGAAAATCAACAACTTAACATTTTAATCTATCTGCTGTATATTCGGCACGGGCTTTGATTTACTACCTGTAGAGGAAAATGGACGAGAGGAGAAAAAATGCAGATCCCGATAACCAGAAAAAACAAGCCGTACCCCTTCCTGCCGTGGCTGCTGATCATCGCTACGCTTCTCTGGGGCCTGGCGGCCACCTCCGCCTGGGGCCAGGGTCCCGACCGAACAGAGGCCGATTTGGAAAGAACGGACCAGGTCATCGAAAAGGCCACAGAGGCAGTAGCGGAATCCGGCTCCCAAAAAGGCGCGACGCTGCTGCAAAATGCTCGGAGATTTCAAGAACAAGCCCGGAATCATTTCCGCCAACACCGTTATGGACAGGCCGCGCAATCGACCCTGAAGGCGCGTGAAAAAGCGTTCGAGGCGATTGCCGCGACCCGGAGTCCGGAAGAAAATGAAAACGCCGTCCGCCGCCAACTTGAGCGGACCGGCGAAATGTTACGCGATATCCAAGAAAAAATCAGCGGTGCGCCAAGGGAACCCGGACGATCCCCGGGCCCAAGATTGGATTTCCTGCTTCGACGACAAAATACCGCCTGGCAGTATTTCCATGAACGCCGCCTGCGCGCCGCGCTGAAGATCACCCTTCAGGTCCGCGAACGAATTTCCCGGCTGACCGAACAAGCCCGGCGCCATCGCCACGGCCCGGCCAATACCGAACGGGCACTGGAACGGCTGCGGGAGTTCTATGACCGGGTCCAGGGTCCGGTCACCGAATCGGGACGGGAAAAAAATATCGATATGCTCAAGCGGGCTAAACGCCGCCTGGGCCAGGCGGAAGAGGCCTTCGCCAAGGGGCAGACGAGCATCGCCAACGAACATGCCAAGATTTGTCGTGAATTGCTCGATCGTGCGCTGGCGGGTACCGAACGGGCGGCCAACCGGCGGGAAGTTGCCGAATTGATGGCCCAGGCCCAGCGAGAATGGGACCGGCTGGAGGGCGCGGTCATCGATTCGGGAGACAATGAACTGCACGACCGCCATCGGCGAGCGAATACTGAATTGCGACGCACTCGCTCGATGATTGAAGCCGGCAAGATGGCCCAAGCCCTGGCGCATGCCCGAACGGCGGTAAAACTCTTGCAGGACATCAAAGAAAGTCTGCCCTGAAAATATATAATGGACCCGGCGGTGGCCGGTCGCCGGGTCCGGAAACCTTCGGTACCGAATCGCGCCAAGCCCTCTGCGGTTTATTGCGTTGGATGGATGCGGCGCACTTGCGGGATTGATGACGACAAACGGGAAAAGACACCTTGCCGAAACCTGTTCGGCGATGCATCGAATGCCTATGGCAAATGGCTTGAATAAAATCCCGGCCCACATACCCGGCGATCGCCGATTCCGTTTATTTCCGCCAAAGGTTGTTTATCCCTTGTTGATTCTGTTGATGTCTGCCCGGCCGGCTTGGCGCAAGCCGGCGGCGGTTTGCCGCTCAGCGTTCAGCTTGAAACGGGATATGAACGGGCAGCGCTTAATTATAATTTGCTGGTCGCCGATACTTCTTCCCTTTCACCGGATTCGCTGGAACAACTTCAACAGTCCGCGGATACCCGCACCGAACCGCTAGTCGGACTACGGTTGGCTTTTGATAACGACCGGTTCCATCTCGACAACGGCGTATATTATGCAAAATCGGGGTGGCGGGAGCAGTTTGACGGCCGGGCGGTTTTCCCTCTTTCCCCGTCATGGACCATCCGCGCAAACAACCATTTCGAATACCACCAGGCCGACGATGCCCACGACACGCTGCTGGTTGACTACTGGACCCTCGCCGGCGATATTCGTTTGCTGGCTCATGTTTCAAATTCCCATACGATCTTGTTTCGCGCGGATTGGCAGCGGCTGCAATACCCGGGGCCGGCGCCGTCTTTCGGTTACGATTTTGACCGGGTCCGTTCGCGGTTGGGCTGGAGTTGGCAATCGGATAATTTCGATTTTGCCGGGATTACCGCCGGCGTCGGTGAGCGCCTGGCGCCCGATTCCACCGACCGCGAATATGATGAGCGGTTCATTGAGGGGTATCTCGATGCAATGGTCACCGACCATCACCGGTTGTTGTTTAATGCCGCCATCAACACCAGGGATTATCGCTCGCCTGATCCCGGCGATGATTATACTTTGGTTTCCGCCGACGGCCGGTGGGAATTGGGGACTTACACCGCGAGACGTATCGGCATCGGTTTACAATGGGATTTCTGGCATTTCGGCGCGCAGGACGAAGTATCATTCGATTTTTATGAACTTCGCCCGGTACTGGAGTTCAAACTGGCGGTCAACGACATCTGGGGTTTGCGGTTCGGACCGGCGTATCGGCTGGCGGCCTCGATTGACGCGGAGTACACCCAAGCGGACTATCATCAACCTTCAGGTATCCTGGGCTTAGAATACATGCCGGGTTTTCCGGTGTGGATTGACGCACGGTTTGAACTGGGCCGGCGCAACTATGTGGAATCTTCCCTGGGGTATTCCGATTATACAATCATGCAATTCGACATTTCCGCCGACATTGACTTTAACGACCGTTTGACCCTCTCGGCCGGCATCGATTACGAGAAAGAATTCCACACGGAAAAAACAGACGATACCGACTTTTTGTTTTTCACCCTAAACCTACGCTACTGCCTTATGCGTTAGCCCGGCTACAGGAGAATGATCGCCGACGATAATCAACGGGGATTCCGGAGCGTAAGCAGCAGCTACGTTTCCGAGCGCACCAGTGCAATATCCCCAATTCCCACTTTGGTATCGATAAGCAGCTTCCGGCGCGCTTCCCGGTATTGTTCGGATTCAAAGGACAGCCGGACGCCTAGACCACTGTCGGTTTTATCGAAAAGGTTCACCGTACCGATCCCGGCGCTGCTCCGAGTTGAGATTGGAATCCCCTGGGGGACGATTATTTTAATGTCCCCGATCCCCAGGCGGACATGGATATGATGTTCACCGTCCGGGATAGAGGTACGCGAGAAGTTGAGGCGAACATCGCCGATCCCCAGTTCTGCATCTATTCCACCGGGACCGAGGTCCGTATCCTCAACCTTAATATCACCAAAAATCTTGGTATATTGCCGGGCACCGGTCGAGAGTTCACGCTCCCGCCAACTACGCCGGAACAGATAAACACCCAGAATAATGAGGGCCACCGGCCAGAAAAACCCAATGATCTCGCCGAAATCGGCCCGCCAGTCGAATACTTCGTTCAGGAGAAAGAACGCCCCCAGGGCGATCAAAAGCAGGCCGAAGATGATGTTCCATTTAAGACGCATTATTGATTCCTCGATTCTATATTGTGCATCCGGTATTTTCCCAGTCCCTTTCCCGCTTCCAATACGACGGTTTGGGCTACAGGTTTCACGGGTGACTACGAATTTTCCGCCCGCACGAACTTTGAATAATGCCGGGGATTACGCGCGGATCAAGGACAAACTAACCCGAGCCCGGCCGGACAACGACTGAGCTATGCGGTAGCACGAAATCAATATTACTGATCAGGTTTCGGGGCGCTAGGGACGCAAAGCGGGACCGGCGGCGCGAATTACTTTAAAATGCGTCAATGTCCGTTTTTGCTTGCGGGTAATTTCGTCCTCGACACTGATCGAAAGCAGGTACTCGCCGGGCACCAGCCCCGGGGCATCGATTGTACCGAACTGGTAAACATCCCGCTCGGGCGAGATGAATGTTCCCGCGTTCTCGCGATAGAAAACGTGTTTCGCTTCGGGATCGAGGATTTCGTATTCGATATTGTATACCGTCGAATCGCCGGCGTTTTGCGCCAGATTGTATACTTCATAATAAAAAGCGATCGGCTGGTCCTGCATATAAACATGGCTGGGCAGCGGCATGACCAGCCGGTTCGATTTTACATACGGACTGCCCGGTTCATAGATCGACCAGACAAACGAGGCCAGTTCGATATCCGAGATTTCCTGCACCTCCCGGGTAACAAACTCCGGCAGCCGCAGGTTTTTCGTGTAAATCCCCTTCTTGCCGGAATACAAATCTTCGATGCAAACCGATATCCGGTATGCACCGGGCGGCAATTCGAAGCTTCGCTGTTCGACCATTAAATGATGCTGCCCGCTGACTGCGCCCACTCGGCGCGAAAGGATGCTTAGATCGGAGGCAACTTCACGAAGTGAATCATCGCGGATAACCACCGCGCGGCGAATCGAGATTTGTGCCGAATCCGGCCCCCCGCGTCCCAGTTCGGCCAGGGGGTACCCCAAATTTACGTCAAGGGTAAACAGTTTGCCCTCCGAGCGAAAACGTGCCAAATCCAGGGCATAGTCCAGGTGTTCCGTGCCATAGTCATGCAGGTAAATCGCCGGCTGCAAATCCACGGCCGTTATTTTGGCCTGGACAAAATCGCCATATTCCTGGTTTGGCCCCATCCCGTCGGAATAGGGTACCAGCCCAAAGATGCCCAACCCATCATTGTCCTGAAATTGGAAAGTCAAACCCTGCCGATAATAATCCCAAACCTCACCATCGAATTCCCGGGGATTGAACATCATCCCGGCATCACTTGATTTGGTCTTATACAGGCCGTCGGCGCCATCTGAGCCGGAAGGGGAGGAGCCGACTACATCAGGGGAAAAGTCACGCTCCCGGGCGGCGCCGGAGGAAAGACCCCGCAGGCGGGAACCGCGGACACTGAGATTGCTTCGCCGGTCCCAGAATTCATCAAGGCGGTAGGTACGTTCGCTCGGGTCGCCGTAGCGAATATACACCTCACCGCGATCATCCCATGGTATCGGCCCTAAGGGATTGGAGAAGTAGTACAACGAATACCGCACCCGGCGCCAATGCTCCCGCCGGAATTCGTTCTCCGATGTCGTCGGGGTGGGATCATGTTCCTGCCAAAAGATCCGCAACCACTCGGACCTCTGGCCATCCGGCAGGATTTCATACGCCGCAAAATCCTCCGGGGTGAGCAAGGCCTTCAGCCCCCATTGTATCTCCCTTGCGCCAAGCGGTGGTTGATCATCGGCATCCAGGCCGGTGTAGGAACCAGCACATCCGCCGGTGAGCGCCATGAGAACCAGCCAACCACTAAAATATTCGATAAACCGTCTCCGTGGCGGTATTCCGGGCTTAGATTTCGTCACTCCGGCCATATTTGTCTCGAGGGGCAACTTTTTACCCCTCATAACATATACGGTTTTCCGGACACGAGATTCCCAAATCTTCGTAAATTTTAAAATAATTCAAGAAAACAGTTGCTAAAATGACGCTTATCCTCCATCTTAGCTTGGAGATATTGAGGGAGACAAGATGGTCTCGCCGTTAAGGTGTTGAATGACTTGACAGTATCGACTCTGAGAGGTCGAATGTAGTAATGAGATGTAGGGAAGGTATGCTTTGCCGGAGGAGGTGATGGCCAATTAGGCCGCAGCCATACCGGCGCTTTGCGGACGATTTTCTGAGAAAAATAGAAAGTACCCTGCTTCACCTGACAGTTCCTGACAAATTCCACTTATTTGCAACTGAATTTGGCCGCTACGGACCGCGGTGGGCGTCTTTTTGGCGGTTTTTGGCGGTGCGGTCGCCCGGTGTGTCCGGTTCACCGGTTACCCGGCCATCCACGGGACTATGCCCGCTCTATATACCGGTCCGTCATGCCGTTGCCGGACGATACTGCGGATACCGAAAGGAGTGGACTGTTTTGGGCTAGAATAATGCAAAAAATACCCGGTCATGGGTAAGGCCAGCGAAAAAAAGTTGCTTCTTTGCTATTCGACACGAACAGCTTCGCGCAAATTGACCTTCTAAGTGGGGGCTGCGGCTTGCCCGCACGGTCTTCCCATGTCCGGGGAAATAATACGGGGCGGTGAGTACGGACTCTGCTTATAAGCCGGTTTGCGGCTTTTCCGGGAATCAGGCGGGCCATATCATCGCCCTTATTATTATAATGTATCAGAGAATATAAATAAAGCAATTCTCTTTATCGTAAATATGCGCCGGATTTGCGCCCCTGGGCCACCTAAGTCCGCACCGGCCAGTCAACTTGTGGGTGGCTCACAGTTGCGGGGAGAGGTCTGCCTTTTACCAGACGGAGGCGCAAATCGCCAGTGTGATGCGCAACAAAGTGTTCCTGCCCTTGTACAATATCCTGAAGGGCAGTAAGGAGAAGAAATGTTCGGGGAAGACCGGCTTGTCGAGTTTGTCCGTCATCATCGTTCCGCTAAACCGTCGATGTTTATTGGTGATTTGATCGACGAAATCAAACGGCTCACCGGTCGACCGGAACCGGCGGACGATCTCACGGTCATCGCGTTGCGTAAAGAATGAGCCACGGCTGCCCCGCCGCTTGCGGCGGGATTAGTCTACAATGGTGTGTAGCGGCCACCCTCATATTTAGAGCATTCCATTCAGGGTTTCAAATAACGATTCAAAGCGCTCAAATGTACTTTGCGATATTTCATTTTTAAGACCAACACAATTTTCGACGAGATACCGAGCCGGTCTAAAATGATTGAATTTCACACCGCGTTTGAGCGGATAATTCTCCGGACGTTTGAGCGGACATTTTTCCAAATATTTGGAAATCTTGGTAAGGATTTTTATATCTCGACTTTGGAGTAAGTTGCTTTGGAGTATAGGAGAATTCAAATCCCGCTCAAACTCGGAATTGAATAATTTTAAATAAAATTCGGTTTCAAACATATCTTCAATGTCCGATTCACGTTTGTCAGTAAATTGCGACAATGTCAGTACCCGATTTTTCTTAAGCAACTTGGATTTATATAAATCCTCCACTTTATCCTTAGTACTTCTTGCAATATCGAGCAATACGGCAATTTTCAAATCACTTTGAGAGCCCAGGAGAGCTACAAAAGTAGGGACTTTATCTATTCCGCCAACCGGAGTGATGGTCCACCGCGAATCCAATGTTGTCTTGCATGATTCGCCCATAATAGAAATGATTATCTGCAAGTATAACAAATCCGAGACACCTTCGACAATGAGGCAATAAGGACCAACAAACAATGTTTGAGTTATTTCATATCCCAATGCATGTTGTAAAGGGAATAAACTTCCGTCGGATGCATGTAATACTTCCGTTAATATTTTTGATCCTTGCTCTTCCTTAGGCAGGGGGGTTGATGATTCGATGCTTTTATCTTCGACGATACGGACACGATCGAATCTAGAAGGATCAACCATAAATGGTGAATGTGTAGTATATATAATTTGGTGGTCCGGTTTTAGTTCCACTTCCAAATACCGAAGCAAGTCGCCCTGCGCTGATCCATGCAAAAACAATCCAGGTTCATCAAGTAGTAGTATAAGCGGCTGTTGTTTTTTCTTATACTGAGAAAAGAAAGCCAAGAATGAAAAGAACCATCGGAATCCGCGGGAACGGGTTGCCAATCTCGTTGTTGCCATATGAATATTATCACGCACAGAGGCCCATAAATTCATACCCTCTTGCATACCTTCAGGATCTCCGGCCGTTCCTTGTCTGATATCAAATTCCATATGTAGATGATCATTTTGCGACCAATACTTCAATACCTTGCTAGAGAGATAATTCGAAGCACCTTCCAGTTTATTGACTAGGTCTTGAGTATTTTTGGGTGATATTAGTCTTTGCAGGTCGAGGCGTGCCAAATCGACAAGTCCGAGCATCGGCCTGTCGGAATTAAGCAGAGTGTTATTCGTTTGACGCTCCATCAATGTATCTATATTGACATGGCCTTCCATCTGGAAATAGTCGTCGAAGTATAAGAATTTGGGCAAATGCTCCGACAAGTAAGTTGCCCATATATAATTACGGAGGTTTTGTTTTTTAAATTTCGCAAGATCGGTCTGCAGTTGAACTAGGGATGAGGGGACTTTTGTCTTTTCTGCTTCACCCAACTGTCGTATTTTGTCTTTTTCATCCTCAATTTGTTGCGCGGCTTCCACTGCATTTTGGTGTTTTTCTGTCAATTCCGCAATCTCGTCATCTACGACTTTTATTAGGCGTGATATGCTCTCAGCTTTTGACAATTTCCGGGATAATTTGGACGGTAGATTTATATTCATGACAATTGAAGTTGTGATTGCGTCCTGGTCGGGGTCTAAAATGAAATAAAGTTCGTTGTCGTATCCCTTTTTCAATATCAACTTCGGTTCTTTCAAGGCTTTTTGGCCGAATTCATCATAGATGCCCGTCAATTCTTGATCTTCTAGAGCAAATTCCGCTTCTATAACATTCGCATGTTCGCGTTCTCCATTTTCCACGGATTGTTGATAATCTTCAACTTCAGACCTGGGGTAGTCATCAGTGATATCGAATGTACCGTGTTCGGGGATAATAGGGTTCAGGCGATAAAGCGCCTTAAGAATTGCGGTTTTACCGGCTTCATTCTTCCCTACTAAACAGGTTATGTCGCCTACCTCGAAGCGCCCGGTATCTCTAATGGACTGGTAATTGAATATCGAAATGGCCACGAGTTTCATCTTATGCCGTACCTCCTTCTGGGCAATAATCAGCCTGTATATCTTAAACCATGAAGAGGTGTGTGTCAATGGTTGTTTTGGCCAGTGGTCTTATTTATTTCCCAGTGCGGCACTTAACGGGTGCGCCTGGGTTTCGTGCCTGCGCCTACCGGGTTTTCCAGAGAATCATAATCTTCTGTAGGCGCTAAAACCGCCGCGCAGGCTCGATTTTGTAAATCCACCGAACGCTATGCTTCGGTGGGCCACCAATCCCCGTACTATTTAATCAGGCCCGTCTTTAATTGGCTTCGCCAACCGGGGTCAGAGACCCCGGCCACATATGCCATTGGGGCAGGTGAGCGTTGCTTGCCGCCCGTGAAATCCGGCCTCACTTTGGAAAATGCGGACAAAAAAAAACCGCCCCGAACTTGTTCGGGGCGGCAAATTAAGGGGAGAGTAATTTGGATTTGAAAAACGCTTTCCGTCAGATACGGTAAAGGGTTTTTACGGCCACCGTTACCATTTTGTCCCTCGCTCTCCCTGGCGGGGTCATGGCGACGAACGCAGGCGTCGGAGACGACCTTCATTTGTTCAATGTTCAAGGTTTTTCAAATCGTCTCTCCCCAGTATTTCCTCTCGCTATACTATCTACGACAATTGGACCCTACTCTGTTTCAATTATCGACAGCTAAAGCCGACAATCTTTACCTGCGGGCCGATTAATCTTTAAAAAGATCATCCCACCTTTTTTTGGCACTGTCTTTGCTCGTTCGGCCGAGCTTGGCATTCGCCGGGATCGGCGTATTGGCCGGCCGCCAGTAACTGCAAAAATTCACCGCCTCGTTCTCACCGGAATAATCGGCTTCCGATTCGTCACAATCGTTGTAACTTCCGGGGCTGAAATGCCGGCACTGACGGCAACACCGTAGCGGGGCCAGGCATTTCGGGCATTCCGACTGGCGAGTGATCTTCTCGTCGCGCATGAACTTATCCCCGCACGACCAGCAATACATATATCTTCCGTACGCCATACCTTTCCCCTTCCTCGTTAAGATTGTCAATCGGCCCTGTTTTTGCAACTCCTTTATCAAAATGACTGTCATTTGTGGATCCAAGCGGCAACTCGCTCTGGATACTCTTTAATGAATAGATTGTTCTCCCGGTATTCCGGCGTTATCTTAAATGGTGGTGGCGATGAATAATGGACCGGAGCTAAAAAAACCGGAAGCCGACGTTCGGCGGCAAATCATCGACGCCGGCGGGTACCTGGCCTATCGCGGACTAACTGTCGCCGGCGCGGGTAATATTTCCGTCCGGGTAAGCGCCGAGCGGGTTTTGATTACCCCGGCCGGAAAACGCAAGGGGAACTTGACCGCGGACGGGCTCATCGCCGATGAGCTGTTGGGGCGGCGCCTGGACCCGGCCGTTGGAC
>SDBS01001944.1_pt1 | contig 20802 bp, 25 predicted proteins | sample 2277091 | NCBI WGS metagenome assembly SDBS01 (sample SAMN10404972, study PRJNA504765) | marine sediment metagenome | isolation source: marine sediment core GS10_PC15, 163 cmbsf | place: Arctic Ocean: Southern Knipovich Ridge | collected 2010 | reverse complement strand
TTTTCTTGCCTTGAATCTAGCAACCAATGCAAACATGATATACCTCCTCCTTCGGATTGTGCTTTGCGCAATTGTAGCACTAGTATAGTATCAAATTAAAGGTGCCCTATAAAACTTCAAGCTGTCGTGAGATGTTTTTCAACCCAATTGTAGCCGACGGGTTAATCCATACCCTTTCGGCTTCAATAGTCCTGTGGGTCCTTCGTATTTAGAGGCTATTGACAGACGAAAATATCACCCCTATAATGTATCAACATGCCTTATTAGCTGGCTAGCTGGTAAGGCTAATGTTACTAATGCTATGATCGGAGGTTTGAAATCATGCAACAGAACACAGAGAGGTTGTTATCTTCATGGGGTAATCCTGCAGCATTAGGGTTTATTGCACTTGCGGTTAGTTTATTCTCCCTTGCACCTATTCTTTGCGGATGGGTGAGCCCCACATCGTTTCCGCTTACTGCTGCTTGGGGCGTAGTTGCACTCGTTGCTTTAGTTATTGTCACAATAATATTCTTTAGAAATAAAGAGGTGATGCTGGGAACGGCATTTGGAACCTTAGGCATACTGTTGTCTGGAGGTTTGGCCCTAAAAGCTATTCAGCTTACGATATTTATGACGAATTCGGTAGGGTTGTCTCCAGAAATGATTTCCGGCGGTATGATTGTGGACGCAATGGTTTGGATAGTCATTGGTGTGATACTTATACCCTTTGGATACTTAGCTGGTCACATTTCAAAACCCTTTGCCATGCTTGTCTGGCTGGCGGATGTCGGCGTATGGATGTTAGCTGCTGTAGGCTTTGGAGTTGCGGGATATTCCACAGGTATTGTCGGCGGCTATTTTATATTTATCTTGGGTGCCTGGTTCCTCTTTATGGGGATAGCTATGCTTGTTAATGGTACACTGAATAGAGCAGTCATTAACATTGGTAAGCCACTGTTCAAAAGTACCAGTCCGCCTCCCGAAAACCAGTAACCTTTGAAAAGCTCTGCTTAGCACGAAGCCTTCATATATGTTGCGAGTCGAAGATAGGTCAAGACGTTAAGACAACGGCGCCTTATAAAACTTCAAGCTGTCGTGGAACGTAACTGACCTGGTACATCGTTACAGAACCTGTAAGAAATCTCCCGACTGATATATTTATTTCAATAGAAGCAAACTAACGTTCAATATCTTAATACTAACCATTGTCCTTCGGTTAGTTATTTTACTAATTAGTCCACTTGGACAAACTCGTACTCTGTGAGTTCTAGGTCGCCCTCAATATAATTGGATATCTTGGATACTAATTCCTTAATATGAGGCATCTCTTGGTGAGTAACCACCCAAGCGTTTCTATCTGTGTAGCGTTCATAAAAGAATATCTCACAGGGGTCGTCTATTTTACGATGAAACTCATACATCAGGGTGTCTTTCTCATTTTGACGGACCTCTGCGATGACCTTACGCAACAATCGCTCTAGTTCTTCTTCTTTGCCCTTGGCTGCTCTAAATCTTGCAGTAAGCACGAACATATTAATCCTCCTTTTTCGTGAGTGTTGAATGGAATTATAGCATTGCAGGCAACTTAAGACAACGTAGCTTGTTGCGAAATGGATTAAGCGGGTTGGTTACTTTGGGGGGTAAAATAGGCCAACAATTATCCATTCACTGGGGTGTGTGCTTACAGTTCCAACAAAGAAATGTGTATCTTTTTTCAATATCATCGCAGTCTCGTATTGGTCTCTGAATTTCCTTTCCCAATTTGCCCCGTATTTATACTTACATCTTCTATAAAGTGCTCCCATTTCCCAATCAGTACAAGATAGTTTATGGGTGCGACAATTTGGATTTTCACATCGAAATGAATAACTGAATTCGTAAGGTATTTTTTCTAGTTCAGATTTGGGAGTACTCCCAAACATGGGATATTGACGAAGGCTCATTAATTGAGTCTCAGTCCATTGAGGGGAACAAGGTTCAATTCTAAGACCAGTGATATTCTTTGGTTTGAATATTCCTAAAGTGGGATATTGATTCAAGTCTCTTTGGGATTGGAGCATACATAAAGACTCAGATTTAAGTGGGTATACATGCGCTTTACGAACTTCCCACTTATTATCTCTCGGCAATGGTTCTGAGATTATATTAATCGTATCAATATTTGGTTTATAACTTTCTTGGCGATGGTCAGCTATTGCCTTGGTAACATCTACTTCGATGTATTGATACTTTCTGAAGCGTTTATCTTGGTCTAGAAACCTGTAAGGAACTGGGAATAACCGAATCAAGTTACCGTCATCGGTTATTCCAGCGGTGCATGAGACCTCAATCGATTTTCTGGAGGGAACGGGATAAGTGCGGACTGTAATAAGTATATTTTTCTTAACCCATCGCTCGTAGGTGGTCATTTATCAACCCCCTATTTGAAAGCAATCTACCTTACAAGTCGCACCCTGTTAGTCCAATTCGTTCAAGCCCCAAAAACAACCTATGTCTGTGGCATTCGGTGGGGTCATGTTCCACGCACATAAGTGCAATAGGATGCTCCATTGAGTTAAAGAACTCATCAAGATTCTTTTTTATAACGTTGGGAAGCACATACGAATCATACCAATTCCAAATATCTTCACGTGTCTTTTTGCCAATACTGAATGCTCTGATATCTCTTGGTACTCCCCACTCTGGTCTATGGATATAGATTATTCCATTAGTTTCCAATGACCTTTGTAAATTGTTTTTACTGAACTCCGGCTTAAAACGGCTAACTGGTAAAAACCTGATATCAATCAGTGTTGCAATACCCGCTTCCTTAACTATATTAACAAATTGTATTATTTCTTTACCAGAATAACCAATGGTATAAAAATCAGGTTCTGACGTACAATGTTCTAAATTCCACAAAATCTTACTCTGCTTTTGTTCAGCTTTGGTTTTCTCTGGCAGTTTAAGAGCCGAAGTTACCACAATCAATACCTCCTATGACAACAAAATATTCCATTGGATTATACCATTTTTGTCTTTCTCCCGTATAAGCCCAATATCTTTTTCCATTCGGTGTACCCACTGATTATTCGGCCATTTCTGTGGCAATTTGGCTTTAGTTCTTACCTCTGTCCAAGTTAACGGTGTGCTTGAAGATTTCAGTACAGTTTTAATTTTGTCACAAAATTCTTCATACGGCATCGGCACTTGTTTCTTAGGGCTGTTCCAATAAGGGGACTTACACTTAGGACACACCCTGGGTTCTTGTTTTTCAATGCGAGGAAACCATTCATGACCACAACGTTCGCACCTGTAACCCATTACAGTAATAGGGACTCTTCCCATTTCAACACCCCCAACTAGTATATTATTTATTAAGTATATACTACAAAATAATATACGTCAAGGGTATTGACAAACTATTACTTATATAGTAATATATTATATAATCATATATTACAGAGGTATGTAGGAAACAGGCACTAAATAAAACGCTCCCAGCCCTCCGGTAAGAGATACTGGGAAGCGTAGTCAGGAGGCCCGCCATGAACCACCTAACCACTTTTATCTTAGAACCAGAGCCTACGAAATGTCAAGATACTGTACCTATTGCCAAGCAACTGGATACACTGCTCAATACGATTCCTGAAGAAGAATTACTTAGAGAACTCAAGGCTTATTATGCTGGCAGAAATGGCTACACCTATAAAATCCTGTGGCGAACCTATGTAGCTATGAGCATCCTCAACCTTCCTTCATTTGCTACGCTGAGAAGAACCCTAGAAAATAATCCTTATATTGCATTGGCTTGTGGTATTGTCAGTCCAGATGGTATTCCATCTAAGTTTGCTTATTCTCGCTTCCTTCGCAAGCTTCAAGAACCCCGCAATTATGTGCTTGTGAAGAACATTATGCGAACTTTGACTCGCAGATGTTATGAAGTATTCCCCAGTTTCGGAAAGAGTGTTGCCATTGATTCTACAGACCTTAAAGCATGGTCGAATGGGAGTAAAACACACAAAGCTGATACAGACGCAGGATGGGTAGTAAAAGGTGCTACGAATGGCAAGCGTAAGTTTGTATGGGGCTACAAACTACACCTAATGGTGGATACTACCCACGAAATCCCCATAACTGCTAACGTTACAAAGGGGAATGTGAATGATATTCGTCAAGCTACTCCCCTTTTATCGCAAGCTCGTTACATTAATAGTAAATTCCACCCAGAGTATGTAATTTGTGACGCTGGTTACAGCAGTGACCGCCTTCGCAAGGTGATTAAGAGACAATGGCGAGCAGAACCTATTATCAAGGCACCCAAGACCCATAAGAAGTGGATAACTGAAGAGACTCCAAGATGGCAGTTAATCTTTAACCGTCGAACGGCTGTAGAGAGAGTGTTTGGCAGACTGAAAGACCATAGACGTTTAAACAATATAACTGTTAGGCATCGTCGAAAGGTTACAGTTCATAGTTTATTGCCAATAATTGTGACGCAAGCTATGGCTTTGGCTTTTCCTGAGACACCGAGGAATTGCGTATGTTAAAGACAAAGTAATGCCTATTCTGTAGCAGGTGGAATAGAGGGCTTCAACTCTTCAAGGTCTTGGGCTTGTGCCCCCTCATATAGTGGCCTTAAATAATCCATACTGTGAGGGTCTTCTGGTAATTTGGGAACCACAAGAATCCAGAAGAACATTATTATTAACAAGGCAGCGAAGATGCAGTAAAGAGATAGATAAAGTAGCCATTGATAATCCAGAAGACTCGCATAAATGAGAGCAGCCCCAGCGCTGATTACAATTATTGGTATACAGGAAATACGGGCAAGAAAATGCAGTACCCTTAAATATTGGGGCATTGGCTCAACATCTGTTTTGGTGGCCATCCTGTAGATGAATACTGCAGCAGCCAATAATAGAGAAGCTACAACAACTAAGGGTTCGACTTTGTCTAAGCCGGTTAATAATGTCAAAACCGTAACTCAGAACAATACCCTTCATATTCATCGAAGCGTCTTTCCCATTCCCTTGCAATAGTAGTGTTCACTACAATACTGCCCCACCATGCTTTGTTCGCAGGGTGATTAGGTTGCTCGAAAATTACTCTCTGTTCATCAATTACAGCATAATGCTGTCTTGGTCTTTTAGGTGCCCAAAACATATGCACTCTATCTGGGAATGCATTCTTTAAAGCTACTAATAGTGGATTATCTTTTTTAAAACCAACAATTGCTTGATCCTTATCATCACTCTTGTGAAATATTAAATGAACTGTCGACTGAGAGTTTTCCCGAAGACCCTCAGTTAGAGCACTCTTTAATTCTTCGCGGTCGAATAACTTCCCATTAGCCTCTCCTACTACTATTTTTACCACTCGTTTGAAATTTCGAACGGTCTCGATATATGCCCATCTAGTAACCATTGCATCACGACTACTAAGCCAGCGTTCTGCATAGGAACTTGGTGGGTTACTTTGCGAACAAAGAAAAGCCCCCTCAGCCATCTTTAACGCCTCCTATTCTTCCCTTGTGTACCTATAAATAAAAGAATTGAAAGGGATATTCATTATATCAGAATTTTGTCGACCCTGTCAACCATATTAGTATTTTGTGCCTTTTCATCAAAAATGTCAAATAAGCTTATTTCCACCCATTGCGTTTGTCAAGTGTTAGCAATTATCATAGTCTTCTGTAATATACGTTCACGTTGCTTTAGGGCATGCTACGTCGCTTTTTCTCCATATTTGACCATGTCTTACCGTATTTTCTCCGTTATTCTAATTATCAAGATTTTCTGATGCTGGGTGCTGGCATTTCGCAACAAGCTAAACGGCGCCTTATAAAACTTCAAGCTGTCATGATAAGGTAACTGAACTCGTATTTTGCTACAATGCATTTAGCCTAATCGAATTCGACCAATTCGTACTCGTCGCGTACGACATCACCTTCTATGTATTTGGGTAACTCGGCCAACAATTCTTTGATGTATGGTTTTGACCTATGCGTTATCTCCCAATCCTTCCTATCCCTGTATCGTTCATAAATCAATATCTCGGCGGAATCGCCAATTTTACGGTGCATATCGTAAATCAAAAGGTCTTTTTCCTCTTCGCGTACATGCTCACGTGCCTTTCCAAATAGCTGTTCCAATTCTTTGTCTTTGCCTTTTACCACCCGAAACTTTACAGTAAGAACAAACATAGAAACCTCACTTTCTTACAACGTATTAAGTAGGATTATAGCATTGTAGATATTTTTAGGATACCGGCCCTTGTATCGAGGGAGTAAAAGTCCTTGTTGCTAGGAGGGGAAAGGGTCAGGTAAGAGAGACTGAACGACGATTATTGTTAGGTTTGTGGTTATATTCCTAGTATCTGGCGCTTTTTGGCAGTAAACTCATCATCGGTAATTACGCCTCTATCCCTGAGCGACGCCAGCTTTTCTAGCTCATCAATATACGGTATCGTTTGCGGGGCAACCCTTGGAACAGTCACCCGTACAGCCGCCGTTTTGGCAACAGCCATCTTCGTCTCTATTGCCGTTTTTATCCGATCAAATGCTGGCTGCTGGGCAGGTTTAAACATCACTGTGTTTTCACTCAGAGTAGCATTACCTGCTCCCTCCTTAGATTTACGCTCACCGAGAAGCAAGAACTGGATACAGCCATTAGCAAGCATTCCCGCCTTTCTGAATTCTATGGAAGAGATCTGTGAATACGGTATTACCTTATCGCCTTTCAACCCGCGAGCGAGGTATTCCGTTTTTTCCCAGCGCTTTATGCGGATACCATCTTCCAGAAGCAGCAATTGACCATCAATCCCCTTAGCTTCCATCAAGATAGTCCCCATCAACTGTCCCCGGCCCTGCACTAATCGCCTGCCCTCCTCAAGTGAGGAGCTGAGCTCGTCAACATACCCTTGCTTGTCTTCTAAACTATGCCTCACGTCCTTCTTCCCATCACGGCAATATCTTATTATATCATACTGCCTTACCGATAATTAAAGCTAACCCTACGCCAACAGCCCCCAGATATGATTTACCTTTACCGGTTACTTAAGCTAGGGGGGCAGTCTTAAGTTATGGGAAATGAGAACAAAATCTCCAGCGGAAAGACTGCTCTTCTAGCTGCCCAGCCTAAATTCCCACTGACAGCAAATATCATCCCGGCTCTTCCTTGGCGGTGATTTAAGGCACTTTACCTCTATATCAGGGTTGAAGGAAGCGGCGTAAGCTCCAAGGATTCTAGGTTCAACTAGGTTGCAGATTTCGCCTTCCCTACCCTCACCCTCTTCCTCTAAAGCGGCCAGCGTGGGGCAATAAGTAACCGTAAACATACCATAATTCTTATTTCTAATCTCCATTTTGCATTTCATAGGCTGAAACCAGGGACAGACCTGTAGGGCTTTCATGAGAGCCACGACATCATTCCCCCGGATCTTCAGTTGCCTTTTAATCTTCGCCATTTCGTATTTACAGATGCGTTCCCAAGCCTGTAAATCACAGGCTAAAGCCTCCTCATCGCCTGCCCTTTCTTTCACGACGAGATACCAGAACCCATCCAAGGCAATATATAGTTGGGAGTATAATGTTAATAACTGCGCCAGTGTATCGGGGAAGAAATCGCTGGGCTTTAGATCGGGAAGGAACCTACCACTGTAGTCACTAAGCTTTTTCAATACCGCCTCCCTCAAGGCAGCTGGTGAGAAACACCGACTTGATTGGTGAGACTGGGAAATACGCCGGTTATGGCTAGACAAGGCAACCTGAACTCAGACATCGGGCTGATAAGCGACCTTTGGAGCGGTGTCACTCACTCTACACACGACTTTCCTTCTCCTTATCGTCCAGAGGAGGAACACTAGCGGGCAGATTGACTGTGTGTTCTTTGGCAGTGAAGGGTGAGTAACCCTTAGAAACCGGGCGGCCATCCTCTAAAATCTCGAGCCCAACACTACACTTTGGGCACATTTGATGTCGCGAAAAGCGTAGTGCCCAACCAAAGTAACTGGTCCCGCACTTTGGACATTTACCCTCCAGCATACGTCCATCATACCAGAACGGTCTCCGAGGAGTGTCAAGCCCGTGTTTGAACAAGGTGGGGGATTTTTTAGCCTAGCCAACCCCTGCAATTGCGTTATCTCGCTGTTTTTCGGCAAATTTCAAGGTATCCTGCCATCGGTGTTTGGCTCTGTCAACCCAACACCTAGACGGCTTCTAGCGAGAACTCTATCAACGTGGTAAAATAGGAAAGCATGACAGAGCATTCTTACGAACAGATAGACAACCTATTCACCCAGGTTAGACTTCGTCTGATAGAAATCAGACAGAGTGACCCGGCAGCCGTTGAGGATCTGAAGTCGTTGGTGCATCAGCTCGAAGATTGCGTCGAACAGCTAGTCATTGACTCCCTCAAACTGAGGAGTCTAGAGGGCAGAGCAGATAAGGCAACACAACCGAAAAAGAGACCCCGGAAAAAACGCCACCCGGTTAGCGACGCCCCCTCTGGTCAGTCTCCCGAGACGCCCAATGTCTAGGATTGATAACCCCCCAAAAAAATAACCGCAACCGCCCTGTTTGACACGACTGGCCTTGATATTTATGCTGGATAAACCAGCAGTTAGTTAAGAAGGAAGTTACAGTTTGGCTAATTTAGCGGCCCTTCAAGAAAGCTTGGGCGTTTTCTTTAATGACCCCTCACGACTAGAGCAGGCTCTAGTCCACAGCTCCTATATTAATGAAAACCCTAACTCAGCTCCGGCCTCCAACGAAAGGCTGGAATTCCTCGGCGATGCTGTTTTAGGCCTGGTAATCACCGAAAAGCTATATCATGACCTCCCCGACGCTGCTGAAGGTGAGATGACCAAGCTCCGCGCCGCTCTAGTTAGTCGGGATACCCTGGCTCGGGTGGCTGGAGCCATTAGACTCGGCGACTACCTCTATCTGGGGAAAGGCGAAGAAGCCAGTGGTGGACGCAACAAGACAGCTAACCTAGCCGGTGCTCTAGAAGCCGTGATGGCGGCTATCTCCCTTGACCAGAGCCCAGCTACCACCAAGAACTCTATCCTGAGGCTTTTCCAGCCAGAACTAGAGAAAGTAATCAGCCAGGGTGCCGGAGTTAATTATAAATCGCAGCTTCAAGAGCTCATCCAGGCCAGAGGACAGCCGACGCCGGTCTATTACGTAATTGAAATAAAGGGTCCAGACCATGACCGGAGATTCACCGTCGAGGTGCGGGTTGGCGATACCGTCCTGGGACAGGGGGCAGGCAAGAATAAGAAGTTAGCCGAGACTGAGGCCGCCCGCTCAGCACTGGAAAGATTTTAGAGGGGGATAGGTTACTAACAATCTCTTAAGACAAACTTTACACCACAGCCTCCCTTTGCTAAACTTTACTTATAAATACTTCCCAACCAAGACTCAAATGAGGTGCTACCATGGGGAAACGAGACTACCGACATAGAGAACCAAAGAAAACCAAAAAGATGGCCAAGAAGATATCGGTGGATACCATACTACCCGCCCCAACCACGGTGGAAGTAATTAAAAAGGGAAAGAAGGAACCGGAGACCGAGGAGTAAGAGAGATAGCCGCTTACGAGCAGCTTTACCGTACCGGAGAGCTTAAAGCCAGGGTAGAAAAAGCCAAGGGAACACTGGAGGCGTGCTGCCTCTGCCCCCGTCACTGTGGTGCCAATCGCCGGGCTGGTGAAAGCGGGAAGTGTCATATCACCCGCCAGGTTGTCGTTTCCAGCTACGGTTCTCACTTCGGGGAAGAGAGTCCCTTGATCGGCAGGCATGGCTCAGGCACTATCTTCTTTACCTACTGTAATCTAGGTTGTCTTTTTTGCCAGAACTACACCATAAGCCAGCTGGGTGAAGGTAGCGTGGTCAGTAACGAAGAACTAGCTGAGATGATGCTTTCCCTCCAGACAAAGGGGTGCCATAATATAAATCTGGTAAGTCCCACCCATGTTGTGCCTTATATCCTGGAGGCACTGGAAATAGCCGCCGCCAGGGGGCTAAATTTACCCCTGGTATATAACACCGGTGGCTACGACTCTATAGAAACGCTCAAGCTGCTAGACGGGATTATCGACATCTATATGCCCGATATGAAGTACTCTGATGACAAGACCGCTGAGCGCCTGTCCGGGATAAAGGACTACCCCAAAGTAAATAAAGCCGCCGTTAAGGAGATGCACCATCAGGTGGGTGACCTTCAAATAGATGAGTCGGGGGTAGCCGGGCGCGGTCTTCTGGTACGCCATCTGGTGCTGCCCAACGGCTTAGCTGGAACCCAAGAAATAGTAAGCTTCCTAGCCCAAGAGGTCTCGACTAATACCTACCTGAACATTATGGCCCAGTACCACCCCTGTTATCAGGCTTTTAGCCTACCCGAGCTAGCCCGGCCGGTAAGTGAAGCCGAGTTCGCCGAAGCTACTAGCCTGGCTCACCAACCGGGCTTAGATAAACTGGACAAGCATAACTTCCCGCAACTAAGACCCACTCCCAGGTAAAGGGAGAGGCAATGAGTGATTTAGCCTCGGTTCAGGTAACTGTATATGGCTACGTACAAGGCGTTTTCTTCCGCGCCTACACTGAGCAGCAGGCGAGGAAGCTAGGTCTAACCGGCTATGTGCGTAACCTACCTGCGGAGGAGGCGGTGGCGGTTAAGGCTGAGGGGAAAAGAGATAGGTTAGAGACGCTAATCAGCTACCTCAGGATGGGACCGCCGACAGCAAAGGTGACCAAGGTAGTCACTAAATGGTCGGAATATACCGGGAGCTATTCCGGCTTTAGTATAAGGCATTAGGTTAGCACCTGCCTTATTCCATAATATCGCTCATCCCTAAGCAGGCGAGACAGAACCTCAACCGAGGTACGGTAGCTATCTCCCCCAAGCCACTCATTTAGCTGCCTGCTCAGCTCAGCCAAATCAAGGGGCTCATTACCATTAGCCAGGAAAAGGCGAAATATGCTCTGTAAAATAGTTAGTTCACCACCTATAAAACCAGGGAGATTAGAACAGCAATCTCTAATATTTAGCACCAGGTCAGCCGGTGAAGTCTCGCCCTCTTTTAGCCGCTCACGACACCTAGGACACAAACAGCCCTGAGCCAGGGTAAAAAATGAGCGATTATTCTGCTCATACCAATCCAGATCAATGAACCAGTGTCGTCCAACCTGTTCTGTGCCTAGACTTTCTTCAACCACAAAACTACTTCCCGCAGTAAGATTTCTTAGCTCTCAAACAACACCTTAGCTACTTGAATCAAGTCAATATACTCTGTCTTAAGCCCCAGCAACTCAGAAGCCTCGCAATCTACTTCATAAGGGTCGCCAATAAATACCTTACCATAATCCGTAGCCTCACCCCGAGTAGGATCGTCCTGAGTAATGAACTGTTGGCGAGCCTCAATAATCCCCAGGTCAAAGGGCAAGGTAAAATAGAGGTCAGTGGTTACTTTATCTATCCCCAGACTATACAAATCACGCCAACCGACCCCATATTTACTACTGGGCAGTAAGGTAAGCAGATTCATGATGCTAAGGCTACCCTTGCCTCGAACCACCTTTAATGGCGACACCGTTATCAAGTAGTCACTAGACAGGATAACGTTCGGCACCCAGAAGGTCGGTACCGCCAAGGGCTTGGTCAAGGGATTATCTACCTCCACCCAGATACAATCCTTCACATCCAGGGTTAGCACTCGGGGAAAGTCATAACCCAAGGCCTGATATACCGGTTTAATTGGGCCCCCTTCAGGGGTGCCTTCAAGCAGCAGGATATCAGCATCACTAACCCGTCTAATACCTTCTATTATCACCGATAGTATCTCCCGGCTGGTAGTTACGGGATAGGACAACGGATAGCCGGCACTGGGCTTAATTAAGACACGCCGCGCCCGCGATACCACCGGTGGCGGTTCAAAAACAAATTCAGAAGCCTTGTATATCAAGCTTTACCCCCCATCTACTCTGAATGCCTCTCTTTAATCCTCCCGCCAATCTAACATCATCACCCGAACTTTCTCTCCAGCCACTACCCGCGTCTTATCCTCAGGAATAATCGCCAGCCCGTTGGCTAAAGCCATTGAGGTTAGAATCCCTGAGCCCTGAGGACCGGTTAAGCGGGCAAAATACTGCCCGCCACGCTTTTCCACCACCGCCCGGGCAAAAATACGCCGCCCGTCACTATTAACCACCGAATCCTCTATCACCGCCTCAATAGTAGTCTTGGCCAGGTTCTTCTTCCCCATCATCTTCAGGATAGCCGGACGAACAAACAGCTCAAAGGTAATCATCGAGCTAACCGGATTACCCGGTAAACCAAGATGGGGGATGTTTCTTTCTGTGCCAGCCCGGCTGCCCCCCCTGATCACGCCAAAGGCCAGTGGTTTCCCCGGCTTCATCCGAACTGTCCAGAAGGCAATCTCACCCTGTTTCGCCAGCACATCCTTGACAACGTCATAGTCCCCAACGGAGACACCACCACTGGTTATCAGCATATCGGACTCCAGCCCGTGACGGAGACGGGCAACTAACGAATCCTCACTATCCCGGGCTATCCCCAGTATCCTGGGGATGCCACCATAGCGCTCAACCTGAGCCGCCAGACCATAACTATTGCTGTTATATATCCTGCCGGCAAGCAGAGGCTCACCAATATCAATTAGCTCATCCCCGGTAGCCAGAATAGCCACCTGGGGGCGGCGAATAACCTTCACCCTACTCAGCCCCAGAGACGCCAAAACACCAACCTCTGAGGGTCTAATTACCGTCCCGCTTCTCAATACTAATCCCCCCTCAGTGATGTCTTCACCAGCCCGGCGAATGTTTAAGCCAGGCTCTACTGTTCTCAGAATCCCTATTTCACTGGAAGGAGTGGGGCGTGAAATCTCATCGGTATCCTCAAACCTCACCACACTATTGGCCCCCTGGGGTACTGGGGCTCCCGTCATAATACGAATTGCCATACCCGGTGCTACATCACGGCCAGGAATGGAGCCTGCCGCCACCGTATCCACAACCCGTAGCAACCGGGGCGACTTCTCACTAGCCCCATTAGTATCTTCAGACCTAACGGCGTAGCCATCCATAGCTGAGTTATCCAGAGGGGGAATATTTATACTGGAATATACATCCTCAGCCAGAACCTGCCCCAGACAGTCCAAGATAGGGCTCTCCTCCTCACCCAGAACCTCAACATAACCGAGAATCTTATCTAGAGCCTCTTCAACACTTATCATGCCTCATCCCTCAATAAGTCCCTAGCCCTTGCCAAATCAGATTTAGTATTGATATTAAAAAAACTCAGGTGCCCGGGGTCAAACCGGTTAATCTCCTCAGCCTCAACATACCTTACCCTGACCAGAGTAAAAAGCTCTCTAATTCCCAGACTCCCCTGCCTAAGCAGACACTCTATCGGAGCTAAGCAAGCCTTTGAGTAAACGGCGTGAAGCGGTTCAATAAGCTCACCGAGTCGCGGAACCACCAGGTCAAAGCCAGCCGAAACCCCGATCATATAATGAAGCAAGGCTCGGTTTAAGAAAGGCATATCACTGGCCACGACCAAGTTATAGAACGAATCCGATACTTTCAAGCCGGTATAAATACCACCCAGGGGACCTTTACTGGGATAAATATCAGTTACCACCTTAAACCTTGGATAACCATCAAGCTGAGGATAAGACTGCTCTCGAGCAGTAACTATGAGAATATCACTATCAAGAAGGCTGAGTTGGAATAAAACCCACCCCAGCAAGCTTCTATCACCAATAATCTCTAATGTCTTGTCCTTCCCCAAACGCAAGCCCTTGCCACCAGCCAGAACAATGCAACCTATATCCAAATTATGCTTCTCGGTTCCTAAATCCCCCCAATATACTATTTTACCACAGTAGTCAATAGTCCCTAACTTAAGACGCGGGTCCCAGCCATCTAATCTTAATTATCTATACCCTCCCCGATTCCCACTCCAACGCCCCTATTACCGCAAAGCTAACTGTAATACCTTATCTACCAGCTTTTCGATGCCCAGAGCAATTTTGGAGATAGTAGGACCTAACATATAGGCCGGGGTGGAGACGATTTTATTCTCTTCATCAACGGCAATCCCATCAACCTCGCATATAATATGTTTACCGCCCATCTTTTCAATCACCGCGGCAATATTCTTGTCACTACCAATAGTTATTGTTGCCCCCAAAACCCTGGCGGCAATAACCGGAGCAATACAGATAAAGCCCATGGGTTTTTTTGCCTCGTGCATCTCTTTCACCAGTCTTACTACCTCGGGATTTACTGTGCAATCTGCCCCCTTTACGGCGAAATCGCACAGGTTCTTGGCGGCCCCAAGTCCTCCGGGAAAGAGCAAGGCATCAAAGTCGCTAGCCCTAATCTGCCTTATATCCTTGATATTACCCCTGGCTATCCTGGCAGCTTCAACCAGCACACCCCTTCTGTCACCGGTTGATTTACCGGTGACATGGTCAACCACCTCAACTTGTTCGATATTAGGGGCCAGGCAGACTATCTCGGCTCCAGCCCGGTCCAGAAAGAATAAGGTAAGGGTAGCCTCATGAATTTCACTACCGTCATGCATGCCACAACCTGACAAAACAACACCGACTTTTACCATTTGTGCCTCCTCAAAAGGATAATATAAATTTTTGTCAGCCGACGCTTCCCTGGATAGCCTCACCCCCTTTTAGCCAGAGACAGAACAAGGTTCACCAGGGTACGCACCGGCACGCCGGTAGCGCCTTTAACCAAACCGGCTCGCTCTTTATCACTCAGAAAGGTACCCGCAATATCCAGATGAACCCAAGGGGTATCACCAACAAATTCAGCCAGGAACTGAGCGGCAGTAATGGCGCCACCATACCGCCCACCACTGTTCTTAATATCGGCGACATCACTCTTGTTCTGCTCCTTATACTGCTCATACATCGGCATCTGCCAGATAAGCTCTCCCGCCTCAGCCCCGGCGGCAACTACCCGGTCAATAAGTTCCTGATTATTACCAAAAACACCACTACAAACATCACCCAGAGCTACATGGCAGGCCCCGGTTAGCGTGGCGACATCAACAATGCGTTTTGCCCCCAGCTTTCTAGCATAACCCAAAGCGTCGGCTAAGATAAGGCGTCCCTCAGCATCGGTGGAGATAATCTCAATGGTCTTCCCCCCCATCGCGGTGAGTATGTCACCCGGCTTTAGGGCACCGCCATCAGGCAGATTTTCCGTAGCCGGAATAACCGCCATCACATTAATCCCAGGCTTAAATTGGGCAATAGCCCCCATCGCGGCAATAACAGCGGCACCCCCCGCCATATCTCCCTTCATCTCACCCATCTTCTCTGAGGGCTTTATGGAAATGCCGCCGGAATCAAAGGTTATCCCCTTACCCACCAGAGCTATACCTTCCGTAGAATCACCCCCCCGATAATGGAGAACGATGAATTTAGGTGGCTCTCGGCTTCCCTGAGCCACCCCTAGTAGCGCCCCCATGCCCAGCTCCTGCATCTCGGTCTGCCCCAGAACACGGCACTCAAGCCCATGACTCTCCGCCAGCCCCTTTGCCGTCTCCGCCATAACGGCCGGGGTCATATAATTAGCTGGTTCGTTGACCATATCGCGCGCCAGGTTAGTTGCCTCAGCCAACACCTTCCCCTTATGGCAGCCAAGCTCTAGACTCTGAAGCTCGGTTGGACTAGCGCCCACTACAGTAAACTCTCCAATCTCGCCATAATCAGCTTCCTTGGTTATGTGCCGGCGGAAGGTATAGAGACCGAGACGGGCACCCTCAGTTACGGCTTGAGCCGCCACCTCCGAACCTATACCGGCTATTCCCGCCCCTTGCGGAACGGTGGCGATACTAGCAGAACCCTTCTGCCGGAGCTGCCGACAGGCCTCAGCCACGGCACCACAAATCTTATCCCGGGATAGCGCCTCCTTTTTACCCAAGCCAACAACTACCACCCGAGCCGCTGGTAGCTTACCTAGGCTATGAATCAGGGTAATTTCATTGAGCTTACCCCTAATCTCACCCTGACTGATAAGCTCAGCGATAGCGCCATCCAAAGCCCTATCTACGGTGGCAATATCGCCGTCAAGGTGCTCCATATCTTCAAAAAAGTTCACTATTATGGCACTAGCTTCAATCTGAGCAATATCACCAATTACAACCTTAATCTCCATCTTAACCTCCTTTCACCGATTAACCTCTCTCACAATTTTATCTATCACCGGAGTAATATCCCGGGAAGTGTCCGCAGCGAAGTGGCGGCGGCGGATTTTCTGAACCTGCGGCATCATCCGCTGGTAAACCGCCCAGTCAGCATCTGAGTTACCCACTGAACTTGCCTCTCTTTCCTTAAGCCGTTCGTATACCAACTGAGGGGGCGCTTCAACCCGCACCAGCACCAGCCTGACATCTAAGCGCTCCGCAATACTGTAAAGGTACTCACGATAACGTTCGGATAGATTGGTAGCATCAAAGATAAGGGGAATGCCCTTCTCTAGGAGCCTCTCCATAAGGAGGTGGCACGCCCGAAAAAGACGCGAACTCTCCGCCACACTATAACCTGGTGACGGGAAAAGGGCTTTACGCAAGCGGTCACTCTCCAGAATAACAGCCGGTAGCCTCTGGGCTAAGCGGCGACAAAAATGAGACTTCCCGGCTCCGGGTAAGCCACTAACCACGATTAAGAAAGGCTGGGCCACCGGTTCGGGGAGTTGCCCCAGGTTCTCAATCAGTTGCTTAACATCAGCAAGCTTAGTCTGTTCCACACCCCTAATTATAGAGTGTTTGCCCTTACTTCGCTAGAGGTAATGACTTCTTATTTTTGCTCCCATTTCACCAGGGCCTATTAGCATTTTAACTCGAATACTTACAGGGCATACAAATCATCTCATCCTAACACCTGATGCCACTTTATACAATACTATATCTATACTATATCTAAAGTCACCCAGTATTTGATAGACCCTACCCTTATGACGTATAATTATTCTGGAGAGATACTTTTTGACCATTTTATCCCCCATTTACTGATTATGTACCAAGCAGAGGGCACCACGAATGCTAATCTATGAATACAAATGTGCCAGCTAGTCGGTAAGAACATGGCCTAGAAGTGAGAAGAGTATGCCACCAGTAACGCCGCTCAAAGAAGTGATCGATATTGTCAATGAGGAAGGCGGCGACATCCTCAAACTATGCTACCAGTGCGGGACCTGCACTGCGGTGTGCCCCTGGAATAAGGTGAGGAACTTTATCGTGCGCCGCATAATGCACCAGGGGCAACTGGGACTGATTGATTTTGAAGATGAGGATGTGTGGCTGTGTGCTACCTGTAATAATTGTGTTAAGCGGTGTCCCCGTGGTGTGGAAATAATAGACGTGATGCGGGCCCTACGTCGGGCGGTTACTGAACTAGGCATTGCCAAGGTTCCCGACTCGCTCCGCATCACCATCAAGAATATCTCTGGACTGGGTAATCCACTAGGTGAACCCGAAGACAAGCGCGCCGACTGGGCAAAAAACCTTGACGTGAAGCTCCATACCGAGGGAACTGAGATATTATATTTCCCCTGCTGTATCCCGGAATATGACCCCAGTGTCCAGAGGGTTGCCCAAGCCACAGTCAACATCCTGAAAAAAGCCGGGGTGGATTTTGGTATCCTGGGTAATCAGGCAAACTGTTGCGGGGAGAGCGTTCGCAAGGCTGGTGACGAGAACGTCTTTAAGCGTCTAGCCCAGAATAACATCACCGCTTTTGAAGCAATGGGGGTTACGACGGTGGTTACCTCTTCCCCCCACTGCTACCATACCTTCAAGAATGAATACCCCAAGCTCGGCGGCAACTTTGAGGTAATACATTCTTCCCAGTATCTGCTCGAACTTATAAAACAAGGGAGGTTAAAACTCACCAAAGAAGTGAATAAGAAGGTTGCTTATCATGACCCCTGTTACCTGGGACGTCATAATGATATCTACGACGAGCCGCGGGAAATACTTAAGAACATTCCGGGTCTTAAGCTAATTGAACTACCCTATCACCACGAGAATAGCCTGTGCTGTGGGGGGGGCGGCGGCCGGATCTGGATGGAAACCAAAAGTGGCGAGAGATTCTCTGACATGAGGATAGAGCAGGCTCTGGAAGTAGGCGCTAACGTATTAGCCGTGGCCTGTCCTTACTGTCTACTCAATTTTGAGGATAGCGTACTGACCTTAGACAAGAGTGATTTCATTGAGATTAAGAGCCTTGCCGAACTAGTTCAGGAGGCGCTATAGCTAGGGGCGTTTCGTGGTTAGTTCAGAAGGCATTGTAATTAAGGGCATTTTGTAGTTGGTTTAAAAGCCTTGTAGCCGAGAGGGATTTTTCGTAATTAATCCAAGGAAATATCAAGCCGAGGGGTATTTCAAACTTAGTTCAAGAGACAATTTAAGCCGAGGGGATATATGGGAAGCGAACCCAGAATCGGGGTCTATATCTGCCACTGTGGCAGCAACATTGCGGGCATAGTTGATGTCGCGGAGGTTACCGAGTTTGCCCGTGGTTTAGAGGCGGTGGTGCTGGCCGGTAACTATATCTTCATGTGCTCTGACCCGGGTCAAGAGCTCATCCGGAATGATATTCGGGGGTTTGGTCTTAACCGCGTCGTGGTGGCGGCCTGCTCACCAACCATGCACGAGCTTACATTCCGCCGCGTCCTTGAGGAGGCCGGGATAAATCCATATCTAATTGAGATAGCCAATATCCGTGAACACTGCTCCTGGGTAACTGAGGATAAGGAGCTGGCTACCGAGAAAGCCAAGGCACTAGTTGGCGCGGCAGTGAGGCGAGTTTATTATCACCAGCCCCTAGAAGTCAGGAGGGTCCCATTCAATCCGACGACTCTGATAGTCGGGGGCGGTATTGCTGGCATTGGGGCCGCCCTGGAAATTGCCAACTCGGAACATAAGGTCTGTCTGGTGGAGAGAAGTCCCAGTATCGGGGGGCATATGATTCAACTGGATAAAACATTCCCCACCCTGGACTGCTCCGCCTGTATTCTGACGCCGAAGATGACCGAGGTAGGTTCCCACCCCTATATCGAGCTTATGAGTTATAGCGAATTGGAGGAGGTTACCGGCTATATTGGTAATTTCAAGGTAAAAATCAGGAAGAAGGCAAGGTATATTGATGCCGATAAGTGTAATGGCTGTGGTGTTTGCCAGGAAAAGTGCCCCATTAAGACTGAGAGTGAGTTTGATGCCGGCATGGGTAAGCGAAAGGCCATTTATACGCCCTTCCCTCAGGCAGTGCCTAATGTCCCGGTTATTGATACTGAGCACTGCACCTATTTCCTCAAAGGCAAATGTCGTCTCTGCGAACAGGTCTGTGAGGTAAAGGCAATTGACTTTGAACAGAAAGATGAAATCGTTGAGGTGGAGGTAGGCTCCGCAATTTTAGCCACTGGTTTTGATGTGCTTGACCCCACCCCTATGTACCATTATGGCTATAAGCGGCTGGATAACGTTATCACCAGCCTCGAGTTTGAGAGACTGGTAAATTCCTCCGGACCAACCGGCGGCGATATCGTGCTCAAGGATGGCGCTACCCCCCAGAGCATAGCTATCGTCCACTGCGTGGGTAGCCGGGACAAAAACTATCATGAGTACTGCTCTCGGGTATGCTGCATGTATGCCCTTAAGTATGCCCACCTCATCAAAGAAAAGACCGGCGCCGAGGTATATGATTACTATATAGATATGCGCTGCTTTGGTAAGGGCTACGAGGAGTTCTATGAGCGTCTTTCCGAGGAAGGGATTATTTTTATCCGCGGTAAGGTAGGTGAAATCACCGACCAGGCAACCAGTGAAGAGGAAAAGGGGAAACTGGTGGTGATCGCTGAGGATACCCTGTTGGGTTTAGTAACCAGGGTGCCGGTAGACATGGTTATCCTGTGTGTGGCTCTGGAGCCACGACCCGATATGGAGGCAGTGGCACGGTTATTTAACATCAGCCGCAGCGCCGACGGCTTTTTCCTGGAAAAGCATCCCAAGCTGGACCCGGTAGCGACGACCACTGACGGGGTCTTTGTCGTTGGTTGCGCTCAGGGACCCAAGGATATCCCCGACACCGTCGCCCAGGCTGCTGCCGCCGCCGCCCGGGTTTTAGCTATGATTAGCAAGGGTGAAGTCGAGATTGAGGCGGCTACAGCGGCCATTGATGAAAGAATCTGCTCTGGCTGCCAGCTTTGTGCCCTGGTTTGCCCTTACAGTGCTATTAGCTTTGATGAGGAGAAGAAGGTGTGCCGGGTTAATGAAGCGTTATGTAAGGGGTGTGGTGCCTGCATCGGCGGCTGCCCGAGCGATGCCATAGCCTTAAGCCACTTCACCAACGAGCAAATCTTGGCAGAGATGGAAGGGATGCTGGTATCGTGATTTTTTCGCCCGCACTACTGAGGGCACCGCGGACTGTGAAGTCTTTTTAATACTCGCTGGAGACAAAATTCTTTATCTCGGCGTAGCTAAATACCGGACCATCACGGCAGACGTAGATATTGCCGATATTACACCGCCCGCACTTACCGATACCGCACTTCATCCTTTTTTCCAGCGTAGTTAGCATCTGCTCCGGGGTAAAGCCTAGTCTCTCCAGCGCCGGGAAGGTAAACCGTATCATAATCGGAGGGCCGCAAACGATAGCTACCGAATTATCTGCTGACGGCGCTACTTCCTCCAGCACAACAGGAACCAGACCCTCTCTACCCGTCCACACCCCGTCACCCTTATCCACGGTAGTCACCATACTTATGGTCTTGTCCTTCTCCCACGCCTCAAGG
>SDBS01001943.1_pt1 | contig 20809 bp, 28 predicted proteins | sample 2277091 | NCBI WGS metagenome assembly SDBS01 (sample SAMN10404972, study PRJNA504765) | marine sediment metagenome | isolation source: marine sediment core GS10_PC15, 163 cmbsf | place: Arctic Ocean: Southern Knipovich Ridge | collected 2010 | reverse complement strand
CAAGTGCGGCCCCTCATCATTATGATTGGACCGTCTATCCGGGCGGGGCATCTGGCTCTTTACCTGCGAAAGTTTATCTTGGGTGCTGGTATAGGGGAAGAGCAGTTCTTAGTGGAAATCCCAATGACCCTCATCAATGGTACATGGCACGACAACTACATCCCTTTGACTTTGCTTATATTGCTAATGATGCTCAGTCTCCGGTAGCAGGAACAAATTCTGATGCCGGTAAAGTTGGGGATATTGTAAGAGCTTTGATTCCTTTCCATGATGACTATCTTATATTTGGCTGTGCTTCAAGTATGCACTACCTACAGGGAGACCCGGCAGCCGGTGGAGAACTTCATTCAATAGATGATTTTTCAGGAATTTTTGGGGCACATTCTTGGTGCTTTGATAAAATAGGAGATTTGTATCTCTTTGGTAGTGATGGAATAAGCAGGATTAAAAGAGGAACTACTTTTGTTCAGAACCTCTCAACTTTTACTTTACCCAAACTTCTTGAAGATGAAGCAGCGGACCCTACAACACATCGAATTGTACTTGGTTATGATAAACGAAGAGATGGAATTGTAATTGTCATAACAAAACTTTCGGACGGGAGCAATTCAAACTACTTTTATGACATAAAGGGAGAAGGATTTTTTCCTGAAACATACCCGGATGAATGTGGTACATACTCGATGCTTTACTACTCAGCAAACGATGAGAGTAATGCTGATCTGCTGATGGGAAGTAAGGATGGTTATATAAGAAAATTTGATGATACCAGTAAAGACGATGACATAGGTAGTTCCAATCAAGCTATATCATCTAATGTTCTAATGCCAATAAAAAATTTGGATGAAGAAGATGATGACGGTCAGGGCCGGTTGAATTCTCTTACTATTGAATTAAGTGGCGGTGCTTCCGGTGGAGCACATGCTGATTCGGATGGTGCTACTCTTGACGTACACGTAGGAAAGTCGGCAGAAAAAGTAGTAGAAGATGTCAAAGACGGAGCGACACCTTTCCTAACAAGAACGTATACGGGTACAGGAAGACAAAAAAGATTTAGGAAAAAAGCAAGAGGAAAATGGTTAGGTATTGTTTTGAAGAATAGTACAGCTACAGAGTCTTGGTCTCTCAGTAAGCTGTCTATTAACTCAAAACTTGCGGGAAGGATAAAAAAATAATGGGACTGGTTGATAATCTTATAGCACAATTTCAAGCACAGCAAGACGCTGCTAATGCAGCGAATGAAACGAGATTCCAGCAGGGTATGGAGATTTTTGATCGTATAATTAAACAGCAAGAGACTGGTGATGTTTCTGAAAAAGCAATAGAAGCTGCTATTGGCAGAGGAAAAACACAAGCAGTAGCACAAGGAACACAATCTCTGGTAAGTTCTGGTCTCTCAAGTACTACGACTGCTGCCGGTCTCGGTAAGAAGTTTGAAGAAGAGGTTGGAACACCGGCTCGACTTCGGGCTGCTGACATAAGACAACAAAGATTGAATCAAGCACTTAGAGATAAAGCCAGTTTTATAGAGAGACGGGAAGATACGGGTCCGTCCTTTTCTGATATAGCCGGTTTAGCTCAATCTATAGGAAGAGGCAGTGCTGCAAGAAGAGCACCGGTATCTCGTCCAAGCCTCCTTCGCAATCAAGGGTTTGGGTCAAGTGCAAGCAAGATTGCTAAACAAGCAACTCACGATGCAAGACTCGCAAGATTAAATGCCCCTCGTCCTTCTACACAAAGAACTTATACGGGAGTGTCGGCAGCAAAACAAAGAAGAAGATATGCTGCTCAGTCTTATGCCAAATTAACAAGTCAAAGACAACAGGCAGGAAACAGGGCACGGGCAGCCGCAGGACTTTAAGGATACTTCATGGGTACTTCCAATTTAATTTCAGTTGGCATTACTCTCAACGATCTTAGAAGGGCTGTACAAAAGTTAGTCTCTAATAAGATAGGAGGGGGTTCTTCGCCTACTTTTGGTGGTCTTACTTTGACCGGCCTTACTGCTAATAGACTGATTTCATCTAATGCAAATAAAACTTTGGTGTCTTCTGACTTATATTCTTGGGTAACTGAAACTTCAAACCAAGTTTTGATTGCTGATGATGGTGATGGTACAGTTACTTTCTCAACTCCGCAAGATATACATACTGGAGCAAGTCCTACCTTTGCCGGTTTAACACTGTCGGCTATAGCGAACGAAGCTACTGACGTAGATAAATTTTTGGTTGATTCAACCGGAGTAATTAAGTACCGTACCGGAGCAGAGGTACTATCTGATATTGGTGGTTCAGCTTCGTCGCATTTACATGATGGAGCTACTCTTCAACATAATGCAGTCAATAGTGATGGTGGGGCATTCAGTTTTACAACAACCGGACTGGTAACATTTAATCAATCAATAGCGTCAGCAAATTATACAGCCGCAAATCTTCTTACTGCGTGTGCTACTAATGCAGGAGCGTTAGATTTTTCTGCTGCTTCTAAAACTTTGACGGTTGAAGATGACGCAATAGTAAGTCAAGATTATTCTGCCGATGCTTCGCCGACTTTTGCAAACCTCAGTCTTGGAACAGGGGAGCTTACAGCAGGCAGTATCAATCGAGCATCAGGAACTCTTACTTTAGAAATAGGCGGAACGGCAGAAATCTCAATTACTTCTTCTGCAATAACTTTAGGAGGAAATTTAGTAATACCCGATGACGGATATATCGGTTCTGCTTCTGACACAGACGCAATACAAATTAACTCAACGGGTAACGCTGCCTTTACCCAAATTGCCAGAGGTATTTTTCCAACAGCAGGTGATGATCTTGCAACCAAAGAATATGTTGACCTTGCAATCGGTTCTTCTTTTGACCTTTTCTTATCTGATACCGATGATGGGGTAGTAGCCAATACACATGTCATGTATCCAATGGAAACAGGAGATGCTGAAAGTACAGAAAACTCCCCTCTTCTTAGTGATGGCCCCGATCAATTAGCTTTTTCGTGGTTATCTGAAGTAGGCGTACCGGAAACCGATACTTTGCGAGAGGGTGTCTATGATTGCCATGTCCACTTAAAAAAGAATAGCGGGGGGGCAACTACTACCGTTTATTGGAAACTTAGTTATGTAGATGCTAACGGTTCTTCCAATAAGACATTGGTTACTACCAGTGAAACTACCGGGGGCATTACTACCTCAGAAGAGATGTACGATATACATGCTGTGGTACCGTCTCCAGTTCCCACAGGAGTAACTAAGAGATTACTTTTTGAATTATATGCCAATATTGGGACAGGTCAAGATGTTACTTTAACAATAACTATGGAAGGGGGCCATGACTCTCATATAAGTTTTCAGGTTCCCTCAAGTATTTGGCAACATCATGGAGACGTGCTTGATGACTTGAATACACTTGGTGTAGTAGCTTCTGATGGTCAGTTTATTGTAGGTACAGGTGGGGGAGCGTTTGCTTACGAAAGTGGTGCTACAGTAAGAACTTCATTGGGGTTAGGCATAGGAGATACGCCCGAATTTACCAGTTTAGATATCGGTAGTACAACGTATGCCATTTCTTCGATTCAAGTTACTGGTTCATTCGCTATTAAAACGAGTGGAGACAACAGTGATTATCTCTATATAAGCACTGTAAGTGATGTCCCTGTAATTGGTACTAATGGTACTTGCGACTTGAAAATAACATCCTCAAGTGGCGAAATAGATTTTGATAATGAAAATCTTACCACCACAGGCACAATCACTTCCGGTGTAATAACTCAAAGTGGTGCAACCTTAGCCAACACTTATCAGCCGGTAGATGCAGGACTAACAAGCCTCGCCGGTTTGACATATGCTGCTGCCAGTTTCGTTAAAATGACCGGAGCGAACGCATTTGCCCTGCGGACTATTGCTGAAACAGCCGATGATCTTGAAGGTACAATTGACCATAACAATCTTGCTAATACACACGGGGCTATTCAACCATTGGACGCAGGGTTGACTTCTTTAGCCGGATTGACTTATGTATCCGATAGTTTTATTAAAGTAACGGCGACAGACGTATACGCCATTAGAACAATTGCACAAACAAAATCTGATTTAAGTTTGAATCTGGTAGAAAATACAGCGTTGTCGAGTTGGGCGGGTACTTCAAGTATTACAACTCTTGGTACAATAGCTTCTGGTACGTGGCAGGGAACGACAGTAGCGGTTAATCAGGGAGGCACGGGGCAAGTAACTGCTCAAGCGGCCATTGATTCACTATCTGCTGTAAGTGGGGCGACTAACGAACATGTCTTAACCAAAGACACGGCTACAGGAAATGCAAAATGGAAGGAAGCAGCCGGAGGCGGAGGGTCTGGACAATCTGATGTTGACGGTACACCAACAACAATCTATTCAGAATACTTTACCGGGACTACTGATAGTGATTCCCAAACAGCCGTTGCTCATGGCATTACATCGGGATTAACCAAAATACTTCATGTGTCCGGTGCAATAACTACTACGAGCGGTTCAACTTATATTACTGCTACTTATAGAAACATCGACGCTACCGCCAACAGGGGCTTTTCTATGGGATTTGATGGAACAAATGTATACTTTTCACATGTCCAAACAAACCAACAGGGGAAATTATACGTAATAAAAGTAGACTATATTCTATAAGGAAGTAGGGGTGTAACATCGGAATCAGAATTACTCACGGCAAAGCAAGTACAATAGCTCAGTTCGGTATTGAAGCCGGTAAAGGCGAGCAGAAAGTAAGGGAGGCAGCAGAGTCACAGGCAAATGCAAGACAGCAAATTCAGATAAATGCAACAGCCGCAGCTAATTCCTTACGTGCTGATACTGACATACAACAAAGTATCCTCAATGCTCAGTCCAGACGAGAAGCAATGGAATTTGAATCTTTTATGCGGGGGGAGTCTGCAAAAAGAGCGATAGCATGGGAACAGGAGAAGACTGAACTAAGAAATCTACATGATTTTGATATGCTTGAACAGCGTAGAGATGTAGAGAATCAGTTGAAGATGGCCGATGATCACAGAGAGAAGACGAAACTCCAGTCTAAGTTTACTGCTCTTGATAATGCTGTGGAACGTGGGGATATATCTCCAAAGGATGCACAAAAAGAGAAACTTAGATTAGAATTGGGTGTTCCCGGTTCTCAGTCGCCACTCTTTAAGAAGAAAACAGAAGCCGATATCTTTGGTAATCTCTTAACAGAGAGAGAGAAACGTGCTGCTACTACCGGGACGACTACAGAACAAAGGACGGTAACAGCACAACAGAATGCGACGAAACTGGCTAATTTGTCAAAAGATTTGTCCTTTTCAAAAGAAGACAGGGAAGACATGAAGAGGGCTGTTGAAGAAGGAGATCGCAATATCATCAAAACAATATTAGATACTGTTGAAGCGAGAAAGAAAACACCATCAAGAGCAAACATACTTGAAATTATGTCTTCTGGTTTAGGTACAAGAAGAACAAGAGTAAAAGGGATTGCCTTCAGTCCATTTACAGGTAGTTAGTAAGGGAGATAGATATGGGACAGTTGTACGATCAAGCAACTAATCTGACAGCGGAGGAAAATTTCGCCGCTCAGGATTCGTTTGAAAGACAAGCAAGGGGTGAGATAGAACGTGGTGCATGGGAGAATCTCTTTGTAAGTATGGAGAGGTCTTTCTATAACATAGTCGATCTCAGTGCAACCAGTGTAAGAAAACTTTCTACGTTTGCTCTTGATGATGAGGATGTTCGTAAGCAGACAGGGGCAGGATGGATAGGTAGAAATGCCGGTCTTCTTGCTATTGACTTTGGCAAGAAAGCAGCAGACCCAAACCTTGCCCCTGAGACTGACCCGGAAACAATGGACAAGTTTGCTGAGTTACTCGGTACTACGGTTCCTTATACGGCGGCAGCGATAGCCGGAGCAGGGGTAGGATTTGTAGCAGGGGGTCCAGTAGGAGCAGCAGCAGGATTTGCAAAAGTGGGAGCAGGGCTGACAGCATTTTCTATCATGCGAGAAGAAGCATATAGAAATGCAATAGATACCGGTGCAGATGAAGACACAGCGAACATTGAAGCTAACATAGTTGGTGGTATACAGGCTCTTCTTGTACTCGCTCAGGTTGGGGGTATCTTAAAGCAATCAAAGACTGGTGGTGTTCTTCTGAAATCAATTACCCTTAGTGCCAGAAATAAAGCATGGACTCAGGTATTGAAATCAGGGGGTCAGCTTTCTATGTCAATGGTTCGTACAATGACCGAAGAGGCATTGCAGGAAGCATTGCAGGGAACCACGGCTGAGTTGATTCCAAAACTTTTGAGAGGCAAAGAAATTGAACCGGGTTTTGCTGGACGCAGATTAAGAGAAGCAGCCGGTGGTGCATTGATCGGCGGTGTCTTTGGTGGTATTGGTTCTATGGCACAGCTTGCTACTACAAAAGGAGAGGCTGCTCATATACCAAGCAGACCTGAGATAGAATTTGACCGGACCACAGAAGTGGAGGCAGAGGGGGAGATAACTGAGCAGGATGTTTTTATTGAGCAGGATGCTATTACTGAATCGACACCGGATATTCCAAATGAGGGTGACATCGAGTTCAGTGAAGAAGTAGCAGAGGGGGAGACAATCTCTGATGCTCAGATTGCAGATTCAGTAGTGGAAGGGAAAGAAGTTGAGCCGGTCGTTGAGGAACTATCCGAACCCGATATACGCAGCGATGCCGAGCAATCTATCGACCGACTAAATGATGCGATAAAATCTCGTGTTTTATCTGAAATCAGTAAACTTACTGAAATTGGAAAAACAGAGGAATTAGGGAGACGTGTCGGCGAAGCAAAAAAAGCAGGAGAAAAAGCAAGAAAAGAAGAGGGACTCTCTATCAATGATGCACAGCGAGTTGCTTTGGGTCAGTTAAGAGGGGAGATGATCAAAGCTAATTTTCCTGTTTTTGAATCTAATGAAGTGTCTGCACAAGATTTTGAAAATATAAGAGTTGCGGTATGGGAACAGTTGGAGTTTTTTGAGAGAGCACATGCTTTAGAGGCAGTTAATAAATTACAAGACGGTTTGGTTCCTACTGAGTCAGAGATGAAAGACCTCGGTAAAGTAATCGGGAAAGAGAGTGCTGATGCTATTATTGAAGCAGCCAAAGGGAAAGCCGGGAAAGTTCAATCCTTTTTTATTAACTTAATAAATTTCCCTACAACTACTTTGGCTTCTTCTGAGGTATCTTTTATTGGGAGACAAGGAATTACTACCTTAACAAAATGGCCGAAGCAGTGGCTTACTTCCCTGAAAACAAATTATAAAGCTTTTTTTAATTCAGATTGGGCGAATGTAACACAGCTTGATATGCAAACTGAAAAATGGTTTGATAAGTTTGTAGAGTCTGGTGGTTTCTTTGCAGAACTTGGAAGCGATATTACAAAACAGGATGAGCGATTTCATAGTGCTTGGGCAAAACAGATTCCTTTTTTTGGTGCATTGGTTAGAGCATCAGAAAGAGCAGCAGTGGTAGGTCCAAATAAATTACGCCTTGATATTTTTAGTCTTACTGCGGAACAGTGGGAGGGATTAGACCAACCAACATCGGAGTATAAGAGGTTAGCTGAGATAGTAAATATCTCTACTGGAAGAGGAAAGGTTACTAACGAAAGAATCAGAGCGATTATGCCTTATCTGAATGCCGGTTTCTTCTCCCCTCTTTATTTCAAATCAAGAGTGGATATGATTGGGGAAACAGTAAAGTCTCTTGTTGACATTGCTACCGGGAATCCAAGGCCTACAAGTAAAATTATGGCAAGTCAGATGGTAAACTTTGTAATAGCAGGTGGATTGGCTATGACAATTGCGGGTGTTCTTGGGGCTAAAGTAGAAAGAGACCCCCGTTCCAGTGATTATGGAAAGATTGTATTAGGCCGGATGCGAATAGATGTTTGGGGGGGTTTCCAACAGATAGCAAGATCGACGGCTCAGTTAATAACAGGACGTAGTAAAGCAGTATCAAGTGGGGAAATTTTCACAAAAAGCAGACTCGAAACTTTTGGACGTTTTGTTCAGTCAAAGCTTAGTCCTTTTGCCAGTCTCAGTGTAGAGTTGTTAAGTGGAAAGGATTTCCTTGGCGAGCCAATTCCTACTTTTGAGAACAAATCTGATTTATTTGAATGGGCTATTTTCCAGAAACTTTCTCCCTTGATTATTCAAGATACTGTTGATGCTATTAGATATTCTGAAAACAGAGCGGCTATGGCATTGGTATTTCCTCTTGCGTTCCACGGCATCGGAGTACAGACCTATGAAAAAAATGCTCTGGACGATTTAACTCAGATGAGAGATCACTACTCAACAAGGGTATTTGGCAAAGAATGGAAGAATATCGGACCCCTCTCACAGAACGCACTTAGAGAGTATAAACCGCAGATAGGGGAACAGGAGAGGATTGCTAAGTTTGAACGGAGAAACGCCTCCTTTGATGTGAAACGCCAGCGAGAGGCCGGGGTTACGGTCGAGAAAAGCCTGTCACGTGAAGTTCTTAACGAGATGAATAGTGTTGCTGTTTCAGTAGGCGGTCTAAGTCGTACAATCGTTAGAAACTGGCGACTCAACTCTGATCTGTATAAGAAGTATCAGGATGATTTATCATTTCTTTTGAACAGGGTATTACCGAGAGTTATCAGTAAGCCGGGATACAAATCTCAGCCTCCTAAAGTAAGACAGAAGATTCTTGAGTTCATTATCAAAGAAGCAAAGAGTGCTATTAGGAAGAATATTGTTTTGAAAGCCAATATGCAGGATATTGAGGACATCAGACAAGGAGTTGAAGATGACTAAAATCTCGGAAGACATCACAGCTATAAAGACAGACGTTTCATGGATTAAGAAGACGTTGGAAACACACATGAGCCAACACTTTATGTTGAGGTTGGCCTTGGTAGGTTCGTTAATTGCATCTGCTACTGCTGTTCTTATTGTTCTTCTCTAATTCCCACATACTCATTTTCTTTCATTATCTGTTTTTGTGTCTCTTCTTGTACTCATAACAAAATCATAGATAGCAGTTCTTACATTTTGTTGTGCCCCCTTCAAAGATGTTTCATGTAATCTCCATCCTCTCCAATGAGAGGACATACGTAAAATACATTTACCAGTATAGAGACTTATATCATTTAGTTTCTGAAGAGCATCGAGTAATTCCGTATCATTCATCATTCTTCCTTCTCCTTAGCAGTTCATTATGCTCTCTGATTATGAACTTGACCATGCTCTTGTGCATGTCCCCACAAGGGATTACTGTAGTTCCAGTTTCAGCCTTTGCTCCGCAACACCAGCAATTTGTTACATCACATTCAATGGGTTCCCAAAATGTAGTTTTCCAACTTCTTCGTTTCTTACTCATTCTTACCTCCAATACAAGCATAACATAATTTGAGATTGTGGCAGTTGCTGCCCTTTGATACTCTCACTACCCGGCCACATTTAGTACACGTAACCTTGACGGTCTTGGGAGGTTTCCGGCTTATCTTCTTGCTCATTAGTTATCTCCAGCTACTATCTTAGCACACAGTATTTAGTGGCTATGTCATAACTCTGTTGGATTTTTCCCTTCTTCTACGCTGTCTGTTTGATTGTCATCATGTTTCTGGTTTACTCCGATAGAGGCACACAGTTTACATCGTCTTGCTTTATTTAATTCATAGCTCCAGAATAGACACCATCTACATCTGCCTTCTGTGGATTTATTCTCATTAGATTTAACCATCTTCATTCTCCTTTAGAAATAATCTACCACTTTCAATTGGTTCTATTTTATCAAGAGTCTCTCTTGCTACAGTACAGGGGAAGCACAAGCCATCAGTATTCTCATGCTCTTTTATCTCTCTTCGACATTTTATACATGGTGTTGTCAAGTTTACACTCTCAGATATAAGCCTTGCTTTGTACCAGTCAGCAAAACCCCGGTTGGCAACTCTCAAAATAGCCTTGCGATAGTTAGCATAGAGAAGATTCTTGATCTCATCTATGTGTTCTTCAAAGTCTTCGTTTAGTTCCCTCATCAGGACACCGATATCCTTTGGCTCATCGACAAGCAGCCCCTCATCTCTGGCATGTTGGACGGCCTTCTCAAATCTCGCAGGTGTTGATAATTTGTCGCCGATCTCTTCTATGATATTCTTTCTGTTCTTACCACTCTTACCAGTGTGCATCTCTTTGAATTCCGGTCTGACATACTTGCACATAAGAGTCTTATCCCGGCTGTCGAATAGATCGTAGCATTTGATAACCAGACCTTCGATCAATTGACCACCGAGGATGCTTTGTCTTTGCATCCATATTCCAATAGAACCCTCACTGATATCTTCAAAATCACAGTATCCTAAAGTAGGCACAACTTCAAATGCCAGATCAGCAGCTACTTCTTCTACTACATCAGGGGGAAGATAATGATTACTTCCATCCCCATCTTCGATATCATATATAATGATATGGTCTTGTGGTATCCGGTCGTAGGCAAGTACATTATGCTTTGGTTTATTCAAGTACTCACCCCGGAATACGTAACCGTCTGGAAGAGAACGATCTTTTAGAACCGCAACGGCTGGACCGAACATGTTATCAGGAGCGTCAAGATTAACCATCTTATTCTTACTTCGCACAAACAACTCACCGTCCTTACGACCGAATGATAATTGTGAATTGTGACACAGCATTCCTTCCACTGTGTAAGTATGTGAAGTGGTCTCTAAACCATATACTCTTATTTTTCCTACGTCAGTTACACTTCTTACAACAGAGCGGGGAATGTAATTAAACTTGCTCCCCTTCCATGTTTTCTTGATCTTACTTTTTATTTTCAGTGGTTGGAATGTTCCATAGAAACGCAGGATTTCCGGCCATCCCCCGGCCAGAATAACAGCAGTCATTGGTTTGTAAGTTGTTTTTCTTTGTCTTGTATCCTCTCTGGTTGTAAATCCATATCTTCGGAGAATCCTTTTATACTCATTACATAGAACTTTGTTGGTGTTGTAAAAGGACAGTGTTCTCGTATTATGAGCATTGGTTAGATTTACCAGTGTGCCGTCACCATCAAAGATACCAGCCACGTAGCCCCAGTCCCTTTCATTGACACGGTTTTGCCACAAGGGGAGAGAGACGATAGTATCCCCTTTTCTCAAGTCTTTTGCTTTGACCCATGTTTTGGGTTGTTTTGTTGCACCATTCAGACGGGCTTTCTTGTGTACGCAGAATGGGTGGTCTTCAGTGACCGTTACATGACGATCATTCATCTGTACTCTGACACAGTGCTTGTAGTGCGGAAGATTGTGAACTACTTTTGTTTCTACCAGACTCCCAGAATTCAAATCCTCTGTGCAGCCAAGCAGTTTATGTCCCGGCTTCAATGTTTCCACATCAACATATTCCAAATCTGCTGTTAATATTTTTGTTCCTGCAACAGCACAGCCGTCGATCTTCTCTTGTACTACCACCTGATGGCCCTTCATCCGGTAGACTTCCCGGTGGTATATCTGATGGATTTTTGAATAGTCGGATAGTTCCATTATATTTCCTTCACAATTAGTTTGAATGTTTTTACTTCCACTTCATTACAAAGAGGCCAGTTGGTTTTCCCATTGATCTCAACGAAACCGCTATTTATATGAATATAATAATCATCATTTACCTTAAATCTAACGTCACCCATAATATCTACATACCCTTGTCCATTATCGAAGTCATTAAAATCTTTAAGTGGCATAGGTACTATAACTGGAATCAAATCAACTTCACTTCTCATATCAAAACCTTTCTCAATTAAAATCTCGATCTATGATACTCTTCTTTTATGCCGCACGCCATAGCTTCGCTGTATGGATGTCCATCAATAACAACACCGGCTGAAATAAAGGGCCTCACTAAATGATTCTTGCCATAAGCAAATTGCCAAGCATCGGAACAGATTCCACAACCGGTATCCATCCCGAAGAATCTCTCATGTCTCGTAGTCATCCATTTCACACCTGATCGGGAATGACAGTGACCCATCACAACAGATTTCATCTTCTTTGTGATTGCATTCCAAGCCGGGTGTACTCCACTTGTTCCTTCTCCATGAAAGTAAATCACATCATCAATAAGAAATTCATAATCCCAATCCCAATTCGGAGTCTGCCATGTCTCACTGAAATCTTTTATATACCTTGCTGGTATCTTGACTGACTCAGCCAGTCTAAGAATCCTGAGATCGTGATTTCCAAGACAGACTTTTGCTACCGGGAAAGCATCATACCATTTTTTTATTGCAACAAGACATAATTTGTATTCGTCTTCTGGTCCGGGGCAATGGGGATTAGCAGCATGAAAACTTACAGCATGGTGGTCAACTATATCCCCGATGAATACAACGCTGTCACAGTCCCATCTATAGTAAAGGTCTTGACAGAAAGTCATGTATGCTGGATGTTCTGCGTACAAGTGCAGGTCGCCAATTGCTAAGTTTCTACTCATCCTTCTCCCCCATAATGTCTGTCATAATCATGTAGTTCAGTAAGCCAGTCAATAGCTTCTACCGGGTCAACAAAAGTACATACGTGCATACATTCATTGATAGCAAAGTCATGTTCAACTAACCGGCCACCTTGTAACTCATCTCCGGCTGGAATCCAAATGATTATGTTATCACATTCTGCAATGATATCACAATCAATATCAAGTACCTGCTTTTCTGTAACGTACTTCTTATCGTATGCTTTTTGAACAAAGTCTTCATGTTCTGCCGGTACGTACAAGTCAAGCCAAGGACAGGCTGCACGAATAACATTTGCTACTTCAATTGCAGCTTCACAGTTTTCTTTTAACTGAACAGCCGGGCACTTGTTGCTTAACTTCCCTCTAATCGCGTGACTCAGGTATGTTCTCATATCAATTTCCTTTCTCTTGATGTTCAGGACAGTAGTAGGAAGTAACTCCTTTTTTTGGAAAGCCCTTGTTGTAACAATTCCCTTCATAACAATAAAGCTTACCATCTGGTCTAGCTGAATAAGGGCACTTTTCTTCATCTTCAGCCGGTTCGTCTTTATTAAGTAAGTCTTTTTGTACCGGCACATACTTAGGCATGTCATCCAGTTCAGCCGGGAGCAATCCATTTTCTATGCGTAATTTAGTAGCAAGATAAACTACTGCGTTCCATGCTAAGGCTCTGGCATGAGGCTCATCAGTCATTCCCATCTTTTCTTGCTGAAGATGACGTTCAAGAGAATTCAATAGCTCACTAAGAGGGATACCCTTTTCCCAATTCCTTGCACCATAGATATCAGCACCTTTTTCAAAATGCTTTGCTATATCAATAATAGCATCACCCGGCACAAGTACAGGTGTCCCTTTTCCTGAAGATGCTTGTCTCTCTGCACCGGTAGAAAACTCTCTTCGATCACCCGGTTCAATTTTTATTTCATTAGACATTAGAATTTCCTCCCTGATTATACCATTTATGTAAGTCACAGGTTACGTGTTCCTCAATAGCTTTCTCAGTTATTTCCTTCACCATGTCTACAATCAGATTGACGATACGACCGGCCAGTACTTTAGCCTCTGCTCTGGTAGGCCGACTCATCATGGTTTGGATTAAGTCCTCTTTTAATAGTTCATCTGTCATAGCGTCTCCGATAATTAAAATTTTGGTTTCAAAATTCTATACGACAATGAAAATATTTTGTTCGCTAAAAAATAAAATTTTATGTCCAACTATCATGGTCGTAGTCCCTTTCGTGTTTATCCACTACTTCTTCGGCCTTTTCTTCAGACCTTTCAGCAATCAGGTCTATGATTAGATCGACGAATCTATCAGTTATTCCTTTCCAGTCAGCATTCCCATTTGATACCAGTTCTCTTAGTGTTTCTTCAGTTGTTAGTTTACTGTCCATCTTTTATCCTCTCGTCAATTAAGTCTATAATTCTATCAACAAGAATTCTCGTCTCACTCATATAAGGCCCCGGTGGGGTCCTGGTAAAACGAAACCACAACTCCTCAACTAACTCTTCTTTTGCTGTTGGTTTATCAGCCATCACTTAGCCTTTCAAATTCAGTTTGTAGTTCTTCTAATATTTCTTGCAGGTCATCGACACGGTACGACCGACACCTTGGTATCTTTTCAATAACAGCCACCCGGTCGGGGTACGTTTCTCTAAACCACTTCCCAGATTCAATCGGATTTTTATGCCACCAGTTGATATGGCAGTGATAGCAAAGTAGCTTCAGATTCATCAAGTTGTATTTTATTGCACCGTGGGTACTCTTTGGCAACACATGAGAGGTATGGCCGTTGGTTCCTACGGCCCTTTTGAAACAGTGTTGACATTTATAATAATCTCTTATTGCAATGACCTTCTTTGCCATAGCCCAACACTTGTCGTGCATTTTTTGAAGAGGCGTTTTTACTTTACGTTTTTTCTTAGCTCCCGGTATCATTATTCAATCCCCTCTTTTCCTACGATCTCTATGCAATGATTGCACCATATTCGGCCATTTATATAGCCCCCTTCCCCCAACTCAAAGATGGTGGAACAGTTGTAACAAACAAGTGCAATTATAGTATAGCCATCAAATACAACATCATTTTCATGGGGTCGTATAGGTGTCGTGTCCAATACGAACGGTAAGAGAGCAAAGAGGATTATCAGCATTCCGATATTGAACAGCACCCCAATACTGATTATCTCCCATTTCACAAACTGATTATTCATTAAGAAATTCCTCCAACGCCTCGGTACTAACAACTGCGGTCACACATAGATATTTTGCCGACACTACTCCGACCAATTTATCAGTATAACCGAATACCGGAGAGCCGGAACTTCCCCTAACAACATCTATGTCAGAAAGAAATATTTTCTTTAGCAGAGGGGAAGGAAGAGAAACTACATCTGAAGACATGATACCGGTAGTTACCCAAAGTATTCCCCAATTATCGGGGTAGCCTGCTGTGTACAATCTCTTTCCGATGTAGTGACCACTCTTACTTATCTCCAATTTGATTCCTAAGCGATCTTTCTTTACAGGGATTTCAGCGAGGTCATATTTTTTAGAGACTCTGCATTTCCCCACTTTTACTTTTTCAGTGGTTCCATTACTGTACCTGATTATCAATTGTTTCTTTGCCTCTTGTACAACATGTTTTGCCGTTAAGATTCTTCCTTTTTCAAAGATGAAACCGGTCCCGCAGCTACCCTTCATTGAATCCATGTGAATTCTTACAATGTTACTTAGTGGTGCTGTAGTGGGATCAGCTACAGACAATCTTACAAGAAATAAAAGCATAAGAAAAAACACAGCAATAGCTAACCATACCCCTTCCCTCAAACTATTCATTTTAGTCTCCTTTCCTTTATAAATCTCACACTTAGGACATCTTTTCTCACCCATTAAGAATATCCTCCAAGGACAATCCAGCAGCTTTGGAAGCACGTAAGTCCTTATGTGGAGTTAATATTACCTTTGTGGTAAATTCTTCTTCGTTAAGAAGGTCGGCTGTTTCTTCAGCACCGGCAAGTCCAACGCCATCTTCATTATTATCTGCGAAAATTATCACACGTTTTACTGCCGGATGTGTCTTAGCGTACATTATTACTTCTTCATTACCGACATAAGCATTCACCTTTCCAATAGCATTATACCCATACTCTAAGGCAGTAACGGTATCGGTCCAGCCTTCACAGACAGCTAAAGTATCGGAAGGATTCTGAAAAAAAGCAGACGGTACAAATACCCCCATACCTGAGTACTTTACATACCTTTTAGTGTTTCCTTTTCTCCACTGTATACCGGATATTCTTCTTTTCGTTGAGTAGATAGGTATCGTAAGACAGTTTTTGTGCCAACCAACATAGAACCGGAGAGCAGAGATTGGATTCAGTCCGATGGATTGGCAAAGCTTACCAAACGCCTCACGGTTATTGATAAGCTGTTTGGCAAACTTCACCGTCCACTTGTTCCAGTCCACCTTTTTCTTTGGTGGAACGATATACTTCTGTGGCTTGAAATCACCGAGAATAAATAGCCACCCACCATGAAAGCCACCCTTACCAACTTTCTTTACTGAGCCTTCAGACTTCCTTGAACATATAGCAGCCGAACCGTCATCCGCAACTAAGCAGCCATCTCTTTTCTGACAAATGGGGCATAAGATTTTCAAATCAGTTGTTCTTAACACAGTGTACCTTTCCATGACAAGAAGGACATAACCATTCTACTTTCAGAGGCTTAGAATAATCATTGTGATGGGCATGTGATTCTTCCTCTCCACATATCTCACACTGTAGCCTTTGCGACAAATGCTTGAGGCTTATCAGAATATTCCAAGTCTTGCCGGTAGGAAACATCAAGCTTTAGAGCTAATGCTATTGCTGCTCGACGAGCCGATCTTTTATGAACATAACCATGCTGACCCCATTCGGTATACCTACCGTCAAACCAAATCACATTCGCGTAAAATTTTGTACCTTCATTCGTTGTTCTCACGGTTACATAGCTGTTTGTTACTGTTCCGGTTTCTTCATTACTCATAATCGTTCTCCTATAGTGTAATTGTTTATGATGTTTTGTACATAGCCACTCTACATTGAGAGGCTTCCTATAATCTTTGTGATGATCTTCACCAATTTCAAAGCAATCAAATACTTTGCACTGTTGCCGGGTCATTGTTCCATTCCGCAGAGATGACATAACTAATAGCCGTGCCTTGGTTCTGTCTGGATGATTGTCCCTGTATTTTGCACTTGCTTTTCTCTTTGATTCTCTGCCCTTTTCTGTTTGATTATGTTTTTTGTCTCGCCGTTTTTGGGAATCCTTTCCCCTTGGCGTCTTACTCCAGTTACTGACTGCATTATTCATACAAGACTTACACCAACACTGCAAATTATCCTTTCTCCGAGAGTCTTTCGAGAAGGCCAATTTACTAAGGGTCTTTTTGCATTTAGTACAAGTCTTCATATTACTCACCAAACTCGCAGTACTTACTGGATTTCTCAGTAAAGGTCATGGTACGTTTTTCCCATCTGTACTCCAACTTTCCAATCGGCCCGTTGCGGTTCTTAACTACAATTACAAAGGCATCACCATCATCATGAGCATCGGCATCTTCATCAATCATGCGATAATAAGAAGGACGGTGAATTAGCAGGATAATATCCGCATCTTGTTCGATGCTTCCACTTCCTCTCAAATCAGACATCCTTGGTGTTTTGTTTTCCCTCTGTTCATTGGCTCTGTTGAGTTGGCTGGCAACTATCAATCTAACATTCTGATCTTTGGCTATTGCCTTTAGTTCTTTACTGATAGCTGATACTTCTGTTTCTCCATTGCCATAGAAATTTGACATTGACAAAAGTTGTAAATAGTCCACCAGTACACATGGAGAAGCACATCCAGTTTCTTTTCTCATGCTTTCTATCTCAGTGGAGATTACTTCGGGAGTAATCCGCGACTCATCAGAAATATAAATTTCTCTTTTTCCTATGAGTTCCAAGGCATCCTTTGCTTTTGCCTTTTCAGCAGCAGTTGTTTTCTTGGCTTTGATCTTTCTCATATTCACACCTGATACCTGAGAAATAAGCCGTTCACCAATTGCCTGCCTGCTCATTTCCGCAGAAATAATGAGAGCCGGTGCTTCAACCTGCCATGCCATCTGAAGAAGAAAGGAAGTCTTACCCATGCTTGGACGGCCCCCTACAATAACCATCTCACTTGCCTGCAAGCCGAGAGTCATGTAGTCCAAATCCTTGAAGCCGGTGTTGACTCCAAGCGTAGGGTCTTGCATCCGTTTTGCTATGGAATTGATTTTGCTTCCTAACTTCTCCATTTGGATTTACCCCCCGAAAACTATATATCTTTTTGTTCCTGTGTTTACTTCTATTACACCTTCGATAGAACTCAAATCTCTAAAATCGGAATCGTCCTCAAAAAAAAGCAAAATAGCCTCGTCATCAAAGGACTCAATCTTTTCCATTAGTTCTTTCTTTGTCATCATTCATTCCTTATAAGTTCCACTTTCTTCACAGTAGTTACATTCTACGATGTCCCCACCTGATTCAACGTAACCAAAGCCTCCACAACGGGGGCAGATACTTTGGTCATCTAAAAAGGGCACTCTTCGTTATCTTCGTCCTGCTGCTTCGGCTTCTTAGTAGTCTTCTTGCCTTTTTTACCTTCGCCTGAGCCGTTGATGAATGAGAAGCTATAGATTGAAATCTTGATCTCTTTGTAACCGGTCTCATCATTTTTCCGGGTGTACAGTTTGCCTTCCACAAGAATAGGCTTGCCTTTTTCAAAATATTTGGCAATATTTTCACCGGTCTTGCCATTGGCAATGCAATCCATAAAATATGTTTTTTTCTTATCTCCATATCCATCTTGAACAGCAATACAAAATACCGTGAAGCTGTTGTCTTTGTAGGTCTTTACTTCGGGGTCTTCGGTTAAGTTTCCTAAAAGGATTACTTTATTGATAATACGCCTCTCTTTCTGTGTAAAATTTTGTGACATTTTCGACACATCCATATAATGTCATAAGGTTTATTGTAATCTTCATGGTGTGCCTCCGTTTTCAGTTCTCCACATTTGCATGGTTGTGAGGTTATTTCTCCTTTTGTAATTAACCAGTTCAATTTTCTATGTGCTTGTACTCTTAATGGGTGATTTTCCACATACCTTTTTGTCTTATCATAAGCATTGATAACTACATATTCTTTTTGTTGTTTCAGAATCTTTTCTCTGTTGTTATAATAGTTATCAAGATTAGCCATTCGTCTGCACTTTTTGCAATCAGGAAGATGACCATCTGGCTTAGACCTGTCCACATGGAAGTCATCTATTGATTTCTCTAATTTACATTTAGTGCAAACTTTACTCATCAACAACATTAACTTCAAAAGTAACCGGCTCGACCATTGCATCTGCTTTTACGAGACCGGCAGAATCATTCTGTACATTGAATACAAGTACATGGTCGGGTGCAATAAAAATACTTCTTCCTTCTTGAATAGTTCTTCGGATATACAAATTCGTGGAGTTATCACTCATTGGTACAAAATAATCCCATTCCTCGTCTATTTCATGCCACTTTCTAAACCCATTCTTTGCTTCCTCTGAATCGGCACGTACTAAGTTACTCTTTTCAATTGGTTCAATCACTTTCATACTTTTGTCTCCAATTTAAGTTTAGGCGGCGGAACAGCTACCCCTTCAAAGGCAGCAGCCCTAATACAGAAATCCACATACTTCGCTAACCATACCCGGTCGAACGCTGTCTTGGTCAATATCAAGCCGTCCGGCAATTCAATTCCTTCCTCCTTCATAAATTTCTTTTTCATCCAAATGTCTACAGCATCAATCGTCCATCCAAAATGATGAGCAAATTCAAGATACACACTTGCATACAAATAAGCCCATTGACGAAGAGAGGGGTCTTTCTTAGGACTTCTGACCTCTATCTCAACGTCTTGATCTTTCTGGCTGGCTATGTATTCGGTCATCATAGCCCTGTGATCGAGCTTTAAGATTCCGTTCACTATCTTGCCGTATAGTGTTAGTTTCTTCAATCGTCCTCCTCTGCTAATCTGCTATTGGATAAAGGAAGATCATATTCTTCGGTTACACAATTCCTTCTAATCAAGTACATGTCAGAACTGAATGCTATCAGTTGCCCACGATGAACTACATTGCCTTCCTCATTAACTATTGCAACGACTATTTCGTCTTTTCTTGTGTCGGTATTGTATCTCCTGAACATTTTTAGAATTATTTCTTTTTCTGGAACAGGCACTACTTTATCAAATAATCTAATTTTCATCTTTAGTCTCCTTTACCCATATTTTTTATTTTTCGGATACGGCTTCATCTTTTTTCCACTCAGCAGCATTAACACGCTTACATATATCTCTAACGTCACAATATCCAGAACACCTTCTACAACCACCGGGACGGAACTCTACAGACAATTCTTTTGCGTTTTTCTTGCTGTTCATTATCTCAGTAGCTAACTCTTTTGTCGGAATTGGAACACGCTCGCCGTCGATCATAGTAGTGGCGGCAACGGCCTTGGCAGCACCTTTCTTTTTCACTGCATAACAGTCCGGGGTTTTCCAACGCTCTTCATCTGTACAGAACCGGGTCTTCTTAGCCAGATGGTCAGCCACACACTTTTCGATAAAGGCATGTGTTTCTTTGATGGTCCAGACTGGAAGTTCAATATCACCATAAGGAGAGATAGGATGATCGTGTCCGGCTTTTGCTCCACTCCAGTCACGGTACAAAGGATAGATATGAAGGTTATCCATTTTCAGTCCATGAATTCGGTACAGCATATACCGGTAGATGTTACCCTGACTCACCCAATCGTCTTTGACACCACGGCCATAGGTAGAAGCACTGGCTGTCTTAATATCTGCGAGGATGGAATCAATATAGTCAATCCAGTCAATACGTCCAGTGATTTCAATACCAAACCACTCTTTAGGCATTGCCACACGTACTTCCGTCTGTACCCCTATTCGATCTTTCGCAGCTTGCTCTATGATAGAGTGTACGGAGGAGCCGAGGATGCGATAGTAGTAATCTATTACATCATTCTCGATCTCGTCATAATAATCAATAGTTAGCCGTCTCTGCATAGGCGGAGCGAATAACTGAGTTACATAGAGCCGGTTAGGATTCGGAGGCCAGCTACTCTTCTCAGTGGCCCAGACAAACGGTTTAGGTGCTTCTGCTATATTGGTAACTTTCACTATATTAACCTCCAAAATTCTTTCGTTAATCCTCTTCC
>SDBS01001942.1_pt1 | contig 20811 bp, 16 predicted proteins | sample 2277091 | NCBI WGS metagenome assembly SDBS01 (sample SAMN10404972, study PRJNA504765) | marine sediment metagenome | isolation source: marine sediment core GS10_PC15, 163 cmbsf | place: Arctic Ocean: Southern Knipovich Ridge | collected 2010 | reverse complement strand
ACGATACTATCGAATTCTTAGGAAAACTGCCGGATAGAGTCGACCAAGAGGTGGCGTTTTTAATGGCATTTCTTCTTCTTACACCGAACGGATTTTATATCAATTCACCCTAAATGTTTCTATCTGGTTCTGCACAAAACTGCAGATTAAAGGTTGCCGAAGAGTTGATTGCTTTATAGATGGTGGAGATACACACCCTTTCCGGTGGTTTTGGAATCAGCGTAGTTGGTGTCGAAGAGACGCAACAGCTATTCGGGGAATGAAAATAGCTTGTAAATTATCCAAACCCTAGATATTAAAATAGATCCTGCGCATAAATCAGGAAAATATGATTTTTGAAAAGCGTAAAAAATTTGTACTGAGCAATTTCCATATACTATGAACTGCGGCTTTTTGTGGTCTAATTATCGATAAATATCTTCGATTTGAAGACCGCATTTCTTGGCGAATCAGACTATCGAGACCCATGAGATGAAATGCAAGACCATTATAGCTGATTTTAAATATTTGCTTAATATACGCTTATTTTAATACTAATGCGGCGAATCAGTGAAATAGAAAAGGAGATGAGAATGAAAGGCTATACAGGTAGAATACTATTTGTTAATTTATCAACTGGTTCTATCAAAGAAGAAAATCCATCTGAAAAGACATATCGTAATTTCATTGGAGGTTTCGGCTTATCAGCTAAGATCCTGTATGAAAATATTAAACCGAAAGTGAACCCTCTGGGACCTGATAATATGCTCGGTTTCATGACTGGTCCTTTGACTGGTATGCCAGTCCCATGGGCGGCGAGATGGACGGTAGCTGCTAAATCACCTCTTACCGGAACCTGGGGCGATGCTAACGCAGGAGGTTATTTTGGCGTGGAAATGAAAGCTGCCGGTTACGATGGTGTTTTTTTTAGTGGCATCTCTAGAAAACCGGTTTACTTGTGGTTGTCTGATGGGAAGGCTGAATTGAGAGAAGCATCCCACCTATGGGGCAAAGATACTACCGAAACGCAGAACATTTTGCAAAAAGAATTGGGCGATAAAAAAGTACGAACAGCTTGTATCGGTCAGGCATCTGAAACTCTATCATTAATATCAGGGATTGTAACTGATAAAGGTAGGGTGGCAGCCCGGGGAGGGCTGGGTGCAGTAATGGGTTCGAAACGCTTAAAGGCGATTGCCGTCCGCGGTCATAAGAAATTGCAGATTGCCAACGAGGTTCGGTTCAAAGAGATCAGAAAGAAGATGATTGGTGAAATTAAAAAGCTTTCTGAGTTTAAGATGAAATTCTGGACACCAGAAGGTTATATTGAGATTCCTCATGTAGCTTTTTACCCTAATTACAGCACCTGCAACTCACTGAGTGGTCATGTTGTTGAGGGTAGTGTGCCGTTGAAAAACTGGCAGATGCAGGGAGAAGGTGAAAAAGGGTTTCCTACCCATGCAAAAATTAGCGGTACCAGTGTCACAAAATACCGTAAACGGAAGTTTGCCTGCCCCAATTGTATGATCGCCTGTGGTGGAATTCTTGATGTGAAAAGCGGGCCATTTGCGGTGAAGGAGGCACATCAACCTGAATATGAAACCCTAGCTAGTTTCGGGACTAATTGTCTTATCGATGATGTAGAAGCAATAATTAAAGCCAATGATGATTGTAACCGGTATGGGCTTGATACAATTTCAGCAGGGGCGACAATCGCTTTCGCTATGGAATGCTATCAACGTGGTATAATCACTAAAGAAGATACAGAGGGGCTTGAACTTGTCTGGGGGAATGCTAAGGCAATGCTTGCACTGCTGGAAAAGATGGGTAAACGTGAGGGCATCGGTGCCATATTCGCGGATGGCTCGGCAAAGGCGGCGGAAAGATTAGGGAAGGGTAGTGAAGAATGGGCGGTTCATTTCAGGGGTATGGAGCCTGGCAATTACGATCCGAGGGTGTGGCCTACGTTTGGCATGTTATATGCGTACGATCCGTCTCCAGGACGTCATACACATGGGGATTTGGCTGCTTATGCTGAGCGTGGCTACAGCTTGACCGTTCACCCCGACCTGGAGACTCCACCGGTGGATATATATGATTTTGATAGTAAAGATAGAGCACAGATGTATTCAACGGTTATCAGTTACGACAGGGTGATGAGCGCCAGCGGCGCTTGTATGTTCAGTATGGCGCTGTCTACTTATCCATTGCCGGAGCTTATCTCATCGGTAACGGGGTGGGATTTTAAAGTGAGCGAGCTACTCAAAACAGGGCTGAGGATTCAAACTATGCGCCATTTGTTTAACGTACGTGAAGGATTGACCGTGAAAGACTTTACGATACCGAAACGTTTTAAGAAGGCTCAGAAAATCGGTCCGGTTGCGGGCATAACTGTGGATTTCGATAGTTTGCGCCGCAGATACTTCGAGGGGATGGGATGGGATACCGAGACAGGAGTGCCAACCCGCCAAACGTTACGAGAACTGGGGTTAGATAATATCCATCTGGCAACATAAGTTACTTGTATAAAAGAAGCGCATTTTGTGGTAGCTTTTTCTTCCAGAGCGGCGCATGTTAAATATCTCCAAACAACTAATATAACGATATAATGGCAAAAAGAGCCATGCACAAAATGCGCGAAAATTAACAAAAACAAATGCCGCTAATTGATATATTATTCCTACCACGGCAATACCATTGGCTCGCGGTCCGCCGCAGGCTTCCCGGTTACGTCGACAGGCAACTACGGCCCTCCCGCATATGGTTTTTATCAGATACCTCATTATAATTGTTATCGTTGCCCTTTTGACCTTAATTGTCCAGATTGCAATGTGCGTTGTGCCCGCTTCCTTGAGATTTTTATTCAAGCAAATGGCTCAGACACCATAACTGCCTTCATTGGTGAGCCGATACAAGGTTCTGCCGGGCTAATAGTGCTACCGATAGAAGGCCAAAATACCTTTTTGTTTTCTGCTGCGTTTGGAGATATAATGCTTTTCAACCAATGCATCTTCTCCATGAAAAGGAATGGTATGGAAATCCAGATCAAAAGAAACTCCCCGGTCAATGCCAATGCTTTCCATGACGTCAAACCATGATCGCATTAATTTCAGATAACAGACAGGATCTATTCGGCAACTATATTCGGTTAGAAAAGTGCGTTTAGGGATGACATTGAGTCCGGCAAACAGTGTAAGCCCCTGATCCAGAACATAGCTCATGATATGGCTGTGGCGGGTAGAGCGAAAAGTTTCAGACCCAAAAGTGATCGCATGGCACAGCCTGCCGGGATCATTTTTGATCCGGGAAGCCCGGCCTTATCAACGATGTCATCAAAAGGTATGGAGGCAATAAAGGGCATAAACAAAAAAGGCCGCCGAATTTGGTGCGAAAACTTCGCAGCGACAAATCCAGCTGTCGCACGCTAGCCGCTTCGGCCACCGTAGGTCGAGGGCCGGCTGGCCGTTTATCTTCGGCTTTTCTGGGCAGTCTTGCGAAGCCCTCTTCTTTAAGGATCTTGGAGACACTGACTGGACTGAATCACAAAAAAGCCCATCTTTTGATTTGGATCTAAATAATTCAGATCTTTTTAATAAGTTTTGTTCATATGATTACAATTTTTCTTGACTTCGGGTTTATTACAATTATAACATATAAAAATATATTAATATACTTTAAGGGTTTTATTTATTCCGTTTAATACGCGCCTGCAAGGCAAAACATTAAAAAAAACTGCTAATTTTTTGGACACCGGCAAAACGTCCTTCTTTAGATAAGCAGGTTTTTAAAGGTTCTTTTTTACAAAAGGCAGATGAATCTGGCCCATAGAATCCATCTTGAACAACAAATGAATTAGGAAGGCAAAAATGTCAAAGGCATTAACGGAAAAAGAGAACCTGGAGCGTCTTACACGTGAACATGTATGGATTCCTGGGCGGGCTTGGAACATTGTGAGTGGACAAGACGGTTTTAAAATCTTCAAAGAAGGAAAAGGGTGCAGAGTTACCGACATTGATGGGAAATCCTATATTGATTACTGGTCAGGCTTAGGCAATGTCAGCAGCTTAGGTTACGGACAAAAAGAGATAGCTGATGCCGTATACAATGAAATGATGACTCTGCACTTTCAGCCTACCCATGAAATTGTAGTGTCCCAGATAATGCTGGCCAAAAAACTTGCTGACATCACACCCGGTAGCCTATCAAGGGTATTTTTTGGCAACAGCGGAACAGAAGCGATTGAAACCGCAATAAAGATGGCAAGAAAATTTCAACGAATCGCCGGTTTCTCCAACAGGCACAAAATCATTGTGGGCGGATACAGATACCACGGTTCAACCTACGGTGCCATGAGTTTAGGAATCCGCGCTCCAACATTTACATGGGAGGACTTTGAACCCTTGGTTCCCGGTACTATCCATGTACCTTCACCCTATTGCTTCCGGTGTGATCTCGGCCTTAAATACCCCTCCTGTGATATTCAGTGTGCCAAAGAAATAGAAAGGGTAATCCAGAATGAGATTCCCGAAACGGTTGCCGCATTTTTAGACGTGACAATGGCCTCGGAGTACTCTACAGCACCCCCGAAAGAATACTGGCCCATTGTTCGAGGAATCTGTGATCAATACGGGATTCTTCTAATTCTTGATGAAATCATGATGGGTTTTGGTCGAACTGGTAAAATGTTTTCTTGCGAACACTGGGATATGGCGCCGGATATTATGCTCGTTGCAAAATCTCTGACAAACGGATGTGTCCCTTTAGGTGCAGCGATCGCAACTAAAGAGATTGCAAGCAAGTTTGAGGGAGGGGAAAAGGAACTTTTTAAGCACTCTTTTACCTTTTCAGGCCATCCTGTGGCTTGCACTGCGGGCCTTGTGAGCATCGAGATTATAGAAAGGGAGAACCTTGTTGAAAACTCTAGAGTCATGGGAAGATACCTTTTAGAACGCTTACAGGAGCTGCGTATTCATCGCAATGTAGGAGAAATACGAGGTGGGCTGGGCCTTAATTGTAATATCGAATTTGTTAAAAACAACAAAGAGGATGAAAACTTCGAACCCAATGAAAATAAGGCATTCGTCGGTAATTTGAAGAAAAAACTGAGACAAATAGGCCTTTGGGGTCCGGTTTCAAATCCTCTTAGTTTACGACCTGCCTTGATTATCAGCAAAGACGAAGTGGATGAAATTGTTGAGGGGATAGATAAGGTTCTACTTGAAATATAACTGGGTTGTCCGATTCGATTTCTGTAACCCTATACTCCAGGTCGGGCCACTTCGAATTATTTGTATCAACAAAAAGATCTTTTATTGGGTCAAGGGCGGTTAGTAATATCCGAAAAAAGGAGGAATCATAAATGATCGGGGGTTACACCGGCAAAGTTCTAAAGGTGGATTTATATGACAGGAAAACAGAGGTCCTGGAGTTCGAAGCTGATATTTTGAAGAAATTCATTGGTGGAAGCGGTTTAGGGGCAAAAATCCTTTGGGATGAAACAAATGCCGAAACAAATCCTTTGGGTCCTGAAAACGTCCTTATCTTCCTTACCGGACCATTGACGGGCACTGCCGTTCCTACGTCAGGACGGCACAACGTCATCTGCAAGTCTCCCTTGACACAAGCATGGGGTGAAGCAGAAGTTGGAGGGAGTTGGGGTTGGAAATTGAAGCGAGCCGGATGCGACGGATTGGTTTTTGTGGGTAAATCAGAAAAACCTGTTATTGTTGTTGTCAGTGAAGAAGGTGTTTTGATAGAGGACGGCACCTCCTATTGGGGTATGGATACATATAAAACAGATGAAACTTTAAAGAAACAATATGGAAAGAACGCTGGTGTCGCGTGTATTGGTCCGGCTGGGGAAAAGCAGGTGAGAATGGCTGCGATTATGCATGACGGGATTCATGCAAGAGCCGCCGGAAGGGGCGGCCTTGGGGCAGTCATGGGTTCAAAAAAACTCAAGGCAGTCATCGTCCTCGGGACGAGGTCTCCACAAGTTGCTGACCAGATCCGGTTAAAAGATTCCATTAAAAAAATGATCCCTGTAATCAAAGAAAAAACAAAAGCTCTCCATGATTACGGAACAGCCGGCGGTATTCTTTTTGCAGAGGAAATGGGAGATCTGCCCATCAAAAATTGGTCACTTGGTGAATGGAAAGATGGGGCAAAAAAAATTTCAGGGCAAACGATGTCGTCTTCCATCCTGACAGGAAAGTATTTTTGTCGATCTTGCCCTATAGGATGTGGCCGGATCATCGAGACTGAATCCGATGATGGGTATGTTAAAGGAGGGGGCCCGGAATTGGAGTCACTTGCGGCTTTGGGTTCGCTCTGTTTAATTGATGACCTCAAGACAATCGCCTATGCGAACGAACTCTGCAACCGTCTTGGTATGGATACCGTTTCGACGGGGGGTGTTATCGCATTTGCCATGGAAGCTTTTGAAAAAGGATTGATTCCGCTAGACCTTCATAAAGGTTTAGATTTGAGCTGGGGGAAAAAATCATCCATGGTTGCAATGATAAAACAGATCGCAAGACGAGAAAATATTGGCGAGGTTTTGTCGATGGGCGTACGAGAAGCATCTCGACAAATGGGCCCTTTTACCAAAGAATTCGCTTTGGAGGTGAAGGGACTTGAACCATCAATGCACGACCCCAGGGCTTACGCGAGTTTAGCCGTACAGTATGCCACATCTCCAAATGGCGCCTCCCACTGGGCCGGCACCTATTTGGCAGAAGGTCGACTCACGTATCCGGAATTGGGATATCCTGAAATACTCGATCGATTTCAGATCAAAGGGAAAGGTGTTTTGACTGCAAAGCTGCAAGACTGTGTGACCACTCTAAACTCTATGAGATTTTGCCGGTTTCTTATGAGAATTCCTGTCGCAGTCATGATTGATTGGTTTAACGATGTGACCGGTTGGAATATGGATCAGAATGAGTTTATGAAGATTGGGGAACGAATTACAAACTTGAAAAGGATGTATAATGTTCGTTGTGGATTAAGCCGAAAGGACGACGTCCTTCCAGTTCGAATGACCACCCAAAAGAAAGGAGGCGGCACGGGAAATTTTTTACCCCATCTAGGAGAAATGCTTAATGAGTATTATGAATTCCGAGGGTGGAGTGAGGATGGATTGCCCAAAAGAGAGACTTTAAAGGATCTGGGCCTTGATGAGATGATTAATGCCCTCCCATACACAAAATCATCCGGAAAAACTGAAAAGCCAGACTCTTCAATATTACTCGATGATAAATAGTGTTTGCTGTACACTGGTCCTTTTCTATTATTCTTTAGCTGGAAAAAACCCATGGATTTCAATGTGCGAAGAGGAGAACAACTGACCTGGATCAGTTGAATGACTTCGCTGCTGAAGAGATTAATGACATTGAAGTCAAACTGGTGGGAGGAAATTCATTTGGTTAAAGCAAACAGAGTAAAAATAACGGTAATTAAGATGATGAGTAAACAAGACGTTTTTGGTGACAAACTACCAACAGCTGTTGAGGAAAGTTTCGAAGGAAGTTTTCCGCATATTAAAGATAGCAAGCTGAGCATTACCTGCTGTACTGATGGTCTCCGGCCGGTATTCTTCCTATTGGAGAGAATGGAAGAATAAATCCTGACCGGAAAAATCATCAATGAAGTATCTGGGCAGTATTTGGTTAGTTCAGGTGATGTATCAGATTACTAGTAAATGCAAATATGACTAAAATAATTCCAAGAGAAATAAACAGACCCTTTGGACTCGGAAATGAGGGCTCGCACTCTAAAGATAATTTTGATTTCATATTGATAAAATTATAATATAATAATAAATAAAATAAAGAAAAATATAAATTTAAATATCAATTAGTTATAAAAAAATACACAATTTATAATAATATAATAATATAATAATATGTTAAAATAACTTGACATAAAAAACCTTAAATGTAAGATCATAAATCACAAAAATAAATTAAATGCTTAAAAACACATATCCAAAAAAACAGCTCTTACCCCGGTATAACGCTATGAGAGATAAAGATATTATGAATTATGTTTTTCAGCCTGGATCAATTGCCATCATTGGAGCATCAAGTGACGGTGAAAAAGAAAAATCTGTCGGTTGGACGGGCAGATTATTGCAATTCGGGTATGAAGGTACAATTTACCCCATTAATCCAAAAGCAAAAGAGATCCTCGGATTAAAGGCTTATACCTCTGTGAAAGACATTTCCGAACCAATAGACTATGCAATCATTACCCTGCCCCGTCATTTAGTGCCCAATGCTTTAAAGGATTGCATGACCAGGGGAGTAAGGGTTGTTCATATTTACACTGCAGGGTTCAGTGAAACCGGAGAAAGGGAAGGGATAGAGCTTCAAAAAGAAATTATAAAAATTATTAAAGGCAGTGACACCAGGGTAATTGGTCCGAATTGTATGGGTGTCTATTCCCCCATGGGAGGGCTATCTTTCGATATCAGATTCGCTCATGAAACCGGTCCCATAGCCTTCTTTTCCCAAACCGGGGTGGGCGGCAGACGGTTTTTGAACCTTGCAATCGGTCGAGGACATCGCTTCAGCATGGCCGTAAGCTACGGTAATGGAATAGACTTAAATATTGCCGATTTTCTTGAGTATGCCAGCCAGGATCATGAAACAAAGATCGTTTTTATCTATATAGAGGGATTAAGGGATGGGAGAAGATTTTTCGATGTTTTAAAAGCATGTAACCGAGTTAAACCCGTGCTCCTTTTAAAAGCAGGTATGAGCAACAGCGGGGCAAGTGCTGTCAGTTCACACACAGCTTCACTATGTGGAACAAAAAAAGTATGGGAAGCACTGTTTAAGCAGACCGGCACAATTCGAGTTGAATGTATGGAGGAAGCCGTCGATTTGTTGGTAGCCGTGCGGCTACTCCCCCAAATAACAGGAAGAAACATCGGATTGGTTGGCCGAGGGGGAGGCATAGGCGTTATCTGTGCCGATATGTGCGAAAGAGAGGGATTGATTATCCCCCCGCTTTCCACTGAAACAAGACGAAAATTGGCCAGGATTACTCCGTCGACTTCCGGTTCCAGCATCAGGAATCCAGTGGAAATCGGGTTAGGGATAAGCGGTGTCTCTGAGCGCTATGTTGAGGGACTTGAGATTGTGGCATCCGATCCCCAAATCGATTGTTTAATCACGTTTATTAATCCTGAAGACTATGTTCATTATGGGATCGAAGGGTGGATCGATGATCTAATGAAAGCGTTTATAGAGGCAAAGAAAAACCTTTCCAAGCCTTTTTGCGTCGTCATATTACAGGGGACAAGTATTGAGATATTCGAAATTACGCTCCAGCTTCAGTCTCAGTGTCAAAAAGAAGAAATAGCCTGTTTCCTAAGCATGGACGCTGCCATTAGGGCAGTTGCCAAAACCATCTCTTATCATGAATTCAAAGAAGAGTAATATTATTTTGAGATTAACGGAAGTATTAGAAAAGGATGGGGGGGATTTAGCTTCAGTGGACGGAAAAGATATCATCAAAAATGCAAGACTTGAAGGGAGAAGTCTCTTAACTGAGCTAGAATCCAAGCGGCTTGTTGAGTTTGCCGGCATAACGGTTGTTCATACGGAACTGGCAAAAACAAAAGATGAGGCAATTTCTATCGGTGCTCGACTGAATTTCTCTCTCGCAATGAAAATTATTTCTCCTGACATAGTACATAAATCCGATTCAGGAGGCGTTCGATTAAATGTTAAGACACCACAGGAAATTGCTGAAGCCTATGATGCCATAGTAAACGATGTCAGAAAAAAGCATCCAGGCCTGCAAATCGATGGAATCAGCATTCAAAACATGGCACCGCCCGGAATAGAAGTCATTGTCGGGATGTTTGAAGATGAGCAGTTCGGCCCTGTTCTTATGTTCGGTCTTGGAGGGGTATGGGTAGAGATATTAGAGGATGTCTCCTTTCGCATCGTACCCATAGAAAGAAAGGATGCATCTTCAATGATCAAAGAAATTAAAGGACATAAACTGCTTAAGGGACACAGGGGACAAGAGGGCGTCCATATCGAAAGTTTGGAAAGCCTATTAATGAAATTGTCTGAATTCGTTCAACTGTACCCTGAAATCAAAGAGATCGATTTAAATCCAATACTTGCATACTCAAACGGCTACATCACCGTGGATGCCCGGATGGTACTCCATGACAAACAGTAATTGGAAAAATCCTATTCTCTGACGATCTCCCGAAGTTGCCCTCAGGAAGCAAGCGACATATAACAGAACCTGGCTCCGTTTCGCTCCGCAATTGGAATATTGGCACGCCCTGGCGCGATTTATTTGGGATATGCTATTGCCCTTGTAATCTTCTAGGATCTGGCTTCAATGAGCCATGGCTAAATAAATCAGGTCTGGGCCAGAGAATGATTGAATAATGGGTTCTGGAATTTCCGAAACGTTTAATTAGCTTGTTTTCTTGAATACTTGATGAATGAAGGAGACTTACGATGTTGTCGAACTGGAAAGAGGAGTATCAACGAAAGTTGGTGGAGCCGGAAAAGGCGGTTCAGGTTGTGAAAAGCGGTGATAGGGTGGGATTTACCTATGGAAGGGAGCCCCGCGCACTCGGTTTGGCCCTTGCCGCCAGAATTGGGGAGATCAAGGACGTTAAGATCTTCGTGCGCACCCCTGCCATGGATTTTGGATGGTATGACCCGGGGTGGGATGAAAGCTTCAAGATTGAATTAAGTTACGTGCTGCCGATTACAAGACAAATGATGGCGGAACGAAGATGTGATTTCGTCATCGGAAGTCTTCTTGGGATGACACCTCGACACCCTGCCGTCGGCCAGGTGGATGTCTTGTTTACGGAGGTCTCGGAGCCGGATGAAAATGGGTTTTGCAGCTTTGGTGCATCAACCTGGGGGAAAAAAAAGGCGGTAGAATGCGCCAAAATCGTTCTTGCCGAGTTAAACAAGAAGCTTATCAGGACCTATGGTGAGAATTATGTCCATGTATCGGAGATAGACTACTTTGTCGAACACGTCTCGGGCGGACAACAGCCAGGGGCGACAGATCTTTTGGGAAGAAAGACTTGGGAACCAGGAGAAGTAGAAAAACGTATTGTTAACCATGTGTCGGCGCTTATAAAGGACGGAGACACCCTCCAAATTGGCGTGGGGAGCTCATCGGAATGGATTGTGCTCCTCGGTGCATTGGATAATAAGAGTGATCTCGGCTATCACTCCGAAACCACACCAAGAGGTGTTATCAAGCTGGTGAGGGAGGGCGTGATAAATGGAAAACGAAAGAATATAAACCGGGGAAAGCTCGTCGCCGTGGCGGTGGGTGGTGGAGATAAAGAGGACATGGATTTTGTAAACAATAACCCCCTTTTTGAATTATACGATGCAGACTATGTTTTAAATCCCGCTGTTATCGGTGCCAATGACGACGTTGTGGCGGTCAATAGCGCCATAGGCATTGACCTGACAGGCCAGATAGCAGCAGAGTCCATCGGCCACAACATAGTGAGCGGTTCCGGAGGGCAACTCGCCTTTGCTACAGGCGCTCAGATTTCAAAAGGCGGCCGCTTTATAACCACCCTTCCGTCGACAGCTAAGGGAGGAAAAATATCCCGCATTACCCCTCAGTTTGTGCCGGGTACGATTGTCACCATACCGCGAACACTTGCCGACACGGTTGTAACCGAATACGGAATTGCCGAGCTCTACGGAAAGACCCATCGGGAACGGGCCATGGCCCTTATTGACATCGCCCACCCGGACTTTCGCACCGACTTGAAAAACGAAACGAAAAAACTCTTTTGGCCGTAATGCTGTTTATCCTGTCAGGAAAAATTGAACTGTTAAGAAAGGAGTCCGGAGAGAAATGCAACAGGAAAGAGATGGTGAGATTACAAAAGAAAAAATAGATAACCTGAAAAAAAGAATAGGCGTCACCTGGCGACCAAAGAAACCCTATTTCAATACTGTCGCTACAAAGGACAGCATAAGGCATTTCTGTGAAGGGATCGGTGATACAAATCCCCTTTTTTGCGATGAAACCTATGCAAAGAAAACAAAGTATGGACGTCTGGTGGCCCCCCCCTGTTTCTTATACAGCGTGTATTGGCCGGCCCGGGGTCGGGGTATGCCCGGCATTCATGCGTGGCACTCGGGGGATGACTGGGAGTTCTATCACCCTATACTCGAAGGTGACGAATTGACCTATACAAACACACTTGTAGATGTGAAAGAGAAGAAAAGCAAGATGGCGGGGATAACGCTCATTCAATATCACGAAATCACCTATTCGAATCAAAGGGCTGAGCTCGTTGCAAAATCCCTGAACTGGTGCATCCGGGCCGGTCGCCGATCCGCCGCGGACAAAGGAAAATACAAGGACATCCAGAGAGATGCCTATACGCCCGAGGCGTTGAATGAAATCTATGCCGCCTATGACCGGGAGGAGATTCGGGGGGGAACACCTCGTTACTGGGAGGGTGTCAATGTGGGGGATGAAATCGGCCCGGTTATAAAAGGACCGCTTAGCCTCAGGGACATCATCGCCTGGTTGATGGGGGCGGGAAGTCCCTTTTTACGGGCTCATGCCTATGCCTATGCCTTTTTGAAGAAGCACCCCGGGACCGACATGGTGGATTCGAACACCGGCGAGATTGACGTGCCTGAGCTCGTTCACATGCAGGAGAGCCGGGCAGAGGGGGTGGGCGTACCCGGGGCCTATGATTACGGCTGCCAGCGCATATCCTGGCTCGGGAACCTAATTACAAACTGGATGGGCGACGAGGGATTTATCAAAAGATTGCGGGCTGAATTGAGGCGATTCAATGTAATTGGCGATACCACCTGGTTGAAGGGAAAAATAACGCAAAAATACGTGAAAGATGGGGAACACCTCGTCGATATTGAATGCTGGGGGGAAAACCAGCGGGAAGAGACAACAATGCCGGGGCTCACAACGGTTCGGTTGCCCTCACAATCCACGTAGGGTTTTAAGCGTTACCGTAAAATCATCAAGGGTGTCCGTGAATCTGATGATATCAAGTGGGTCGTGAATTACCTATGGACTTATCCTGAGGCTGATGTCCCGGAGGTTGAACTCTATGGCTATCAGAATGAATAAAGTCTGTCTCTGTTTTTCCTCCGGATCTCCAAAACAAGCTATCTAAACCATACGGATAAAAGGGAGGTGTGATGCAAGAAAAACTGAAAAGGGAATTAAGTCGGATTGTCGGGAAAATGATATAACCAATGATCCCCTCATTATTAGTTGTTCTGCGCGAGACAGGCTTCCAACAGCGACATCAAAGTCTTTTATTAATAGCCAGATGAAATTATCGGCGGTGGTTATTAGACCCGAAACGCTGAAGAGGTTGTAGAGATCGTCAAGATCGCAAATAGATATAGAATGCCGTTGATTATACGAAGTGCTGGAACCGGTTTTATGATGCAGAGCATACCAACACGAGAGAACACTATTTTAATGGGATATTTTGATATCGCTCTAAAGTACATTGAAAATTTTCCTGTTGCAGGTAAAAGATGAGCCAAATGGATATATTTATAGAAATCGAAGGGCAAAGCACCATGGGTTTGTACATGGCGGCTCTTGTTGTAAACGGGCAAATGGTATCCCGTCTATTTGAGGCGCGTATAAGAATTAAAAGGGGGACAGAATGAGGCAGGTAAAGATACTATCGGACCAGGAAGTTCAAAGAATACATTCAGGTTCACTCAAGGTTTTGTATACCCCGGGGATAATAGTCCCCAGTGAAAGAGCCAGGAAATTGTTAGAGGAAGCTGGAGCCGAAGTCAATCATGAAGCGGCACTGGTTCGCTTACCCTCTGAGATTGTTGAACAGTCAATAGAAAAGGCACCTGGTAAGATCATCTATGGGGGGCGTGATCCAAAGCGCGATTTGGTGCTCGAGCGTGGCGGAGCCACTTATTTCCGCCCCTCGCAGGGCCACGAGGGGTGGATTGACTTGGAGACCCGCCAGTACAGAAATGTGACGATGCCCGACGTGAAGAATTGGATTAGATTAGCTGATGCTTTGGATAATATGGCATATTGTACAGGAATATATCCTCCGGATGTGCCCGTGGAGATGAGGGACATTCATATTCTACGATTATTGCTGGAAAACACAGATAAACACACTACCATGCTCCACCCTTACAATACAAAGAGTATGGAATATATGATTGAATTGTTGCTGGTAGATCGCGGCGGTGAGGAAGAATTGAAAAAACGTCCCAGATTCAGCACAACCATCGATACCGTGTCTCCTTTAACTTTTACTGAATATGGCATCGATCTGATGTTTTTATCTGGTAAATATGGCATCCCCTGTGAGCTAAATGCGATGTCAATCAGTGGCGGCACTTCGCCAGTGACCCTTGCCGGCGCTCTCGTGATTGGCCATGCTGAATTGCTGGCTTTGCTTACCATGGCTCAGCTTGCGAATCCTGGTGCCCCTGTATCGTACAAGCTGCTTCCGATGACTCTTGATATGTCGACAGGTGTGGGCTTAAAGGGATCTGTTGAGTTTGCAATGCTGGTTACGGCTGGGGTACAGCTGGCGCAGGAATGTTGTGGTATACCCAGTGTTGTAGCGCCAGGTACCGACTCTCTGGCTGCAGACGGACAGGCAATAATTGAGAAGATTTTTACTATCTTGGGCACTGTTCAGGCGGGCACAAATGTCGTCTGTTTAGGAGGTGGCTTAGAACACTCTTACACAGGAGACCTTGTACAAATGGTTATTGATAATGAAATTTCCGGAATGGTACACAGATGGCTCCGAGGTATCGAGGTCAACGATGATACATTAGGACTAGATGTAATAGCTCAGGTTGGTGCCGGTGGTAACTTTTTGACAAATGACCATACCCTGAAATATTTCAGGACTGAACATCATATGCCGGATCTCGCTTACCGAAAGGCGCGGGCTATTTGGGACACAGAAGAAATAAAAGATTTCAGTGAAAGAGGCAAACAAAAAGCAATAACTCTTCTGAAGGATCATGAACCAGTTCCTTTGGCTGAGGATGTCAAAAAGGAATTTGACTCAATTGTAGAAAGAGCGGAGAAAGATGAAGAATTAAGGAGCTTAGGATACGGCAGATAGTAATGAAAGGAGATAATTGAAATGGGTTTATTGTTGGACGAGCTGAAAGCCAGCGTAATAGCCTTTGATAACGACAAGGTTGAGGAACTTACTCGACAAGGGCTTGATCAAGGAATTAGCGTTAAGAAAATACTCTATGATGGTTTGATAGCAGCCCTGGAAACTGTTGGAGAGCGGTTTGAACGCCAAGAGATGTTTATTCCCGAGATGTTAAGGGCCGCAGAGGCGATGCAAAAGGGATTGAATATCATTAGGCCATTATTCGAGGAAAGCAATATAGAAACGCTCGGCACCGTTGTAATTGGCACAGTAGAAGGTGATTTGCACGATATTGGAAAAAGCATGGTGGGTATGACATTGGAGAGTTCTGGCTTTAAGGTTGTAGATCTAGGCGTAAGTGTATCCCCTGAAAAATTCGTCAAATCGGCGAAGGATGAAGATGCCAAGTTGGTCGGTATGTCAGCACTTCTCTCTACCACAATGGGGGCGATGCAAACTACCATACATGCTATAAGAAGTGCGGGACTAAATGTTAAAACTTTAATAGGTGGCGCCCCGATAACCCAGCAGTATGCAGATAGCATTGGAGCTGACGGATTTGCGCCCGATATGTTTTTAGCGGTTAAAAAAACCAAAGAACTGTTGCACGTCTCATAAAAGATGCCTGTCCTGGATACTTAACGAAGAGGGGAGGTTGCCGTATTTGCAGGTCATCGGACTAAGAGACCGCTTAAGATCAAAAATAAAGAAGGAGGAGGTTCAAATGCAAAAAGTGAAGGTAATTGTATGGGGTGTTGGGCGTGTAGGGTGTGGGTCGGTCAGGCTGATGTTGGAGAAAGAATGGATTGAAATTGTAGGCGCCATCGAGATTGATAAGGAAAGAATAGGAAAGGATCTAGGGGATGTAGCAGGCGCTGGTAAGAGGTTGGGTATTGTCATTACGGACGACCCGGATGCTGTTTTTGCTGAGACTAAAGCCGATGTGGTACTTCATGTAACCGCTCCTAAGCTGGACGAAACAGAAAGTCAGATAATGACAGCCCTAGCTGCCGGGTGCAATGTGATATCAATGGCAGACATCAGGTTAATCTACCCTTGGGTTGATTACCCCGAACTTGGACAGAGGATTGACGAGGCGGCTAAGAAAAATGGTGTTACTATTTTGGCAACGGGTAGAGCCCCAGGATTCATGTGGGACCTAGTGCCTATTTTCTTCACCGGTGTATGTGAACATGTTAAGAAAATCCGAATGGAGAGGCTGGGAGGCATAAAAGGCTCCACTAAGGCTTTAATAGAGCCTATGGGGATAGGGCGTTCAGTTGAGGAATTTAAAAAGGGTGCGGCCGAAGGAAGTTTCGATTACTTTATTCCAGCTAAGACGTCAGTCCATATGATTGCTGATGCCCTAGGATGGGAATTAGACGAGGTCACGCTTAAAATGGAACCAATGACCTCTGATAAGGTGAAGGAACTTACTTCAGACTTTCGAATTGAGCCAGGTAGGGTATGTGGTGTGAGGAATATATATTCAGGCATCAAGGGCGGGAAGGAAGTAATCAATATCAACACGAGATCGTTAATAGACCCTGAGGGAGAAGGGTTAGAAGTAGGAACTACAATCTATTTTGAAGCAGAGCCGAGTATGGAAGTAATTGTCAAAGGCTTTGGAACGGGTCCGGGAGTAGAAAACTGGGCCCGTCCTGTCAATCACATTACCCAAGTAATAGCTGCAAGACCGGGCTTGGTAACGGTAAGAGAGTTGCCAGTAGCTGCTGCCTTGGAGTAGCTGCTGCCTTTTCAGCGTTAATTGAGTTCATCGGCTTTGAACAGTGTTTGAAGGATGAGAGGAGATTCAAATGGTTAAAGCAAACAAGGTAAAAATTAGGGTAATTAAGATGATGAGTGAACAAGACGTATTTGGTGACGAACCACCAACAGCTATTGAAGAGAGCTTCGAAGCAATCTGCCCGCGTCTCAAAAAGGGCCAGGAATTCATTGTCCCTGCAGACGGCAATTGCCCCGAAGGATTCTGTGGCTGGGCCTTTGCCGACATACAAAGGGATATCACGCATCTTCGCTTTGAAGGCAGTTATCCACATATTAAAGATAGCAAACTGGGTATTGCCTGCTGTACCGATGGTCTCAGGCCGGTATTCTTTAAATTGGAGAGAATAGAAGAATAAACTCTGACAGAGGTTTTTAGTGGAAAATTGGGACATAACACCCGTAATGTCATTTCATTGACACTTATTGCGTACTTTGTTTAACGTGTAATAGCATAAGTATGTGCTGACTTACCGGAAAAACCAGCAAAGTTGAGGAGTGAAAAAGTGATTGTAGATGCGCATGCTCACATATGTGAAATAGGGTGGAGACCCAAATGGTACTGGGAACTGTCGACTGCCGCACAAGCAAGAAATACGGGAATATCTCAGCAAGAGGCCCGGCAAATGAAGGAAGAAAGTTTAAATAACGCGAGCGAGAAAACGATAAATGCCATGGACGAAGCAGGGGTAGATATCATGGTGATCTGCTGTTGGGACTGCTTTGTGGAAGGCCACGAAGAGGCACCAATCAGTATTGAAGAAATAAATCGCTGCCACTATGATGCAACCCAGCGGTTTCCCGGGCGTTTATTTATGTCTCTCGGCGTGGATCCTCGGCGACACAACGCCGTGAGAATCATACAGCAAGGAGTCGAGGAGTTTGGGGCAAAGGCCCTTAAGCTTTATCCCCCCAATGGTTTCTACCCCAACGACCGAATATGCTACCCTATTTATGAAAAGTGTGCAGAGTATGGGTTACCCGTAAGTTTCCACACAGGCCCTCCTTTGGGTGTGTATGGGCCATTACACAGCAAATACGCTAACCCCATTCATCTTGACGATGTGGCAACTGATTTTCCCGACCTCATTATTCACGCCATCCACACCGGTCTCGGTTTATGGCACGATATGATAGCCGTGGCACAAAGCAATCCAAACATCATCTGTGATCTTGCAGACTGGATACACTGGCTGGATATCTCTGATAAATTGCGTCTGTACAGCGAGATACGCTGGATGATGGATATGTTAGGGAAAGATCGCCTTATGTTCGCAAGTGATATTGGAAATGGTGGGAAGAACGGAGAGTACCTAAGATGGGTAAAGGCTTTTACAGAGATCCCCCAGACTGTAAAGGAGGCAGGCATCGAGTTTACCAAAAAAGAAATGGCGGATTTCCTGGGTGGGACAGCTGTTCGGATCCTAGGCTTGCAAACAACATAGAAATGTATTCTAGGGGGCTGAGGGACCCTCGACATCAAAAATAGGCAGAACTCTCTTTTTCTGGCATTTAGGGTAATAAGGATCAAAAAAGGGGCAAAAAATGGCTCGCACACTGACAGAGGACCTTGTTAAATACGACCGTGAGCATATTTTACATTCGATTTGCGTAGTGGGGGAGAATAAAGGCATCATCTACGAGTCAGCTCAAGGCATTATGCTGCGAGACACGGAGGGTAATGAGTATATTGACGCCGCATCGCAGTTGGTTTGCTGTAACCTTGGTTATGGGCGCCGTGAACTTATTGAAGCAGTGCAAAAACAGGTGCAAAAGCTGCCATTCCTTGCGAATTACTACGGGCTCTCTAGCCGACCGATGGTTGAGCTAGCCCGGAAACTGGCTGAAATCACCCCGGGGACATTGAACCACTTTTGGTTCACTCCAGGCGGTGCGGAATCCACCGACTCTGCTTTCACGCTAGCCCGCTTCTATTGGTCTACATTAGGCAAACCTATAAAGCACAAGATCATCAGTTTACATTATTCCTACCACGGCAATACCATTGGCTCGAGGGCCGCCGCAGGTTTCCCGGTTACGTCGACAAGCTACTACGGCCCACCCGCGTATGGTTTTTATAAGATACCTAATTATTATTGTTATCGTTGCCCCTTTGACCTTAAGTATCCAGATTGCAATGTGCGTTGTGCTCGCTTCCTTGAGACTTTTATTCAAGCAAATGGTCCAGACACTATAGCTGCCTTCATTGGTGAACCGATACAGGGTTCGGCTGGACTAATAGTTCCACCGCCAGAGTACTGGCCTATTGTGAGAGAAATATGCACAAAATACAACGTGCTGTTTATAGCCGACGAGATAATGACTGGTTTCTGCAGAACGGGCAAGATGTTTTGCCTAAACCACTGGGATGTAGTGCCGGATATAATGATCATTGCCAAGGCTTTTACTAGTGCCTATATGCCCTTAGGCGCCGTGGCATTTAGTGAGAAGATCTGGAGGGGAATAGAAGGCAGGGAGTTTCGGCCTGGCTACTCTTCCGGAGGAAACCCTATTTGCTGCGCTTGTGCAATGGCTGCCATAGATGCATACCTCAAGGATAAGGTAGCTAAGAATGCGGAGAGAGTAGGCAAGCATATAATTGAGCGTCTCGAAGCTGAATTTATGCCTTTACCTTGCGTAGGTACCTATAGTGGCCTAGGTTTGATGATTGGACTTGAGATAGTGGCGGACAAGATTACAAAGGCCATGTTTGATCCCCCGCTTGGTCCGATAAAATCATTGATACACAAAGCGCTTGAAAAAGGGCTTTATACACATGAGATGGGCTACAACCGGATTACTATTTGTCCACCTTGTGTAATAACCTTAGCAGAGGCGGACAAAATACTTGACATTCTGCTACCCTTAGTAGCTGGGATTAAGCCGCCAAAATGATGTCCTTAGAAGGAGAGTCTAAGTTACCAGACAGCGGCTTTGACGGATTGCTCATTGGTTAATCCATGGCACTGATGTAACAAAAATGTCATCGGTGAATTACTTTAAGCCAGAAGATGGCTATGAAAGACTTTACGATACCACACCGCTTTAAGGACGCTCAGAAAATCGGCCCGATTGCTGGAATAACCGTTGATTCCAATAGTAAGTTTGCGTTAAAGATACTTTGAGGGAATGAACTGCGAACATCTTAATAAAAGGGGGTATTTTAAAGAGATAAGTTTTTCCGGAATGAATCCTTTTAAATGTCCCGGAGCGCCTGTTCGGTTTTCGAAAAGCCGGTGGGATCTAAATCATACAGCTCCCGCTCTGTCCGAACATAACGACGAAATTTACTGTGAACACCTTGAATATTCAAGGGCGCAGTTGGCACAATTACGAAGGACGCACATCATTTAAATGGTTGACGGCTTCGTAAAAAGTCCAACTTCTGTGTTGCGCTGCATCCTTCGTCATTACAGCGTACTGTAAGTACGCCTCATTCCTCGGGATTTGCGCGCCTTGAATTTGAAGCTTTTTACTTTGCCGTCTAATTTCGACTTTTTACGAGACTATCAATGATTACCTGCTCCAAAAAAGAATCGGTTGCGACAATAACACTGAGCAGGCCGGATGCAAAGAACGCCATCAACACACAAGTGGCTGCCGATCTAAAAGATATTCGGGATGAAATCTATCGGGATGAAACGATAAAAATCGTGATTATCACCGCCATGGGAAAAGAAGTCTTTTGTGTTGGAACAGATTTAGAGGAATTTTATGCCCTAGAAAATATAGCAAACCGCTTGGAACTGTTTTCGGTTGCTTCCACTATCGATACATTTGACCGCCCGGTAATTGCAGCCATTGGTGGGGATACATTTGGGCAAGGCCTGGAATTGGCGTTGGCCTGTGATTTGAGGATTTGTTCGGAA
>SDBS01001941.1_pt1 | contig 20816 bp, 20 predicted proteins | sample 2277091 | NCBI WGS metagenome assembly SDBS01 (sample SAMN10404972, study PRJNA504765) | marine sediment metagenome | isolation source: marine sediment core GS10_PC15, 163 cmbsf | place: Arctic Ocean: Southern Knipovich Ridge | collected 2010 | reverse complement strand
TTAGAGAAACGGAAGTGATTCTAATGTGATTTCAGCATATGTGGAAGTCAGTGAGCCCATGGGGGCAGAGATCTATGTATATGTTGATATTGATGGAGTCCTGATAACTGCCAGGGTCAATCCCAGGTCCAGGTTCAAAAGTGGGGACAGGGCAAAGCTGTATGTGGATATTGAGTCCCTTCACCTCTTTAATAAAGAAACAGAGGAAGCATATATTTAGCCGGCCCTGTTTTAATATCCCGTAATATAATAATTGACGGTTATTTATTAAAAGCAAAGCACAATATATTATATATATATTGTGCTTTGCTTTTTGTTTTTATAAAATTATTTAAAATGAAAAACAAATATGACATTATAATCTCAGGTGCGGGCCCATCCGGAAGCCTGTTAGGGTTTTTACTATCTTCCAGCGGCTTGAATACTTTGATAATTGAAAAAAAGAAGTTTCCGCGTTATAAGATCTGCGCCGGCGGTATCCAGCATAGGACCCTGGCAATGCTGCCGTTCAAGGTCGGGGAAGTATTTGAAAAAACTATATATGGTATCCTATTTTCTTTAAAAGCCAGGGATCCTTTTGTAAAAAAATATGATGATCCAATAATGTATACTGTTGACCGGAGAAAATTTGACATGTTTATGGCAGAAAAAGCCGCGAGCAGCGGATGTGAACTGAGATTCGGGGAAGAAGTAAAGGCATATGATATAAATGACAGCGAAGTCTGTGTAGAGACCGGTAAAGGCAGGTATTTTTCAAAGATCCTTGTAGGTGCCGATGGAATAAGGGGACTGGTACACAGAAAAGTCGTAAGTGACAAAAATTATAAAAAAATTTTAGGATATGAGGTTGAAGCCAGGTTTAATGTGCAGAAGAATAGCCGGTACGATGATTGTGTCGGCCTGGATTATGGAGGAACCAAAAAAGGCTACTTATGGGTTTTTCCTAAAAAAGAAGTACTGTCATGCGGTATAGGGGGACCGGTCAGTACTGCTGTGTCCATGCGGAAGTATTTAAGGAAGTATCTGGCGGATAGTATACTGGAAGGTGAAAATCAGGACTACCGGTTATTGGCTCAATCTATCCCGGTACGTGAAGACGATACCCCCCTCAATGGATACAGGGTATTGACTGTGGGTGATGCAGCATGCCTGGGGGATGGATTTACCGGTGAGGGGTTGTATAATAGTTTTAAAAGTTCTATTATTGCGTCTGAAAGTATAATTAAGTCACTAAGAAGCTCTAATTATTATTTTGAAGATTATAGAGATAAGATTAATGTCGATGTTTTCAAAGACATAAAGATCTCTTTGTTTTTTTCCAGAGTATTTTTTTCCTATCCTTTATTTTTTTATAAATTAATTAAAAATAATGACAAATTTTTTAATCTGTGCTGTAAGGTCATGAGAGGGGAAAAAAAATATAGCGATATTTCAGGGAAGTTAAACCTGTATAAAGATAAGAAGTGATTGTGATATTTTATATTTTGGAAGGGAACTGTAATGGCCGGTAATAAAAAAGAAAAGGTTATAGTACAGATATCGGATATACATGTCGGTGAAAAATATTTTGTGCCCAGCCTTTTGACCAGGGCCGTTGATGAAATAAATGAAATCGACCCGGATATTGTAATAATAACCGGGGACCTGACCGCTTATGGTTTCAGGAGAGAGTACGATACGGTTAAGAATTACCTGTCACCTATCAAATGTAAAAACCAGATAACAATCCTGGGAAACCATGATTCAAGGAATGTAGGGTACCTGCATTTTGAGGAGATCTTTGGAAAAAGGTATACGACCTTAAAAGATGGAGGGATATCCATCGTCGCAGCTGATTCCAGCGAACCCGACCTGGATAACGGCCAGATCGGAAGGGAACACTACCCCTGGATAAGGGATGAGTTTAAAAAAAGCGATGATAGCACTTTCAACATTTTTGCCATGCACCACCACCTGATCCCTGTCCCCAATACAGGGAGGGAGAGAAATATCGTAAATGATGCAGGTGATGTCCTGGAAACATTGGTCGATGCAGGAGTGGATCTTGTACTGTGCGGGCATAAACATGTCCCTTATCTGTGGAGAGTCGAGGACCTGCTCGTAGTCACCGCAGGTACGGTCTCGTGCTTAAGGCTCAGGGGGAGGATCGAGCCAAGTTATAATATTATATATGTAAGGGAAAAAGAGATAGATATTTTTAGAAGATATCCTTTTGACAAGATCGAAAAAATTCTTGGAGTTGAGATCAAGGATAATAAGAGTAAGCTCAGTGGAAAATTTATTACTGAAAAAAAATAATAAAAATAAAAGTATAATCGCCTTAATCGACGGTGAACATTATCCCCAGGTTACCTATGATGCAGTAAACAATCTGAAAAAAATTTTTCCGGGGACATTTAAGGGAATAATTTTTTTAGGTGGAACTGAAAAACTGACGATAGGAAACCTTAAAGAATATTTTAATGAAGATGTTTATGTGATAGGGGACCTGGACAGTGACTTTAACCGGGCGCTGAAACACTTTATGCCGGATATAGTATATGACCTGAGTGACGAGCCAGTGGTCAACTATATCATACGGATGAAAATAGCCTCTTTTTGTTTTGCCCATGGATGCAGTTATATGGGGCCTGATTTTTTATTTTCATTAGAGCCCAGGAATATTTTAAGCAAAAAGCCGACTATATCAATAGTGGGTACTGGCAAAAGGATCGGAAAGACGACTATGAGCTCTTATGTGTCCAAGTTTTTTACAGCAGAAAAGATAAAGGTATGCATAGTTGCAATGGGCAGGGGAGGACCGAGAGAACCCAGACTGATAAAAGGTGATGAAATAGAGATCACACCGGGATATCTCCTGGAATTAAGTAATGAAGGATTCCATGCGAGTTCTGACTATATTGAAGATGCGCTTACCAGCAAGATCCCCACTGTCGGCTGCAGGAGATGCGGGGGCGGCCTGGGAGGAAAGATCTTTATGTCAAACATAGAAGAAGGCATAAAGCTGGCAGAAGAAATAGATCCCGACCTGATCATTGTAGAAGGGAGCGGCGCGTCGATCCCGGATGTAAAAACTGACAAAAACATATGTATTATAGGGGCCTTCCAAAACTGGGATGCTATTGTAGGATACCTTGGTATTTACAGGATCATGATGGCTGATCTGATCATACTTACAATGTGTGAAGAACCGCTTGCTGACAGTAATAAAATAGACTTTCTTACTGCAAATATTGCCAGGTTTAATAGCAAGGCCAGGATCATAAAGACAATATTCAGGCCGGAACCCCTCTCGGACATTAGCGGCAGGAGAGTATTTGTGGCCCTTACCTCACTGGAGTCCATCGGGCCAAAGATAGTGGATCATCTGCAAAAGCATCATAATTGTAAGGTCATTAAAATAAGCTTTAATCTTTCAAACAGGGAAAAGTTATACCAGGACCTGGAAGCAGCAGATGGATATGACACAATACTAACGGAGCTAAAAGCTGCAGCAGTCGATGTTCTGACCGACTACGGCACCAGACATAATAAAAATGTCATATACCTGAATAATATCCCGCATATTATCGGAGACGAGGAGATCTTTAAGGAAGAATTATTAAAGTTACTGGCAAAGGAGAAAGTTAAAGATGAACGCTAGAGCTGAAGAAGAAATCAATTCCGGGCTGGTGGTCATTGCCGATGAAAAAAGAGGGCTGCCTTTTTCTAAAGGCATACTTGCTTCCTCGATTTCTGTGACCGGATTAGATATTGTCACTGCTCATAATATTGCCCTTGATATACAGAAATATTTCCAGAAAAACAAGATATCTACAATATCCCTTGACGAACTGAGGGCCCTTGCGTTCAGGTTTATAAAAGAGGAGATCAGCCTGGAATATGCAGAAAGATATCTTTTGTGGCAGTCAATAGGCAAGCTTAAAAAACCGACTATTATCCTGATAGGCGGTGCCACTGGAGTCGGTAAATCAACCATAGCTACTCTTATAGCCAATAGGCTGAATATTACCCGGGTAGCCTCCACTGATGCAATAAGGGAGGTCATGAGAGCTTCAGTATCCGAGAAATTGATCAGGCCGCTCAGGGGCTCATCATATAATGCCTATATGAATATGACTCTTCCTCCTTCAGGAGTGGAGCCAGTCATCCTGGGCTTCAGGGAACAGGTACTGGCAGTAAATGTGGGAATTGAAGCAATAATAAAGAGGAGTGTCGAGGAAAAATCTGATATTGTAATAGAAGGTGCCCATGTAGTTCCAGGGTATTTAGATCTAGAAGAATATTCAGCAGGGGCAATAGTACAGCAAATAGTGATATCTGTCCCTGATCCTGATATCCATAAGGGACATTTTACCAAAAGGACCATAGAGACCCAGGGGTCAAGGCCCATGAAGAGGTATATAGAGCACCTGGATAAAATAATCATGATCCAGGGATATATAGAGGAATTGGCAAACAAGCACAAAATAAATATCATACAGAATTATAATCTGGATGATACAGTAAATGTAGTATTGGAACTTATTTTTCAGAGAGTAAAAAAAGAGTTTGAAGAAGTGGGGACCCAATATACCAGGATAAACTAGGAGAGCGGGGCGCTACCCATCAGATAGCAGGAACTGTTTTGAAAATTGCCGGGCATTGTTTAAAAAAATGTCTACCCTATATATGCCCGGAGAATAGCTTTCATTTCTTTTTACAAGAGACAGAACTATTGCCCCGGATCCATCTTGATCCGGATAAACAGTACTTTCCTGTATGATTTCTTCATTCCCGTTTTCTACAGTCTTCCATTTGATCTTGATCTGGTCACTGGTATTAAGGTTCTTTACAGACAGGATCAAATAAATATCCATTTCCGGATCTTTAAAATAATAATAATCATCTTCAGCTTTTATTTCATCCTGGGCAGGGTCTTTATTTGAACTCAGGAAGGCTCCGCTGATAACCGGCTCTTTCCGTATCGTGGTGATAGAAGCTATTACCAGAATTACGGTACAGACTACCAGTATTATAATATTTCTTTTGCTCATAGAGATCAGGTGGCCAGTTTTTCAAAGAATCTGTAGCTATTATAAAAATAATTCCTGATATTTACTATGGATTTAAAAAATATTTTACAAAAATACCTGGAAGGGCAAGCAAAATATTTGACTAAACGTGGTAATTGATATATATTTTCTACTTGATTTAAAGCCTGGAGGTAATAAATATATGCCTATTTACAGCTATAAGTGTAAAAGCTGCAGAAAAACATTTGATAAGATGCTAAAAGTGAGTGGGAACGGCAATATAAAGTGCATTTATTGCGACTCTGATTCCCAGAGATTGTTCTCACCTGTTGGAATAATCTTTAAGGGTTCAGGTTTTTATACTACTGATTATAAATCTAATTCAAATACACCAGGCACAGTTAATAAAAGTTCCCAGGCCGGCGATAATAAAGTTAAAGAAAAAAAGACAGAATCCAGAGATACCGATAAAAAAGAAAAGACCCCGGCCACGAAAGATCCTAAAAAAGATTTACATTGACCAAAGCTTACGGAATATAAAAAACTATTTTCAAATAATATTTATAATATTATAATTGTCTGCAATGATCTTATTGATGGCCCCACCCCGTAATGATATTGTTGCATGTTTTAAGTTTAAGATTTATTATTAAGATGTATGTAGCCGCGGATATTTAATATACGGGCTTGAGTATTTATAAATTATAGGTTTTTATGATCGGGACCATGAGGCTGACCAAAAAATTATTTATCTTTCTTACTGGTTTTTTAGTTTCTATAACCCTGCTTGCCAGTTCCTGTTTTGATTTTGGAGTGGACCCACCAGTTGAAGATCCTCCGCAAACATCCGTGGACAATGCTGCAGAAGAAAGTCTGGAAGAAGATATAGTCGAAGATGAAATTGAATCACTTTTTAAAAGTGATGATTTCATGGAGATGTTCAATAGTTTTTATTATCCGGATTCCGAAGTGCTGGATGCTAAATTTATTGAAGAAAATAAAGAAATGATCTTTTTATTACTGGAAGCAGAGGATGATTTTTTCATGGTCGAGGATTTTTACATGAATAAAAGGGTCCAATCGATTTGGAGCAGGGATCTTTTTTTTGAAAAAAGCATTAAAGCAGCAGGCGAAGAGGAGACCGACCCTGAAGATGAATATATACTGGTCTCAAAATTTACATATTCCAGTAAAGATAAAGATAAAATAGTAGATGTCCTAATAAAAAACCTGGGTGAAAACAGAACCCAGGTCATGATTACGTACTGGAGCCTCCAGTAGGATATAAATGGATCATGAACAAGCAATAAAATCCGAAGCCTATACAGTAAGCAGGCTTAATTCTGAAATAAGGATGAACCTTGAGTCAGGTTTTTCCAATATCTGGCTTGAAGGTGAAGTAAGCAATTACTATTTCCACAACCAGAAGCATATGTACTTTGACCTCAAGGATGAATATTCCAAGATCAGGGTAGTAATGTTCCACCAAAATAATAAAAATCTCCTTTTTAATATAGAGGAAGGCCTCCATATTTTAATAAATGGCTATGTGTCGGTTTATGAAAAAAGAGGCGAGTACCAGTTGATCGCTCTTGAGGCCAGGCCGGTAGGCAGGGGCTCTCTTATCCTGGCTTTTGAGCAATTAAAGAAAAAATTAGAAAAAAAACATTATTTTGAGAAGATAAATAAAAAAAAGATACCCATGCTTCCAGAAAAGATCGGAGTGGTGACATCTATTGGGGGAGCAGTACTTAAGGATATCGTCTCTGTGCTCAGGAGGAGATTTAAGAATTTCCATTTAATCGTGAGAAATGTAAATGTCGGGGGCATTACCTCCAGCATTGAAATATGCGAGGCTTTAGATGATTTAAATGAATTTGGAGTAGATGTAATAATCCTGGCCAGGGGAGGAGGCTCATTGGAAGATCTCTGGGCCTTTAATACTGAAGAGCTTGCAGATAAGATATTTCACTGTCCCGCGCCGGTGGTGTCAGCAGTGGGCCATGAGACTGATTATACGATTTCTGATCTTGTAGCTGATAAGAGAGCTGCTACTCCTTCTGTAGCGGGCGAGATAGTAGTCCCGGACAGGGAGGAGATCACCCAGGACCTGAGGGAAAAAAATAGAAGTATTTCCCGGTCATTAAATTCAAAGATCGAGTCAGGCAGGAAGGACTTTCATCATCTGGCTGAAAGAAGGTTTTTCAGGAAACCTGAAACGCTTATAAACAGGTTTGCCCAGGACCTGGATGATACCAGGATCAAGTTTGGCCAAAATGCAGAAAAAGTTTTAAGATACAAAAGAACCGGCCTTTCAAGATATTGCCAGTACTTTGACAAAAAAGACCTGCTTAAACGGATAGATACCTGCAAGATGGTCATTAAGAATTTGAATGTGATGCTGCAGTCAAATATGAAGAATATTCTCTCTGGCAAAGAGACCGGTACCAGGCTGCTCCTTAAGAGCCTGTCCGGCAGGAACCCCGTTGGCATACTTAATAGGGGATATGCTATAGTATACGAAGATAGGAAAGATAAAGCTATTAAGAGCCTGGACGGCCTGGAGATCGGCCAGGCTGTCAGGGTGCTACTGGCTGATGGAATACTGGCTGTAAAAATAATTAATAAGATTTATAAGAAGATAGGATCGGGATCAAAAGATGAAAATAGAAAAAATGAGCTTTGAGGAATCTTTGGCAAAATTGGAGGAAATCGTTAAGGACCTGGAAACTGAAGATATACCACTGGAAGAATCAATGGAAAAATTTGAAATGGGTATAAAACTGTCCTCTAATTGCCTGAAAAAATTAAATGAAGCTGAAGAGAAGATCGAAGAACTCACCAGGTCCGAAGATGGAAAACTTGTCACAAAAGAATTAAGCTTAAAAGAAAATTCTTAAGTATTTTATTAAAATCCCCCCTGCAGGTGTTTTTTCTGCATTTTTAAGCTATTTACCCCATAATACTATATATAGTGTCATTGGGGTTAAAAACTGAGGAATTAACTATATATAGTTATATATTACTATTAAACAAATAATAATATAAATAATTATATTTACTTTCATATTTATTTCAAACAAACAGTTTACAAACTGTATATAATGTGGTATCTTATGGTGCAATGTGGGGGAAAGTGGGGATAAGTGGCTATATTTTCCCACTAAATGAATTAAAAATGGGAGATTTTGATAGAAATGTTTTTAGGGGAATATCACAGGACCATAGACAGCAAAAGAAGGATATTCATACCTTCCAAGTTCAGGGAGGACCTGATAAAGGGCATGGTCGTGTCTAAAGGATTTGATGAAAATTGTTTATTCCTGTTCTCAAAAGACGGATGGAAAAAATTAGAGGAGAAAATATTATCAAATCCACTGGCTAAAAGGAGTATCCAGGGTTTCTCCCGGTGGTTTTTCTCTTCTGCCAGCGAAGAAAGCCTGGACCAGCAGGGAAGGATCAGGATCCCCCAGAGCCTTATGATAAATGCGGGCTTAAAAAAGAATATTGTCCTGGTGGGAGTTTCCGACAGGGCAGAAATATGGCCAGAGGAAGTATGGAAAAAATATTATGACAAGGCAGATGATCAATTTACAATGGATAAAAATGCATTTGAGGAACTAGGGTTCTAAAAAAGGCATTATAAATAAATGAATTTTACTGTTAATCATATCCCGGTTCTTTTAAAGGAGGTATTATATTATTTAAATCTTAAGCAAGACAACATTTTTTTTGATGGAACACTTGGCGGTGCAGGTCATACCGTAGAAATAATTAAAGCCATTGCCCCCACAGGCAAAGTAATTGGAGTTGATCTTCATAGTCAGACCATAAGCACCGCCGCCACCAAATTAAAGAAATTTTCCCGGAATCTATTTTTAGTAAATGATAATTTTGCCAATATTGTAAATATTTTAAAAAAATTAAATTTTAACCACATTGACGGCATATTACTGGACCTGGGGCTATCCTCTTTTTTGATTGAAAGATCAGAAAGAGGTTTTAGTTACCTGAAAAACGAAAAGCTTGATATGAGGTTTGGAAATAATGAGGGTTTAAGCGCTTTTGAAATCATTAATGAATATGCAGTGAAGGAATTGGAAGAGATCTTTTACAAATACGGTGAAGAAAGATACTCGGCAAGCATCGCCAGGAATATAGCAGCGAACAGGAAAACAAAAAAGATAGATTCTACTGGACGATTGGTAGAGATAATAAAAAATTCTGTGCCGGGAATATACAGAAGCGGAAAATGGGGCCACCCGGCAAAAAGAATTTTCCAGGCAGTAAGGATCGAAGTCAATAGTGAACTTGAAAATTTGAAAAGGGCTATTAGCGACGGTTTGAGTGTATTAAACAAAGGAGGAAGAATGGTAATAATATCTTACCATTCACTGGAGGACAGGATAGTGAAAAATAAATATAAACAGTTAAGCGGGATATGTGCATGCCCTCCGGATTTTCCTGTATGCAAATGTGGAGTGGAAAAAAAGGCTGAAATAATTACAAGAAAGGCAGTCAGGCCGGGGCCTTCAGAGATCAAATCCAATCCACGTGCAAAAAGTGCAAAACTCAGGGCATTGGCAAAAGTGTAGAAATTTTTATATCTGAAGGAGTTTTATTCAGGTGGATATTAAATTATTAACAGAAGCAAGAGACATTTATCAGCCGAGAAGGCAGGTTCCCCTTCTGTACCTGGCCAGAGAACCAGGCAGTGATGCAGGAGGCGATAAAGCAATCTATAAAAATAATACGGGCCCCTTTTATGTTTTTATTATAGTGATCCTTTTTGCCTGCCTGGGCATCCTGCTCAATATCGGGCTGAGAATACAGAATGTCAATTACCAGAAAGAAATATATGATATAAATAGTATGATCGCCCTGGAAGAAGAGAGGGCAGACAGGCTTAACCTTGAAATTGCTGAACTCAGGTCACCTTCAAGAATAATCGCTGTTGCTGAAAATGACTTAAATATGGAATTATCAGATGAGTACCAGATCATAAAAGTCTCCAGCAGCGGGCTTGCCAATAATGAAAAAATATTTGATTATATTATTAAGGATCCCGGCTCGTCGGTTGTAGAGAATTATGATAATCTGCTGGGGACAATATATTATATCCAGGACATTGTAATGGTAGTGTCAGAAAGTGTATTAACTTTTTTTATACCATAGTTATCATTTAAATCAAAATGATCAGGGAAAAAAATAATAGTTCCAGGATAAGCAGGGTAAGAATATATTTCCTGTTTATTTTATTTTTAGCAGGCTTTTTGGTGATTATTTACCGCCTGGTCTCTGTACAGTATTTAAATGCAGAAAACTATAAGGACCGTGCAGATTTCCAGCACACAGGTGAGTATGAGTTTCTCGCCAGGAGGGGAAAGATCCTGGACAGAAATGAAATTGAAATGGCGGCTACCCTGATCGAGAAAACAGTATATGCAAATCCTAAAGTTGTAGAAGACCCCCTGCGTGATGCAAAAATCCTTGCAGAGATCCTGGGCCTAGATGAGGAGGACCTGAGCGACAGATTGGGGGATAAAGAAGCAGGATTTGTTTATATTAAAAGAAAAGTAGCATCAGAAAAAGCAGAGGAAATAATGGCACATGGCCTGACCGGTATCTACCTCCAGGACGAAGCAAAAAGATATTATCCCATGGATGATATAGCTGCCTCCATAATCGGATTTACTGGAACTGATAATAAGGGCCTGTCCGGAATTGAGCTTATATATGAAGATACATTAAGGGGGATCGATGGAAGGGGCATTGCAGAAAAAGATGTTTTTGGGAATATAATCCCGGGGAATATAAAAGAACATATAGAGCCGATCGACGGCAAGGATATAGTCCTGACAATAGATTCCCAGATCCAGTATATGGCCCAGGTAAAACTGTCCGAAGTAGCCCTGGAGTATAATGCCCTGGGGGCTATAGCAGTAGTGATGAATCCAGCCAGCGGAGAGATATATGCAATGGCATCTTATCCTGGTTTTGACCTTAATTCTTATGATGAATTTGACCAGGAATTGTATAAGACCCCGGGGATATCTTTCACTTATGAACCAGGTTCCACTTTTAAGGTAATAAATGCGGCATCAGCCATTGAGCTGGGTACAGTCGGAAAGGACCAGGTATTTGACCTGCCTCCCAGCATTCAAGTAAGCGATAGAGTGATCAAAGAAATATTCAGGACTTATAATATAGAATATTCGACCATGGAAATAATCCAGCACTCAAGTAATATAGGAGCAGTTAAAATTGCTTTAAGCATGGGTGACAGATTGCTCTGGGAATCCATGGACAAATTCGGGTTCGGTAAATTAACCGGGATAGAGCTGCCGGGGGAAGAAAAGGGCCTGCTTCATGATCATAAGACCTGGCCGGCTTCCACCATAGGAGCTCTTGCCATAGGGCAGAGTATCGCCGTGACCCCCCTCCAGCTGCTGAATGCTGTTTGTGCCATAGCAAATGGAGGATTTCTGGTGGAACCATTTATAGTAAAAGAAATAAAAGATTTTGAAAGTACCGCAAAAACACTGCCTTTGGATGAAAAAAACAGGATACTCAGCAGCGGTACTGCCGGGGCCTTAAAAGATATGATGTTGGCCGTAGTGGAAAACGGAACTGGTACCCGGGCACAGGTAGAAGGAGTAAAAGTCTGCGGCAAAACCGGTACCGCTGAAAAGGTAAATATAAACGGCATAGGATATAGCGAAGGAAGAGTCATAACATCATTTATAGGCTTTGCTCCTTATGAACAGCCGGAGATAGCCATAATAGTGGTAGTGGACGAGCCGAAGGGAAGTGAAAATACGGTCTGGGGCGGGACAGTTGCGGCGCCGGTCTTCAAAGAATTAATGGAAGTTTCACTGAACAGGCTGAAGGTCTACAAATGACTTAAAAATGTATATTAATGTATAATATTTATAAGGTAATTTTGTTCCAGGCAGAAGGCTTAAAATGAATTTAATGAATTTGCTTCATGGGATCAGTTATAAAAAAATATATGGAGATACTGAAAAGGAAATAGAAAATATTTCCATAAATTCTAAAAATAAACTGGATCAAAGTGTGTTCATTGCAATTACCGGATTTAAGGAGGATGGGCACAGTTATGCCGGAGAAGCGATAAAAAATGGTGCGGTTGTACTTGTGGCACAGAGAAAAGTCAGGGCCCGGCCGGAGATAACCCAGGTCATTGTTGACAATACCAGAGAGGCCCTGCCCCTGATATGCAGAAACTTTTACGGCGACCCCACGGGGGCATTTAAATTAATAGGAGTCACCGGCACAAACGGCAAGACCACTACATGCTATCTTATAGATTCCATATTAAAAAATTCCGGTTACCGCACTTCAATGATCACGACTGTAGAATCATTTCTAGGCAGCAGGCAGAGCTCATTTGAGAGGACCACCCCGGAATCTATTGACCTTAATGAATTTTTTTATAAAAGCAGGGCAAAAAACATTGATGCGGCATGTATGGAGATCTCTTCTCATTCCATTGACCTCCACCGGGTAGACTACCTGGATTTTGACTATTTCCTGTTTACTAATCTGTCCCAGGACCATCTTGATTACCACGATGATATGGATTCATATTTTGAAGTAAAAAAGAATCTGTTCATAAAGGAAAATAGAAAAAAATATGGAGGAATTGCTGCTATTATAAATGGTGATGACGAGTATGGAAAGAAACTTTTAAGGGCCACTGACCTGAGAAAAATGTCTTACTCCCTGGGACCGTCAACATCTGACATCTGGGCATATGATATCACCAATTCCATTGAAGGGATCAAGATGGACATAGGCATGCTGGATGGAGGGGGATTTAAGATAAGTTCACCCCTCTGCGGATTCTTTAATGTCTACAATATCCTTGCTGCTGTAAGTGTGTGCACTTGTATGGGAATAGGTCCGGAAGCTATTATGGCCGGAATAAGGCTGATGAATGGGGTAAAAGGAAGGTTTGAGAAAATAGATACCGGCAGCAAGGCGACAGTTATAGTAGACTATGCACATACTCCAGATGGCCTGGATAATGTCCTCAAGACTTTGAAAGCACTGGTGAAGCCGGGAGGAAGACTTATTTCTGTTTTTGGATGCGGCGGTGACAGGGATAAGAAAAAGAGGGAGATCATGGGATATATATCAGGATGCCATGCTGACTGGACCATAATAACCTCTGATAATCCCAGATCTGAACAGCCCGGAAAAATAATAAGCATGATAGAGGAAGGCCTGGCCAGGTCAGGAAATGTTAATTATATTAAAGAGCCCGATAGGGAAAAAGCAATAGTAGGCGCACTTGACGAAGCAGGTCCCAATGATATCGTGCTCATTGCCGGGAAGGGCCATGAGGATTACCAGGAATTCAAGGACCACCGGATAGCATTCAGTGACCAGGGTATTGTCCATGATTGGGCAGGAAAGAAAAAATGAAGGTGCATATAAAGATTGAAGACATACTGTCCTGGACAGGGGCAGATCTTATTTCCAGAAAAAGTGGAAGCAAGGTCAGGGAACTATCTACTGATTCAAGGACCATTAAAAAAGGTGATTTTTTTATACCTGTCAAGGGGGATAATTATGACGGCCATGACTTTATCGGACGGGCATTAGAAAAAAGGGCCTGCGGTTTTGTGTATGAACCCGGTTACAGGGACCGGCTTGGCTCATTGGAAAAAAAAATCGGTACCGGTATTTTTAGAAGCCTGATAATCCTGGAAGCTGGAGATAATCTATCTTTTCTTGAGAAGATCGCATACGGGTATATCCGCCTGTTTGACCCTCTGGTGATAGGTATTACCGGCAGTGTGGGCAAGACCACGACAAAGGAATACCTGGTAAATATATTAAGGAAGAATCATAATGTCCGGTTTACCCCGGAAAACTATAATACTGAAATAGGAGTCTCAAAGTCAATTCTAAATATTGACCAGGACACGCAATACTTTATTGTAGAACTGGGAATGCGGGGCAAGGGCCAGATAAGGAAATTGTCCAGGATCTGCAATATAGACATTGGGCTGATAACCGCAATAGGCAGGTCACATATGGAGTTTTTCAATGATATTGAAGAAATTGCTGTAGCAAAAGCGGAGATCGCAGAAGAATTAGAGGGAAAAAAAGGAGTGCTTTTTTTAAATAATGACGATGGCCATACAGGGTTTATTGAGAAGAGAGTCAAATGCCGGGTAAAGAAATTTGGCAGGAACAATAATATAGAATTTAATTTTATTGAAAAAGAAGCAGACAGGATGGGAAGGTACAGTCTTGGATTCTACAGCAATGATAAAATTATTGTTGAGACGAAAATGAGTTTACCGGGATACCATAATATGTATAATGGTTGTGGGGCTGCAGCTGTCTGCTATTTCCTGGGTATAGGCAAAGAGGATATTAAGGATGGGATAGAAGAAGCTGTACAGGAAAGCTCCCGGATGGAGATCATAGACAAAGAAGGCAGGATCATCATAAATGATTGCTACAATGCCAGCCCTCTTTCAGTCAGGAAAGCTGTGGATACTCTTATTTTGATCTCAAAAAAAAATAATAAAAGGAGTGTTGCCGTGCTGGGGGATATGTTAGAATTGGGAGATAATTCTTCACATTATCACTTTGAGATAGGAAAGTATCTTTCAGGGAAAAAAGTGGATATGGTAATATCCATGGGAAAACTTGCTGCGGGTATTTATGATGGTTTTATAGATGAAAAAAATCCAGGAGATCCAGGAAGATATTTTCATTTCAAGAGTAAAGAAGAATTGTGCGGGAAAATCGGGGATATACTCGGGCCTGAAGACGCTATCCTGATAAAAGGCTCCAGGGCAAACAGGATGGAAGATATTATCGACTTTATATGAGCGGAAGTAATATATGAACTGGATTTTTTTATCTATAGTAATCGGAAGCATAATATCCTTACTGCTGACACCTTTATTTGTAAGATTCCAAAAAAATAATAAAATCGGTGAAAAAATAAGGGTAGACGGCCCAAAGACGCACTCTATAAAAGTAGGGACCCCGACTATGGGGGGAATCGTGATCATCTTTGCCTCGGTCGTAGCCTTTGCCACCGTAAGCCTGATAAAGTATTACCGCTATGATGATTTTAGCATGGAAGGCCTATTTGTACTGTCTGTCCTGCTGCTCTGCAGCGCTTTAGGGTTTTTCGACGATTATATGTCCCTTAAGAGACAGAAATCCCTCGGCCTAAGGGGATGGATGAAGATATTACTGCTGGGTATTATTTGTGTCTATTTTATATTATTTTCAAAATATGTACTTGAAATAGACACATACCTTAATATACCTTTTACCAGCATAAGATGGGAAATGGGGAACTGGTATTATATTATTGTAGTCTTGATCATAATAGGCACTACCAATGCTGTCAACCTGACTGACGGTCTCGACGGCCTTGCTGCTGGCAGTGCTTCAATCGTCCTGGCAATATTTTGTTTTATAGCCTTCCTGGAGTGGTCCATCCTGGATGTTTCTTATGGAATAGATATCGGGGTCATCAGTGGTGCCGTTCTGGCAGCATGTATCGGGTTTTTATGGTGGAATACTGCGCCGGCTGAGATTTTTATGGGGGATACCGGCTCGTTTGGATTGGGCGGCCTGATAGCTGCTGTGGCCATCATATTGAAACAGGAGCTTCTGCTTATAGTGATAGGGGGCCTTTTTATAGTGGAGACCCTTTCCGTGATAATACAGGTCTTATGGTATAAGGCATTTAAGAGGAGAGTTTTTAAAATGGCGCCCATACATCACCATTTTGAGTTACTGGGATGGCCCGAAATAAAAGTAATAATCAGGTTCTGGCTGGTATGCGTTATTTTTTCAGGCATCGGATTCTTTATATATTATTTAAAATTCATAGATTAGCCATGAAGATCAGTACTTCTTTTTTAAAAGATAAAAACTTACTGGTAGCAGGGCTGGGAAAAACTGGAGTATCTGTTATTAATAAAACACTTGGCTTATCCCGTTCCATAACCGGTATTGACAGCAATCCCGGCCTGGACCTGAAGAACCTGGGTCTCAGGGAAGATCTCCCGCCTGAAGGCGATTTAAAAATATTGCTGGATTCAAAGATCACAGAAGATAAAAAGATCCTGGATAATATTGACCTGGTCATAGCAAGCCCCGGAATACCTGCTGACAGGACAATATTTAAGCATGCAGAAAAGCTGGAGATCCCGATCTGGAGTGAATTGGAGCTCGCATGGAGATTGATGGATACGGAGCAGCAGAAAAATACTATTGCAGTGACAGGGACCAATGGTAAGACCACTGTTGTAAATCTTATAGGTGAGATACTGGGTGATGCAGGAATGGAGAATATTGTATGTGGAAATGTGGGGCTGCCGTTAATAGATTCCATAATCCTGGATGGCTCAGGAGAAGATCCCCCAGGGACAATATACAGGGTAATAGAGGTGAGCAGTTTTCAGTTGGAGAAAATGTATAGTTTTAAGCCTCATATCGGGATACTTTTAAATATTACCAGCGACCACATGGACCGCCACAGGTCTTTTGATGTATATGGAGATCTAAAACTAAAATTATTTTCAAACCAGGAAGAGGACGGGTGGGCCATTGTCAACTTTGACGATGAATATATATCGGGAAAGATCAGTAAGATCCGCAGGGCCTCAAAAAATTTACCTGTATTGGCCTCATTCAGTGCAGGGGGGGATAAAAAAGCTGATATCTGGTATATGGACGACCACATTTATTATAATATCGGAGGAAAGAAGGGCAATATCGGGACAAGCGGCATTCAGCTGATCGGCATGCATAATATTTCCAATATAATGGCAGCGATCGCACCTGCAATAATTTATGGAGTGGGCGCGCAAGGCCTGGAAGATTCAGTGAAAAGATTTAAGCCTCTCGACCACAGGCTAGAATACCTCGGGATAATAAAAGAGATCAGGTGTTTTAATGATTCAAAATCTACCAATCCTGATGCCACTATGGTGGCAGTGGCTGGTTTCAAAAAGGAGATCACCCTGATCATGGGCGGCAGGGATAAAGATATGGATTTTAATAAATTGCTGGCCAGCCTGGATAGGAAGATCAATAATCTTATATTGATAGGGGAAGCAGCGCCAAAGATCTTTGCCCTGGTAAAAAAAGCTGATTTTACTTATAAGGCTTATATGTCCCACAGTTTAAAAGATGCTGTCAGTAAAGGATTTAGCATCACTGATCCCGGGGGAGTGCTGATGCTCTCTCCAGCCTGTGCAAGCATGGATATGTTTAGAGATTATATTGAAAGAGGAAATAAGTTTAAAGAGCTGGTACAAACATTCAACACCCGGGACCATGGAAAAACAGAAGACTAAAAGGCACAGTATACTTAGGGTCGATATAGAGTACTACTTTGTATTCATCATTACTTTGATCCTGTCCATAATCGGCGTAATAATGATCTCCAGCGCTTCTATATCCACAGGAGAAAGGTTTTTTAATGATCCATACTGGTTCATAAGGAGGCAGGTCATATGGTGGGGCATATCTTTTATTTGTTTTATCATTGCCTCCAGGATCAATTACCGTTCCTATCAAAAATTTTCTTATTTTTTCATTTTAATTGTAATAGGGCTCCTTGCCCTTGTATTGATCCCTGGATTTTCCAATGAAATAGGAGGTGCCAGGAGATGGTTAAATCTGTGGTTTTTTAATATACAGCCATCCGAATTTGCAAAACTGGCCCTTGTAATGCTTTTCAGTGATAGTCTTGACCGGAGGTACAGGCAGGACCTGAGCATCAAGGGGATCCTGTTTCCGCCATTTTTCATCCTGTGCCTGGTCACTATATTGATTTTTTTAGAGCCTGACATGAGCACGGTAATAGTTTTATGGGTAATAGTATTTATATTACTATTTATAGGAAATGTCAGGATAAAACACATACTCGGGCTTGGGCTGATAGGAATAGTGGTCATAATAGGCTATATGTTTTTAGAAGATTACAGGCGGGAAAGGATCCTGGCTTTTATCAACCAGTCCGGAAATGGAGAGGGAATAAATTTTCAGGTGACCCAATCTCTTATTGCCCTTGGCTCAGGACAGGTCATAGGCCTGGGACTCGGGAACAGTGTCCAGAAATATTCATATCTGCCGGAAGCACATACAGATTTTATTTTTGCAATAATAGGTGAGGAATTCGGCCTGGTGGGCACTATTTTTATTGTGGTCCTGTATATACTTTTCATGATCTTTGGAATAAGGGTAGCCATCAAGACAAAAGATTATTTCGGCAGGGTGATGGCAGCAGGTTTTGTAGGCTTGATAATAGTCCCGGCACTGATCAATATTTCTGTTGTGTTAGGCCTTTTACCGGTAACGGGCCTATCACTGCCGTTTATCAGTTTTGGAGGGTCATCACTCCTGGCAAGCATGATAAGTGTCGGAATACTGTTAAACATATCAAGGCATAATATTACAGCAAAAAGATTACCAGAAAACTTGGAAAAATAATATACTATTGATTTATGGTCCAGGTCCGGTCCTGGCGGGAAAGTCCAGATGAGAAAAAAAATATTATTTACAGCGGGCGGTACAGGCGGACATCTATACCCGGCGATTTCCATAGTGGAATATATCCAGGACAGATATCCCGGAGTAGAATTATTTTTTATCGGGACAAAGAGGAGGCTGGACAGGTCGCTTATACCAGGGCTCGGTATAAGGTACAGGCTGATTGAATCGTACGGCCTGTCAGCAGGCAGGAATTTGCTTAAGAGGCTCCTGATCTTTTGTAGATTCGCTTTTTTCCTGGTGTTTGGTTTTTTTAAATCCCTGGTGATAATTTTAAAATTCAGGCCTGATATTATAATGGGCATGGGTGGTTATGTATGTGCGCCGGTGTTCCTGGCAGGGCTTTTGCTGGGCAGAAAGATAGCGATGCATGAACAGAATTATATACCCGGGAGGCTGAACAGCTATTTTTCCAGGTTTGCAAAGTTCATATTCATAAGTTTTGAAGATACACAGAAATACTTTAAGGTACCATCAGGTAGAATTATTTACAGCGGGAACCCCGTAAGAAAAGAAGTCCTGGAATTTAAGAAAAAGATCCCGGATTTCAAAAAATGGGAGCTCAAAAAGGGAAGATTTACCATAGTTGCATTTGGTGGAAGCCAGGGGGCCTCAAAAATAAATGGGGCAGTAATGGGGCTTAAAAGCCTATTTTCAGTCGGTGATAAGATCCAGGTCCTGCTGATCTGTGGAAAACGCTTTTACGGCAAGTTAAAAATGGAAAAAGGAAACGGGCCAAAAGATGATGATGGCCCCGTATTTAAAATAATACCGTTTACCAGCCAGATGCAGGAGATATACAGGATCGCAGATATAATAATATCCCGGGCCGGCGCAAATACAGTATTTGAGATCCTTGCAGCAAATATTCCAGGGATACTGATACCTTATCCTGAAGCAATAGGCGATCATCAGTTTTACAATGCCAGCTACCTGGCGGGAATCGGTAAAGCGATCGTCCTTGATGAAAAGAAACTTGACAGCAAGAAGCTTAAAGAAATAATAAAATCACTTCTAAGTAATGGCAAAAAGAAGTATTTTAAACTAAAGAACAAAAAAATAAAGGCAGGCAGGACAAACAGTGCAGAGTTAATAGCAACAGTTCTTACAGGAGGAAATAATTGAACAGTCCAAATATAGATCCGGGTGAAAACAGGAAATACTTTTTAATCGGTATTGGCGGGGCAGGAATGAGTGCCATTGCCCAGGTTTTAAAAGGAATGGGCCATGATGTCTCCGGTTCAGATATGAAGGAATCAAGATATACCAGTACTTTAAAAAATGAAGGTATCAGGGTCCTTATCGGGCATGACAGTAAAAATATCGAAGATGCAGATGCAGCTGTCTATTCCACGGCTATACCCCGGAGCAATATCGAACTGAAAACTGCGGAAGAGAGAGGCATTCCCATATATAGCCGTTCAGATATATTAGCATGGATCTTAAATAGCAAAAAAGGCATTGCGATAGCAGGAACCCACGGCAAGACTACGACTACATCGATGATATCCATGATGCTGCAGGGGCTTGGGCTTGACCCTACCATCATAGTCGGCGGGGAATTAAATGAATTAGGCTCTAATGCCAGGTTCGGCAAGGGTGACCTTGTAGTCGCCGAAGCATGTGAAAGTGACGGCTCATTCTTGAAATACAGGCCCTTTATCGGTGTGGTGACCAATATTGAAGAGGACCACTTCGATTTCTATGAAGATATGGAAGAGATAATCCGGAGCTTTAATAGGTTTATGGCCAATACCAGGCCGGGGGGTTTTATTGTCTTGAACGGAGATGAAATAAAAATTTCTGATTTTTTGCATTTAGAAAAAAAGAAAGCTATTTTTTTTGGAATAGGCGAAAATAATGATATTTATGCAGAGAAAATAAAACTTGGCAATTTTTCTTCCAGTTATACGCTGGTGATCAGCAGGGACAGGGCAAAAGAGAAGTATAAAATAAAGTTAAATGTCCCCGGTATCCATAATATAAAAAATAGCCTGGCTGCTTTCTCGGTCTGCAGGGCCATGGACCTGGATATTGAAAAAGCGGCAGGGGAATTGAAAAATTTTACCGGTGTAAAAAGAAGGTTTGAAAAAAGAGGAGAGATAAAAGGCGCTGTTATTTTTGATGATTATGCGCATCATCCATCTGAGGTAAGCGCGACCCTGGAAGCTGCTGCAGAAGAAAAGGCCAGGAGGATCATTACTGTTTTCCAGCCTCACAGGTATTCCAGGCTGG
>SDBS01001940.1_pt1 | contig 20823 bp, 17 predicted proteins | sample 2277091 | NCBI WGS metagenome assembly SDBS01 (sample SAMN10404972, study PRJNA504765) | marine sediment metagenome | isolation source: marine sediment core GS10_PC15, 163 cmbsf | place: Arctic Ocean: Southern Knipovich Ridge | collected 2010 | reverse complement strand
GATAAAAATGATGTTCATTCGGATGAATTCTTACATCAAAATACCCTTTTGCATCTTCAAATTCATAATTTTCTGCCGGACGCAACATTGTCTCAAAATGCGAATCAAAAACTAACTGTAATCGATCAACAGTGTCGACATATTTTTTAAAACCTTTCATCGCAATTTTTGCATCACGGTAAATATCATCTTCATTTATAATTTTTCCTAGCAGGCCATCTCCACGATCAATTTTTTCAACAATATTATTAATAAGCGTCAATCCTTCTTGTGCTTCATTTGCTGCACGCTCCAAAGCTTGCGTTGTTGTTTCCATACCAAGAGCAATACGATTAAAATCACGATCAAATACATCAGAAATTTTTTCAATGCTTTCTTGAAATGATGGAAATACATCATTTTCTAATTTTTCTGACAATTGCTGAATGGTTGTGCCTATACCAATAAACGCATCAAGATCATCCTCATTACGTGTAAGCGCGCGCTGTAAAACATTGCCAACATCTGCAAAATAACGTGTTGTATGTTCTAAATTATCAACTAAGTTTTGTAATTGTTCGCGACCTTCAACCCCACCAATTACATCACTCATTGATTCGGTGATATCTTCAACATTTTGTGCAATAGAATCAAATCGACGCATAAGTTGATCAACATCAACTGGCTTATCTATTGTTTTGCTTAATAACGAACCTCGCTCAAGTGGTGGCATCATGGGATCACCTGGCATAATTTCAACATATTTTGGCCCAAGCAACCCTTCTTGCCTGACAATTCCATATGCATCTGCATATAAAACATAATCTTTCAACATTTTTACACGGGCCTCAGCTTTCATATCATGATCTTTAATTAAAAAGACATCTTCAACCCAACCAATTTTTACACCAGCAATTTTTACTTCTGCTTTTCGCGCAAGCCCTGAAATATCATCAAACTGTAATATATAACTTGCATATTTACCCATATCAAATCTAAATGCGCCAATCTCAAATCCCATATATATGAGTACTGCGAGCGCAATAAGTACAAATGCACCAACTTTAATCTCTGTATGTTTTTGCAAGTTTTATCCTTTTGCCTATAGCCAATAGAATCTCTTTATTCTAACATCATATACTATTTGACCATTCTCTGCACGCTCATTTCTTTCAAGTATTGCGTATAACCGTATTATTGCTCGTCCAACAGTTGCATGAATACGCACAGAAAGTACCTTTGGGTCAAAACTTTTTTGAAATAATGGTACGAATATTTTATTAATGCGTGCAATATCTTGTTCATATAACGGCTGCAACAATGGTTTCCAGTCAAGATTCCAAGTATATTCTTGTTTTAAATTTTTTTTAATTTTTTCAATATGTGCTTTTCTATTTTCAGTTGATTGTGTTGATGCACGTGCAATACCAAGTACCTTACAAAGTGCATCAGAAAGCAACCAAACATCAAGCGACATATCAGAAGAAAATGTTGTAAATAAATCTGTAAGATAAAGCCCTGGTTGTTTTGGATCATAAAAACTACGTACACCAAACGCATCTGAAAATATTTTATTTTGTAATAATTCAGTCACATCATCAAACGGAACATCTCGTTTTTTTAGTATACTTTCAAACGCTGCAAATAAATTTTTTGCATTTGTTATTTTTTCAACCTGTTTAAATAATTCTTGCAAAATTATTTTCCAATCTTGCCCCTTGGCTCTCTCTCCAACAAATTTTTTCTTTTCAAAATCATACACACGATTAATGTTTATTTTCCCCTCTTCAGACATAAAACAAATTTGTAATTTCCCAGTAATACCATCAACCAAATCATCCAATTCTATTGTTTGCCATTGATTAATCGCTGGTACAAATCGTGCAATTGCTTCTTGCGCAATAAAATCTTTATCTAATTTCGCATCCTGCTTGTCCGCCGTAACTTTAGTGAAGGCGGAAGGCTCTTTTTCTTTCTTTGGTACAAATGCTACATTGGCAATTGCATATTGTAGCCCACTAAGTGCCAGCTGTTTTGCATGTTCACGCGAAACAACAATGCGAACAAACGGAATGTACATCGATCCGCGATTAAATAAATACGTACCAATGACAACACCAATTGAAATAGTTAGTAATGTTAAAATTAAAATATATCCGTGTTTATTTTTTTTATTTTTCATATTTTTTTATATTATTCTTTTTTATAACCTTCACCCAAACTACTTACCGCAACAATTGGCACATACCACGATATAGCCTCTTTTTTTTCTAATGATCTATTACGCCATATAGAAAGTGTAATTTCAACAAAATCCGGTACCAGTAATTCTGGTTCTTTTTTTCCATTTTCTTTTTGTTCTTCTTGCATTGGCCACATATCAGAGAAAACAAAATCTATGCCACTTTTATCTTCTTTTGGTTTTAAAATTACAAAACGCATATTCATTCCTGCAATATGTTCTGATAATGCAATAGGCAAAAATGCTGAATCTTGCTTTACATACGGCTCAAGCTCTAACTCGCTTCCCTCTTGTCGCACAAGTGAAAACACCTGTGAATCATCACTATCTGGCACCACCGTATACACAACGCGCGCAATATGTATTTTTGCTTGATTATAATTTGGCAATACAGTTGTAGTAATAAAGCTAAATTGTTCTATTCCTGTACCACCACGTTTTACATAAAAAACATTCTCAAGTTTTTTAACTTTCCCTGTCCGGCGTCCTGTCCGTCGTAGCTCTTGCGTAGATGGAAGCTCGGGCGAAGACGGATTTTTTTCATCTTTAGGTTTTTTGTTTTTTTCTTTTTTTTTCGCCTGCTTCAGTCCTCGTATCGGTACAAACACACCCATAATATCACGTTCAATCTGATGCTCAATAATACTTAACGGTACCCATGTTTGTACGCGAGAATCTACAACACGCTGTAAATGTGTTGCTTGTGAAATAACATACATTAAAATTGTTGAAAGTATTGATGAAATTAATGTACCAATTAAAATTTCAAGTAACGTAAATCCCTGTCTCATGTTGCACCTTCAGTTTTCTTTTCTGGAGGTTTTGGCGCATACATATATGCTACTAATTGTTCTTGTTTTGTTTGACCAAATTGTTTCCATGTAACCGTTACCACTTCTTTCATCATCTGATATGGTGCAAATGCAGATTGCTCACCAATCATTATTCGCGAATACTGTAAACGCATATCATGCTCTTGATCATATTCTTGCAATTCAAACGTGCGTTCCGTTCCTGCTTGTTTTCGTGCAGTAAATAAAAACTGTTTTGAAATAAACATTGATTGCATTTGGTACGATCTGCCCGCAACATGATGTACTACATTGTTATACAAAAAAAATAATGGCACTAATACTGTACCAGTAACTAATAACGCTAATAATACTTCAATTAATGTAAATCCATCACGTACTTTTATATTCATCATAAACTGCAAATTGCGCGGTAAATGGATTTAACACCAATCCTACCGGTCGTGGTTTGTTATTTTTTTTATCTTTTATATCTACCATATTAATTGTAACTTGTTGTGTTGTTCCATCAGAAAAAATATAGAACCATGCATCTTTTGTTGCTCGCCCTACAAATCGCCCTAATTCATCTTGTCCTTCGACAAAAAATTGTTTCATGCGCAATTGTGCAGGAATTTTCATATCACTCTCAACGTACGCACCAGTAATGGGCCCAAACACTTCTTTTTTCTCAGTTGCATCGTTCAATTGTTTTTCAACAACAATATTGTTTTGCTCAAAATTAAACAAAACGCGATGCATTTTGTTTGTCATAATTGATTGTTGCCATGCAAATTGTGTTATGCGATTTAACTCCGAAATAAATGCTTCGCGCTCATACCGTGCAGTTCGTCCGGTTAAATTAGGAATAATAATTGCACCCATTAATCCAACAATTAACAGTGCGATTAAAATTTCTAATAATGTGAAACCAATATTACAATGCCCTTGATGGTGCGTTAATCCCACGCACTTCTTTCTGCCTACGCGGGGATGACATGCGTCACCTATCCCAAACACTAATCCACTCAACTTTTGGCGCACCTTTTCCATTCAGACCATACGAATACAATTGATAAGGATGTTTTCCATCAGACTCTGGTTTGTAAACAAATTTATGCTTATAACCGTCAACGGGAACTTTTTCCATGTATGGACCTTCCCATTTTTTTGCCACTTTTTCATCACGCGGTTGTTTTACCAAATCACGCAAACGAGCAGGTAATCGCCCCGTATCTGCCTCATACATTACAATCGAAGTTTTCAAAACTTTTAACGAACTTTTTGTACTTGTTTTTCCTGCAGCTTTCATATAATACTGCATCATATATCCGCCACCAACGGCCATAATTCCAATAATTAAAAGTGCAATTAAAATTTCCATCAATGTAAATCCTGCGCGTGCAGATGAAGTATGTGTACTCATAAAAACTCCTTAATTTGAAAAATTAAATATCTAATACTTGGCCTTGATTCATAATTGGTTGCCCAATTGCCATAACAATAAATCCAACAATAAGAGCCATAACAACAAGCATTATTGGATTTATAAGTCCAGTCAACCGATCAATCAATTCTTCCATCTCTTTTTCATATGTTTTTCCAATATTCAAAAGCATTTCATCAAGTTTGCCACTCTCTTCTCCTGTTGCAATCAAATGAAGCGCAATGGGTGGAAATACCTTTGTCTCTTTTAAATATTGTGAAATATTACCTTCTTTGATGATATTTTCTTTTGCTTCTTGTAATGCATCAGCCAAAATTTGGTTATCAACAATTTGTACAACAATATCAAGCGCTTGGGATAAATGTACACCACCTTCTAGGAGCATACCTAATGTAGAGCTAAATTGTACAACAGCTTTTGTTTTTGTCAGATACTTAATTAGTGGTAACCGCAATTTTATTGTATCAAGTATTCGTGCTCCCGATGGCGTTGATTTCCAATACGAAAAAGAACCAACAAAGCCAATAATTCCAACCAATAAAAGAGGATAATACCCAACAATAAAATCCGAAATTGCCATAACAATTTGTGTTGAAGTTGGAAGTTCTTGCCCTTGCGCTGCAAAATTACCTGCAATTTGTGGAACAACAAATGTTAATAGTGCAGTGACTACTAAAAGCGCAACAACTAATTGAATTGCGGGATACTGTAATGCTCCTGTAATTTTTGATCTAATTTCTTGTTGTCGCTCTAAATAATCTTTCAAACGCTCTAAAATCATGTCCAACTGGCCACTTGCCTCACCTGCGCGTACTAATTGTACATACAAAGTTTCAAATGTTTTTGGATATTTTTCTAATGCATCTGCAAGCGACGTACCCTCTTTCAGGTCATCTTTTACTGCAACTAAAACAGAACGCATGCGACCACTAAACTGGTTAATTAATAATTCACACGATTGTAATAGCGGAACATCTGATTTTAATAAAATTCCCAATTGTTTTGTGAATAAAATTTTTTCTTTTGCACTAACAGTGCCTGCAAAAAGTCGTGTTAAAATTCCCGCGCGTGCTGCCTCATCAACTTGTTCAATAGAAATAGGATACAAGCCTTGGCGAGAAAGTTGTTCTTTTACTGCCAAAACTGACGACGCATCAATGGTTCTAGACACCTTTTTTCCATCTTTAGATAATGCACGATACAAATATAACGCCATATACACCTTTAATTTTTCACACGAGGTACATTGAAAAGTAAACCACTTTTATGTTATTATGTACAGTAAACTTCCTTTACTCTTAAACCTTACAAAAGGATTATCATGAATATGAATAAAAAAATATTTCTTACTCTTTGCATTTTAGTGTATACCGTATCACAAACAGTTGAAGCAATAGATTCACACATTAGTACAACAATTTCTACCGATTTATTTTTATCAGTCGATACTATTCAAAAAGCAATGCAAGACCCCTATTTTGCGACAGAAATATTACCAAACGATTTTTCATATTTATGGGGACTTTTAACTTTTGGAAAAAACTCACAACAACCATTAATTTATGCACGCTCAGTATTTAAATTGTTTGGCAATACAATTAAAGGCTCTGATTATATTAATGCATACGCATTTTCAGATCTAATAACTCATTTGATTGAAATTCTTCAAGCCTATATGAGGCAAACAAAACAGAATGGTGGACTCATCGAGTATGACGTATTCAAAAAAGAGGTCAACTCTCTTTTATATACAAAATTTAGCACAGAATATGATAATTTCAAAAAAGATCCGTCAACTTTCTTAGAAACTCTTTCTGGCGACATTGCATTCAATGCGCATCAAGAATTAACAGTTGATCAACTACGCATGCAAGTTATTCGCTTTTTGGAGTTGGCTATTTCAAAACTTGTCTGGTCCCCGCAAGAGTGTAACGCAAGTTGGGATTTGGTAAAAAAAATATCAACTGATTTGGCACAACTAGTTGAGACTAACATTATTGCCGATATTAATGATCTTGATGACATTTACTGGTCACTGGTGCATCGCTATTCATATTTCATGCGCATATTTACCGACACATTACCCGATACATTTTATCGCGAAATACGACACGAAATTAATAATACTAAGCTAGTATTATTTGACCTTGATGTAAAAAATGGCGGAATTTCTGAGTCAAAATTTGCACATTTAAATCGTATTCTTTTTGAAAGCGAAGCGCGTAGTAAAGCAATTGAAAAAGGTGTGCTTGTTGGGTAAAAATTTTTAACCCCATAAATTTACTTTTATAAAATCCCTTGTCTTTGCAACAATATTTAATTATCTTTTTATATTGTTGATATATTTGTATTTGAAATTATAAGATATAAGTATAAACAAAAAGGGGACAGTATGAAATGCAATATTATTTTTCCAATGCTTGTAATAATAATATCTTATTTTCCAAATACAATTTGCTTTTTTAAAGATAAATCAAACCTAAAAAAAGTTGAAGCCACCAAGTTACTAATTGAGGGATGCAAAACCGGAGACTATAAAAAGGCAAAAGATGCTTTAAATAACAAAGCTTTTATTAATGGTTTTTTAGATCTTGATTATGACATACGTAATGAAATTTCAAGGAGGTACCCAAAAAAAAAAGATGAATTTTTCAGATGCGACCCTTTTGAAGAAAGCATAAATGGAAATTATCTAAAAATAACAAAGCTTTTAATTTTAAAAGGAATAACAAAAAAAATAAGACCCTATGACTACAATTACAAACGATTAAATGCACTAAAACAACTAATTATTCTCGATAACGATAAAATACTTAAAAACATTATTGATCATTGCCCAAAAAAATGGATCCCAGAATTAATCTTAACAAGCTTAGAAAAAAACAGTGAAAAAGTTTTTAAACTCTTTTGTAATAAACAAAACTTAACCACCCAACAAAAATTAGAATATATAGCAACAAAAGGAAAAACCTCTATTTTTGAACAGTACCTTAAAAAGCTAAAACTTGATGATTATTCAAAAGAAAACAAAAAAAAATGGATGATCAACGCTATCAGAGGGGAAAACATTCCCATAATTTATTATTTAATAAACAAAGACTTTATAAATAATTCAAATATCAAGCATAATAAGTATTACTTTGACACAATTTTGGAAAAAAACAATAAAAAAATTTGGGTACTTTTAGAGCCATTTCTTTCCAATGATTTTAATTTTGATTCGTTATTTTTAAATGAAAATTCAATATTACTCGAGATTGCAATTAAATCACTTTCATATTCTGCAGTAAAAAAATTATTGAACTATAGAACAATTTCACATATTAATAAAGAAATTCTCAATAAAATATATAACCAAATGATAAAATTAAATACAAAATTACTCAAAATAAACTTAGACTATCAAAAACTAATAAAATATGCATGCAAAAAGCTTTCAAAAGAATTTCATGATAAAATTCTTATTATTTCACATTCATCATCAAAGCCATCTTCTTCAAGTGAATTTAAAATAACCGAAAGCGGCTCTTTCTCTAATGAAGAAAAAACAATAATTATCGACAGCGATACAAGCCTATCAATAGACCTAGACTCAAGCTTATCTAACGAAACGGATACCTTCGAGAGATATATACAAATTATCAAAAAACAAACTCGCGTATTAAAAGAAAAAAGAATTAAGTATAAAAAGACAGCAAAACGTATTGAAAAAATATACACTCTTTTGAAACAATATGAATATACTGACATAATCGAAGATATCATTATATAATTTTAACTAAAACGTAATAACTAAAAGATTATTATAATCTAATTGTACATTTAAAAAATCTGTAGTAGGATATTGAAAATAAAAAATAATTATACACAATAAAAAGGAGTATCTATGAAAAACATACATTTTTTTGCATTATTTTTACTTACAACCAACATAATACTTTTTTCCGGAGAGCATTCATCAGAACATTCATCGCAAGACTCATCTCACAATAATAAAATACAACGCCCTAATGAAAAACACCCTACATATTCGATAGAAAGCTCTAAAAATAGCGAATCCGATGCATATTCTGATTCAAATAACGATTATAATTTTAATCACGATAATATAAATTATTTAAATTCAAAAGAAGAAGTTGATGAGTGAATTTTGTTAAAAAGTGTGTAATAATATGTATGTATACAATATTATAAATCGCCATAATTAATAAGGATTACTTCATGAAAAAAAATATACATATATTATTACTTATTATTAGCTCTATTGGCATAGTTAATAATGTCAAAGCCTCAGAGGAATTCGATCTTGGATACACTATAGAACAAACAATATACGCCGCTGGAGGATTTATGATTCTTGGCGAAGCAGTAACAAGATTCCCGCTCTATGCAAAACAAATGTATAACGGAGAAATTTTAGAAAATGAATCCGATTTTCTAAAAGCAATTATTGGTGCAACAATGGCAGCAGGTACCGTTGCTGCTTTAAATTGGTATGTTCAAAGTCGAATAAATTTTTTCAAAAATCGTAAAGATAATAAACCCAATTCCAATTCTAAAGTTCTTTATGCAACAGTTTTTTTAGTTGCCGGCTACCTAATAAGAAAAGCACTATATGAAGGAGAGGAAATAAAAAGCCTATTTTCTTAATTTGCCAATTAAATTAAATTGCCCCGAAAATTCGGGGCATAATTTTTTTATAAATATTTATTTTTTAATTATGTTCTGAAGCATTAATAATAAACGTATTGCCTGATATCTCAGGTAAAAGTTTGACCCCAATTTTATAAAGAATTTCCATATTAACATCCTCGATAGTTGAGCCTGTCTTTAAATAAGCAAACATCCAAGGATTTTTATTATAAAATAAACGGTTGTTAATCTTAAACGCTATTTTCATACCAGAAATCATACTTTGAAAACTACCATCATTACAAAATGTAAACGTACCCCCAACTTTGTCCGGTATATATTCTTTTCCATTGTTTCTATTATACTCTGAGCCAATCTCTGAGCCAATTGAAAAAAGCGTAGAATAATGCTTAATTCGATCCAAAGATTGAAGATCTATATCATCACCCCACGGCTCAAGTTTAGAATAATCCTCTAAAGATAAATCGAAGTCCTTAGACGCAAAAAGAACAAGATCACCTTCCGAACAAAAACTTGTATTTACAAAAATAAATAATGATAAAAGCGATAAAACATGTAACTGTTTCATACGAAACTCATTTGATGTGTACGATATATATATATTAATTTTTTACATCAATAATACACCACTTGAGAAAATATTCAAGAAAGCACAATGTGCATGTTGTTTTAATCAAAAACTCATCACAAAAGCATGTTAGATGTTCGCATTGCTCACGAATCACAAATTGACAAAGAATGGAAAATAAACTCCGACGACTTTTACTTGTAAATCAAACTTTAATATTACATAGCATGCAAGAACATAATTACCAAGATCATCCATTTTTTACTGAAAATAAAAGTTTTACAAAAAAACACTACCTATCAAAGAATATGGAATAACAATCCAACAAAAAAACTTATGAAAAAAGTCATGAAAAAATTAAATAGCGAATTAGAAGAAATATAATTTGGTGTATTATTCTTCTTCTAACAATCTTTTGACATGATATGTATGATTCAATTGAAAAAGTGGTATGTGCTTTTCATATTTATTTATAAAATCCAACTTACAACTAGCCTTGGACTTTAGACTAAAATCTATATTCAAGCTTTCTCCATTCGTTATTCGCACACTCGGAACATTATTAAAAATAATTGATTTTTTTTTATTTTTAAAAAGTTTTTTTAAAGCTTTCCCATATCCAAGGTCATCATCTTCATAATCATTGCAACGATCAATACCCTCATACAAACTAATTTTGGTCAATTCTCTCACAAATATTTTGAAAATAAATTCCTGCTTCGTTTCTTTACAAATGTTATCATGAAATTTAAATACATGTTTTGCAGTATAATCCTCATGCTCAGTATAAAACTTTATAAAAAATTTATAATCTGAGTTCTCACTCAAACGAATAATATGTTTAAGTTTTAGGCCATTACTTTTAAAAATATTACCATACAAATCAGATCGCGTATCACCTTCCTCATCCTTTATTTCTTGAAGAAAATTTTCTTCTTCTTGAGTATCAGGAACATATCCTCCAGAATACCCACTCAAATAATGCTCTGTCCAAGAACTTTCTGATGCATGCAGCATTGACACAAATAACACGAACAATAAAAATATTTTCTTCATACGTATCCTTTTTTGTTACAAATATCTTTTTTATTATCGTCTAAAAATCAATTGCAAATGTCACACCAATTGAAGGCACAACTGCAATGCGTTTTCCATTAAATGGCAATCGTGCAACAACTGCCAGTTGCGGAAATGCACACGAATCGGGTGACATATGCACGCCAAAATCATACGTAGTTTTTGCAATCACATGATGCATTGTCCATTCTTGCAATGATTCGGCTGAATTTGCAATTTCAGTAGAAAAATTAGTAGTTTTTAAATAAACCTCATCTTCACCATGTTTGATAAATTGATAGCCAAATAATACTGAAAGTCCACCACAAAATTTATAAAACTCTGCGTATAAATTAAATCGTTGTGTAAGCCCAAAATCTTTATGCGATTGCACTTTGTGCAAAAATAATAAATCAGTCTGATTTTCTGCAGTTTTTATTCGACGACATTTTGTTGTTCCAAATGTATGGGTCAATTGCACATCAACACCCGCTCTGAAAATATATCCCAAATACAGGTCAATACCTAAACCAAACGGAATTGCAAATGCACCATCGCATCCAAATGGAAATGCAAATAATTTATCAGGATCAGTTGTTTTTCCACTCGGAAACAAAATACCACTTCTGAAAGAGATACCAACTTTTTTTAAAAAATCTTTTCGTTGCACAAAATCACGATGCCATTCTGCAAGAATTGCCCAATCACCAACACCACGTCGTTTCCATCCGGTAAGTTCTAGCCCATTACCCAATTGAGATGCAACTGATACAATCTCATTTGTTAACAATTCCTTTATGCGCACATCATCATCAGTAATATTATTTGTTTTATCTTGAAAAGAAACATCTTTTAATTCATATCCATAAATTGGCAAATATGCAGCAAGTGACCACCCGCGTGAACACCAATTTACTCTTCCTGCAAGTGAAATTGAAAATTCATTTTTAAGTTCCCCAGAAAAAATAAGATGACCGCGTGTTCCATCGTCAATCGCACCTAATCGAGTACGCAATTGCCCAATTGACGAATTACTCTCAACTCCATCAAGCATTGCAAGTGCATTTTGATCACATTGCCACAACTGCAATACATCACCTTTATCACTATCAAAATTATATCCACGCGCGTCAGCAAAACCAGTTTCCACGTGTGCAAAAAGTTGCCACCCATGATGACCGTAATATTCCGGACGAATTAATGTATCATATGGAACTAACAAATTAACTGGAGATACATATCCAAAATTATAAATTGTCCACACAAGTGCAAGTAATAAAGATAATTGTTTGCAATTCATCTGCATCCTACTTTTTACAAAAAATTTTCATTTTTTATTGAGTTAAGTGTTTTTTAGTCTATCATTTTTTTTGTTACACATGAACTCGAAGTCCATGATCACTTGCAAGTACCAATTGTCCCTGTGATAAATCAGAAACAATATACGACACTTCAGTTGAGCCTGCAAGATTTGCATCTACAGGAATACATTGATTGCCTATATTTGCAACACCAACTCGTGGAGGATATTTTTGATTTAACAATCCAAGAGAAACTTCAGATGAACTATTTTTATTTTGCCCAACAAAACATCGTGCACCATCAGAATAAAATACATTTTTGTGACGCCCAAAATTCAAAAAAAATGTTGGCATATTCTCAATTAATACATCATCAAAAAGTAACACTTGCGGTTGCATATTAATTATATCAACAGAAAGTCGATGTAAACGCGAACGATTATTACTTGTATTAGTACATAACGCAAAAATATTCCCACCTTCTTGCTGTGTAAATGTATTCTCTTTGTTATCAAACGTCGAAACGGTCAAACGTGTCGGTACACCAGCAGATTCTGGTAAAAAAATCTGTTGCCAATTTAACGCCTGTGAATTTATTGCAGTTGCAACAGAAGTTCCAATTTGATTTTTAAACAATCCACCTGTTGTTGCAAGTATCGCAACAGAATCAGAAATAATAACATCAACAAAAGATCCGGTTTCCTGATTTGCACGAACATCAGAGCGCGTTGCAAGTACAGTTGATACAACCTCATCGGTTACAACATTAATATCATTTAAATTAATACGTACCAATTGTTCATCAGTTAAAGCATATAAAAGATTTTCACTAGCAATAAGTTTACGCACGTGAGAAAAATCACCAAATACTTGCATGTTCATGCCATTAATTAATCCCGCAAATCCAGTCTCTATTTGACCTGCAACACCAGTGCCGTCATCATTTGCAAGCACTGCAATACCACGTAATCCGCCGACAAATATAAATGTTTGATCATCATTTGTATTGCGTGCAATAGTTGTACTTGTAATTGGCCCAATACTTTTTGTTACTGGCCCTGAAATTCCAATTGCAAATGCATTATTCACATCTTGAGAAATAGTATCATTATCAAACTTAATTACCGTTGCCAAATTTGTCGGCGTAATTAAACCAGTAACATTTTCAACTTCTCCCGTATTGATAAACGCAACTGTTTGGGCATCCGCACACGAAAGCAACGTTAAATTTGGCGCACCAGGAGTTTGTAAAAACGAACACAAATGTTGCGAACTTCCTTGTTGATCAGAAAGTAATTGATTTGCTGCATTTGCAACTTCAGTATCTTCAGTCCAAATTGTCTTTTGTGCAACTGTTACAGTATTAGAATCATCACCAGAAAATAATATTGTTGCACCATCATTACGTATAAAACTTAGATTAAATATTTGATCAGTTGTTCCCGCTGCACGTTGCCAAGATGTCCATCCTTTAATTTTTCCATTCGCCGCAAACAATGCACGTGAAGCATACACACCTTGCAAACCTTCTTGTTGTGGATTACCAACAGATACAAAAACTGTATCATTCAATATTAATACATCAGTAATTGGTCCTGCCAACAATTCACCGCGCCCTACTTGTGCTTCTGTTTCATTATTACGAATAACATCATCTGCAGCTTGAGCAGCATCAATAAAATCACGAGATTTAAATCGTTTTGGATCATTTGTGAAAAACTCTGTTACCGGTTGCGCATCTTTTGTTGCCAACATCCCGGTATTGTCCCCACTTGAAATTAATGGAAGCGCAAAAACGATACTATCTGTATCATCTGTAACACCATTATTTCCAACAACAATTGCGTACGATAAACCTGTACTTGTATGCATTATCCTAACTTTATGTAATGCAACTGATGTATTTCCATTTCCGGTTGCAACAATTTGATTATTATCAGCAACTACTGCATCGGGCAAAAATGGTTCTAACACAAGTCCCCGATTTGACGTTACACGTCCAACAACAAGTGCGCGCGCAGCACCACCAACACCACTTGTCACTTGTAATGCAATAAATAATCGTTTTAATTTTTTGTCGTAAAACATGTCAACCGCATTTTCAAGCACTGCATTTGCAGTAATATTGACAATACCTTCAGTTCCATCAAGCCGTAATGCACTTGGTTGCGCAACCGGTCTTCCGGTTGCAGGATCAACTTGATCAAAAATAGAAACACGCACTTGTTGATCATCATCGGTCTTTGCATTTGTAATAATGCGGGAAATAAGAGCAATACCACTGTTTGCATCACCTAAGTTTCCATTATCAGGAGCTACTGCTGCAAATGTAAGAGCTATGCCATCAGTTACTAACTGTTGCACTTTCGCATCTTCAACGCCATTCGCATCACGTAATGATGAAGTTTTTTCAATAGTTGAAACTGGCTCATCTTTGCCTTCAACAATAGTTGCCGGCTCTGTAAAATAGATAAACTGTTTTTCTTCCTCAGTTGTTACTAACAACGCCTCTTTAGTTGAAAATAATCCTGCACTTGCTTCAAATAAATCAAATGTGGCAATTGCTTGATCAAATAACGGATTATCAGTCTGACCATCTACCAACTTTACTTTTTGCGTTATAACTGGATCAAAATTTGTTTTATTTTCTTGCAATCGCGAAATAGAAAAATTCCCCGCCCCATTTATACCTGCGCTTGCGTAAACTGCACCGGATGTATTTGCTTTTTTGACTTGTGAAACTGATGTTGTAAATGTAGTATTTGCAGTATCTGCATCTCCTGAAAGTATACGCGCTGCATTTGCGTATTGTGATGCAAACAATATGCAACAAAAAATTTGTTTATACATTAATCTCATGCCATTCTCCTGACTATTACTTTTATTAATCTATATATTCTGATTTTAGTCTATATATTTTTGACAAAAGAAAAACCCTGCCACAAAAATGACAACCATTTGACAAAAACAACTTTAACCTAAAAACTAAAAGTATAGCACATCAAAGAAGTTAGGGATCTCAAAAGATGCATGCAAAAATATTTTCAGCAACGCCAATTGGCGTTGACGCTCGTTTGGTTGAAGTTGAAGTAGACGTTTCATTCGGCTTGGTTAATTTTTTAATCGTCGGACTTCCAGACACTGGAATAAAAGAAAGCTCAAAACGAATTCAGACTGCGCTTAAAAATAGTGGTGTTCGCCTACCAGCAAAACGTATTACGGTAAATTTAGCACCAGCAGATGTAAAAAAAGAAGGCAGTTTATTTGATTTGCCTATCGCGATTGGAATTTTGGTTGCAAGTGGACACTTAGAGGTTGCGCGTACATTTTTGCAAGAAACGTTATTTTTAGGTGAGTTATCATTAGATGGAAGTATTCGCTTTGTAAAAGGCGCACTTGCAATTGCATATGATACAAAAAAATTAGGAAAAAAGCGTATTGTTGTTCCTGAGGCAAATGCTCAAGAGGCAGCGCTTATTAAAGACATTGAAGTTATTGGAGTTTCTCATATTACTGATGTTGTTGCATGGTTACAAAAAGAACGTGACATTACACCAACACCACATCAATTTAATCAGACAGAAGTTGCGTATGATCCTAAACTTGATTTTGTACAAGTAAAAGGACAACAACAAGCAAAACGTGCGTTACAAATTGCAGCTGCAGGTAGACATAATATTTTATTTGTTGGGCCTCCCGGTTCAGGGAAAACTATGCTTGCACAGCGGTTAAGTTCAATTATGCCAGCCATGAGTTTTGAGGAAGTTCTTGAAACTTCAAAAATTTATTCAATTAGCGGACAACTTAATGAAAAGCCACTCATTACACAACGTCCATTTCGCGCACCACATCATTCAACATCACAAGCGGCACTAATTGGTGGCGGAACATACCCACAACCAGGTGAAATTAGTTTATCGCACAATGGAATTTTATTTTTAGACGAACTAACCGAATTTAAACGTGACACACTTGAGGCATTACGCCAACCATTAGAAAGTAAACGCATTTGCATTGCGCGCGTTAATCAAACAATTAATTTGCCCGCATCATTTATTTTAGTTTCAGCACTCAACCCATGTCCATGTGGATATTTAGGTGACAAAAAACGTAATTGTATCTGTTCGCGTAATCAAATTAATCGATATTTATCAAAACTATCAGGACCTCTTATTGATCGCATTGATTTGCAAATTCCAGTCCAATCGGTAAAATATGAAACGATTAAAAATGACACAGAGCAACCTGAAACATCTGAAACTATGCGCAAACGTGTAAACACTGCAATTGCAAAACAACAAGAACGCTTTGGTATAACTACGCAATGGAACAGCAAAATGAGTTCTGATGAAGTTGAAAAATTTTGTACATTAAGTACAAGCGCCGAGCAATTGGTAAAGCTAGTATTTGAAAAAATGAATTTAAGCATGCGAGGATATCATAAGTTACTAAAAGTTGCGCGTACCATTGCCGATTTAGAGCAATCTGCTATTATTGAAGATGTGCATGTGCGGGAAGCAATTATGTATCGTAGTTTAGATCAATATTTAGAAACACATAGGCAATAATGCTTGCAGTTGGAATTGATTCATGTGCAGTCAAACGTTTTGCATCCTGGGTAAACTATTCAAAAAAAAAACTACAACGTGTTTATTCACAACAAGAAATTGCCTATTGCCTTAAAAATAAAAATTTAGCAACACAACGTCTTGCTGTACGTTTTGCATTACGTGAAAGTCTATTTAAAGCACTTGCACATATTGATGAACAACACAAAGTACCATTTTTAACATTATGCAAAGCAGTAACTATTTTCAATAATGGTTGCGCACCCAAAGTCTCTGTCAATTGGGAAATGCTACAAATATACATCTCAACAAAAAAACAATATCCGCATGTTTTATGTTCATTTACACATACTGATGATATTGCAACTGTAGTTGTTATTTTGCAGTAACACTTTTGACACTTTTTTTCACCTATCGTACGATCAAAGAAAAAATTAATGACTCGAAAAGAAGGAAAACGAGTGAAGAAGCACACACTATTTGCACTTTTATGCGCGTATGTTTGCACATGTTTCTCGCGTGAGTTTCGTCCACCATTGTATAACGCAAAAAAACACGATCCCTATATTTTTAAAGAACAGTACGATGATTATTGTTGGCACATAGATTTATATGCCGATGTATTTTGGCGCAAAGCAGACAAAGCATTTTTTCATAAAAAAATCAATAGCAGCAAAAAGACATCACTTGCAACACTATTTTTTTGCAAACCAAATTTTGAATTTAGTGAAAGTTTTGCAAATGCAACTGTTAATTTGCAAACACCGCAAGGTAGAACTAATCCATTTGTAACAACAACGGTTACACCGCAATTTTCATATAAAGATCGTGGTATCATTATTGGTGCAGAAATTACTAAAAATATTTGTCCAGAATGGCAGATTGGTTTTGATCTACATATTCCATTTCGTGTATTTGATATGAAAAACAAACCAACCGGGCCAGGTTCAGGTTTTTGGGGCGGAGAAACTGCCGATGATGTATTTATTTTTACTACTGATACTGTTGCAGGTACTGACGTTGCATCATTTGCATTTCGTCTTGATGCGCTTGCAAATTTACCTTTAATTTGTACACAAGATGGATTAACTTTTTCATTAGTCAGTTTTAATGATACAGCATTTAATCCACCACGTATTTCTGTTCGCGGAAAAGATATGACTGAAGATCAGGCGCTGTTACTTGATCAAAATCCAGCAACAGTAATTAAAAATACCAACACCATTCCGCCGCAACCATTTGCACTTACCTGCCCGCAAGCACAGGCACTTGATGCACTTTCGGAGAATGGCAAATCTGCAAATGGAACACTACTGCAAAATAACGATCGTGCACAATTTGTCATGGCAAATAACTACACAGAACTTGGACAAAACACGAAAACACAAAAAAGTTTGTGGGCTGTGCCGACCGTTAAGAATCCACCTGATGTAGCACTGGTTAATAATGCAATTAAAATTCGTAACATAGTTAAAGAACTTTTAGGATGCGTGAACAAAAGTGTGCAAAAAACACTTTCACGGTGCAACATTATCATAACCGATCAAAAACACCGTGGAGTTGGCGATCTTGATACACATTTATTTGCACGATATTTTATCACCAATTGTTGGTTTATGCATGCGGGAATTGGACTACGTCTGCCGACCGGTAAAAAAAGTGACGGTAACGCATTACTTGAAATTCCTTTGGGAAATAACGGACACACAGAAATTCATCTTGATTATGGAATGACATCAGCAATTTATGGAATATTGCCTGAATCATTCGGATATACAACCGTGCATGCAAATGTGGAATATGCATATGTTACACCACGCACAGAAAAAATCCCTGCAAGTTTTATTGGCGCAACAGTAAAAAATCTTGGACCTATTGTGAGCGCAAAAACATCGTGGCACTACATTACTGCAAACTTTTCAAAATATTGGCATCCAATCAATACCGATTGTCATGATCTTGCTATTGGTTGGAACTATCAAGTGTATCACAAAACAATTGATCATATTTCATTCAAAGAAAAAACAATTACCGACTGCATTGGCAATATAAATCAAACCGATGCGCGCGTTGCACTAAAAAATACATCACAAACAGCACACACATTGGGGTTTGATATACAATATTATTTTAATGCACATGATTATTGTTGGTGGGTTGATGGTATGCATGTTTTTGGTGGTGCACACTTCGTTGTTGGTGGACGAAATATACCAAAAGAACGTGGATGGCATGTTGGTTTTAAAATTGTTATATAAAAGGTTTAACTATGAAGCACTGTAAAAATTTTAAATTATTTCTGATCATTCTACTAATCACAAGCAATTACACCCTATCCGATGGCATACTCGTCAATGACGAAGTACCAATCGTCAATAGCAATGCATTACCTTCACCATTATCAGATAATGATACACGTTTTGTAACACTCTATGTTCCACAAGACGCAATTGAAAATCCAGATGAACAATTTCCTGTTATATATTATTTTCCGGGCCTTGGTGGTGACAACCTAAGTTTTACGCAAGGAAACAAATTAATTCTTGATGATTTGCTTGCGCGTCGACAAATTGTTCCTTTTTTTGTAGTGCACGTTGATCCAAGTTTGGTTAACGGAATTGATACTGATGGTAAACGTAGATACTTAGGAACGTGGTATTTAAATTCAGAATTAAACGGTGCCTTTGAAGATTTTATTGTACTTGATTTAATTCCTTACATTGATGCAAATTACAACACAATTCCATCACAAAGTTTTCGTGGTGTTATGGGTCAATCAATGGGTGGATTTGGCGCATCATTACTTGGAACAAAACATCCTGAACTTTTTGTTGGTATGGGTTCTGCAAGCGGAACACCATTTTGGTCAATTGCTACAAACGTTGTTCCCTGCATGGTTGATCCTGGTTCAATTGAACCTCCCGGAGATGAAATGTTTGTATTTAACAGTTTGGGTTTTGTAGAACTTCCAACAAGTGGCCCGAATGCAGGAAAAATATTACCCGAAAATGGACCATTAACCTTTTCTATTTTTTCACACTCAGCTGCACATAGTCCAAATGTAAATAATCCTCCATTTTTTGTTGATCTACCTTTCCAAATGAACGAAGATAACACTCCTGTACTTGTAGACGGTAATTTTGAAATTTCAAAAACTACGTTTCCCGGTGGACGCATACCGACCACCCAATCACTTGTTCCACGTTCTGACGTTATTGATCGTTGGAGAATAAATAATCCCTTTTTATTGATCGAAAGTAATGTAGACACACTTGAGAATCAAGTCATATATCTTGATGGTGGAAACATTGAAATTATTAACGCCGCAGGCGCACGGGTATATTCGGATAAACTTTCTGATTTTGGCATTGATCATGAATATATTTTATACAACGGAAATCATACTGATTGTTTAATTTTAGAAATTTGCTCACGACACCAAACCATGTTTCAAATGTTTTCTGCAAAATTTTCACAAGCAGAAGTTTTGCCCAAAACTATTTGCAACAGCATCACAGGAACTCAAACAATTACATTACAAAATAATGAAATAATGCAAATAACTGGCAAGCAACTTTTGTGTATTGAAACTGATCCTGACAATAATATCACCGACACAAATGTAACTATTGAAATTAAAGATAATGCAAAACTTATTTTAGGTTCAAATGAATCAGAAACACCACAAGGTGGACTGCAAATTGGAAACCGATTTTCAAAAGCACGCCTTGAAGGTGATCCAACACTTAACAATCACACCATCTCGTGCACAATTTTGGTTGATGGCCCAAATGCATGTTTAGAAATTCAACAAGGCGGTTTTTTAGGTCTTGGTGCAGGAGTTGAAGGATTTGAACCAAATAATATTAATCAATGGGGAGTAAGTTCTTTACAAAATGTTACAGAAATAACTATTGATGTTCGCAGGGGCAAATTTATTCATAACATAATGCCAACACTAGAAGAGCACCCGTCACTATTTGCTGTCGGACTGAGTAAAGAATATAATTTACTTGTTGATCCTGATAATGCACGTATTTTTGGTGGCGGATCAGTTATTGGCATGGAAGATAACTATTTTAGTCATCCCGTTTCACAAAATGTCGTTGGCCTTGACGTTCCAGGTGGCATTAGAAATAATATTGACTCTAACGCTGATGCAACTGATTTTTTTTATCGCAAACCAATGGGGTCTACTATTTTTTATCAAAACTTACG